>MDTB01102390.1_pt1 | contig 46521 bp, 47 predicted proteins | sample 811161 | NCBI WGS metagenome assembly MDTB01 (sample SAMN05326650, study PRJNA326480) | marine metagenome | isolation source: seawater | place: Mediterranean Sea | collected 2009 | reverse complement strand
GGAAATGAAATAGTAGGTAAGGTTGTTCCTGTTGATATGAAACAACCAGAATTGAAAGTACCTGTGGAAGATATTCCAGAATGGAACGACTCAGACAAGAAAGATAAGGTTGTAACTCCTAAGAATCCAATTATATAAGAGAAAATATTATGTCAGTAACACCTAAGTTTGATAAAACGTGGTATATAAAATGGGTTGCATCAATACTTTTATTGTTTGCAATGATGTTTCGTTCTGCACAAGTTTATCCATTCGCAGATTTAGTTCTGTCTTTTATAGGCGTTGTAGGATGGACTTGGGTAGGAGTGTTGTGGAAAGACAGAGCATTAATCGTATTAAATGTTGCGGCTCTGATGGTGTTGGGAACTGGTATTTTAAAGTATATAGCAAACTAAGAAGAGGGTAGAATGGTAACGAATGACACAGAAACTGAATGAACGACTTCATTGGACAACAGTAATGACAGAAAAGATAATGCTAGGTGGGATAGGTTGTCTCACAGTACTCGCTGCTTGTCTGGATGTCTATGATATATTTTTAGAACGTAATATTGAACTTGCAGATTTGTTTCTCTTGTTCATATACACAGAAATAGTCGGCATGGTTGGTGCGTATTACATTAGTAATCGTATTCCAGTAACACTACCGATTATCATTGCCATGACTGCACTATGTAGATTGATTGTTCTACACAGTAAGGATGGTGAACCAATGACACTGATAGCAGAAGCAGGGGCGATTGCAATTCTCGCTGGTGCTGCTTATCTTATGAGTGTGAAAGATAAACTCTCTTTAGAGAAAGCGAAACTGAGAAAGGAAAGAAATGAAACTGAGTGAATTTAGAAAGAGATACGGAGAAGGTACAGACTTTGATCTGGATTGGGGAAAACTTGTTATCCTTGGTCTCTGTATTTACATTGCATTGAAAGTCACATGAAGAAAATATTATTAATAAGTATGGCATTGGGTCTGGGATTTTGTCATCCAGTAAATGCTGGAGATTGGACAACAAAACCAGTGATGTGTGGAACTATGGAAGAAACACAATAGTGAGCGGCCGATCGGATCTTTCGGATAATTTAACGGAGAAAGGTATGAGTGAAGACAGTCGAATAATCTTTCTAACTGACCTCATTGACACTAAGGTACGGAAAGAAAAAGAGATAGATTATTATGAGAAACAACTTATAGAGATAGAGAAGAAACTTTTCTATCTCCGTAAGGAACAAGACTTAACCAAAACTATTCTTGGTCTTATAGAGAGTGAGAAGATTATAGACTTACGAGAATATATTTTGGAGCATAAGCCGAATGATAAATAGTAGCTAAAAAGGTTAATTCTTTATGGCGCAGTTTACGATAGGGCCAGTACAACAAGTCAGTGATTTGTATGGATTTACACTTCCTTCGAATTTTGTAGTTGACAATAGTACTACTCCACCAACATTAGTATACTCTCAGTCAGTACTGGCCGTAAATAGTACTGATGTACAAACGGCTGTTGCGAGTGGACTACGAGTAAATATGATTGGAGTTTCCCCCGAACAATTACGAGGGAAAAGAATCCAAAGTATTGGTAATGGTGCTATAGTTACTGATAGGGCTGTCGAAACGATTAATAGTGCAGTTGCAGCTGGGGCGCCTGGGTCTGAAGCAGATTTGATTGGAGACATGTTAGTATTCTCTGACATTGATTCTGATGCAGACACACCACAAGAACCTGCTGGAGCTGGGGCATCTGGAGATGCTGGGTCGAGTCAAGTTCTTGCCTTTTGTGTTTTCCCACCCATGAGTTATTTTAGAACTCTTGCAACAGCAGGAAAAGGTATACCAAGGATTGATAGTTTCCTACAGTTCACAACAACATACGCAGCTGCTGTTGAACGACAAACCTATATAAAACAGAATTTTGGTGTTGTTGGGAGAATTATACCCATCGCCATCGAGCTAGCACAAGGAGCAGATATAGAAGTGGATATTACCTTACTTAAACAATTTAGTAGTAGTGTTGGTGCTGGTGGTGATACTGGTGCTGTTATCCAAGTTGATAATACTCTCACATCACCTACTCTATATAAGACTGCTAAGTTAGAATCAAAAAACATTATAGAGAGTGCAGTTCAGAATCTGTTTTTTACGCAAGGAAGAGTTGAGTCTGCACTTATCGGAAACCATTTCAGTGTTCCTACTGCAACCAGTGGAGATAACTCTGGTCTTATTGCAAATACTCAATTCGTACAAAACGCAGTATCAGATTTAGTAGACAGTGCCCCGAACACATTAAATACATTGAATGAACTAGCAGCTTCATTGGGAGATGACGCAAACTTTGCTACAACAACAGCAACAAATTTAGGAAACCTTCGTACTACTATTACGACAGAAGCAGATGGTTCGTTCTCTACATATACGTCTACCAATTATATTAATTCAGCAACATCGATAAAAGATGCTGATGTAAAGTTAGATACACAAATTAAATCAGTTGCAGATAATCTTGCAGTTGCAAATTCAAATCATCAGGCACTCCAAACACTGGTTGGTGTTGTTCCTACAACGTCAAACTTCCTAGAGTCTAATTCTACATTTGGAAGACAACTAGAATTATTAGATGCACAGTTACAAACGGTAACAAACAATTCTTCATCTGGTGGTCAGGCTGCAACTTTACAAGATATAACAAATGTAGAAACTTCCATCAATACGGTTGAGGCTTCTATTGGATTGGGTACTGATGGGTCATACACATCACCATCAACAGTTACTGCTGGTAGTCATGTATCAACTGATAGTATCTATTCTCATCCAGCAAATCATGATGTTGGGAATAGTGCAAATTATAATACAAATATTATAAACAATTTAGTAGCCGTAGATACGGTAGTTCACAATCTCTTTACTGCAATTGGTACAGACCAAAAGGCTGGCGAACTTACAGGAGTTGATACTGGTAATTATACTGCAAGTAATGTATTGAAGACGGCTCTTTTAAATCTTGATTCGCAAGTAAAAACAAATACAGATGCAATATCTGTTTTAAGTAATGCTGGTGGATGGAATACTTCATCAATGATATCATCAGCTGATTCAATAAATACTGCAACAGGTTATTATAACACTTACTCGCATCCTCTGTTTGTTAGTGGTCGAACAAATAGTACAAGTCCACAACCAATAGAAATAAAAAGAACAAGTGATAATGCGTCACTAGGCAGTGTAGGAAACGTATTACAGCAAGATGGAGATTCAGGCACATACGATTTTTTTGCAGTAATATTACCGCCTGGATATTCACTACAAAGCTCATCCTCCTTTTCGGTTGAGTTTGCAATACCATTAATATTAAACTAAAAAGGAAAAGTAATGGATTTTAATTTTACAAAACAACAGGCTGAAGCAATTCTTCACAACGATGAAGTTGGTGAATGGTATGATTCGATGATGAAGATGTTTCCTCAGTACGAAATAACAAGTCAAAGAAGAGTTGCTGGGTTTCTTGCCCAGACAGCACACGAAAGTAATAGTTATAAAGTTTTATCAGAAAACTTGAATTATTCTTCCACAGCATTGAATAAAATATTCGGTAAATATTTCCAAAGAGCTGGTCGAGATGCTCAACAATACCATCGTCAACCAGAAAAGATTGCAAATGTAATTTATGCAAGTCGAATGAATAATGGAGATACAAACTCTGGCGATGGATGGAAATTTAGAGGTGGTGGAATCTTACAACTTACTGGCAGATATAATTATACACAATTTGGTAAGAGTGTAAATATGACTGCTGAAGCTGCAACTGATTATGTCAGAACTAAAGACGGTGCAATTGAAAGTGCATGTTGGTTCTGGAAGACAAATAATATTAATCAGTATTGTGATGACAACGATATTTTGGCAATGACAAAGAGAATCAATGGTGGAACTATTGGTCTTGCTGACAGAACCAAACATTACAAACACGCTCTTCATGTTCTTGGAGAAGATTGGGATGGTGATGAACTTCAAGCACAATTCGGTATTCTCAGAAAAGGTTCTAAAGGACAGGGTGTAAAAGAAATGCAAGAAGCTCTTGGTATTACAGCTGATGGCATATTTGGTGCTGGAACAGAAGCATCATTAAAAGACTGGCAACGTGAGAATCATCTTGTAGCAGATGGTGTCGCAGGGCCGAAAACATTAGGTATATTACTAGATTAAGAGAGAAAGGGATGTGAATGTTTTTGCGATTGATTTTGGTGGCAATTTTTATAATATTGCCATACAAAGTATTATCAGATGTACTTCATCATGATACTTTGAGAATTATTCAATGGTTGACAGACAACAGTAAATACGAATGGAATGGAGAAGAACTCCCAGAAATAAAATTTGAAGACACAGAAGTTATGTGTGAAATATTGTTTGCAGAACCACCAATCCCCTGTGATATTGGTGGTTATTATAATGACGATACTAATCAAATTTTTATTGCAAATGAACCTACAAGACATATGGTCGAAGAAGGATATGTAGAATCTGTACTAGTACATGAATTGGTTCATTACTTACAATTTGCAAACGGAGAATACGAAGTTGTTAAGTGCAATAGAGAATTAGAAAGAGATGCGTTTGATTTGCAAGATGAATACGTTACAGAATTTGGATTACCAGAAGAACATCTGAATGATCCTTTATTCGCATTAATGGTAAGCTCTTGTGATACACATATGCATACTTCTGATACATTTCCCAATAGTGGAAACTAACATAAAATATAGGAGAAAAAAGTGAATGATAATGAAGATTTAGTGAAAGAACTAACAAAGGAAGATATCCTTGAGGTATTGGATAATATAACTGCAATAGAACTTGTGAATGGGGATGATAACATAGTAGAGTTTGGTTGTAGAAATGTAGGTAGTCATCATTTTAGGATTAAACAGTACTGGACTGAGGATAATGTACCACAACAGTGCCTACAACTAGTATTTAATCCAAAAAAATATCAGGAAAAGGCTTGACATCTGCCACCAATTATGGGATCATGATCTTGTAATTGGTGGTTAGGATATATAATGACTAATGTGATTGAAGTTCGTGGTGGAAACGCTCGAGAGAGAAAAATTGTCGAAGACGTTTCCAGCTGGTGTGTTCGTGAATTACTCCCCAAATTTCGTACTCTAGACATCCAGATTGAGATGACTAATTGTATGAAAGATGGTGCATATGGATATGCATTGGATCATGATGACCGTAATGTATTTGAACTTGAGATTGCTCGTGGTCTTAAATTATTCGATTTAATCACCACTGTTTGTCACGAAATGGTTCATGTCAAACAATATGCACGAAAAGAACTTACTTGTGTTGGTGTTCAATCCAGATGGAAGGGCGAGTCTGTTGGAAGTAGAGTCCAATACCACAATCTTCCTTGGGAAAAGGAAGCATTCAAACTCCAAGATGTTCTTGCTGTAAAGTGTTTAAAAGATATATATTCGGACGAATATTGATAGGAGAAAAAAATTGGATACAGAATTTAAAAGATTCATATACGATATGTGGCAAGAAAATTGTAGTGAAAGAGAATACTATGGTGGTGTTCCCTACGATCACGAAGATAAATATTATAAAGATAATAAAGACTTTGTTGATAATGCATGGTTTAATGATATCCATAAACGACAACAACAACTCCCATCGCACAATCAAGAAGGTGGAAGTTTTACTCATATGATAAAGGAGAAATAATGAAAACTAAAAGTTTAATTATAGGTACTGGTATATTAATATTATCTGTATTCTGTAGCGCCCCAGTGGCTGCTGAAAGTGTACAAGCAAAAGTAATATCCAAACAACCATTGTATACAGCAAATACTGTTCGTCAACCAAAAACGGTGTGTTCTCAAGAACCAGTTTTTATTGCTCGTGGTAATGGTCACGGCTATTATGAACGTGGATTTATTGATAGTGTTGGTCGAGGAATATTTGGTAGTACTCAAGGATTGGTTGGTGCGACAGTAGGTGGACTTATTGGTAATGAAATAGGTCAAGGTCGAGGTCGAGACATCGCAACTACGGTTGGAGTAATATTGGGGTCGCAGATTGGAAACAATCATGCACAATCTCAGAGAAATAACAATCCCATCACAAAGAATGTTTGTCGAACAGTTTATGAATATGTAAATGTCACAAACACTAATGGATGGAGAGTAGTCGCTGAAGTTAATGGACGTTTAGTTGAACTAACTACACCATACGAACCTTCTGATTATATCATGTTAAACGTACAAACATCCTACAGCTATAATTAATATTATTTGGAGAAGAACCCAGAATCTGATATTCTGGGTTTTTTTAGGCCCTAAATAAAAATGTAAGGAATAAATTATAGAGGATAGTGTGACTATATTACGAGAAGAATTTCAAAAATATTCGTCTATTGATTCTACATCTACATATAACAAGTTAGTTGCTAAACAACTGGCATTGTTTTGTGCATTGGTATATCGAACAGACGATAAAAAATTTGTAGAAAATGTTCTGCTCCATTGGGGTTGTCAAAGAGTAAAACTATTTGACAATGAAGGCACAGAAGCTATGTGCATAAAAAAGGACAATAATATTATTCTTTCTTTCAGAGGAACAGAACCCAACGAACTTTCAGATATCTTAGCAGATATTAATATTATTCCCAAAAAAGCTGCAAATGAAAAACAAGGTCTAGTGCATAGTGGATTTGCAGAGGCCTTAGATAAGATTTGGCCTAATGTACAAACTTTTCTTGATAGTATATACGAAGATGGAAACTGTATATACATATGTGGTCACAGTTTAGGTGGTGCATTGGCAATGGTTGCAGCTGCGAGGTCTAAGTATATTTGCCAAGTATATACATATGGACAACCAAGAGTTGGAAGCACAAAGTACTCAAAAAATATAAAGTCTAAAATGTATCGTCATATAAGAGGTTGTGATATAGTTCCAAGTGTACCATTCCCTATTATATATCATCATACAGGCGACATAAAAGTTGTTGACAAGCACACTAAAATAGTGTATGATGTACACGATTATGTGCGTTTAGGCGGTATAAGATTTTTACAATTTATAAGGAATATAATATCACCATCAAAATATGTTGGTGACCACGATATACTTGGATACTATAGCGATATTAATTAGGATATAACATGCCAACTTACACTTACTCATGTAAAAGTTGTAATCATGCCTTTGAAGAGTTTCATAGCATGGACAACAGAAAAACACCAGAATCACTTCCATGCCCAAACTGTGGTGCAATAGAAGTGTCCCAGACAATCAACAAAATCACAATCGGAGATTCCGTAAATCTGGGTATACGGAAACTACCACCAGCATTTAAGGAGAGGTTATCAGAGATAAAAAGTAATTCGCCAGGCTCTGTTATGAAAACAGAATTTAATTAAAAAAAACCAAGTTGAATTGAATACCTCTGTTATGGTTGATTATGAAAATGGTTACAACAATAACAACGAGGTAATTCATATGGGTAGGCAAAGAACAGTTGCTAAGAAAAGAGCACAATTTTCACATAACGAAGCTCATTTTAAATTAGATGGAATTATTCCATTAAACCATAATCAAGAAAAAACTTTCAGACATTACGAAGAAGGACAACATCTATTTCTTCATGGAGTAGCAGGAACAGGAAAAACATATATTTCTTGTTATTTAGCCATGACAGATTTGATGAAACCCAGACCAATATATAAAAACCTAACATTGGTCAGAAGTGCAGTTCCCACAAGAGATATCGGTCACTTGCCTGGGGATGAAACTGAGAAAGCTGAAATTTTTGAAACTCCATACAAATCAATATTTACAGATCTTTTTAGAAGAGGTGATGCATATTCCCTTCTTAGAAAGAAGTCTGTTATTGATTTTAAAACGACATCCTATGTTCGTGGAATTACTCTTGATAATACTATTGTCATTGTTGATGAGTGTCAGAATCTTTCATTCCACGAATTAGATTCTATAATCACAAGAGTCGGTGATAACTGTAAGATAATTTTTTGTGGAGATATTCGTCAGTCAGACTTCACAAAGACTACAGATAAAAATGGAATAAATACCTTTGTCGATATCATAAAGAATATTCCAGAAATATCCTTTATTGAATTTCTTCCAGAAGATATTGTTAGAAGTGATTTCGTCAAAACTTATATTCTAGAAAAATTAAAAAGGGACATCAACTAAATGTCATGTCTGAGTTAATAGAAAATAATAATGTAATAGACGCTAGGCCCCTCTTCAAAGTGAGGAGAGATTCTAGGGTAAGCACGCTCGATGAGTTAGAGACTATACTTGAGGCTGAAGAGTTGTGCGAAGAGGTATGTATGTCTATTACTGATGATATTGTTCATGTAGTACAAGAATTTGGATTTGATTTATCGAATAAAAAATTAGTAGATGATATTAGTTTTATAAATATTCTGGTAAGAGCGGTAATCGATAGACAGTTAAAACTCGAAAATCCACTGATAGAAGACATAGACCGAGCAATAATATTTTTAAAAGATATTGCTAAACAGCTTGAGGAAAACGATGATAACATTTGACGCAATAAGACAAGAACAACTAACAGAAGAATATCTGGAAGAAAAACAAATTATTGTAGGCAAAGGAAAGAACTATAATAATATTATTTTTCTTGCTGGTGGAGCTGGTTCTGGTAAAGGGTTTGCAATAAAAAATTTCCTTCAAGGAGAGAAATATCGTGTGCGTGATGTGGATGAGTGGAAACGTCTTGTAATGAAAATCCATAAATTAAAAAGGTCAGATTCAAATTTAAAAAATCTAAATCTAAGAAACCCAGATGATGTTTTTACTCTACATCAATATGTAGAGAAATTAGGAATAAAAGATAAAACACTCTCTGGAATGTTGAAAGGAATATCGGGAGATAGTAGACCTAATATTCTATTTGATATAACTCTTAAAAATCTCAACAACATTGCAATGTCATTGCCTGGATTGTTAGAAGTTGGATACCAACCAAAGAATATACATTTGATTTGGGTTCTAACTGATTATGCAGTTGCAGTAAAACAGAATAAATCTAGAGATAGGGTTGTTCCAGATGATATCCTTTTGAAGACCCACGAAGGAGCTGCAAATACAATGATGCAAATTATTAGTAAAGGATTGCCAAATGGAATGGATGGTGCGTTACATGTTATCCTTGGTGGAAAAGAGCATACGGTTGTATATGCTGGTTCTGATGGAAAGCCTCTTACGGACAAGAGGGGTGAAGTTGTCGTAAAAGACTTCACTTACTTTACACTCAAAAAAGAAGGTAGGCCAATGCTCAAGGATGTTAACAAAGGGCCCGGCGGTACTCTCTCTGGAGATGTCATTAAACAAAAATTGTTTGATATCATTAAAAAGAAAATTCCCAAAGGTAAAACCTTATCCCAAATAATGGAATAATTGCTTGACTTCAGTTCAAATTTATGTTAGTATTGTACTATAATATTTAACTTGGAGAACCTATGTTTGAGCGAATAGACTTTATGAATAATGGTTTGGATTGTAAACGTGTTACCGTTGATGGTAATCGGTTCTACCAAACTGAAGATGGTAAAAGATACCCATCCATCACCACCGTAATAGGATGGTCTGGTAGAGAAAAAATTAAACAATGGCGAGCTCGTGTTGGTGAGAAAAAGGCAAATGCAATCTCAACCCAAGCCGCCCGCCGTGGAACAAAAGTCCACAAAATGTGTGAAGATTATGTCAACAACAAACCCGATTTTCTAAATGGCCATATGCCTAATGACATAGAAAATTTCACTGCAATCAAACCCGATATTGATAAGTTAATTGGTGGAGTTTATGCACAAGAATACTTTATGTATTCTGACCATCTTGGTATCGCTGGAACTGCTGACTGTATTGCAATGGTCAATGGTAAAGCGTCTATAGTTGATTTTAAAACTTCTAAAAAATCGTTAGTCAAAGGTGGATATAAACTTCCAAAGTATTTTGCTCAGTGCGCTGGATACGCAGTTATGTTTGAAGAAAGAACTGGTATACCAGTATCACAATTAGTTATCATTGCAGCTGTTGATGAGAAACTTGAAATCTTTGAAAAAGACCAAGCAGAAGTATATATAGAGAAGAGGGATGACTACATAGATAGTCTAAAAGATTTAATTCATAATTATAAGAAAGATAATAATTTACTCTAATGGAATCCACATCAAGTATAAGTCCAATATCTTCTGTTGCACAGTTGGTTGTAAGAGAGCATGTAGTTCCAAGAGTTTACGAAACTGATGACGGAAAACACAAAGTAGTTAACACTCACTTTGAAGCATTGTTATATAATAGAAATGGATATTTACAGACGATAACAAATACAAACACAATATCATATATTGTATAGGGAGATACGAATATGAATCTATTTTTTTATTGGGCTATGAAAGCTATAGCTGGTAGTCTTTTGGGTAGTGTAACAGTAGAGTGGTTTAGAAAAACAAAGTTAGGGATTTGGTTTTTCAGTAAAGTATCAAATATGTATGATTGGGCAGCAGATAGATATAATTTAAAAGTTCTTGATATAGAAGAAGAGTGGAAAAAGAAACATCCAAACATCGCCTTTGATATGGAACGATTAGAAAAAAGAATAAAAAAACTTGAGGATGATGCATAACGGAATTGTTCAAATGACATAACAGTTTTTGATACTTCCAATATAAATATTCGTGAACATCACACAACATACACAGAAAGGATTAATGATGTCAATAATAGATACCCACTCAATAGGCTTTTTCTCTGCCGTAAATAATATAAATGCTTCTGCCCATAAATGGTACGTCAAACAAAAAGCAAAAAAACTTCAAAAACAAACTATGAATGAACTGTCAGCATTATCTGATAAGGAACTTAAGGATATTGGAATTTCTAGAGGAGAAATTTACAGTAAAGCTAAGGATGCTGCTAATAAATATAGAATTAATTTCTGGATTTAATAAGTATATTAATAAGGGGTTGTTACCTAATAAACACGCTGGGGCCCACGGTTAGGCCCCAATTCACACACAGACACAGGAAAGGAAAAAACTATGTCAAATAAAAATCCATTTGAAATACGACTTGAGGTTCTTAAAATGGCCCAAGATCAAGCAATTAGAAATCATGAATTTGCAATGGAAACATTTTTTCAAAGCATGACTAATACTGCCGAAGCTTGGAACAAATCTACAGAAGAATTGATTGGTCACTTTCAAGACACAAAACCAGTGTTCCCAACACCAGAAGAGGTTTTGCATAAAGCAAAAGAAATGTATTCTTTTGTTTCTAAAAAAGACTAATAAAAATTATTGCTTGACATATCATTTAATTTGACGTATAATGTAAACCATAATTAAAATGGAGCAGTATATGAGAATTTTATCGATAGTCCTAGCGACTACATTAATGGTTGCACCTATGAGTTCTGTAGGTGCAACTCAACCTTACGATATTTATAGAGTAGATGGAATAAGTCTACAAGAAGAACTTACATGTCTTGCCAAGAATATATATTTCGAAGCAAGAAATGAAAGTGCGATGGGACAACTTGCAGTTGCATATGTAACACTAAACAGAGTTGCCCATAAACATTTTCCAAGTACAATTTGTGGAGTTGTTGAAGAAGGAATCTACAAAGAGAGTTGGAAAACAAAAGCTACCAAAGACCCATATGATGCAAGGATGATTCCAGTTAGGAATCGATGCCAATTTTCATGGTGGTGCGATGGTAAAAGCGATAAAGTCATGGATAAAGATGCTTGGGAATTATCAGTTCATATTGGTGCCCATGCATTGAAAGAGTATGGAACAACACAACACAATGACCCAACAGTGGGAGCTCTTTACTATCATGCAGACTATGTTAAGTCTAAGTTCCACAACCAATTTAGAAAGACAACAAAAATTGGTACTCATATTTTTTACAAAGACGATAGAGGATGATAAATGCTAAATACTAAGAGTCCAAAAGAATTTTCTCAAGAGATCGAGACATTCGCAAAGGAAAATAAACTGAAGTATATGGAAGCAATAATAGAGTATTGCGAAAAGACAAATCTAGAACCAGAAGTTGCTGGTTCTCTTTTGTCTCCAATCTTAAAAAAGAAACTTCAATATGAAGCAGAAAAACTTAATCTTATTCCGAAAACATCTGAAGAATTACCGCTATAATGCGAGTTATAATGTCTGGTAAAAAGATAGATGAATTGGATGCTTATAAAATCTATGTCGCAATGAAATCTCATTTTCAAGGCGAATATGATTATAAAAAGTTTAAAGGAAAGACTAGAGTTAATAGGGAGTCTTTTAATAAAAGAAAAGACCAAGAAACTTTTACTGAACTTTCTAGAAGGTTTGATAAGAAAAATTTAGAAGAATATTTGCTAGCAACTTTTCTAAATATTACCACAAATGGAAATCTTGCTCTGGCAAGAAATGAATTTATGTGGACGGGCAATCTTTTGGACGAAGAAACCTTCAGTGCATTTAAAGATTGGAAGAAGAGGATACAAAGTATTTCATACATTTTTTCTGAGGATACCAAAAAATTATTAGAGGCAACAATCTTCAATGAATTAACTTTTAATGAAAGTTTAAGATCTGTTAATTCAGAATATCCTTTGATAATGCAATTGGAAAATAGAGGGGATATATCGCTAGAGACACTTGTTATATTTGACAAGATATTTAATTTTTTAGATAAAGTTAAAATCAATGATACAGTATATTGGCCTCTGTATAAAACGAAGTGTAAAAAATACTCTACATTTTTAGATATAAATATAAATTACTACACTGAAAAAATCAAAGAAATTATGTTTAATGATTTCTATGATGATTTTGGAAAACATTTAGAAAGGTAATTTATGATTGAAATTATAATTACGTTGATTTCAGCGTTATCTATAAGTGGTGTGGCTGCATATTATTCTATCTTTGGGTTATCAAAAATATTTGCAGCTGCAACTGTCCCTATTATTATAATGGGAACAGTATTAGAAGTTGGTAAACTCATTACTGCTTCGTGGTTATATAGAAACTGGAAAACAACGAATATATTACTAAAGACCTATTTGACAACAGCCTGCGTTGTATTGATGCTGATAACGTCTATGGGTATATTTGGGTTTCTATCTTCTGCACATATTGAACAGTCTGTGGGTGCAGACCAGAACGTGGCTAAGATAGAAAGACTACAACAACAAATAACATATAATGAAACACAGATTGAAAAATATCAAGACTCTATAATATCTTCTACAAGAGATTTAGATTTATTAAACAAGTATCTTGCAGAAGGTAATATAGAACTAGTTCAAGGATTAGTCGGAGTTCCAGTTGATGGAAGATATGGAAAAAATACTGCACAGAAAGTAGATGAATTTAGAACTAAAGCTGAAGAAAAATATGATGAGTCAAGAGTAGAAAATTGGCATAATCTTATACGAGATTCGGAGATAGAAATACAAAGTCTATCTAAAGAGAAATTCCAACTTGAAGCTGACTATAGAATATTAGAAGCAGAGTTTGGGCCAATAAAATATATTGCTGAATTATTTCACGATGTTGAGGATGATGGTAATATATTAGACGAAGTAGTTAGATGGGTCATCGTGGCAATTGTTTTTGTTTTTGACCCACTTGCAGTATTACTAGTTATAGCTGCGAATATAAGTTTAGACAAATGGTCTAGAGATAGAAAAAAACTTAAACCTTTAGAAGAAGAGGAGACATATGCATATGATGAACCTTCTTCAGTAGACCACATTCTCATGAAAACTAATGATGGTTGGAAGAGAATGAAAAAGGTGAAAGTCCCAACAACCACAACTAAAGAAGAGGAAGAACTTGGCAAAACAGATTAAAAAATTCGTAAGTGTTCACGAACCACAACACAAGAACACATCTATAGGCGATGGTAAAGTAAAAACATCATCTATGAATAAGTCTAAAAAAAGAAGTTATAAAAAATATCGAGGCCAAGGAAAATAATGCTTGACATTCATTATAAATAGTGGTATGATGGTATTTATATTATGTAAGTGATGACTATACATAATGGTAACGAATATAACGAATAAACCGTATATAAAACATAGGAGAAAAATATGTCTTTTGCATCGTTAAAAAAGAACCGTGGTAATTTTGCCAAGTTAACTGAACAGCTTGAAGCAACAGTATCACCCCAAAAAAATTCATCCAATAGAGATGATAGATTTTGGAAACCTCAAACCGACAAATCTGGAAATGGGTATGCACTCATTAGATTCTTGCCTCCAAGTGAAGGTGAGGAACTACCTTGGGCTCGTGTATTCAATCATGGATTTAAGGGGCCAGGCGGATGGTTGATTGAGAACTGTCCTACGACTATCGGTAAACCATGTCCAGTATGTGAAGAGAATACTAGACTGTGGAATACTGGTGATAAGGACAATCAAAATATTGTTCGTGAACGAAAGCGTAAGTTGAAGTATATCTCCAACATTTACGTTGTAAATGACCCATCAAACCCAGAGAATAATGGACAAGTATTTCTTTATTCTTATGGAAAGAAAATCTTTGATAAACTCAATGATTTGATGCGTCCAGAGTTCGCTGACGAACAAGAAGTAAATCCTTTTGATTTATGGGAAGGTGCAAACTTCAAACTTAAAATTCGTCAAGTAGAAGGTTATACCAACTACGACAAATCAGAGTTTGAAGGTGTTTCTGCACTATCAGATGATGATAGTCAATTGGAAACAATCTACAACAAACAGTACTCTCTTGAAGAGTTTACTGCACCAGAGGCTTTCAAGTCTTATGAACAAATTCAAGAACGTCTTAATAAAGTCTTGGGTTCTGTACAGATGACTCGTACAGCTGATGAGGATTTTGCTCCAGTGATTGACGAAACCCCACCCCCAGCACCATCAAGAACAGTTGAGGCGCCAACTTTCGCAAAGAAAGAAGTACCTACCCCTACTCCAGTAGCAGTAGATGCCATAACTGAGACCGAATTAGATGGTGTGGATGCAGATGATTTATCATATTTTGAAAAACTCGCAAATGAGTAATTTATTATTCAGATAAATCTTAAAGGGGAGTCTTCGGACTCCCCTTTTTTTTATAAATAGTATATGTCCATATCCTTGGACACCATAAGTCATGGTTGAAAAGACTACACTCGTTCATTCACTTTACAGTGAACGGAAGTAGGCAATTCTGCTGAAGGAACGCATCTCTACGACTATCAAGGAGATGTCTTATGACTATCAAGCAATACAGAGGCGTTACATACACTGCTAAAACCATAGAAGAGGTTTCTAATCCTCAATCTTTATGCTATCGTGGTGTTAAATATAATTCTACAGATATTAATCACAATACTCCAGTAGCTAAATCTGGAATATATCGTGGGTTTAAATGGTCTGTGTGAGGTAGTAATAGGGGGGATTAACTTCCCCCTTTTTTTTATAAAAACAAAAGTGATTCGGAATGTATCAGTTTTGTGAAAAAAACTATTCTATATCGATGAATATCCTATACAGACCATAGGCTATCATTGCAACTGCAATCCATGTTGCTACAGACTTAAATACGAGAATGGCTGCTCCTCCCAATAATAATCCAGTTCCATCCAATGATGACCTAGATGCAATTAGGTAGTCAATCATATCGATTGATTTTTTAAACATATTCTTAATCATTTATTTCTCCTTTTTTAGACAATACTAAGCACAGGACATCATTGATATTATCAATCATGCCTTTGGATTTTTATCTACTGAACTCAAATGGTTCTCACGAGCATTATGCACACATAATATAAAATATTAGATAAAAACTACTTTTTAGAATGACCCAGAAAGAGCAGCTTGTGCTTCCCTATAGGATGATTCTTGGTTTCTTAATGGGGTGGCAATAACGGTAGTTTGTTGAGTATTATTTACAGTATTTGCTACGCTTGTATTAACTCCAACTGCCGTTGTATTATCTCCACTATCAGCAGGCCCCATTTCTCTTTCTGACATTTGATTCACTGCGGCTGTTTTAGTTGCAACAGCACTTGTATCAGGTGTTATATTACTTGATGGGGTTACTCCACCCACTGCCTGTATGCCATTAACAGAATCTACGCCATCTGCGCCAGACGCCCCTGTGGCTCCTGTGGCACCAACTCCTGTTTCTCCAGCTGCAGAACTAACAAGGTCTTGCTCTGATTTGTCTAGATTTATTGTTTCACCAGCTGCACCTTCAACACTTGGTTCTTCTCCACCATCCTTGGCTGCATCTTGACCAATACCCATTTGTTCCATTGCATAGTCTTTGAGTTGTGCCATTTTAGCATTTGCATCTGTAGGATTTGTTATTAAATCTTTTTCGTAATCTGTTCCGTGTATATCTTTGTACATATCCTTTGCAACTAAAGCTGCATCAACAGGAAGACCAGCAACTGAAGGTAAAAATATTCCACCAGCCTCCATGGCTGCCCCAGTGTAATCTCCTTTAAATAATCTACCTAACGCAAAGATTCCGCCAGCAACTGCTCCTGCTATCGGTATCATCTTTAGTCCAAACTTTGCACTATTTTTCAAGAATGATTTTGCAAGAACTTTTGGTGCAACTTTTGCTGCTGTTTTTCCTGCCTTAGACGCCCCTTTAGCAGCAGTTAATGTTGTATCAGCTGCTGTTGCAACTTTCTTTGCAACACTTTCTCCTGGCACACTGGTAATTTTTGGACTTGCAGATACCTTTGGAGCATCGGGCATTACTGGTGCTTTATTTGGTGTTACTGGTGCATCGACTTTTGGTTTGAGGTCTGGTGCATCCATTGGTTTAAGTTTGGCATCTGGTGCATTTGGGGCTGTCACCTTTGCACTTGGAGCATTACCCATAATATTTTTAGTTTTATTTGCAAGAAACCCACCAGTAGCAACTGCAGCTGTTCCAGCAAGAAGACCACCTCTTTTTAATAGACTTCCCCCACTTTTTAATAACCCACCAGATTTTTTAAGTGCTCCGCCTATCCCTTTTTTAGCACCACCAAGGAGGCCTGTGAGACCAAGAGTACCAGCGATTCCACCAATAACATCACCAAGCATATCACTCATGAATCCCTGACCACCACCAGTTTCTTGGTTTGCAGTAATTGTATTATTTTCTTTTAATAAATCGCCTTGTCTTTCTATTTCTTTTAATTGTCGTTGTGCAAGTCTTTTCGCTTCTCTGTCTGCTTCTATTTTTGCAAGGTCTGAATTTGCCTGTTCATCAATCATGAACTTTAACAGGTCTCTTATTTGTTCTAGATATGGCGGGTTTTCGAACAGTCCATCTTTTGTTAACTCATGTAAAGCTCCACCGTCTTCTACGCCTTCTACTTTTGCTTCTACCTTTTCTGGTGCTGAACTTTCTACAGGTGAATCTACAGGAGTTATTTCTGGTTGGGCGACATCGATTCCAAATTTTTCTTGTAACTCTTCAATTCTTTTCTTTTCTGCTTCTGCATTATCTCTTCGTAATTTTTCAGTTTTTGATTGTTCTATTAACTGGTCTTTTAATTTGTCAATATAATCTTGTTCACTTATTCCTAATTCTTTAGACCTATCTACGACTTCTTGTCTATCAACATTTAATTTTTGTAGTGTTTGTTCATTAGTAATTTGTTCTCTTAATACTGAATATTCTTGTTCTTGTTGTTGTTGAGCCGCAGTTATTCTTTCATCTCTTTCTGCCTGTTCTTGCTTTTGTTGTTTCTTTTTCTCTCTACTCTCGTTAAATTTATCACCAATAAACTTTGTAGCTAACATAAGAGCAGGACTATCTGCTATAACACCAGCACCGACACTAGCAATATCTACTGAGTTTTCTGATATTGTCTTACCTATCATTTCTTTTGCTTGGTTCATAATTGTAGTGTTCGATGAGACTACTTTTTCTTGATTGTTGAGAAGGGACAAAATATTACCCCTATCTCTTTCGCTTATTCTGTCAGACGCTAGAATTTTTTCTTTTAAAGTTGAAAGGTCTGCTCGTGTACTTTTTAATTGACGAACACTCATTTGACCTTGTTCTTTAATTAGTTTTGAAACTTCATCAAATGCTACGTTGGCGGTATCACCTTCTAATGTACCTGATAACTTTTCTAATTCGCCTGATAGATTATTCAGTCCACCATTATATGAACTTAAGTTTTCTATTACATTGTCGAGTGATTGAATAGCCATTTATTTGTTACTTTTACTAGACCCTAGATACAAACCAAACCAAGCCGCCCCAGCGCCAACAACGATACTGACCAATCCAGATTGTTCTAAATTTGGAGTGGGCAATGTCATAAACCATATTACTACTTTATATAATAGTATTATGTATGTTGTGATGAATATTCTTGGAAAAATTCTCCAAGAATCTATTGCTTTTGCGAGATGTATTAACCATTGAAATTGATTCTTAGAAGAATCTACAGTTGAGGTATCAACCTCTAATTCGATATTTACTTTTTTAGTTTCTGTCATGATTGCCTCTTTTATTTTTTATTTTTTTGACGAGCCTCTTCCTCACGCAAATATCTCATTAACATGTTTATATAAATCTCTCTCTCCCACGGTAGCATATTTTCAAGTTCCGTCAAACTATATTTATGATATTGCATTAATGCGAAATTAGTTTGATACAGGGAGTATAATGTTTCATGATATAGGCTTAGACGAAAAAATCCGTGATTCCTCGCAATTGAAAACTTGTAGACCAACCACAGTGTTTACATTTGACTTCAGCATTAGTCATTGTGGTTGGCATTGTTGCAAAGAAATTGTTTATTTTTTCGAACTGTTCATTAGTCAATTCTTCAAGGAACTCTATTACCTTTTCCTTTGAATACTCCTTAACATCATGAGAATCTTCTCCATCATATATTTGTTCAATACAATCTACTACTACATCCAAGACTTGTTCAAAATTATCCATTTTCGAAATAGTAGATAATAATTTGAAATCTGGGTATTTCATAATTACACCGATTTTGTCGGTCAGTAGAATATTGTTAGTGTGGTCTACATTATTTTCAATAATAACATTATCAAGATTGATATCAAACCTAATATCAACTTTCTTTGATTCCTGTCCTTCGGGTGGTTCGTGCGTACAGTCATGCTTGTAATTCAACTGTAAAATTTTCCCTACAGATTTACTTCTAATATTAACAAACAACCATTCGATATCAAAGGTTGCCAACTTATCTACATTAACAGGCGATAGAATACAGTTGGTAATTATTTGTTTTACTGCACGAATTTGTTCTTCTTGGTCTTCACCTTCCTGTGCCATCAGAAGAATTTTTTCTTCTTTTATCAGGAAGGGTCGGTACTGGATTTTTTGATTGTTCGATGGGAGTGTTAACTCGTACATCGGTGTATCTATTTTGGGTAACATATTTTAATATCCTATAAAAAATTAACTAAAGAAGCTTCTAACTCCACTAGTAAGGTTTGCAAAGCTACTTCTAACAGTTCTGTTTACATCAGCAAAAGAACTAGTTACACTTTCAAATTCAGCCTTTCGTTGTTGAATATTACTTGGTATATTCGACATAATCATAGATTCTGGTGATATAGATTGCATCGCTAGTAATTGGTCTAACGAAGGTCTAGGACTGAATGGTGCTGTCAAATCTACTGGTTGAGTAACAGTAGATGATTGTGGATTTGGTTGTTGTGGGTTGCCAACTTGACCCATATTTGCACCAGACCTAGTATGGTATTCTTGAGACCATTTAGTATATGCAAATGTTATTTGACAAGTCGCTGGAGCTTCTGCCTCGTAAGAATATGCAATTTGACCTATCTGGATAGGAAATGCATCTAGAAAACTACAAGTAAAGACAGACTGCCCTGTGGGGTCGAATGAATGAAATTTTGCATCTATTGTATACATATTCGAATATTCAACTAATGCATCGTTATAACCAATGATATGGTCAACCCATTTGGTGAAATAGTTTCTTTCTCTGGCATCGTCACTTAACATCACAGTAAAATTTAAATCTTCGTATAGTGTTGCATATGGAGATTTTCTGAAAGGCCCATAGTATTTAACTTCAGATGTTGCTAATTGTTTTCCAGGCAACTCAAGTGACGATACTCTAACTGCAATTTGCCTCAAGTCATTTTGGTCTCCACCAGCCATAACAGGGGGTGCTGGTATTTCCATCACATACTTGTTAGGTATCATTACACCCTGTTTATTAATCGTAGAGATAAAGGATGATGGAGAAAACTGGTCTTTATCTAACATATCAATTTGCCTCTCTTAGTGAATCAGACCAGACTTTGGACTGAGATGCTTTCTTGAAATTCGCAACTGGTAAAAATATTGCAATATCCCATTCATCAGCATTAATATGTACAAATCGACTCCTAACTTGAGAATACAAATATCGTTTTACTGTTGGTTTTATTACACCAAACTTACTCAAACCTTTTAAAGTTTGATATGTTACAGCAAGTTTAGTTGTCTCATTGTACGATTTATTATTAGTTATTTTACTCAAACTATCCATTATTACCATTCTATATGTAGGTGAAACATAATGAAGATTGATTCCTAAAAAACCACCACCATAAGTATCTATACAAAATATCAGAGGAAATTCATCATAATATGGTAATTCGTTTTTATATTTTGGATTATAACTATAACAATACATCCTTCCAACAGTGGGTACAGCTCTTGCTCTTTCAGATGCACTAAGAAGTTTTTTTCTGCCCGGCTGTCGAGAAAACAATCTTCCTAGTATGCTCGTCCTAACCTTTTTGAAAAACCATTCTCTTGCCGCTGGAGAATTGGGTCTTATACCCTTTTTTTCTAATTGTTTTAACAGTGGTTCGAAATTTGCCATACTACTATTTATTTCTCGTATCTATGTGGTCTTCGGTTAAAATTTTAAATTCCCAATTTTTATTTTTACAATATAGTTTTGCAGCTTCCCATTTCGCAGAGTTTACACCCCACGTTTTTGTTTCATACATATATCTTACTTTGTTCTTTGTTTTCTTGGGTGGTTTAGTTTCTCTTTTTGGTTTAACTTCTATAACTTTTGTATTGATACCATTCTTTCCTTGGACTCTAATAATAAAGTCTGGATAGTATCTGTGTAATCTATTGTCAATAGGAGACATATAGGGAATAGAAAGTTCTTCACTACTCCATGCTATGATTGAGGAGTTCGTGTCACAGTATTTCATGAATCTTCTTTCCCAGAGAGAACGAAATATAATATTTGATACATCACCTTTGTATTTTTTAGGATTTTCTGGTGTATACCTACCTTTGTAAGTAAACCTTTTTGCCATGTAGAAAAATCCTTATAAATAGTTTCGTTACTATTTATAACACACTAGAGGAAGAGTTAATTCTATGGAAATAGGTAGAGGTATACAAACAAAATTCCAAAAAGAAGCAGCTAGTAAATTGGCCAAGATACAGGAAGCTGCTCAAGCGAGGACACCAAGCGAAGAGATGCGAGAAAATGCCGCCAAAATGACAGGCAGTTCTGGCGACCTCAGATTTCCTTTGAGTTTATCTCAGGGAGAACTACAACATTATATGACATTTGAAATTAGTGAATTTAAGAAAATTGCATACCAGCCTGGAGATGTTGCAACACAAGAAAGTTCTGTTCCTAATAATCCTCATACCACTATTAGTTTATATATTCCAGAACAAATAGCAATGAAATCAACAGCTGCATATGAAAATATGGGACTTAACTTCGCAAGTGAACTGTTTGTTGACAACCAAGGCGAAACTGGAGGTATTATGACAGCTGCAGGCGATTTTTTAAAAACAATGGGGATAAAAGGTCTGACAGCTACAGGCGATTTTTTTGCCAATGAGGCTGGAGAGATTGGACTTCAAAATAAAGGAATGGCATCAAATGCTGGTAAAGTAGTTCTTTTTAGGGGAATAGATTTTAGAACTTTTAGTTTCAGTTATAAGTTTTCTCCAAGAAATCAAGATGAGTCTGATGCTGTCGCAAATATAATAAAACAATTCAGAAAAGGTATGTTACCAAACCTTCAAGGTGGTGGAATGTTCTATACAATACCCGATACATTTCAACTAACATATAAAGTAATGGGAAGTGATAGTACTGGTGCAAAGTATTTACATAAATTTAAAACTTGTAGTTTATTAGATTGTGATGTTCAATACGGTGCAGATGGAACTTTCGGTGTTTTTAGAAGTGGTGCTCCTACCAATGTACAGATGACACTAACTTTCCAAGAAACATTACAAGTAACAAAAGACGATGTAGATAAGGATTACTAATGCCTAGTCATTTTAAATTTCTTCCAAAAGTCGAATATGATATCGATAATGATGGCAAAACCAAAAAAGAGATGACCAACATCTTTACTGTGATGAGGGTTGCTGAAAGTTTTGCAAATAATCCTCTTGCGTATTATGAGTATCAAGTAAAGGATAGTGAAACCCCAGAAATGATTGCCTCATTATATTATGGGTCACCAACTTATAGTTGGGTAGTTTTGATGTTGAATAATATTATTAATGTAGAAGATGAATGGCCAAGAAATTCTAATGTAACTGATAAAGTCATTCTTGGTGAATATGGAAGTAGACTGGCTGCAGATCAAGACATTCTGTACTATGTAAGAAAAAATACTACAGAAGATTATTATGTTGTGGTTGAGTGTGAAAGTCCAACTATTAAAAAGGGTGTCCTTTATAACGCTGATACATGGAGAAGTAAAATTTTTCCTTTAATAAAATTTAATGATGTTTGGACTGAATTTAAAGTTACTTCACCAGACTATAAAATATCAAAAACCACATACGAAAATCTTGAAGGAACAGACAAGAATCAATATGAAGTTTTTACTGGACTAGACAAAATACAACAAGCAAATACAGGAAGTCGGATTATAAAACTTCTTGCAAAAGATAAGTTAAAAGAATTTTTAGATGAAGTTGAGAGAGTTGCTAAATTATGAGTACAAAACCAGGCGGATTTAAGTTTAACAAGTTAATCATAACGTCACACAATGGATTTCAATTAGACTTAGTTAACTTATGGACTGTTGTTGAGCTTTATGAAGATATATACAGTTCTAGTGTTAGTATGCGTATACAGATGTTAGACACTGGTAATAACATTCGTGCGTTACCAATTATAGGTCAAGAAGATGTAGAGATTGAATTTGATTTATTATCAGATGGTTCATTTTATGCGCCAATATCTTTATCGATGAAAATAGTCAAAATAAGTGACTTGACTAAAGACGGACAGAAACAAGGATTTGTTTTAGAATTAGTAACAAAAGATTTTATGCAAAATTTTGATACAAGAATATCAGAATATTTTGAAGGGCCTGCGAGTAAGATAGCAGCCAAAGTTTATGGTCAATTAGGTTCTTTTAAAAATTTAATGATTAGAACTAGTGATGACCAACACGAACTTATTGTTCCTAATTTTACTCCATTAAAGGCATTGGGGTGGTTAGCAGGAAGAGCTTATCAAGCAGATAATGCTTCTTATTTATTTTTTGAAAACAATAGAGAGTATGTTTTTGCACCATTTCCAGTATTGATAGAAGCACAAGAAAAAAATAAATTTTTAGTCGATGCAAAGTTTAATACAGGAGAAGACCAAAATTCAGAAGACAAGAAAACCACATACTTTAAATGGCACTCTACATTTGATAACATAAAAAATATTACAAGTGGATTTTATAATGCAACTGTTTTTTCTCATGATATAGTAAATAGAGAAATGAAAGAAATAGTCCACAATTTTTGGGATAATTTTTCAGATTATAAAACTATTACAGGAAAACCATTTCAAGATATATCTGGTAGTGGATATCAATATAAACCAGAAGTTCAATTTTACGTTCCAGAAAATAGTTTGGGTGTGGGTTCTGGTGATGCAACTGGCGGACTTTTTCAAGAAGAGATTTTTATGAGAAGAAAGTTTCACATGCAACTATTTAATAATTTAAAATGTGAGATTGGGATTTTTGCAGACCCAAAATTAGGAGCTGGTGATACTATAGAACTTAATTTTAATTCTAACTTTGATGAAGCAGATGAAAAACTCCATTCTGGTAAATGGTTAATTAGTGCAATTAAACATGAAATGGACAGAGGAAGGAATGATTATAGAATGAGAATAGAATGTATTAGAGATTCAATAGGAATAGATTATCCTCAACCAGTACCAGTATTGAAAGAGGCGGAGGCGTAGATGGATACTTTTATGGGAAGACAAGGCCTCATATGGTGGGAAGGTGTTGTAGAAGATGTAAATGACCCAGAATATGTTGGTAGAGTTAGAGTCAGAATATTTGGGGTTCACTCAAAAGATAAGGCAAAAATACCTACTGATAAGTTACCTTGGGTGTCGCCTATAATGCCTATCACCAGTGCGTCAGCTGGTGGTTTAGGACAATCTCCCACAGGAGCTATTACAGGTTCAAGAGTTATTGGATTTTTTAGAGATGGACAAAATCTTCAAGACCCAATACTTTTTGGAACAGTGCCTGGGAAACCAATCTCAGCCGCAAACACAACTGAAGGATTGAATGACCCTTCTGGAACATATCCCCCAGAATCAACACCCCCTTGGAAGGGCGGTAGTGACCTTGGCGAGTCAGATGTCAACAGACTTGCAACTGGTCAAAGAGGTGCTGAAACTATCACACAGGACAAAAAGGACGGTGTAGATACGAACATGGCATTCACAGAACCAGCGAGTCCGGCAGCACCCTTATATCCATATAACCAAGTAATGAGTACGATTGCTGGACATCATCAGGAATTTGATAGTACGCCTGGCGCTGAGAGAATCCATACATTCCACAAGGCTGGTTCATTTGAAGAATATCATCCAAATGGAGATGTTGTTCGAAAGTGTGTCGGAGATAGTTACGAAGTTGTAATGGGTAATAAATTTGTTTCGGTTAGTGGAAATTGTACTGTTGTTGTGGCTGGAGATGTTACTGTTAAAGCTGGCGGAAATGTTGATATTAATGCTGGTGGATACGCATATGTAACTGGGGGCCCCAGTGTCAAACTTTGGGGTGGAAGAATTGATTTAAATAGTGGTTCTTCTCCATCACAAGGATATAGTTCTGCCACTCTGGCAAAGAAAGAAGCAAATCAAGAAGCAATTGGTTGGCACACACCAATCACTCTTTCTGAATCAGAGGTATCAGATATTCAATCTGGACAAGTTGTAGAAATACAGAACGGTTCTGACCCATATGATAAAGAAGCATTAGAATATGGTGATGGTGGTATTGAAGATGGAAGAAGAAATAATAAGAGTCCAGCAAACGATGTAGTCGGGCCACAGGATGCAAATGAAGAAACTGACTCTACATTCGACCCAGCAAGTTCTGATTTGTTAATATTCTTACCACATACAGACCCAAGAGTATCTTCAAGACTAATAAACGTGGCAGAAAATATTGCGAGAAAGGTTGGTTATCCTCTTACCATTACAAGTGCATATAGGTCTCCATCCTACAACAAGAAGGTTGGTGGTGTTAAAAAATCAATTCACATGAAAGGATTAGCATTTGATGTTGTTATGAGTGGTAAGTCTTCTGCTCAGAGAGCTGCTTTTGTTAAAGCCGCATGTGACCTTGGAATACAAGGAATCGGGATATACAGTTCGTTTACTCATATTGACCTTGGTGGTAAACGGTGTTGGGGGCCAAATGGAAGTAGAACTTCACTACACAGATATCAATGGGCCCAACAAGCACTAAGAGATAAACAATGGCCTGGCAGTGGCGGGTAATTTTGATTATAAATATTATAAAATCAAATTTTTAGGAACAACTCATGCAAGCGCAGTTTTCAGAAGAGAAGCTCGGTGACTTACCAGAAAAACAAAATCAGTTTCGTGATTTTGACCTAAAAATGATGTTGAATGTTGCAACTAGAGATGTTGTGACTAAGAAAGATGTGAACGCAATTAAACAAGCATTAAAAAATTTAATTTTAAGTAATGTTTTTGATAGAAAATTTAATCCAGCATTTGGGGGTAATATTTATAAAGAATTATTTGAACCTATGGATCAGATAACAGTTGGTATTATGGAAACAAGACTGAATAATGTTATTAAGGCCTTTGAAAAAAGAATAATTAATTCTAAAGTTAAAGTTATACCCATTTATGGCCAAACAGCGACTGACCAGAACAAAGTGCGTATTGTTATAACTTACGCTCTCCCAAGAGTCGATAGAGAATTACAAACAGAATTTACAATAGAGAGACTACGATAATGGCCAAAAATATAAGAGTTTCGGAATTAGACTTTGACACAATAAAAACAAATATTATAAATCATATGAAAAATTTGGACAACACAAATACGTTCAAAGATTATGATTTCCAAGCTTCTGGCCTTAATACCATGATTGATATTCTAGCATCAAATACTCATTATCAATCGTACTATTTAAATATGATGGCAAATGAGATGTTTTTAGATACTGCAAGACTTCGTGAAAATGTAGTATCTAAAGCAAAACTTCTTGGATATACACCAACATCTGCGAGAGCATCTGAAGCTACTCTATCTGTTTTATTTAGAAAGACTGTTAATACTGAAGATGAAGTTAAATCTGGTATTAGAATTACTAGAAATATAAGTTTCTCCACAAATATAGATGGAGTATCTTATAATTTTACTCCTAAAGTTAATAGAATTGCCATGAAGTTTGGTGAAACATTGCCTGCAACTGGCCAAAACGAAGGAAAATTTGAAACACGATATTTAATAGAAGACTTAGTTGTAATTCAAGGAGACCAAGTTACAGAAACATATTTTGTTGATACAAATGACCCCAATCAAAAATTTGTTCTCAGTAACCCAAATGTCGATACTGAAACTATACAAGTTGTAGTACAAGAGAATCCAGATGAAGATGCTACTATTGCATTTTCTAAAGAAACAAATAATATGAACTTGACTGATATATCTACTACATTTTTCTTACAAGAATCTTCGGGATTTTATGAAATATATTTTGGAGATAATGTCTTGGGCAAAGGTGTTCCAAGTGGTAGTCTAATTACAATCAGTTATCTAGTAACTGGTGGTGCTGGAGCAAACGGTGCTGGTGTTATTGCATTAAGAAGTCATAATCTAGAAGACGTAGATTCTACTGGTGGTATTAGAGAGGTTGCAGTTGTACAAAATGCATTTGGTGGTTCAGATGCAGAAACAGTAGAGTCGATTAAATTTTATGCACCAAAAAGTTTTGAAGGACAAAACAGAGCTGTAACTTTGAGAGACTATCAACAAATCATTCCAAAAGTTTATCCACAAACAAAATCAGTAAATGTCTGGGGTGGGGAAGATAACATTCCAGCTGCATTTGGTAGAGTTTATATTTCTATTAGACCTATTAATGGAACACTTCTTTCTGACTTGGAAAAAGAACAGGTGAAACAAAAGTTGAAAAAAGATTATTCGATATTAACTATATTACCAAATATAGTTGACCCAGATTATACAAAAGTTATTATTACTTCCAAGGTAAAATATGATGACGAATCTACATTATTGACAGCTGATGAATTAAAATCTAAAGTGGAAGATGTAATTAAAAATTTCAACGACCAATATGTTAGTGAATTTAATAACTATTTTAGATATTCGAATCTAGTATCAAGAATTGACAATACAGATGCAGCCATAACAAACAATGAAACAACAGTAGAAATTTTAAATACTTCTACACCACTAATAGATACAAAATTTACATATACTTTTTATTTTAATAATCCTCTGAAAAAGGGAACATTAAGTTCTAATGGATTTTTGTTGTCTGGAAATACTAATTTAATTTATGTAGAAGATGGCCAAGATGGGAAATTGAAGTTTTGGTATATGGATGGTACAACAAAAAAATATTTAACAACTGGTATTTCTGGAACTATTGACTACACTAGTGGTTTAGTAACTATTAGTGATGCAACAATTACTGGTATTGCAAGTGGAACAGGAAACGATTTGTTTATAAGAGTGACACCAGAAAACTTTGATGTATTTCCAAAAAGAAACCAGATATTAATTATAGATGAAATTAATCAGGCTATTACAATGGAAGCTGATAATGACCTATACAACAACAATTATTCAATTAGTGACCAAACAGTAGTAACCCTTAGAACAACGAATAGTTAAAAATGGATCTAGTAAATTTAAAAAATTTGTCGAGTACCATTATCACCCAACTGCCTCATTATCTGGCAAACGATGATGATTACACTAAATTTGTCAAATTTATGCAATTGTATTATGAGTATTTATCTGTGGGGGGTAATCCCACTGATGTCGCCACAAGAATGGCAGATTATGGTGATTTAGATAAAACTCTTGATACTTTTGTTGACGAATTTAAATTTGAAATTGGAAGTGTATTTCCTTCTATAACCAGATTAAAAGAAATCCAAGATGATAACGCAGAAATGCAGGCATTGTTTAATGCAACAGGTGTTACAAATGCAGATACAGTAAAATATCAGACCGACACATATATTGGAAACGGAGTTGTGTCAGAATTTTTACTTTCTTATTTTGCTCCTTCTCATTATTTTGGGAAAGATGTCGCCTTAAGGGTCACAGATTTAAAAGTGTATTCTAATCCAACTCTTTTTAATTCAAGTATGGATACTTATCGTGCGAGTAACCCACTTGCTGGTCTTTCATTTCCAACTGATTATGGTCTATTGACAGAAGGAACTGATTATGTCATAACAGGACAACGAATAAAATTCTACAATAGTGATGTTCTTACTGCACCTTCAGATCAGGTATCAATTAAAATTGTATATCAATTAAATGTAGACCTTGGTGCAACTGCATCTCAAATACAAACTGAAACTAAAAAGGCAAGATTTTCAAATAAAAAACATTTCTATAAACTTTTAAAAGAGTTTTATCAATCAAAAGGTTCAGTCCAATCCTTTAAATTTATTTTTCGTGCATTTTTCAACGAAGATATAGAAATATATTATCCAAAAGAAAATATATTAAAAACAAATGAAAATACATGGGCCCAATCTGTAAGTATTAGGACAAGAGGAATTGTTGATTCTTTAAATCCGCCAGGCAAAACAACAGAAATAGTTGCATTAGTTGGAGAAACGAGTGGTGCAACAGCGATTCCAGAAAGTGTTTATCATTCAATACAAGATTCGGTTGCATTTACCGAATATGTTATCACAAACATAGCTGGAAATTTTCAATCACAAGAGTTTCTTTTAGTTCATGTTGAAGATACTAATAGCCGTGGAGAAGTTGAAAATAGAATTATTAGAGCTCAATTGTTTGATGTAATTACAGGGTTTGATATTTCGAACCCTGGCACGAACTATCCAAAAAATGTGTTTATACAAAACTATGAATCAAATGCTGGTTCTGGTACTGGAATGAAAGCGAGAATAGAAGGAACAACTAATGGAGAAATTTCTAAAGTTGAAGTTATAAATGGTGGAACGAATTATATAACAGGAGAGTTGATTGAGTTCAATAATACAGGCACAGGCGGTTCTGGAGCTCTTGCAAGAGTAGCAGAAGTTACTAACACAGAACAGACATATGATATATCTTGGGTACAAGATATTACAGATGCATTATATCCAAAAACTCAGTTTGAAATTAGTGATGCAAATTCTCTATATGGACATTCAGTGCAGTATTCAGAATCTTTATCAAGAGATACTAAAGTTACAATAAAAAATCATGACCCAAAATTTAATGATGTTGTTGCACTATTTGATTTTGAAAATCTAGTGCCTGGCAATTTACAATTTCAAGAATATAAAAATGATTTAGAAAATACTAGACAAAATGCAACCAGAGCTAATCCAACTATTGGGCCTAAAATTGGAAACTTCAGTTTAAGAGTTAACGATACTGGATATGTGAGAATACCAAAACTTCCATCTCTTCTTACAGGCAGTACAGATTTCACAGTAGACTTTTGGTATCATGGGTCTGGTTTTGGTGGAGATACAGGAGATGGTGGAGCCATTTTTGCAATAAATGGAACTGAAGCTGGCTCACATGATAATCAATTGGTTTTATATCATAGAGCAGATGGAAAGTTTACAGTTGCAGTAGATGATACAGATAAAACAAGTACTGGTTTGTTAACTGATACTGCTACTTCAGATGATTGGAATCATATTGCTTTATATTATAACACAACAAGTGGAGTTAAAGTTTATCAGAACGGAGAACTAAAAGAAGATATTTTTGGTATCGGTCAGTATGGGGGAACAATTGATGGTATACAAACTTCTTCACATTTTACTATTGGCGCTGATTATGATAAAGGAACTGATGTAACAGACGATGGTAATAGTGCATATTACTCAAGTTTTAGAGTTACTAAAGGTCAACGATTTACGGAATATGTCGATGCAACAGATGGTAATAAAACAAAAATACTTTACTCTGATTTAAATCCTATTCCGAATGAAGAAGAACTACAACCTTGGCAGTATGAACTTGCCAATAATAGATTAACCTTAAAAGAATATAACGCACAAGGATTTCTTGCCACTAGAACTCTTCCAGATTGGTTTTCTGTGAATTTATATTTTAGAAATCTTCCCATTGGTTCTATTAGTAGAATTAATTTAATATCTGGTGGGTCTGGATATATTCGAAATCCTATAGCAAGAGTTTCAGATGAAAGTGAGGGTTATACTTCAATAGGAAACGGCGCAAGTTTTGATATTAAAACAACAAGTGTCGGGGGAATTTCTAAAATAAAAATCGTTCAGGCAAGTACAATCCCAACTGCTCATGGATTTGGAATTGGATATGGAACTGTGCCAACATTAGATTTATCAACTCTTGGAGATGGTAATGCAGTAGTAACTCCAGTGAAAGGGATTTTGTGCGAGAGAGAAGGAAGATTTTTAAATGACCAAGGATTCCTTTCAGATAATAATAGAATACATGATGGTTATTTGTGGCAAGACTATTCTTATGTTGTAAGAGTTAATAGAATTGTAAATGAATGGAGAGAGATAATTAAAAAAGTTGTCCATCCTCTAGGTATGGCATTATTTGGTGAGTTAGTTTTACTTACTAAAGTAGAAGGTAAACAATTAAAGAGATCAATTCTTTATATTTTTTATGAAATTATAAAGAATTTAGATATAAAGTCGAAAAACATGGACGGTTTGGGTGTATGGACTTATCCAAATACAGGAGATTCACAAATTGACACAAAACAATTATTATCTCATGGATATTCTATAATCTATGATAATCGTCAAGATGATGCGGCTTCCCTCACAGGTGCAGATGATGATACTCCAGCTGGTCAAAATGTTGATGTTGGTGAAGGTAGATATGCATTACAAAAAAATGATAATACAACTGCAACTTCATGGAGTGATGTTGCAACTGTATCAGTAAATAATAAAGATAAGTTCTATACAGATTATAGATTTTTCTATGAGGATAGTGAAGATATGATTGGTAGAGAGTTTGTGATTTACAATATGTCAGACGCATTTATTACTAGTGCAGAACACACTATAACTCGACCATATGCAAGATATAAAGTTACTCAAGTGCAAAATGTAGATACAGATAGTGACGGTATATCAAACATATCTAAATTTTCTGTGACTCTCGTTTCTAGTGTAGGAGACCTTCCGCCTACTACACCAGATGATGTTATAGAATTTAGATGGGATAGAGTCTTTAGAGGTAATGTAGAAAGAAATCCATCATATTGGGTAGGTTCAACAAGAGATGGGGCAGACCCAAGTGACGACAAATATGTTATTAAAATAGGGAGTAGAAGAGTTCCCACAGATTATATTCCATCTATGGGTACAACCTACAAGTCATTAGAGAGATTTAAATTCTTTTTCGATGAAGCATATCCATTTGATAAGTTAGTTAGATATCGAATGAGTCCAGAAGAAGAAGTAGAAGCTTCTCCATATAATCAAATGTTTGCACCAAATGGAGCATTTAATACTATGAAGATGCTTCCTAGTACAACAAAATTTATTACTATTCGAAATCCTAATGGAAAAAATGAATATGCAATTGTTCCAGCATATCTTGATACAGAAGTACTTCCACTTACTGGTAGACCAGATGGAAGTTTCATAGGTGTGACTGATGGAACAGACCATCAATGGGGAACAACAACATTGCAAAGAGTTCAAGAACTTTTTGATAGAGACTATCATGCAGTTTTAGATTCTAGTATTAATATTGGCCCAAAAGTTTTAGTTATTACTGAGGAGTCGAGAGAACAAAATGGACAGACTGTTAATGGACTTACTAATCTATCAGTAGAAAGAAGAAAGTTTAATGATACTTCTCCACAGGGTTTAGATAATGACCTATATAATTACGAGATAGAAACAATCACTGAATACAGAGAAAGAAGTAACATTGCACAAGAAAGTGCAATCAGACGGTATATGAAACAGGGAGAAGATGCAACGGAAATTGCGTCTACCTATCCAACATCTATAAGTGAGTGGGAATCAATACCAGAATTATTTTCCCCATCGTAAATGAGGGAGTAAAAAACTTATAAATAGAAGAAACGAATTTCAATTCAAAGGGTATATTACATGGCAGCTATAATCACAAACAAATTAAGAATATTTAATGCTCAACAATTTTTAGAGTCTCTTGCTGAAGAAGCAGCTCTCTGGCAACAGAATTATGCATATGTAGAGGGAGATGTCGTACTCAATAACACAAACCTATATGTGTGTGTTGAGTCGGGAACAAGTGACTCAAGTGGTACGGGCCCCAGTGGAACTGGTACGGAAAACGATGGTACTGTAAAATGGGCATTTTATAATGTCTCTCTGTACAACAATTTATATATGGGTATCGGTAAACATACAGCTTGGCCAGACGATGCAAATCCACCAACTCCGATAGATTCAGTAGAAGGAAATAATACAGTAAAAGATGACTTAGTAGCCATGAAAAAAGTCGGTTCTAATACTGTATCTCTTGCAATCCCAAGAATTGATTGGACAACTGGTAGAACTTATACAATGTATGAAGACTCAAATGCAGAAGCAATTATTCCTAATGGATATATTATAACACAAGGAACAAATCAGTATAACGTATACAAATGTATTAATAACACTCAATGGCAAGATGCTAGTGTGGGGGTTCAACCAAAACCATCTACTGTGCAACCGACAGGTATTTCTACAAATTCTCTAGAAGAAACTGCTGATGGATATGTTTGGAAATTCATGTATAGAGTCACGTTAGATGACGCACTTAAATTTTTAACAAAAGATTATGTTCCAGTAAAAATTATTTCTCATGCTGTTGGTTCAAATCTTGCATCAAATAGTAATGATTATCCTCAATATCAAGTTCAAATCGATGCAGTGACTAATAATGGTTCTATCCAGTGGATAAAAATTATTGATGATGATACAAACTCTGGACATGCTGGTGGTCAAGGATATCACCCAAATTTAGTAGGAACACATAATGTTGCAGCTGGTGATGCGAGTCCAGCAATAACTACTGCTGGATTGTCTGGAACGGAAGTTCAAACAACTGATGCATATAAGGGATATTCCCTAATTGTAACTCCAAGTGGCGGTGCAGCTTCTTTCCAAAGAAAAATTACTGGTAATACTTATTCGGGTGGAGTTCTAGAATTGACTCTAGAAAGTGCATTTGATTCAACAAATGATTATGCTAATGGAAACGGTGCAAGTATTGTTATTGCACCAACTGTTGAAGTTACTGCTGGTTCTGGTACACAAGGAAGTGGATTTAAAGGATATGGATTAGTACAGGGTGACCAACTTAAAAAAGTTGTTATAACAAATGGTGGAACACTATACACAACTGCGACAGCATTAGTTATTGCTGACAATGTTCCAGCAAGTACCACCTCTTGTAAAGTAAAACCAATCATATCACCAAACAAAAATCATGGATTTAATCCAGTAGAAGAATTGGGTGGATATTATGCAATGATTGCCATGAAGTTAGAATATGATGAATCAGATGCTAGAACAAACGACAGTACACAAGCATCTACAACACAATCTGTTTTTCCTGTAAGTTTGGCAGAGGGTGTATTTAGACAGATAAGTATTATAACAGACCCAACAGATAAAAATACAAATAGATTGGCGTATAACACAACATATAAAGGGCCGAAACACCCAACATACGGAACAGCAAACTTAACAAAATTTGACATAGTAAGTGGAACAGGGAAAGTATTATATGTGGAAAATCGTCAACCAGTAGCAAGAGCAATAGACCAGATTGAAGACATAAAAGTTGTATTTGAGTTCTAGGTCGATAGAATTTAAAAAATAGAGAGAAAACATGGCCACAAATTTCAATGTTGCACCTTATTATGACGATTTTGACGTAAATAATGGATACTTGAGGATTCTATTCAAGCCGGGCGTATCAGTCCAAGCGAGAGAACTTACCCAACTACAAAGTATCCTTCAAAATCAGATAAAAAGCCTTTCAGACCACTTCTTTAAAGAAGGTGCAATGGTTGTGCCTGGACAATCTGCTGTCGATTTCAAAGCGACTTATGTAAAAATAGATTTAAATGGAACTGGTTCATATACAAATGCAAACGACTTTGTTGGAAGGACATTAACTGGCGGAACGTCTGGTATTAAGGCAATAGTTGTTCATTCGGAAGCATCAACAGGAACTGAGTCAACAGATGACCCAGATACAATTTATGTAAAATATCTTAAAGGAACATCTAGTTCTGGTACAAACGAAGGAGAATCTTTCGTACAGGGAACTAGTCTTGCATTTTTTGCTGGTGAAGTTTTAAGTACTGAAGCTGTAACAGGTCAGTCGGATTTTTCTTGTGTTGTGAGACCTACAAATGAAACTCCCACAGGGGTTGGTTCTATTGCATTTATAGAATCAGGAATTTATTATGTTCAAGGACACATGGTTATAGTTGATACTCAATCTATCGTTCTTGACAAGTATACTAATACACCATCATATAAAATTGGTCTTCAAATAAATGAAAGTACAATTGATTACACTTCTAATACTTCAATATTAGATAATGCTCAAGGAACACCAAATTTTAATTCGCCTGGCGCTGATAGATATAAAGTTCAACTTACTCTTCATAAAAGGGGAGTGGATGAACTCAATACAGAAAATTTCGTATCTCTAATAAGTGTTAGAACTGGTCAGATTGAGTCTGCCGTAAGGACTACAGAATATTCAGTATTAGAAGATACCCTCGCTAGAAGGACGTATGATGAGTCTGGCGACTATACAGTAAGACCATATAGATTAGACATTAGAGAACTTTTAAACGAAGGTGGTAATCGTGGGGTCAGATCTGTAAATGATTTCCAATTTAATACAGAAGTAGAAGCAAAAGCAGCTGCAGTCAAAAATTTTAGTGATGCAGTCGGTATGCAAGATTCTATCACTAATGCTGGACTTGCACATACAATATCTCCAGCAGACATTCAAAAATATCCAAATCAAAATTTAGATGATACAGGTGCTAAATTTTATCCTGGCCGTACACACGACAACCTTGTAGATGCTTTACGAGCTAGAATAGGTTTAGGAGTAGAAACTGGTAAAGCATATGTTCGGGGATATGAACTAGAAAATCTCTCAACTGTATTTGTAAATTATAAAAAGGCAAGAGATGATGTTCAAGAAAACAATTCATATTTACTCACAGATCTTGGAAATTGTATCTATGTAACAGATGTTCATGGGTTGCCAGAATTAAACTCTAGTGTTAACTTATTGAATATTCATTCTGAAGGAATTACTGGATATATAACTTCGAACTACAATTTATCTACTACAAGTCAATATGCCAATGATTTTGACCCAGAAACTGGAACATTCGCCGATGTCTCTAATACTCATGGTGCAGATGTTATCGGGACTGCAAAAGTAAAATATATTCAATACTATAGTGCAGCTGGTTCTTATCAAGCAAATGATTCCTTTACAACTGGTGCGAATAAATTTGCTCCTTCTACAAATTCTGTAAATGCAGCCATTTACAAAGTATATCTTTATGACATAAAATTTGAACAAAATCCAACAACTTTAAGACCATATCAAATAACAGATATGAGGTCTATTACTTCTCAAACAGATGTAACTGGAAGTTCATTAGTGAAAACTTTTAGTGGAAATACTCTAGTAGAATATACATTAACAGACGTAGATACTATGCCGACTGTAAATAATATGATATATTCTCAGTTTCAAGATATAACAGTAAGGGGTATGATATATTATGTGGACTCTGGACGCCAGAATATTTTAGTTAAAAATGTCGGCGGTGGAAATTTCACTGATTTCTATCCTGTTAATAATTTCTTAAATCCTAGACTTTTTGAATTAAATGAAATTGTACAAGAAGTTGTCTATAATGCATCTGCTGGTACTGATGTTCAATTTTCTGGAACAACTGTATTTGAAAGAAAAACTGGTAATGCAAGAATTATTAATAGACAAGTTTTATTTGGTGCAAACGGAAACAGTCTTGTAGATACTGGAAAAGATTTTGTAAAAACAAATAGATTTGTCGATGACGAAAGTGGAAACTCAACTGTTGATACTACCTATACAGTTTTAAGAGAAGTTCAAACTACTGTTTTTCAAGGTAGTTCTGATTATAGAGTAGAAATACAAATAGGTAATTCTATACCAGAACAGTTTATGTCATTTAATCAATCATACTATTTTGTTTATATTCCAGCAGACAATTCATCGTCTTCTGCACAATCACTTGCATGTACTAATGCAAATGTGATAATATCTTCTGATTTTAAAACTTTAACAATTACTGGATTTCCTGCTGGCGCAAATGCAAAAACAGCCAGTGTATTTTTTCCAGTTATCAAACAAACTTCCAGAGAAAAAACTAAAACTCTTAATGATGACACAGTAATTTTTCCATATACTGGTAAAGGTTTAGCTGGTCAAGATTTAGGTATTACTATTGCGTATGGAACAAATACTGATGTTGCATGGGCAGGAAATAGTGGAGACATCCTTGGTCAGAAGGCAGTTAATAATGTTGTAAATCAATTTACAGACACCGCTGGTGCATTAATTGATATGAAAACATTTCAATTGCAAAATTCTGACATTTACAAATTTAAGAAAATATATGATACAAATCTTACTAGTAATGTAATATACCAAGTTGATGTTATAGGAACTCAGAAATTTATTCACGAAATGACTGCTGCCGAACTTTCCTTTGCAGCCACAGCATATGAGTGGTCAGTGCAAAATTCGGGTGCAAGTCCTTATACAACAACATCTACTGGTGCTCCATTTATAACAGAAATAAATGCAGCCACGGCAGCTGGACAAACACCAGCTGGTGAATCAAATCAACCTATGCAAATCTACGATATCACTGATAGATATGAATTAGATGATGGACAGAGGGGCGGATTTTATGATATAGGAACAATTAGTATATTGCCTGGCCAACAAAAAGTACAGGGTCGAGCTGCGATTGTTTATTCATATTTCTCTCATGGTTCTGGAGATTATTCTTCAGTAGATTCTTATGTTCCAAATTCTGGTATCACATATGAAGAGATTCCAAGTTTTCAAAAGAGAAGATTGTCTGATGTTCTAGACTTTAGACCATCAACTACTTTCTCTTTCAATACAAATTCATTATTGGGTAAAGGTATTTTATCTGGTGACCAACCAGAATTACCACTTGATACTTCAAATGTAATTACTGACTTTAGATACTATCAACCAAGAAAAGATTTATTATATCTTAATAGAAACGGTCAGTTTTTTGTCAAATATGGTGCGTCTGATGATAATCCTTCATACCCAGAAACCCCAGATGACGGTATGGTTCTATATCGTATAGAAGCAAATGCATATACTCTTAGTGTTAAAGATGTTCGTGCAGAAATGCTCGACAATAAAAGATATACGATGAGAGATATAGGTAAGCTCGAAGAAAGAATTAAAAGAATTGAATACTATACAAGTTTAAGTCTTCTTGAAAAAGAAACTGAAGACATGTCTATTACAGATGAAAATGGTGTTGATAGATTTAAAAACGGTTTTGTTGTAGAACCATTTAGAGGATTCCAAATTGCAGATGTATTTGATAGAGACCTACAGTGTTCTATTGATTCTGCAAAGGGTGAATTAAGACCAAAAGCAAGTGAAAAAAATGTTCCTATGAAGTTCTGGCAAGCTGGTTCATCAGATTTCGCAAACAAAGATGGAAATCTGATGTTGCCATATATCAGTATATCTTCAATCAAACAAGACAAGGCATCAAAGACTATCAACGTAAATCCATTTGCAATCTTTGGATTTCAAGGAAATATGAGACTTATTCCAGAGTCGGACGAATGGAGAGATGTACAATCAAGACCAGATTTAGTTATTGATAGAGATGGTCAGTTTGACCAAATACAAGAACTTGCCGAAGAAGCTGGTATTTTAGGTACAGAGTGGAATAGTTGGCAAACAACGTGGACAGGTTCTGATACAAGTACAAATACTTTTAATGAAACTAGACAACAATGGGATAGAAGAGGAAGACAAAATGGTTGGTCAAACCAATCTAGACAAATAACTCAAACAATCACAACTAATACTGGTTTTAATAGTAGGGATGGAATACAAACAGAAGTAGTTCCTAGAGTTGTAACGGAAAATCTTGGTGAAAGAACTCTATCTACAGAAATTATTCCGTTTATTCGTTCTAGAACTATTTTCTTTAGGGTATCTGGATTAAAACCAGAAACTAGAATGTATCCATTCTTTGATGGTGTCGCTGTGGGTGACCATTGTTTTGTCGCAGAAGAAGTTGTTGTCTCTAGTATGACACAATCTGCTGCCTCATTTATAACTGCACAACAAAACGCTGTACGGGCAGATGGTGGTCAAATATTTTTAAGAGGAAATTCCACTGGACATCAAACAAGAGTTTTTGATTTTGAATATCTAGATACAAATAGTGTTAGGTTTTTCTGTTTGAGTAACATCGATTCTTTATCTTTCTCGACAAGTGAACCTATGTTTTTCGTAACTGATACAGGTACTTCTGTTCGTGTGGGCAATTTTAGTACTAGTATTAACTCAACTCCAAATCAAACTCTTTTAAGTGATGAGGGTGGTAATCTAAGAGGATTGTTTACAATTCCTAATAATAACAATCTAAGATTTAGAACTGGAGATAGACTCTTTAGATTGACAGACCAATTGTTAGTGACTTCAACAGATGGTGATACAGAAGCAGAAGCAAGATATACTGCAAGAGGATTGTTAGAAACTACTCAACAAACAATTGTCAACACAAGAATGGCAGATATTGTAAGGACTGCAAGAAATCAAAGAGGAAATTCAGTTACAAATCAAAATACCACGAATAGTACTGGTGGGTGGGAAGAAACTGGATTCCAAACTGTTTTCTGGTCAGACCCACTTGCAGAAACTTTCTTGATTGATAAAAAGGGTGGAGAATTTATCACTGCGATTGATTTATTTTTCTCAACAAAACCAACAGCAGATAATGGAATATCTGTAAAATGTGAAATCAGAAATACAGTAAACGGATATCCAGGCCAGAAAATTTTAGCAACAAAACAATTATCTCCAAGAGAAGTAAGTGTCTCTGAAGATGGTTCGATTCCAACCACGTTTACTTTTGACTCGCCTATACATGTACAAGAAAATAACGAATACTGTTTTGTTGTTCTTGCAGACACACAGGATTATAGAATGTGGATTGCACGATTGGGTGAAGAGGATACTGGTGGTACAGGAATTATTTCGAAACAACCTTATGCTGGTGTTTTCTTCAAGTCACAAAATGCTTCGACTTGGACTGCTGACCAAATGGAAGATATGAAGTTTGAAATTTATCGGGCTCAATTTGATACCACTAAACAATCAACTCTTTATTTCCAAAATAATCCAGTAGATAAAAATGGTTCAAGAACAGATTTCCAAGAACTATTAGGAAATTGTATAGAAACGACTGCTGGTTCTTCTGTAGTCAAATTCTATGTAAAGAATCACGATTTAGTTCCATCAAGATACAATAATAATCATTATTGGGTGACAATTGCAAATCTAAAAACAAATGCATATTTCGGTGGAGGCCCAAGTGAAGGATTTTCTGGGGTAGAATTAAATGCAACTCATAAAGTTGTCGATACTACTTTAGATTCTTTTAGTATTGATATGAATAATCCAAGAAAATTAAGTGCTGCTGGAATCGGTATGGGTCTTCCTGTAGAACCCAGTTTAACAGAAGTAAGTGGTCTGGGAAGAACGGCAGTAACGTCTGGAATATTTCCTGCTGAACCACAACCGTCTACTGGTTCATCCGCTGGAAACTTAGTTGGTGAAAATTTGACAAGAGAAATTACAAATGCAGATGGAAGTACAACTGTACAACCAATTGCTGTCGCATTTACAAATAAAAAGTTTGATGTTATGATGCCTATTATTCAGAATATACAACTTCCAGAAACTAATATCAGTATGTCAATGAAAACAACTTCTGGAACATCACAACATAGTGATTTAGCAGCTGGTGTTAAAGATGCATTATGGACTAGTTTTGTAAATATGGAGAACATCTATTTTAGAACACCAAGGTTTATTGCAAATAGGTTCAACGAAACTCAATTTGGGATAGGAAGTAGTGATTTTGATAAACGGTCATTAACATATAAAATACAATTGAGTACTGATAAAGATAACGTGTCTCCTATGGTCGATACAAGAAGAAACAGTGCGATATTAATTTCTAATAGAGTAAATAGTCCACAATTTACTACTACGACTGATGCACAAGGAAATTCGACTGATAGTGGTGTTTCTGTTACTAGTAGTGGATACATGTATAATGGATTCATATCAGAAAGAGATTCGCAAGGCGGTTCTGCTGATGCAAAATATATTACGAGAGAAATTGTATTAAACAATCCATCTGTTGCATTAAAAGTTGCAATGACTGTGAATAGACCACAGGATGCAGATATTGATTTGTATTATAAAATAAAAACTTCAGATGGTCAGAATTACAGAAAACTCAATTACGAATATGTTGCAAGACCTTTAGGGTATGACAACCCAGACTTACCAAGTGCTTGGTCTGAATGGGAGTATGATATTGAGAATCTTGAAGAGTTCAGTTCCTTTGGAGTTAAAATTGTATTGAGAAGTAAAAATTCTTCCACTATTCCAAAAGTAAAAGATTTAAGAATAGTTGCACTTGCTAGCTAGTATAAATATGAGTATGAATGAGAAAAAATATTTGCCCGTAGAAGACAATCCAGACTTAGTTCGGGATAAATATTCGAAGGCAATTATTAACACAAATAAAAACGCTTACCATACTTACATGAAAAAGGCAAGTTTGAGAAGTCAACAAAAAATGGAAATAGAAAAATTAAATACTGAAGTTAGTGAATTAAAAACAATGATAAAACAACTTTTAGAGAGAAAATAAAATGTCAAATTACCCATCACTAGTAGAAGTCGCATTAACGGATACTTTCGATTCTTGGAGAGGAAAAACGAATGTTGCAATTCAACACACAGACCGTGTGGCAACTGTTATTGGTGAAGTAACTCCAGCAAATATGGGAACAAGTGCTGGGACTCTAGTTACTGCAATAAAAGAAGTAGACACAGAAACTACTATTAATACTACAAATATTGGAACTATGGCCAATATAAATGCAATATTCAAAAAACCTACAGTTGTTGAAAGTTTCAACGAATTGAATGACACAATGCGTGTACACATCAATACAGAAATAACAACAGAGAAAAACGCAAGAGAGGCAGCAGATACTGTATTAGAACAAAAGGTAGACCAAGTAGAAGCTTCTTCTGGTCTTGCTGGAAATGGTAACTATATCGTACAAACAGGTTCTAATTATTTAACAACTGCAAATACTCTTGCAGCTGCTGATATTGCACTTGATACTACATTAAAATCAATTTCTGATGAATTGAATACGACACAAACAACACTTGGAACATCTGTTGATGGGACTAAAACCTTTAGTGGAACATATATAAGTTCTCCTATGACATATGCAGAGGCAATTGAGGCTTTAGATTCACAGGCAAATGCAAATAATATCAAAACAAATACTAACTCAAATAATATTAGTACCCTTGATAGTAGAGAAACTACTCACTATAATGAATTGACAACAAAAACAGATAATACTCAATCGGAACTTGACAGAGTTGAAGATGTTATTGGAACTCTCGCAAATGGTACAATGACTATTTCGGGAACAAATTATATTAATGGAGTAACAATAAAGGCCGCTCTTGTTGCACTTGATGAAAAATCAAAAGCAAATGCAGATGGAGTAATTGCTGCTAGTAGTGGAAGAACTACTTTACAACAAGAATTAAATACAACTCAAGCTGGTGCTGGATTGGGTAACCTTGGAACTTACTCAGCAAATACTGGTGCAAATTATATTAATACTGCGTCAAGTCTTAAAAATGCAGACAATTTGTTAGATGGACAAATTAAAGCAAATGCAGATGCAATTGTAGCTCTACAAGGGAGAGCAGATAATACCGATACTGATTTAGGAAATACAATTACAAGAAACAGTTTATCTGCTGACCAAGTTCACATTTTTTATAACTCTGGAACAGGAAAATTTACTCACAATACCATTTCATCAGCCGCAGTTGCAACTAGTGGTGCAACAATTATAAGTTCTTTGACAGTAGATACTGCTGGACATTTAACAGGTAGTTCAACAAGGGTTTTAGGGAATCAATCATTATTCAATCAGACAATTAGTACGTCAAACCCAAGTGGTGGTTCAAACGGTGATGTTTGGTATAAAGTATAGGATAACTCATCATGCCTGTATATGTCAAGGATAAGAGCATAGGAACAAGTCCAGTTTCATTTACTGTTAATGTAAATACTGAATGGCAATACTACGCAAATCAAGACAAAAGGACTTCTAGGGGTCTTTTATCATCTGGCTCAAATCTTGAGGCGGTAAGTCTTTATGGGCCAAATGCTTTACCAGAAGTTGACCAAACTGCAACTCCCCAACATATATTTACTCCCCCCTTCAGTCAACAAAATTCAGCAAATAGTTCAATTGAATTTGACCTTCAATATCCTACAACAGCTACAGGTGGAATAAACACAGATAGAATTTGTACTATCCAAGGTTCTAATAGTTTAATTCCAGCAGACTGGCAAGAAGTTGGATACTTTAATGGTCAGGATATTAAGACACAAACCGTTACACAAGAAATATTAAACTTAGATATTGGTAATAAAAGATTTGGAACAAACGGTGACGGCAATTCATCTGGTTTCAGAAGATTCGGACAGTTTGGTGGTGTTCCAGATAAATTTGAAAATTATCTTTTCTTTGATAGAGATGATAGTTCTTTTAGAAGTTCTGTTTTTAATATTTCAGACATATCTGAATTATCTTTCTTTATCACAAGTGGTAGGTCGGGCCTCGCTAATGCAGCCACTGATACAGAAGATGGAGTAAAATGGCAATTTGGTGCTAATTATGGTGTCACAGATCCAAATTATTCAACCTCTGGCCCTAGAAGTTTACTTGTATATCTTGTAAAACAAGTCGGTTCTGTACCTTCACCATCAGATACAGTAACGCAAGGAGTCCGAGCTCAAGGAAGAGATAATCAATGGTCTAGAATCAAGTTTGATACTAATGGTATAAGTGGAACACATTATTTTATATTCACAAAACAATCAAATACTGGTGATGAAAAAAGACATGCTGTTTGTGCAATACAAGGAATTAGACACAGGATAGCAAACTTTGCAGCTAGTCAGAGAGTAAAATTAGATTTTGACCCTCAAGGTGGATTGAACTCTATTAGTGCTGCCACAAATAATGCAAGACCATTTCTTGCAAATTATGATTTGTCGAGAAAATATAAATGGTATAGAATTGGTGTAAAGGGCCCAACAGCAAACAACATTGAAACAAGTGGTTCAATAATAAACTGGGTGACTAAACAAGTTACTGGATTGACGGATGATAGGGAAGGAATTGATAATTGGTTTCCCCCACAACAAATGTATGTCAAAAGTAATTCGTGGAAACCTGTCAAACAAGTATTTATTAAGAAAGATAATAGTTGGGTAAATGTCTGGCCAGATTCTGGACAAGGTGCTGCCACATTACCGCCAGAACAAGAAGGTGGCGGTGTATTCATCAACAATCCAGATGATGCTCCAGTTACTTCATTGGGATTCAAGGGATTTGATGACTATGAAAATGGGTTGTTTGGAAGAAGATACAGTGGAGATTGGAATGATAATGCCTATTTCTTTACTGCTGGTAGAAGAACTGGTGAAACAAACACAATTCAAAAATGGGATAGATTTTCTAGTAATGCATACAACTATTCATGGGAATGGCAAGGATATGCAAAGATTGGAACAAGTGGTAACTACAATATAAGAATTAATTCTGATGATTCATCTGCTGTATTTTTTGGAGATGGAGCATTAAGTAGTTCTCCAGCAAATAATACTGCATGGATTTCGTATCTAGGACATCATGGAGCAGATGGATATAGAACATCAAACTCTAGATATCTGACTGCTGGAGAATTATATCCAATTAGAATAAGATTTGGACAATGGCATAAAGGCCCATCAGAGTTTAATTTTCAAGTTAAACCACCAAATTCAACTATACCAGCAGCTGGTACAACTCCAACATATTCATTTTATTATCATGATGGAGTAGTTGATGACCCGAATACCGTAGGCCCCGATAGAAGATATCATGTTTATGTTTTACAAAATGGTAGGTATGAAAGAACAGGTGTATTTGCATTGGAGGCAGATGCCAGAGCTGCCGTAGCTACTAATAATAATAATGTAAGTATTTCTTTCCGTTATCCTACTGCGTATGCATATCAGTTAGGTGGTACTGAAGCGAATATGGATCCTTATACTAATACTGGTAAGTATAGAGTTGTTAGAAATTCAAATCATGTAAGTACAACTGGAGAAATAGCTTCTGGTCAATTAACAACAGGAAATGGATTCACACCTCCACATGTTTGGGCTCAACTCGCTCAGCCATATAATGTTAACCTTCCGCCTGCTGGTATTGTAGAAGACCAAATATTTGATACCTTAGCACAAGCACAGGCGAGAGTGGCATTTTTAAATTCTCAACAGTATCAACTATCTCTTGATGGATATTATTTTGAACATCCAGATTTTGATTTGGTTCATGTAGGTCAAGGATTTAGAAAAGTTCCTGCTAGAACTGGTATACCAAGAGAAGGTGTAATATCAACAGAATCTACTGATAACTCATACCCATTGCCAGTATTAACTGAACTATCATCTAATGTTTCTATTGCAGATGGAAAAATTATCAATAATACAGTTGATGTGGGTGGTGGTACTGGAACAATATCAGCGAGTAGAGGAATTGGTACTGGAAATAATCCTTCTATGATGCCTTTAATCAGAAATTATCAACACAACGAATATAGTGATAATAAAGCTGGTTCAATGATTAGAGATTGTGCAATTAGAGGTCTTGGTGTTAATGATACCGAATTGAATATAATGGGGTTGAAACCAAATGAAGTTGATTTCTCCACTACAGATATTACTGTCAGAATACAATGTAGACCAAGAGGGCCGTTTGCATTAGGAGTTTTACGAGTTAATTTAGATGATGATTATTTTACTGGTAAATCATATTCTCAATGGTTTAGAAATTTGGAAGCAGTGAGAAAGTGGGCAGTAGTAAAACACACAGGGTATGTTGACCCATTTTCACATGAATATTTTGATGTGTCAAATGTAGATCCAAAAGTAGGAGTAGATGTACTCAATATTAGAGGAGAACTTCTTAACAGTTTAAATTGGCAATACCAAGATGTATTTTCTCCTTATCCTGGCCTTCTCGCCTTCAGACAACTTGTAAGTAAAGAATTTACGGTCACAAAACCAGCAGAGAATGAAGTATTAATTCCTTTTGTAACTGATTTCGGTGATTGGGTTGGTGGGGATAATACAGCAGCTGCAACCACAGGTATGGATAGAGTTCGTTGTGAAATGACATATGAAGGATTTAATATCGCAAATGAAAATTTGGATGGAACATTACCAGTATTAACAGAGATTAACTTTGATAGTCATACATCTTATTCGGGTGCAACTGCTCCATCAATTTTGCCAATTATATTTCCTGTACCACCAGCGCTCGTGGTGCCACCGAATTACAATGACGAAGACGATGATAATGAGCCCTTTTACTCGCCGTCTTGGAGTCCAGACCCACTTTGTCCAGAACCAACATATGACCCATTCAACACGAATACTATAGATAATGATGATAGAGACCTATTCAGTGATTGGGAT
>MDTB01129669.1_pt1 | contig 46524 bp, 33 predicted proteins | sample 811161 | NCBI WGS metagenome assembly MDTB01 (sample SAMN05326650, study PRJNA326480) | marine metagenome | isolation source: seawater | place: Mediterranean Sea | collected 2009 | reverse complement strand
GGTGGAGATTCAAGCTATGCAGGCCTTGTCTGGCGGGAAAATATCCTTTGGGTCAGTTATTACAGTAGTCACGAGGGCAAAACCTCGATCTATCTTGCAAAAGTAACTGAGATCAATAGCGAGAACTAACTTTGATCTACCAAACTGGTAGATCAAATGGTCGCCATTAAGCGACACCTTCCCTGCGGGAATGATTCTTCCCAGCTTGAAGGAACAGCTCTGTGGTGCTGTGATCCCGAGACTTGCCTTAGATCAGTTTTATTGAAGGAAGGATAATTATCTCAGGGAAATCTTTTCACCTCGTAACCTTCCCTTATTTCTTGTCGTCTATACGGAAATGACAGTTTTAAAACGCTATACGAAGCATTGCTTGTTACACCTCATGCTTTTTATTTGCATTCCCCTCCATTGCTATCCGGCACTTGGGGACCCTCTTATCAGTTCCTGGTATACGCAGAAGTCGGGACAATACGCACGGATCTTTGAAGATAAGGAATCGATGCTCGCCGGACAGTCAGTGGTCACCTGGAATCGAGGTCAAGGCATCCAAAATCAACCTGTGTATGCCGGGGTTCAGGAAATTGCTCACTCGTCAGAATGGCTTTACATCAAAACAACCGGACTAGGATTTCATACCATGGGCCCCTGGTATTTTGATGAGGCCAAGACGCAGACTTTTGGGAATTTTCCAGCCAACACCGCGTCAATTTACCGGTTTCCCAGAAAAGTGCTCATCCCGCAGGACAAGTCATCGACCTCTGCAGGTGTGATTGGCTATTTTGTTGATGGAATTGCGATGTTCGACTCAACGGATACTTTCTCATACGACACCAGTCAGGGAGTGGATCAAACACCTGTCAGCGCAGCCAATGGAGACGGTGTTTGGAATCGTGATGCTTACATCAACGAGGGGGTTACCTTTGATAATGCCAATGCTCACCAGGCGGGTTCCCTGCATCACTATCATGCCAATCCACCGGCATTGAGGTATGCTCTTGAAGATAGTGTTCAATTCGATGCGGGATCCAACGCCTACATAGAGAAATTCAATGGCAATCATTCTCCAATCATTGGTTGGGTCAGGGATGGACTTCCCATTTATGGACCTTATGGCTTTGATGATCCAAAGCCCGGTTCTGATGATATGAAGGTTCGGCGCATGGTTTCTGGTTATCAGCTTCGGGATGGAAGCAATGGATCTAGTGACTTAACCCAGACCGGAAGGAAAAGTCTTCCCAAATGGGTCGAGCATCTTGATGGTCGCTCTACCACGATCACATCGGCTGAGTTTGGTCCAGCAGTCGATGCTAGGATTGATGGGGAAACATATACTTTGGGGCGCTATTTTGAAGATTATACCTACAAGGGAGATCTGGGGCTTACACTTGGAACTGACTTTGATTTAAACGAATACAATGTCAGATTCACTCGTACACCTGAGTATCCCGAGGGCACCTGGGCCTATTTCACCTGCATACATGAGAATGGCACGCCGACTTTCCCATATAACATCTCAACTCGATACTTCGCTCAACCTGAAGGTGAGGGGATCACTGAGTATCCTGAACCAGTTACCATTGCCTTTACCGGAGGACCTGACGCATCTGAAAAAAATAGGAGTATAGCTTTGGAAGACGATGTTGTTGTGATTACCTGGAGTGTTGTGGAAGGCGGAACATACCGAATAGATACGAGTAATGACCTGGAGGCATGGGATGAGTTACCTCAAGAGCCATATTTGGCTGATCAAACATCCTGGGTGATGCTTTATTCGCGTTCCGAGTTGGATAGGAAGCGGTTTTTCAAAATCAACCGGATTAGTCTTGAGGGCTATGATGATACTGAATTTGGCAGCTCGAACAATGCTGGAGGTCCCGGTGGTGGTGGGTTACCTCCTGGCCCTCGGCCACCACGTCCCTGATGATAACTGATGTTTGAGATTTTCTATTGAAAATGCTTCCTGTTGACTACAGACCGATTGCGCTCTCATTTTGTTGCTGGCTTTGTATTGTTGGCCACCTGTCGTCTTATCTTGCCACAAGAAATTGCATGGCAGCCTCCAATCAGGTTGATCTGACACTTCAGATCACTCACCGAATGGGGCTGGAACCCCTGCGCATGGATTCTTTGCGTTATGTGAACGGTGATGGAGAGCTCTACTCGGTAGACCGCCTCAGCTATCTTCTGAGTGGTTTTGTTTTGGAGTCATGGGAGGGGCATGATGTACGCATGGAGGGGCAATTTGCATGGGTGGACATATCATCGAGACGTTCGCTTGTTCATCTCCATTCCATTCCGAAAAATCGTTACAAGGCCCTGCGTTTTTCCATAGGCCTCACTCCCAAGTTCAATCATGCCCGAGTGCACTCGCTGCACCCTCAGGATCCACTCAATCCGCAACTAAACAGCCTTCATTGGAATTGGTCTCAAGGTTATATATTCCTGGCTCTTGAAGGTCGCTGGCAAAATAAAAAAGGAGAACTTTCCGGGTATAGCTTTCACCTTGCCGGTGACCATAATCTCAATACGGTGAGTCTGGCCCAGTCACTGGATTTGACCGAAAGTGCCCTGTGTGCTCTGGAATTTGACGTCAATCAATTAATCGATGGCCCAAGCTCTGTCGGTTTTGATCGCGATGGTCGCTCTACGCACTCTGCGGTTGATGATCCACTGGCTGTAAAGCTTGTTGGAAACCTTCAATCTGCATGGTCCTGGACAGGATTTGATATTGTTCCAGACGGGGGGAATCGCATCAAAGAAAGCGGCAAGCCCATGGACTTGCCTCACTCATTCACGCCCTATCGATTGCTATTGAGTCGGACTTTTCCTGTGCCACCTTTACCAGGAGACAATCCATTGATTGAGGAGAGGGTTGCTCTGGGAGAAAAACTTTTCAATGACAAGAGACTATCTTTGGACGGAACGATTGCTTGCAGTCATTGTCACCAGCCGGCATATGCCATGGGGGATGGCGTAGCCTACAGTAGTGGTATTGACGGGCGATTGGGGAGACGCAATGCCATGCCTTTGTTTAATCTAGCTTGGAAGTCGAGTTTTTTTTGGGACGGGCGATCCCCCTCGCTAAGAGATCAGGCACTACATCCGATTCAGGATGAAAATGAAATGAATCAATCCTTGGAGCAAATGCTTGAGAAATTGCAACAATCTTCGTTTTATCAGGATGCTTTTGAAGCCGCTTATAACTCCCCTGAAATCACGTCTGAGCGGGTAGGGTTGGCGATTGAAAACTTTCTACTGACCAAGTTGTCTTTTGATTCAAAGTTCGATAAATCGTTGATTGGGCAAGTACAATTGACATCCATGGAAAAACGGGGCTTGGAATTGTTCATGACTGAACATGAGCCACGTTCCAAACGCTTTGGCGCTGATTGTTTTCACTGCCATGGAGGACCTCTTTTCTCTGATCAACGTTTTCACAACAATGGTTTGGATGATCTAAGTACCAGAGACCTTGGTAGGTTTCAATACACAGGCAGAGCAAGAGACAGAGGTCTTTTCATGACCCCCAGTCTTCGCAATATTGCAGTGACCGGCCCCTACATGCACGATGGACGTTTTGATACCCTTGAGGAGGTGGTGGCGCATTACAACGAAGGCTTGATTCGTCATGAAAACCTTGACCCAAATCTGCTTAAACATCCTCCCGGAGGCCTGGGGCTTTCTTCAAATGATCAGGAAGCTCTTGTAGCTTTTTTGAAAACGCTTACCGATGACTCCTTTGTGTCACCCTTGTCTTCTGGTTTGCCCTGAGGATCGAGGCCGCACAATTTAATAAAGGACTGGAGGGGATTGTGTGTGTTATTAGGACCCATCACCGACATACTAGTTGAAAAATTTGACGGTTGTTCGCTGGGAACTCCTCATTGAATGATTTATTTTATAATGTAGATCAAGCTTCAATACCTGAAAGAGCGAACTCGCGAATTCTTTAAGATTGAACGTGGCGTTTTGTTTTGTAGGATACTCCCAATACCTAAAATAAACGACCTACCGTCTGCAGGTTCTAGCTTTGAGCGGAAAAGTGTCATGAGTAAATTAATTATTCGCTTCCAAATATGAAATATCCTATCAAACTTAATTTCAAGAAAATTGCACTGGCCAAGCAAGCACAACTCACAGACGCAGCAGGCGAGCCCATCGCATATGCGCGTCAGAAAATGTTCAAATTGAAAGAGGAGTTGGAAGTGTTCCGTGACAAGAGCCGAGAGGAAAGACTCTGTCTTATCAAAGCCGACCGAGTGATTGATTTTAGTGCTGCTTATCAATTCTTGAATGAGGAAGGTGCGGTTTTCGGGGTGATCAAGCGCGAAGGACTTAAGTCCATATGGAAGGCTACATATAATCTAAACCATGATGCCAACACTCCTTTTGCCAGCATTAGAGAAGAAAAACCCTTCGCCAAGCTGGCGGATGCCTTAGTTGGCGGAATTCCGGTGATTGGTTTGTTCTGTAATTATCTCTTCAATCCCTCCTATCTTCTGACGAATTCAGAGGGAATAGATCTCTTCCGTATCAGGAAATCACCCAGCCTTTTCGGCACTGTTTTCGATATCGAAAAACTTTCTGACGACCATCAGGATAAAGAAGTATTGTCGCTCATGGGTATCCTGATGATGGTCTTTTTGGAACAAGCAAGAGGATAGTCCGTGCCTGCGGTCTGCAGGTTGCTCATGATGACTATCGAGATGAATGGCTGCGGAGGTGAGCTGTGCTCATTATCTTTGATTTAAACAGATTCCAAAATCATATTGCCATATGCTGTGGTATCTCCAGTCCTGACTAATCCAATGGCTTGCGGAACTCTTTTTTTGAAATCATTGTGAAGTTCAAAGCTACGCTTGATTCCCCTGCATGCTGTATCGAATTCTTTTTGTTTTTCGTCCGTATTATTTTCCTCGAACTCTTTGGCCATCCATATTTCGCCACATTTCCAATTTGGCAAAAGCGCGTCAAGAACTTGAGGGATTGTTGGGATTCCCCTCACCAGAGTGAGATCAACGGTTTCAATCATTGGCCAATAAGGAAATGCAGCATCAGAAATGACGATGGTGTTGGTATGGCGTACCCTTGCAATCAGGGATAACAAATCAGGGTTAATAATATCTTTGATCAACATAACAAGTATTAAGATTGAAATCTATTTCAGCCACACGCGGTTTTGCAATGAATTTGTCACTTGAAAGGTCAAGTTTCAGGATTAACTCAAAAAAGGAGTTGGGTGATTCTTTTTTGGGCTTTAGACAGGATTCCTGTCTGAGGCATTAACATTTTGGCTCCTGACTATCAGATGGCTGAACCAGTGGCAAAATGATTTCGATCAGAGTGCCCTGTCCCGGTTTTGAAATCAATTTGACGATGCCAGCGTGTGCTTCGACTATTTTATTTACTACCATCAATCCAAGGCCCGCACCTTTGGGTTTCTTGCTTTGCAGCAAACCATCGAATTGTTTTATCTTAATTTCATCCATTCCCAGTCCGGTATCCCGAAATGCAATGACCACTTGTTCTCCATTACCGGAATTTCGGTATCCCGTTGATAAAAGAAGTGTGCCTCCGTTGGGCATGGCATCGATGCTATTCAATGCGATGTTTAACAGTACCTGCTCTATTTGCCCCGAATCTGCCTGGATTTTTGGAAGTTGATCAGCTAATTCCATCTGGAAGTCGATATGGTGCTGTTTCATCTTATGCCGAGTCAAAAGGTAAAGATTTCGCGCCAGGGGGTTCAAATTGACAGGTGCAGTTTTAGGCTCGTTATGGCGTGCGAAGTCAAGGATTCGTTCAACAATTGCATTGAGTTGATCCATTTTTTTGCCTAGCAGCTCCACATCTTCATTGCGAGGGTCCTCATCAGGGAAATTGAGGTTAAGTGCGTGATACACCATTTTCATCACGGTCAGTGGATTGCGGATTTCATGGGCAACCTCCGCTGCGAGCAAGCCAAGGGCTGATAACTTTTCCCTCTTACGCAATTCCTCTTCCATACTTCTGATGTCCTTGTTCAGTCTTGCTCTTTGGATAGCTGTTGCGGACACATTACTGAAAGCCTTGAGGATGTGGATTTCTTCATCTGAGAAACTATGGGTCTTTCCGGTATAGACATTCAGCACTCCCATAGGATCTGACTCGAGCATCAGCGGTACACTGAGCATGCTGACCAGGCCCTCTTCCCTAGCAAGTTCTGCATTTTGATACAGGTGTGAGGCTTGTGTGTCCCTGAGTTGAATCGGTTGGCAGCGTCTTACTACGGTTCCAGCAAAACTTTCCTCCACGTGCAAGCGAGGTTTTGCCCTGTAGGACTCACCTGCACCATGAGAGGCTGTCAACTCAAGCCAATCACCTGTTTCGTCCAGCATGAGGACAGAACACATGCGGGCCGACATGAGCTGGCAAGCTTCTCTGGTTACGGCTTCAAGCGCTTCCTCGAGGTCATACGCGTTCTGGATCTTTTCGTTAACTTTAGTGAGAGATTCAAACATCTGAGCCTTGAACCTGATTTGTTCATAGAGCCAAGTGTTTTCAATCACCTTGGAAGCCTGAATCGCGAGGTTTGAGAGCATCTTCCGATCGTTCTCGTTAAAGGCATCCTTGTGGGTGGCATCGACATTGAGAACGCCACGCACTTGATCATTGATGTCAAAAGGAACAGCCAGTTCTGATTGAACCTCGGCCCAAATGGAAACATATCGGGCATCATTCTCAACATTGTTGATGAGTGCGGATTTGCCTTTCTTTGCAACCCAACCAGTGATGCCTCGGCCTATTGGCAGGTGGAAATCAGCATAAGCCTCATTCGGAAAACCCACAGCAGCCTCAAGTTCCAGGAGTCCTGAAGTAGGATTGATCAGGGAGACACTTGCGGAATGAGCGCCGGTCAACTCAATGGCTTGCTGGAGGATGACATTAAGCGCGGTCTTTGGGTCAAGAGATTGATGGATTAAATTGCTGACACGGTACAGCAATTTAATCTGTTTGTTTTCCTCCTTCAGTGTTTTCAATGTCTCTTTGTCCGACATGATTTCACATTAGCATTCCCAATCGAATGTTTCACGGAATATTCGATATGAATCGATGTTTGAGGGGATTATCTTGCATTTTAAATCTTGTGGCACACTTGCAGGTTCAAAGGGATTAATTTAGCTTGGACTCCTAATGGATGAGACAAATGACATTCCTGAATTGGATGAAGCCATGTTTGCCTTCAGTCAAGCTGACTATCAGAAAGCGGTAGACTTGCTTGAAGGCGTTTTAAAAATATACCCAGATCAATTCGATGCCTTGACCGCTTTGAGCATGGCACATTGCCGTCTTGGGGAATTGAATGAATCCTTGAAGTTGGGTTTACAGGCTGAAAAAATACGCCCACATGACGCCCTTGTGCACACCAACTTATCCTTGTTTTATGTTAAAATGGGAAACAAGGAAAAGGCTGAGCATCATGGATTGCAGGCGAAAATTGCGTCCTGGAGATCCGATTCTGGGACTCAGCCCCCTACAGCAAGTAAAGGGAATGAATCAAACGCGGAAGATGATCTGAAAATGGCTGCCCCAAAAACCGAAACTTATAAAACGCCCTCGAAATTTCCTGATACGCCTTGGAAAAAATAAGATACATCAATGAGGATATTCCGAGTTGTGATCTCAGGTGACCCGGCCTGACCGTTTTGCCAGAAAAATCCCGGAAAGAATAATCACTCCACCAAACATCTGCATGGAGCTCATCGATTCATGCAGAACAGCCCATGCAGCTATGGCTGCAACGAGAGGTTGGAAAAGAAGGCTCAAAGCGGAAATTGATGCCGGCAGGTGTGCAAATCCGTAAGCAATCAAACCCTGACCTAGAACCTGACCTGTCATCGCCAAGGCAAATAAGACCAGCCAACCATGGATTGTGGATGGGAATATCTGCTCCCCAAGTATCAGGGCAAAAACTCCCAAAGCAATCGTACTATACACCGCTGAACGTGCCATGAGGGGGGCTGTCCTCACTGTTACCCTAATATGCTTCAACGATAGCATGTACGCGCCATAAAAAAAGGCAGCTAAGATAGCGATGAAATCTCCGTATAATTGCTCCCTTGAAATACTCAGACTTGCTCCCGTTAAAAGAACAGCGCCAAGCATCGTTAAAATCATGCCTCCTATAAACCAACGAGTGATGCGTTCATTGAACAAAAACCTGGCTGCGATGGTGACAAAAATAGGCGCGGCATTGGTGAGCAGAGTGGCGTTGGCCACCGTGGTGTGATGCAACGCTTCATGCCAAAATGCCATGTCGAGTGCGAATAAAAAACCCGTGATGGCAAACCACTTTGTCGAGGTGCCTGCAGGTTTATTCTTCTCTTCTCTTTTGTTTGGTTGCGTATCCCATGCTGCCAAGAGCCAAAGCATAGGGAGCGCAAGCAGCAGGCGGTGAAATGCTGTTGAAACAGGACCAAGCTCGCTTAGCCTGACCCAAATTGGAGCCAGGCCGATGCATCCCGCGCCCGCGAAAACAGCTAAAAACCCGACATGTTCCTGTTTAAGTCTGTGCTTCACATGGGATGAAAATTTTAATGGGAAAAAGAGGTGGACTCAGGAAATGGATTTCCGTTTTTTAGCCAATTCAACTTTCAGGTCATCAAGTGGCAAGGTGTTGATAATATCCCTTTTCTCCAACCAGCCCTTGCGTGCATGTTCAGCGCCCAAACGCAGAAAACCTGCATGATCCAAATGGTGAGCGTCACAATTGATGACACACTTCACTCCTTTTTCCTTGGCGTATCTCCACCAGCGCCAGTCCATGTCGAGTCGATAGGGGCTGGCGTTCAGTTCAATCCATGTGCCTGTCCTGGCACAGGCGTCAATGACCGACTGATGATCAATCGCGTAAGGCTCTCTTTGAAGCAATAAACGACCGCTCATATGACCTAGCATGTGTACAGAGGGGTTTTCAGCAGCCTTGATCAATCGGTTAGTCAATTGATTTCTGGATTGGGTGAAACCTTGATGAATGCTTGCAACGACCACATCCAGTTTTGCCAGTAGTGAGTCTTCAAAATCAAGTGATCCATCGCTCATTACATCGACTTCTGTCCCCGTAAGGAGTTGAAATGAGGTGTTCTCCAGGCTCAGTTCACGGTTTATTTGCTCAATGTCTTCTATTTGTCTTTCCAGACGTGATGCCTGTAGTCCGTTAGCCTGGAAAGATGATTTTGAATGATCTGTGACTGCCCAGTAGCTGAATCCCAGCTCAAGGCAATCTTCTACCAATTGCGCCAGCGATTGTCGGCCATCGCTCCAATCAGAGTGATTGTGCAAGGATCCCTTCATTTCTCTCCATTCGACCAGTCGGGGTATTTTTCCAGTTTCAGCCGCTTCGAATTCACCTGAGTCTTCTCGAAGTTCCGGAGGGATGTAGTCCAGGTTCAAATGTTTGAAAATATCTTCCTCTGTGCAGCATGCCAGGCAAAGAGCCATTTCACGGGTCTCTTCTTTGGACCGAAATAAACCATACTCGCTCAAACGTAAACCACGCTCAATCGCCCGGCGTCGCATGATGATGTTATGTTCTTTACTCCCCGTGAAGTAAGCCAGTGCAAATGGGAATGATTTGTCTTCGATGACTCTCAAATCGGCTTGAATGCCACCATGCAATATGACCGAAGCCTTGGTATCTCCTTTGACTTGCACGGATACAACAAAGGGTAGCGATGTGAAGTCCTCAATAACCCGGCTTGCGTGTTTGGATGAAGCCAGAAAATCAATATCATGCAGGATTTCTTTTCGTCGTCGCAGACTGCCAGCTTCGCTGCAGCGCACCACATCATCATGCTGACGGAGAAAATCAAGTATGCTTTCGGCAGTGGCCAGCGCAACGTCAAGTCTATGGTGAGAAGCATATTTTTTTCTGAATTCAATGCCATCAAGAATTTTCTCTTGTGTTTTAGCTCCGAATCCCTTGATTCCCGCGATTTCGTCCTTTCGGCAAGCTGACTCGAGCGCCTCGATGGATTCGAGACCCAAAGTGCTGTTCAACGCCTTGATTTTCTTCGGCCCCAGGCCTGGGATGTTCAGCATTTCAATCAGACCTGCAGGGATGGATGCTTTCAAATCCTCGTAGTATTTCAGCTTACCTGTCAGGACTAATTCGGTTACTTTTTTCTGGAGCGCCTCACCGAAGCCTTTCAACTCTCCCAATCGTCCCTCGTTCACCAAAACGGTGACCGACGTTTGACCCGTTTCGAGTGTTCGGGCTCCGTTGATATATGCCCGCGTTTTGAAAGGGTTTTCCCCCTTCAACTCCAAAAGTACCGCTATTTCTTCCAGGATTTCAATGACATCTGCATTATCCATGCAGGGACTATGATCAGCCCTATTCAAACTTCAAGCGACAAAGAGAATTCTGGACCGTTTGGGTTTGTGTGTGAATACTGGGTCCATGCAAATTTATCCTTTCTCCCACATACGCCGCATCCTGCATTTGGGGCTTGCCTCGTGCGTGTTGCTTTCAGCTTTTTTAGTAATCTCTGACGATAAAAATGAACCAGTTTCCCCAGATCTTTCCGCAACGAATTGGAAATCATTGTTTGATGGGAAAACGTTGAAAGGCTGGAAAACGACTAATTTTGCAGGAGGGGGAGATGCCGATGTCAAAAATGGAAGCATTGAGATTGACATGGGACTCGCGCTCAGTGGCGTGCAATACACAAATCAACCTCCCAGAATCAACTACGAAATCACTCTGGAAGCCATGAAACGTGATGGAGGTGATTTCTTTTGTGGACTGACCATGCCTTATAAAAAGGAACATTGTACCTTTGTTTGCGGTGGATGGGGTGGGGGAGTCGTAGGATTGTCGAGTATCAATGGAATGGATGCTTCAGAGAATCAGACCACGGAATTCAAAAAATTTGAAAACAATCAATGGTATCGAATCAGTCTGCGCGTCATGGATAACCGGATTCAGGGGTGGATCGATCAGAAACTTTTTCTGGATGTTGATACAACTGATGTCAGTGTTGGCATGCGAATCGGTGAAATTGAAGAATCGGCTCCACTTGGAGTCGCAACATGGATGACCTCCTCTTCGCTTCGCGATATTCGTCTGCGACAGGTTCCGGCCCCTGACAGTAAATAAGGGCTTTTCATTCCCGACATCCTGTTCACTTAATGAGCGATGAAGCCGTGGTAAAGGCCCATGTAATAAGGCAGCAGAAAGACAGTACCACTAGCTAAAATATTTCCACTTCCCCCGTAGTCCAGCTGCCATGGATCTGTGTTCCAATGGTTAAAGTGCCGGTTTTCCACAGGTAATACCTTGCCATTGATCCTGTAACCCCTTTGTCGCGGGTTGCTTGAAAGTAAATCGGTGGAATTTTGATCAGGAAGGCTCTTGATATCAATTCGGTGACTGTTCTCACAAGCCCAGTTAAAGCGGTTCAGGGGGAATCCTTGCAAGGTCTCAATCGAATCCACAAGCCAGTCGCCTGTTGGAGAAATCGAGTGAGTCCCCCAAGGATCACTGACTTCGCGGCCCATGGCCTGACCTGCATAAGCGAAATGGAAGAACGGGTTCATCTCGGGCGCTTCATTCAGCCAGGCAGCGTAGAAGGATAAAAGGGCCTTCTGTCTAAGGGAGCCTTCCGGCGTGTATCGCAACAAGTTGTAATAGCACATGAAGGCCATCTCATCGTCGGATTGATTTCCAGAGCCGATGCCTCGATGGATTTTGTAAATCAGGGCATTGGTGTCAAATGCATGATTTTGAATCAATTCAGCCTGATGTTCCAAATATCTCGATTCTCCTGTTACGTGAGCTGCAACCGCCAGATAAGAAAGCATGCTCAAGGACTTGAGTCCACGTTCCGCCCACCAATCAGGGTCGTGATTGAGTGCGTCCGGGCTGTAAACCCCCCACCGGGTGACGGTTCCTGTGTGGTCCACCAAATTGTAACCGTGCCTAATGAGGTGATCAGTCAAGTCACGGACAACCTGTCGAACTTCTTCCTTCTCTTTCTCCGTTTGAGCTACGAGATCATAATACAGAGGATAGAAAAAATAATGCCCATCCAATTCATCAGAGCTGGTATCACTTTTCCAATACCACTTGCCATCAGCGCTCACGGGCCAGCGAGGTTCATAGGCTTTCCAGAGTTGATCCTTATTTTTTTGAATCTCTTCGTCCTGCTTCAGTCGACCGTCATTTGGGTCCGGTAACTTAGTGGATCGAATCGTACGGGCAACGAACCCTTGAGGAGCAGGGTGGCTTCCTTCCTGTGTTACTGTTTGGAGAAACCGAAGTGCTTTGAAGGCATGGTGTGCCCGTTCTTTTGTCTCAGGGTCTTTGGTGACCGCATATGCAAAGCACTCTCCAGCTCCATACATGCTGGTCCACAAGCCATCATTGTCGCTGTCATGGTAATGAATGTGATCCTTTTTCCCTGGAGTGATGACAGAGACCTCTGAAAGGTAACCTAAAGGTGTTCTTTTAATATAGGATTTGATTTCTTTTTCGTAAAAGGCGGCTTTCTCCGCAAGCGTTATTGAGTCTTGACGAATACAACCTATGCCCTCTGGAGTGAGCACCCATACAGTTCCCTTCGAATCGACTTTGAGGTCCATGATCTTGTCATGGGGCAACCATCTCCTGCCTTGTCGGTAATCCCAGCGGCCGTTCTGATATCTGATGAGCCCCTTGTGTGTTCCAAACCAGATTTCTCTATCCGGACCGGAAGCGATGCGCGTGAAATCATTGTAGGGCAGACCATCCTTTCCCTCAAAAAATTGCCATCCCTTTGAAGTACGACATGCAACTCCAGCAAGGGAGGTAAACCAGATTTGTCCCTTTTGATCAACTTCCACCCCCCTGATATCATGAGTACCCCATTGTCTGCCTTTGTTGTCAAATACTGGCCACGGGACGAATTTCCCTTCTGCCTCGATCAATAAACCCTCATTGGCAGCCGCTAACCAGCTCCCGTCAGGTAATTGGGTGGATTGATTGAGCCCGGCTTGAGTCGAGAGCAGGAGTTTGCGGGGGATTCGCCTGGATTTCTGAATTGCTCTGGGGAGCGCTTTCTTTAACCACTGCCTTTCTGATAGGTGAAACCAACCTTCTCTTGTTTCAACAAACACCTGATCTGTTGAAGTGATTTCAATGGACTGAAAATCGTCCGCATCAGCTTGCGGTTTCATAGGGAAGAATTCCGATGTTTCTTGAGGGAATTTACCGACAGGGAAAGGCTCCGCAAAGGCAGTGTTTGACGCCATGAATAGAACGATTAAAAACAGGGTTGCCTGATTTGATCGTTGAAAGAAAATGCTGCTTGTTCTGGTTTCCAAGTGCCACTCTTTCATCCCTGTATCCTATCTGAGCAGGACCTCTTGTCCATCGCAAAGGGCACACATGAGCCTCAAGGTTGCCATTGCCAGAGAAGATCCTTTATGGCCTCTTTGACAATAGCCTCTTTTTCTGTAGCGAGGCATTTTCTCAGACATTTCATTGATTCCGCGTCCTTTCCCAGTTCCCTGAGCGTGATGACCGCCATTTCGCGTATGTCAGGGCTTGGATCATTTGACAGAGTTTGTATCACCAGATATTGCCAGCGTCGGCCTTCAGTGCCTTTGTTGGCAATATATATCAAACCGTCGAACCTATCCGGCTCAGCCTGGCTCCTCAAGGCATTGGCAGGGTTCATGAACTGGATATGACCTGAAAAATATGCGATTGCCAGCATGGCAATCAAGAGGGCACAGCCCCCCCAGGCGGTCCAGAGTTTTTGTTGCCGGCTAATGCGCATGTTGAATCTTGATTTCTTGATCGAATGCCGATCGCAAATGTTCAATTCTTCTTCGATTCACGCCCAGATCCCAATATCCAAGGTTAGAGGCTGATCTCACATGGATGATGCGTGATTCCTGATCAAGAAGGCAAGTTACCTGATCTTTAAATCTGAAAATCGGCGTCGCGAAGGTCGCTTTTAAATGGAATCGGTCTGCATCAAAAGTAACCAGATTCCTTTGCGCCTGGATCAGTTCTTTCCAGGTATTCCATGCCTTCTCAGATGCTATGGAGAAACGAACGGGTTGAATCTGATGGCTCGGGTCCCTGGATTGACTGCTGACGCAATTAGGGGAATTGGGGCATGGTTCAAGTGTTTGTGACATCAATTTTAATTGGAGCTAAAACATTTTTCTATGTCCACCCGTCTTTCTGGGCTCCTGCCAGTAGCTGGAAGTGGTGGGGTCCAGCTTAAGTTTTAATAAATCATTACCAGTTAACCTTAGCACAAGACCCATGGGTGTCATGATAAAGATGAAAAAGAGCGTCAAGAGAATGGTCCCCATGAATTGTCCAAAGTAAAAAAATGCGCTTGTTCCCGTTCGGTAGAAGCCTCGAAACCAGGAAGGAAAGATAGCACAAAGGACCGTTGCAACAATACCTGGAGCCCAGCCATACCACAAGGACAGGCTATGCATTTGCTTCCACCATCCCAAAGTCCATAGCAAGCCTGCCATCGTTCCAATCACCGCGGTGAACTTCAGCCATTCAATTGGATTTTCCTTGAGTTTGAGTTTCATTGTATCAATCGGGGATCGGGACGAATTGTTGTTTCGGACGATCCTGTTTCTGCTCGATCTTGGAAAGCCAAATGTCGCCAATCACCAGATAATCCATTTCGGTATTCATGAAACAGCGATAGGCGTCATCAGGTGTGGCAACGATGGGTTCTCCCCTTACATTGAAAGAAGTGTTGATTAACATTGGGCAGCCCGTCTCTGATTCAAAGGTCTTGAGCAAATGGTAAAACCGAGCGTTCTGGTGTTCATTGACCGTTTGAACCCGAGCAGTGTAATCCACGTGTGTGATGGCGGGTACATCAGATCGCTCAGCATGCAATCGTTCCAGTCCTTCCAATTCACTGGAGGTGGATTTTTGCTGTGATTCAAGCAAGTCAGCTACAATCAGCATGTAGGGTGATTTCAGTCCGTGAAGCTCGAAAAACTTGTGAGCCTTTTCTTCCAGGACGGCAGGTGCGAAGGGACGGAAGGATTCCCGGTATTTAATTTTCCGGTTGATCAAGCTTTGCATCTTACTTGAACGCGCATCTCCCAGAATCGAGCGATTACCCAATGCTCTCGGGCCAAACTCCATGGCTCCCTGCATCCATCCCACCACATGACCTTCAGCCAGCCATCTGGAGGTGATTTTGTTCAATGTGCCATGGTCGTTGGTTACATGAAAAGAGGCTTCATGTGCGTTCAATGTTCTCTGCACTTCGTCTGAACTGTAGGCAGGGCCAAGGAATGAGCCTGACATTTGATCTTGTCCCTTTTGCAGCGTGGATTCACCGCGTGGTTTTTCGCTGGTCTGCTCATGCCATACCGCCAGAGCTGCCCCCAATGCTCCCCCGGCATCACCTGCAGCTGGCTGAATCCATATGTCATCAAACCATTTCTGGGCAGCCAGCTTTCCATTAGCAACACAGTTCAAAGCGACACCGCCGGCAAGGCATAAATGTTTTTTTTCTGTTACTTCCCGGGTATGTTTCGCCAATTTCAGAACAATATCTTCGGTGACCTGTTGAATGGACCTGGCGACGTCCATGAACCTGGGGTCCATTTTGGTCTCAGGTTTCCTTGGCGGGCCATCAAACAAGGCATGAAAGCGATCATTGCTCATGCGATTGGATCGCAGGAAATCAAAGTAATCCAGATTCAGACGGAAGGAACCATCTGCCTTGACGTCGATCAGATGATCATAGATGTGTTTGACATACTTTGGCTCACCATAGGGTGCCAGCCCCATGAGTTTGTATTCCCCTGAATTGACTCGGAAACCACAATAGGCCGTAAAGGTAGAATACAACAGTCCCAGTGAATGGGGGAATCTGATTTCCTTCAGCGTGGTTATCTTTTTTCCTCCTCCTACAGCCATTGAGGTGGTGGCCCATTCTCCTACACCATCGATGGTCAAGATGGCTGCAGTTTCGAATGGTGAAGGGTAGAATGCTGATGCCGCATGTGATTCGTGATGCTGGGTGAAGAGAATAGGGCAGGCTTCTGGGAGCCCTCTGAATTCCTCGCGAATGGTGTTTTTCAGATTTAATTTTTCCGACAGCCAGGTGGGTAAAATACGCGGGAAAGTTTTCCAACCACCAGGTGCCACTGCCAGATAGGTTTCCAGCATGCGCGCGAATTTAGTGATGGGTTTGTCGTAGAACGCAACCGCATCAAGTTGCTCAGGTTCAATCTTAGCTTTGTTTAAACAAAATGTAATGGCATGGCCCGGAAAGCGTTCATCGTTTTTCTTGCGTGTGAAACGTTCCTCCTGAGCTGCTGCAATTATGATGCCATCCTTGAGCAATACCGCTGCGGAATCGTGATAAAAAGCGGATATGCCTAGAATATATTTCATGTCAAATTGCCGGTCAGTGAAGAAGGTGTCACATGAACGGGTACATGAATGGAGCCAGAGCGCTGGAGGAGGAAAATACGATCAATGCCCCAAGCAACAGTAGTATGATTACCAGTGGCCAGAGCCACCACTTTTTCTCCTGCTTCAGGAACTGCACAAATTCTTGGAAAATTTCCCACACGCGTATGATCTTCGCAAATGCATGGCTCATTAGCCAAGAGCAAATTTCAGCTGATCCTTCGTTCAACTACAATGGCTGCTTCTTGTATTCCAATGAATCAAGCCTTAATGTTTTCTCCTCAATTCCAGAAATATTATGAATCCCAGGTATCGCTTTTCACTCATCAATCGTCGACAAGTATTGAAAGGGCTTTTTGGCGCAGGACTCAGTGTTGGGACTGGGGCATGTTTTTCCACTGAGGAATCAAGGAGTAGTCAGCCCTCAAATCCAGTCGTTCTGGAAAATCAGAAGGAAGGGACGCGTGATTGGATGCTGAAAACAACGGGTATTGATCCCTCAACACGATATCGTTGCCCCTGGATTGAGGGTTACTGTTCACAGACCAGATACCGCGCGGGAGATAAATTACAAGTCAAGGTAAGCACACGGCCTGCTTCCGAATTTTTACTGGATATCTATCGATTAGGCTATTATGCAGGAAAGGGAGGGAGGCACATGGGGCTATGGGGGCCTTTCAATGGTCGTTCGCAGGATGATCCTGCTGCTGATGCCAAGCGTCGTCTGGATTGTCAGTGGGAAACCTCATTTGAATATCATATCCCTGAAGATTGGGTTAGTGGTGTTTATTTGGTCAAACTGACTTCTCTGAAAGAAGGTTTTCAAAGTTATGCTATTTTTATCCTTAGGGATGATCGAGAGGCGGACTTCATGTTTCAATGCAGTGATCACACCTGGCAGGCCTACAATCGTTGGCCTGACCAATTCTCTCTATATGACAATGGACAAACTGAATGGTATTGGGGGGGAGGCATCGAAGTCTGTTTCAATCGACCTTATGGTAAATACTGTCAAATTTTGGATGCTCCTTTGAGCACGGGGTCAGGAGAGTTTCTTTTATGGGAGTTTCCGACTGCTTTCTGGATGGAGTCACTGGGCTATGATGTGACGTATGTTTCCAATCAGGATACACACAGCGATGAGCCAGGATTGCATCGTTGCAAAAGTTTCCTGTCAGTGGGCCATGATGAATACTGGACTCTTCAGATGTATCGTAACGTTCAGCAGGCGATCAAGCAGGGCACGCATGCTGCTTTTTTGTCAGGTAACGCGGTTTGCGGGAAAATACACTTGCAACGGGATCGTCAAGGGAATCCGGATCGAGTGATGGAGCGCATTGGGGTATTTGGTCCTCCCGGCGGAACTAGAGAATTTAATTCGATGTCGAAACTGATCCATGAACCTCCTTATGCCAGCGAACTCATGGGCGCTCAGAGCACGGGGCCAGTTACTGGAGGAGCCGATTGGATTTGTCGTAAACCAGATCATTGGGTTTTTGATGGAACCGAGATGTCCATGGGCGACGCCATACCCGGACTTGTAGGGTGGGAATGGCATGGGGACCCTGAAGACATCAAAGGTCTGGAGATTCTTGCCTCGGGTAAGACTCAAAGTGCTCCAGGAATCTTGAATGGTGGTGAATACACATCCACAATTTACCAAGCACCAAAAGGTAACTGGGTATTCAATGCAGCAACGATATGGTGGGGAGACGGACTGAGTGAACCCCCTGGTTATGTGCGCCCCTCTGTCTATACTTCTCCTGAAGGTCCAGATACACGACTACAGAGAATTACACGGAACTTATTCGACCGAATGAAATCCTGAGTTGAAAAGGACAAATCTCTCTTCTTGGGGAATCGCTTAATTAGGGCGCTGAACAATGACAACCCATCCACGATCCTCTTCCCATTCAGATTGATTGCGCAGATGAACACGCTCAAATGCAGCCGTCCATTGGCCTTTTGATGGATTGCGCGATACTGGATCCATATAATTTCTGAGATACAGTCCACGCGGAGATGCTTTGAGTTCTTTGAGCAGGGCTGCTGCAAGTCGGGGTAAAGCGTTCTCACCTTCCTGATTGAAAGATGATGAAAGCCGTGGGTGATGCAAGAACAGGCCCGTAGATGCTTCTCCTTCGAAATGGTCAGAGCCAAAATTTGCCAAAACAGCAATTTGTCCGTCAGCCAGATTTCCGGTGAGCACCTCAAAATCTCCCAGTTTGATCGACATTCCCAAAACGCCGAGGAACTGGCGGCCAGATTGTCCCTCCGTTTGACTGTATATGGGGCACGTCAATGCGACTTTTAACGCTCCATCGCTGCTACTGGCATAAGGGACCGATAAATACTCGCTTACGATATGAGGAGGAGAACCTATTTTGCCAGATTGCAAATCAATACCATTGCCATGAAAATAATCACGATGTGCGTAGGTTTGACCGATGGAAGAGCCTGATGGGTGCCGTGCCAATTGCACGCCTGCACTGTTGCAGATAAACCAGCTCTCAGCTTCGACTTCATCTAATTTAGCTCTATCCCTGATGGCTGTGATTAAATCAGAAAACAAAACTCGGCTTTGATCATGAAGGGGCCCTTGATTTGCATTCAAATGCTCGATTAACCGCGGGTTACTGGCCTCCTTCTCCAATAAAAACCACCTGCCATCCATTTCCATTTGAACCGTGACAGCCGTGAGTTTTGCTGCAGATTTCAGCAGTGTTTCATTGACTGCCTGACTCTCGCGCGCAGCTATTCCCAGTCGAAAAGCTGAGCCAAGGAAAACAGCAAGCAGTAAAACAATGGAGATCGCCGTGATTTGAGCCATGCGTCGGTGCTGGCGAAAAAATCGCAGGGGCGTTTCCAGAGCCGACTCCTGATAGGCCTGTACTTTTTCATCTGCCAGAAAACGCTCTACCTCATTGGCAAGTTCCAGTGCGGAAGGATATCTTTTCGAGGCTTGAAGGTGCATGGCTTTCAAACAGACAGCTTCCAAGGCATTCGGGCATTGAGTTGAAATGCTCTTGGGATGATTCCATTCGCCATCGATTACTTTCTGACGGATTTGCTGGATGCCTCCTTCAATTCCATCGACCGGGCTTTTGCCGCATAGTATTTTATAAAGAATGGATCCAAGGCTGTAAATATCGCTGGATACCGTCATTGAAGATTGACCAGAGGCTTGTTCAGGACTCATGTAAGCGGGAGTTCCTGCGCCGAGATCATGGCCTGAGCGTTGCCTCACTTGATGCCCGCTCGGAAACAAGGTTTTTTCTCCGCTTGCTCGTGCGGATTCATCACGATCCACCGGCATGGCAAGCCCCCAATCCACAACCATCGATTCTCCGTAACGGCCAATAATCACGTTTTCAGGTTTGAGATCACGATGAATGACTCCGCGATTATGGGCATAGGCAATGGTGTTACAAATGGTTACAAAATGAGCCAGCAGGTTACGGAACTCGAGATTGCGTCGATGAACATTCCAGCGATCTGCTTCGGAATAATATGTATCAATGGTCTTCTGGAGTGTCTCGCCGTGCACAAACTGCATGACATAGAAGGGGCGTTTGTCTTCAGTCTGACCAATCCCATGGACTGGAACCACTCCGGGATGATACAGTCGACTGGTGATTTCCGCTTCCAGGCAAAACCTTTCTTTCCTTGCCTGATCATGCATGTGACGTTTTTGCATGAATTTGATGGCAACTTCGCGGTTCAGCTCTGTGTCCAGAGCAAGATAGACTCGGCCCAAGGCCCCTTCAGCGTGAAACTGCGCTTCAGTGAGCCCTATATTGGCAATGAATGTTTCATCCAGAGTTTGTTCCTGTAAATCGTTTTCCTCCGATTGCTGGAGAATCTCGTTTTGGGGCTTGAGCATCCGATTAATTTGCTCAAGCGAATCAATTTGCTTTTTTAAATCGGTAACGAGTTCAGGATGCTCGATACATAAGCTTTCAGGCGATACAGGATTCCCTTTTTCTTGAGCTTCTTCCCATTGGTCCAGCAGGTTTTCGAGGATGCGTTTTTTTGGATCATTACTCATGGCTCGGGTATTGAATCTTGCAGTAAAATTTGTAATTCCAGACGCGCTTTTCTCCAGCGACGCTTTACCGTGCGAACATCCATTTTCAAAATATGTGCTACTTCGCTCTGTAAAAGATCATGATACCATATCAAATCAAATACTTCCTTGAGTTCATCTGGCAACTTTTCAACTTGGGCATGAATATCTCCCCATTGAGCGGCTTTGCTTGGGTCTTCGGTGACCCATCCATTATCTTCGGGAGCTATGGAAGTCTGTGATTCGCGGGGGGTTAATTGCGTCTGATGGTTGCGCCCTTGCCCCAAAGGTCCCTGATAGTGACGTGCTAAATCGATTAGTTCGAATCGTATCTTTTCAGCTGCCAGTCTCAAAAAATGACGTGCGTCTTTTAGCGGAACTTTCTCCAGCGCTTTCCAAATACGGATCGAGGCATTCTGGAAAATATCATCGGTTTGCTCCCAGCGACGCACGGGTGGATAATCACGGGATATCTGGCGAGTCATTTTCAGCAGTCTATCCCAGGTGCATTGAACCAATTCGACACGTGCCGACTCATCGCCTTTCATCAAGCGATCAATCAAAGCTTCTATTTGCGTGGTGAGATCCGGACGGTTGTTCATGATGTTGATGGATTGCAGCCCAATAAAATAGTCGAATGCTCATGACGATGACCAGTTTCATCTGAGGATATAACCAAAGGAATCTTCGATCTCAGGTTGGCATGCCTTGATGAACAGGGAATTCCCATGACGGGTTTACTCAAGAAAATTTGAATCGCGGCTGCCACCAGATGCTGTCCGAACGTGCACAAGGCAATGGTCAGGCCAATCCAGCCTGATGCCCCCGGGAACTGCGCCGCCGGAACCAAAGCCATTCCATTGTTGTTCATCCCGGTGCCAAACATGAGTGCCATTTTTTCAGACGGTGTTACCTTTGATGTTTTCCCTATCCATATGCCTGTCACGAACGCCATGCTACAGCATGTCAGTACGCCCAGCAAAAGGCTGAACATCGCTGAAGGCAGGAAAGGCTGCAGGCTTTGAGGAAGGAAGGTTGTTCCGTGCATGTAATTCAATAAAAGCAAATTCAGGGCATTCGCCCATTTCATCCAGATAGGCAACTGGGTTTTCCCTTTTTCTCCTGAAAACCATCTGAAGAACCTTCCTCCAATAACTGAGACAATGATCCAGACCACGATGAAGGGTAAACTGAACACTGATTTTGTCTCGGTAAAACCACGCGTGCCCACCTCAGGGGGAAGTTGATGGAAAAGCCAGCTCATCACTGGGAATATCAAAGGCATCATACTTGTGCTGATTAACCAGAGCCCAAGGCTGAGCGGCATGTTGGAGTTTGTCTGCTGGGCCCATGCTGCGGATGAAGTGGCTGCCGGCATCATGGAAACTATGGCAAAACCAGCGAGCATGGAAATCCATAGGCTTGAAAGCCCGGCAGATAGACCAATCATCAGTATAGAAATCCATGTGACAGCGATGAGGACTTTTCCCATGAGGCCAGCCAGCGAAAGCGATGGTCTGCGTCGAAGCGCATTCCACTGTTCTGAAGTAACCGAGAACCCTGCGTTGAAGAGGAGTGCCCCAAGCATGACCAAACTGGTTGTCACGTTTTCATGCGTGCCGGGAAGAGTTCCCCAATCAATTTTTTTCAGCCAGAGTCCCGGTGATGGTATCAAGCCCGCCAGTACGTAAGCCGCCAGTACGTAAGCCACCAGTAACAGGAATATAAAACGCCTGTATAGCCACTTATCAAGATATTGAATGATACCCACGCTCCAAGGTCACATTAACCAAGTTGTTTAATGTTGAAAACTGAAATTCAACATCAAACAGCCGTGCGATATAGGTCACTGTTTTCATAGCGAGAAGAGCCTCACTCAGTGTACTGTTTTTCGTCAAATACAGATTTGGACTACAAGTGACCAGTATGTATGGTTTATCTCATGAATAATGTTAAACGAAAGCCGTGGATGCTTTTTGTTTGTTGGTTTTCCCCGCTCATTGCTTTTCTATTTGCCGGATGCCAAACCGCACCCAAAGTAAATTGGGAATCGCGTGTGGGTGAATGGACCTACAATGACGTGATCAGGGACATGGGCCCAGCTGACAAACGTGAAACCCTTTCGGATGGAACAAAAGTGGCCGAGTGGCTTCTTCAAAAAGGGACCACTGTCCCCAGATATGAAGTCGTCGGGTATTACGATGACTTTTTCTACCCGAATTTTCCGCCCTACAATCGATCATTGATTCGGCCGCGCACTTTTCAAGCTTATCGTGCTGATGTGCGTTTTCCGGATCGCTCTGTAAGGATGATTTTCAAACCCGATGGTAAGCTTGAGAAAGTCCGTTACTTTTCACAAGAATAGGCATCCTGAAAGGGATACCTGACTCCATCGTCCAGAATTTTCCATCACGGAATGCATGCCAGGGTCCGTGTTTGTAAAAAAAGCACTCACAAAAAGAATGGTTCCTTCGCGCGTGCTGTCATGATTGAACTCGCATGCTTGGTTTAAATGACCTGTCAGGGGCCAGTCCCGTCCATGAAAGGGCATCTGTAGGACTACCCGCGCTGGTGTGCATTCCTAAAGGTGATCCATCTCTGCCTGAACTTGAAAGGGGGGGCATGTTTTGAGGGTGTTTCGGTTGCTACTCGCTTTGCAACATCCTTCCGAGCCTTGCTTTTCATTTTTATGGTGTGGATTCCTTCAAGATGAAACTGAGTGCTAATTTCATGTTCTCGGAATAGTATCATGAATGAACGCAACTTGTGTGTTATACAAGGTCAACAGGGAGAAAGAAAAAGCATGGTAACAACCATTGAAAACCTGCGCATCCTGCTTGGGCGGCCGGCTGTCGTGAACATGGGCATCCTCATCGCGTGGCGGTTTATCTGGTCTTGAGGATGGCGGACTTTAATTAATGGATTAAGGTTTGATTTTCTTGCTGATGGAGGCACTCGATTCTCCCCTCATGTCGCCTTGCAAAGAGGGATATGTTGACCACGCAACCGAGGCAGCACATCACCATATCCCATTGTGCGTCCCAGATATCTCCCTGGCTGCCGAGGTAGGCATCGGCACCATCGCCGAACGCCTTGGCTGCCCCGAATTCCAGGATCTCAAACAAAGCCGTGAAAGCCATCATCAATGCGAAAACCATGAACTCCCTCCAGCCCCGTCTTGGAACCACCTTGTTTTGAATCAGGACTTCTCGAGCCAGCATGGCCGGAAAGAAGCCCTGCGCAAAATGTCCGATCCGGTCATAGTGGTTCCTGTCAAACTGGAACCACTCCTGGATCCAGTTGCCCAGTGGAACTTTCTCATAGGTATACCAGCCACCATAGATCAGGATCAGCGCATGCAGAAAGAGGGACATCCCTAAAAACCAGGTGATGGCACCGTTTTTATGGTGATAAACACCCAGAATCATCATGCCCGCTCCCACCCAGGAAACTTCAAGGGCCCAGGTGAAATGATCCTCGGGTTGAATACCCGAGGCAATGAGCAGCACACCGACCAGTGCAAACAGGACCTTGGGTATGGATTTTTTCATAACATATATCTTGAGAAGGATGGCTCGAGTACACAAGGCCAAAAATGGGGGCCTTGTCCCGTGGGACAGGGGGCTTTGCATGGAACGGTGGTTTCGATGTCTGTCCGGCGATGCTAAGCAAGCGGATCATACCCCAATGTTCACGGCCGATCCAGAGCCCGCCGGTTTTTTCAGGAGAATGGAATGCTCGATCTTTACATCAAAGGCATGGTCGAGGGAGACAAGCAGGAGTTGCTCGAGATGGGCTGCCGATTGCATGGCAATGATGGCTTCGCCAGTTTCTGGCGGCTTTCAGCATCCACGCCTTAGGTGGTTTCATCGAAGATAAAGAAGCGCAGGCCTTCAAATTCCTCGATCATGGCAAGGGGCAAGGCCGGGGCGAGCTTGGTCTGTTCTCTCTCCCCCGGACTAGCATGGCGAAACGCCGATCGTCCGAAACCATCCGGACACTGTATTGCTTTGCCACCCATTGCAGATCGATCGGGTCCGGGTTGATCTGCTTGAACACGGTCTTTCCACGGTCAGCAATGCGATTGGAAAGATGCTGGGCTGCCGCAGGTGCGGCATCTGTAAATACCTTGCGGGCGAGGTCGGTTATCTCGATGGAGGTCTCCAGTCGGTCGTAATCCCTTGTTCATCGCTGTTCGTCTGCGCAGGTAATCGTGGTGGTATCAAGCTCCTTCTCAAGGCCGGTATCAAGAAACAGCAGGCATTGGATCAATACCTCGATATTCTCAAGCTGCTCCAGGAAAGAGGGGTAATTGACTTTGAAGGATGATCGTGGACGTAAGGTTGAGGATTGCATGAAGCAATTCGCCAACAGGTCTCTCCATTAGTTCGGAATTGCAGATACAACTCTGCTGCGAGGCACGTGCACTGGTGCCGACACGCCCATGCTGTCTTCCTCGGCTAATGTTTCCCGACACACAGAGGCAAATCGATCCATTGCCTCTATCTCAATGTTTTCTCTTAATCGTAGATCGGCAGGAAGGTGTTGAAGGCAGCCGGCCCAAAATCAGCTGGATCATTAAAGCGTCGATGGCAGTCCAGAGCATTGATTGTTTTCATTTCAGTATCACTCAATTTGAAATCAAACAATGCGATGTTTTCTCGAAGACGTTTTGGATTAGATGATTTAGGAACGATAGAGACGCCTCTCTGTATGCCCCACCTCAATACAACTTGAGCCGGTGTTCGATTATGGGCTTTTGCAATGTCGTGTATGGAGGGCTGTTCAATCACCGAATCCCCGGCTTCAGCCATGTTCAGCTGAAAATACGATTGTGCCCCAAGAGGCGAGAATCCTGTCACAGCGATATCTTCTTCCATGCAAAACCGCAAAAGATTTTTCTGGCATAGATAGGGGTGCAGCTCAATTTGCAGAACGGAAGGGCGTATCTTTGCCGATGCCAGAATATCGCGTAAGAGAGCAGTACCAAAATTACAGATACCAATGTCACGCACAAGCCCTTCTTCGACCAGGGCCTCCATCGCTTGCCATGTTTCAAGCAAGGGGACGGAATCAAGCTCCATGCGAGGTTGATCGGCTTTTGGATCGTAAAGCCATTCTGGAGGGTATCGCAAATCGAAGTCGACATACTTGAGTGCGATCGGGAAATGCATATGATACAAATCAAGGTAATCCAGCTGGAGGTCCCTGAGGGTTCTCAACAGGGCCGGACGTACGTGCTCTGCACGATGATAGGTGTTCCAGAGTTTGGAGGTAATCCATAAGTCCTTCCGAAGTATGCCTTGATTCAGGACTTCATGGAGTCCCTTGCCAGCCTCTTCTTCATTACCGTAATCGCAGGCACTGTCCAAATGTCTATATCCCGATTCAACTGCGGAGACAATTGTCTGAGCGGTAATATTTTTTTCGATTTTCCACAAACCCAAGCCAACCATGGGGAGTTTGTGTCCGGTGTTTAATGTCTGGTATTCCATTGGATTCTTTGTGCTTCAACCTCACAAATCAATGCAGGACAGATAGCGGTAAGCAGATTTTGATAAAAGAACTAGGGCAGTTTATAGCAAGCGATACTGTCATCATTGCGAACACAGATATAATCTCGAGTGATTCCCGGATGTGACCAGACGATCGGTCTTCTTCGAAGGTCTTTTCCATTGGGTTTGATCAGATTCATTCTTCCGTGTTCCACATAACCATCAGGGGACAGGTCGCAATCAATCAGGTCTCCAGACTCATTGAACAGGAGATACCTCTCAGCGGATCCATTCTTAATGATAAAAGCATTGGCCCAACGCTCGCGTTTGCTGTCATCTCCGGTCGTGGCATCCATGGTTTCCCAGATTCTTTTTCCGGATTGCATTTCGAGGCATCGAAGCTGGCCATAGCTGCAAATGCCATAGATGTGTTCTTCGTGAAGATAAGGCGTACTCATGATACTGTTCAGGTGTGTGGTATCCTTTTCACTCGCTTTTTTTGTTTGCCACACAATCGATGGAGGATGTGTTTCCAGATTCAGCAGGTTGGAACCATTGTAAAAACTAGTGAAGTAAAGGAAGTCTCCATACTGTCTTGGTGTGGAAATGGAGAGGGCAAAACGCAATTTCCAGGGAATGTTCCAGTTGGACGTACCGTCCCGTGGATTCAAGCTGTCAATACCGTCTCCGCTCCAAATAACAAGTTCCTGTTGCTTGTTTCGCTGAATGATAGTTGGTGGACAATAACCCATTTCTTCAAGATGGAGCGCTCGCCAGTTTTCTTTACCTGTAATCAGATCAAACGAAACCACTCCAGCTCCTTCTTTGCCTCCTACAAGGCAGATGATTGCCCCCTCAAATAGCAGAGGGTGTCCAGCAAATCCCCATAAAGGAGTTTTGGCTTGATGAGTTTGTTTCAATTTTTTTTCCCAGAGAAGGTTCCCTTGTAACTTGCTTACCACACTGAGTCTGCCCTCTGCCCCCAGTGAGATGACTTTATCGTTAGTCAAAAGGGGGGTTGTGCGAGGGCCTGCCGGATAACTGATCGCATAGGTTTCGTCGTAGCTGTAACTCCACTTCAAGGCGCCTGTCTGCAGGTCGAAGCATCGAATAGCCTCTTTTCCAATAATCTTACCACGATTAAACACGTTTGCCGGCGCGGTTTCACCTGGAGCAGGCGTAAAATCCATTACAACAGCCGAATTGGAATCCATTGAAGGGCCACTGTAGCCGCTTCCAAGTTTACTTTTCCACGCGAGCTTGAGTGGTTCCTTATTTAAATCCATTGATCTTTCATGTTTGCTCCAGACCGAATCCGCGTGATCCCCCAGCCATGCATTCCATGAATTGTTTTCCGCCAGGGCAGCTTGCTCCCCAATGCCGTATATCATCGTCGCAAGATACCATGCATAAGATAGGATGCGCAGCGAGTGGAATGTTATCGACCTTGAACTAAGGCTATCACAATCTTGTTGGACTAAGTGGGGTGTTTCCATATGAATTGACAATAGAGAGGATCAACATCGGTTTTAGTTAGCAAGGAAAAAGCAATAGAAATAGAGGGGAAGATCTGATGGGAACCCCCAATGTCCTATCCCATAAAACCTGTAGAATGGAATTGGAATTTGAATGTTAGATGGCTGACTATGTTTTCTTTAGGGTGGGCGCTTGAAATACAAGCATATCAAGATTGGAGGGCATGGCTGATTAGAACCTCCTCAAATGGATCATAATTGCACGATCTCTCGGCTAATCCATGCATGCTAAACCGTGTCTTTCAGGTGGGTAAGCTGCATTTGAAGTGCTTCCGCAACATGGGTGCATAAAGTTCTGCATTCTGAATCAATGAGTGCAAAAAACCATTTCTACTCCTTCAACGTTAGCTTGGTTTTTCCGGTCTCCTTGGCTGAAAACAGGTAGGGGAAGACGTAGGTGATATCGAAAAATTGAAACCATAGTCTTGGATTAATGCTTGCAGCGCATTGAGACATGAATATGATTGCCGAGTTGCATCGATCGGTTCCTCCCATTTGAGTCCAACGCGCTTTTTCAGTGGGATATTGCCTCTATTGAAACTGCTTATTTGAGAAGTAAAAATCAGGTATGGTAAGATCATGGTGCTTCTGAAGCTTCGTCAATTTTGAAGTTTATTTATAATTTACAGGTCGGGCCCATAGCTCAGTTGGTTAGAGCAAGCGACTCATAATCGCTGGGTCGGGGGTTCAAGTCCCTCTGGGCCCACCAATTTCCTTTGATCGTTATGTGCAAACATTTACCTTTTTTCTTTTCAAGGTTCAACTTCGTGGTTCCTTTCATACTTTTCCTTTTCTGCTTTTCTCCAATAGATGTTGAAGCACAGTGGTGGAAGTTCTGGAAGAAACGCGATAAAGTTACAACGACTCAATCCGTAGAGTCTGACGCCCCTGCAGGGCGCAATTTGAAGGACGTTGAAAAGGAACGCAAGACTGCTGAAAAGGTCCTTGAAAAGGAGAGCAAAAAGCAACTGCGCGATGAGAAGAAACGTCAGGAAGAGCTTGCAAAAGCAATGCGTGATTCACAGAAAGCAATTGAAAAAAACCAGAAAAAAGTCCTTGCTGATCATCGCAAACAACAGCGCAAGATCATGCGCAATATCAAGTCTAAAAATTCCAATCACTCGGTAAAGGGTTCTTCTTTTCTTCAACGCTATAAGTCCCGCAAGAATTCAAGTGATGGTTTTTTTCTGAACCGATAATTAGCGGCTTAAGTAAACAACTCTTTGATGGGGGATCCACCGTTGACCAGTCGTATGGGTCTTCCGGTTGATTGGTAAAGCGTTTGGGTTGGATCAATCCCCATCTTGGTATACAGGGAGGAGGCGAAATCCTCGGGGGAGTAAACGTTGTCCGAAGCATAAAAACCTCTGGCATCGGTTGCGCCTACAATCTGACCGCCGGGTATACCGGCCCCTGACATTAATACTGACATCGCATGCGGCCAATGATCTCGGCCGGCATCCTTATTGATTTTAGGTGTCCTTCCAAATTCACCCAGGCAGATGACCATCGTGTTTTCAGCAGAACCTCGATCGTGAAGATCCTTGATCAATGACGCCAGGCCCTGGTCGAGTTTGGACATGAATGATCCTTTGAATCGGCTGAACAAGTTAGTGTGGTTGTCCCACCCTCCATAATAAACCGTCACGAATGAGACCCCAACCTCTGTTAATCTCCGCGCCATCAAAAGACGCTGGCCCAAATCATTTCGACCATATTGATCGCGAATGGTGTCAGATTCCTGATGAATATCAAAAGCTGATTGGGCTTGCGGTGAAGTGACTAAATCCACTCCCTGTTCATAAAATTGATCGAATGTAATGGCAGGATCTGCTGCGAGTGGATCTTGAATGCGCTTCAAGCGATCAAGTTGCTCACGTAATTCACGGCGGTTTTTGGCACGGCTTTCGCTGATCGATTTTGGCAGTACGACATCCCTGACGCGAAAGCTTTCTCCATTAGGATCCCCTCCAATAACGAAAGGAGCATGTTGTCCTCCAAGGAAGTTTGGCCCCCCTGATCGTGACATCCTCGGCAAACTCATGTAAGCAGGTAAGCCGCGACGAATGCCTCGCTCGTATGAAACCATGGACCCATAGCTCGGATGGAAGGTCACAAACGCTCCGCAAGCCACTGGTACCGGAGTGGGAGCGCCTGTCATCATGTAATGATTTCCGCCACCATGATTCGGATCCTTGTGGCATATGGAACGTATGATAGTGGACTTGTCCATGACCTTGGCCAAGTTGGGAACGACTTCACTGAAATGTATTCCGGGAACAGAAGTTGGGATGGATTTGAATTCACCTCGGATGTCTGATGGAGCATCCGGCTTTGGGTCAAATGTCTCGTAATGGGAAGGACCTCCATCCAGCCAAACAAGAATACATTTAGTGTTCGAGCCTTTTTGGCTCTTACCTTGAGTGTTTGCCTGCAGGCGCAGAAGATCACATAATCCCAGGCCCATGGTTCCGCCAAGGCCTATCTGTAGGAAATCTCGGCGTGTTATTCCTTCACAATTGATTGTGGTTCGGCTCATGTTTGCTTCTTTTTTTAGTGGTTGAATACAAATTCTGCTGAATTAAGCAGTGCCCATACCAGATCTTCCAGCCCTGCACGTGCATCTCCTCCTAAAAGGGAGGAAACAGCTATACTCCTTTCGCCATCGGAAGGAAGTCGGCAGAAGAGTTTCAAATAAACCTCTTCGACAGTTGCATCATTACTGAGCCCACTGTTGATGAGAGTCTCAATCCAACCTTTTTCAGAGGCCAATTTGGATTGCAAATTTTCCGAGTGCATCATGTGAAGCGATTGCACCACACTGGGCTGATTGATTCGTACGCATGGAGGATCAGAGCTGGAATTTGGCCGATCAAAGGCATCCATAAACTCAGAGTTGATCTTGAAGTTCCATGTTTCAATAGCTCGAGCATCTTGAGGTAAACCTTCTAGATAATCGCCAACTGCGGTGATGTCGGTGACGGCATCCAATAAAACTTCAGCTGGTAGTCGTTTCCTGTAATATCGTGAAAAATATTGATTGTCTGTTACGTTGGACTCATTGGGCAATGAACTCAACTGATAAAGTCTCGACTCCATGATTCGTTTCATGAGCTGGCGAAGGTTATAGCCGTTTTTTGCGAAATCTTGAGCAAGAGCCTCCAGCAGAGGTGCATGGACCGGTGGATTACTGGTCCTGAAATCATCCACGGGATCCACAAAACCGCGGCCAAAAAACGCACTCCAGACTCGATTGACCACTGCTTGCGCAAAGTAAGGGTTGTCAGGGTGCAGCATCCAATCCATCCACGCAGTTCTGGGGTCAGAGGTGTCTGGGTAATTATTCAATTGTCCCCCCGGAGGCGCTGGTTGCATGACTTCCTCTGTTCTGGGATGTTTGACTTCACCCCCTTTGCGGAAAAAAAAGGTCTCCGTACCTGCGGATATCGGAGGAGAAACACCAGCTCCTTTCTGGGCGACCGATCCAAAAAATGCGGCGGTTTGATAGAAATCTTCCTGCCCCCACTTCTCAAATGGATGGTGATGGCACTTGGCACATTCCAGTCGAACTCCCAGAAATACCTGACTGAACAAGACAGTCCGGTCTCCTGGGCTGCGCTTGTCACGATAGATGGCGGCTGGGCCCGCCTGATGATTGTTTCCTTCAAGCGTCAAGATGGAGCGAACGAAATCGTCATATGGCATGTTTTTTCTAAAACAGTCCCTTACCCATTGATCAAACATGAACACGCTCTTGATCCCTGCTCGGTCAGGATTGGGCCTGAGTAAATCTGTCCATTTGTTTGCCCAATAATCTCCTATCCATCGATGACTTAACAAATCCTTGATCCAGCGTTTACGTTTATCGGGACTTGGATCACTCAGAAATTCTCTGGTTTCCTCCACCGTTGGAAGACAACCTGTTGCATCCAGTGCAGATCGTCGGACAAATTCGCTATCTGTACATAGCTCAGAAGGGAGGTAGCCAAGCTTTTCAAGATAGGTATTCGCATGTGTATCTATAAAATTTTCAGTGGTTAAGTTCGCAAATAACTCTTTGGTGAGCTCTTTGGTAGAGTTGATTCGTGGAATAATCCAGCGACTTTCTGCGATCAAACCTGAAAAGCGAGCAATAACGACTGCCTGCCCATCACGATCGAGGGATTGGGTTTGGCCGTCATGACTTACTTCCAATAGATCTTTATCGGTACTTTGATATTCGGCAAGGTGGGTTATGTCACGCATGCTTTCATTGTCATAATGTGCGATCACCTGAAGCTGGAATGCTGTATTTTTCAAAAGCCGACCGCCGCTGGGATTGATTTCGATGGATGTAAGTTTGGGAGCTCCTTCCTGGATAAAGGGCATACCTTGATGTATCCATTTTACCAGCGTTTGGTAGAAGGCAGAATCCTCTTCAAGCTGCTTGCCACCCTCGTGCGGGGTTTTGAGGGTGGGTTTCATCAGCAGGAGGCTTTGTTCGGCGCTGGCGGGAAACACCCTCCTTCCTCTACCTTCATAAACGATTTCCTGATAGTCGGAATCAGGATCAAACCCGAAAACAGAAAGTTCAAATCCATTCCGTCCCCCTGGTTTTGCATGGCAAGCTCCATTATTGCATCCAGATTTGGTCAAGATAGGTTGAATATGATCGATGAAGTTGGGGGTGAGATCGCTTGGGGCAGGAAGGATGTTGACTTGGATTTGTCCGATGAGATCATTTGAGGAACCGATGACTTCAATAACTGTTATTCCTTCTTTGGCAGCAATCCAGTGATCTTCCTTTTGGTAGAATAGTTCCTTGTTTCTGCTTACGAACTTAACGTGATCCGATAGATCCGTATGGAATCCTTCGGTTGAGACTTTACTTACGTTGAGTTGCTGCCAGATGCCCCCTGCTGGAATCCTGATCGCGGAAGGTTGAAGAGTGTATGTTGCTCCTGTCCGGAGTGGTTCTGATACATTCTCTGGAGAAGGTGAGGATTTACCCTCTTCGCAGGACTGGCCTTGAACCATCCAAACCCCAAACAACAGGCAAAGGGCAAAAAGCCCCAAACCCGATTGCCCAGTAGTATTTTGGTGCTTCATGTTTACATCATGCGGGATTCTAGGTTTTTTACAAGTGCAGATCGCCATTTGAAATGGCAATTTCCACCAGCTTCGAAGCCCCTGTTTTGCATCATTAGCCCTCTTCCTGCTGTTGCTGCTCCAGTATCTTGTCAATCGTTGTGTCGAGTAAATGTGTGTATTGGTCAACCTTCAAACATCGATCGTCGATTGTTCCGGCTGCCTCATAAAGCCAGCCAGTTTCATATGGATCTTTTGATATTTTAGTGATGTCCTTTTCAAGTGCCGGATTGATGCACTGAAAATCTCCATCAATCAGCGAATACAGATCCGATATTGCCTTGAATCCTTCCATCCACCCAATGATCTGACCATGTGTCACGGAGTCTCCCTTGGTGGTTTCAAAACCCAAGTCAACCATTTCGCCAAGCATGCGGGTTGCAAATTTGGTTAAACCTACCCGCCATCGATTGGGTTCCATCTCCCAAGCCCATCCGTGAGAAGGGCTAAATACATAGGCGAAAGGTAGATGTGTTACAAAAGTGGACCTTTTGTAAAACTTCTTTTTCAATTTGGATGTCTCGTTTGCCATGAAAGCTTCCATCCCTACTTGTCAGCCGTTCAAATGCAAAGAAAAATGAAGCTGAAATTTACTTGAAGTTTTCCTGCATATCCGTTTTTTGCTTGTTATGTGAAAACTCTGCCAGTCTCCCTGGAGCTTGATTAAGGGGAGGGATGGCTGCTTGGATCGAACATTTAAACTATGCCAACATACGAATATCAATGTGAAAAATGCGGGCTGGAATTTGAGCAGTTCCAGTCGATGAAAGACGATGCTTTGACCACTTGCCCGAAAGAGGCCTGTCAGAAAAAACGATGGGGAAAAGGCAAGGTTCAGAGAGCGATTGGGGCGGGTGCGGGACTTATCTTTAAGGGGAGTGGGTTCTATATCACCGACTACCGCAGTGAGAACTACAAGGCAGGAGCCAAGAGCGATAAGCCATCACCTGCCAAGGAATCGAAGTCCTCATCCACCAAGAAATCCAAAAAAGCGACCAAGAAAAGTTCTTAATCCAATCCGGTCGCACCATTGGAATCATTCGTGTCGGTTCAAGGCATGCTGTTTCACCTGAATAACATGAATCGCAATTTGATAACCCGTCTCCTCGCGGGAATCGGGTTGACTATATTTCTGGCGACAAGTCACGGGAAAACACTGCAGAGCAAAAGTGGACAGTTTGTCATCAGTTGGGCAAACGATCCTCTATCCACACCTTATCTCAGCACGCTCGAGCGCAGACAAGGATTCATCGCGCTGACACCCGACTTGATCAGTTTGACTGCAGAAAGGATTAAGGATGGAATCATGGAAGCTCTGGGGGTACAGGACACCTGGCGCAATAAGATTCGGATCACAATCAGTACCGGGTCACGCAAAACCCAGTCATTCGTGACCTTTCCGACGCGCTACTCCAGCGGGTGGGGATACCGGGTACTGCTAAAAACCAAGATCAGTGAAGACATATGGATTCGCAATCTTATACATGTCATCTTAATGGAAATGGTCAATCGGCCGTCTCCTGAACACATGTGCGATCCTCCTGTCTGGCTCGTTGAGGGTTTGCGCCAATATGTCGTCCATTCATCACTGATAGACCATTCATTGACAGTGGATGACATGATCGAGGTGGGGGATTTAAATGGCAGATCGGGCAAACCTGTGCCTTGGTTCTACAAGCGTAATCCAACCTTTCTCGCCAAGAAATTTCTGAGGGAAAATGATCCGCTGACGGCAGAGCAAGTTTTTCAAGCAAGCCCAGAACTTGCTTCAGGCTCCAATTTTCGGCACAGCGCCCACTTAATGTTTGCGGAGCTATTGCAAACTCCTCAGGGAGTTGATTCCATGCATCGATTCGTTGAATTATTACCTCAATACTTCAATGCACAAACAGCTTTCCATCAGGCCTACTCTGATTCATTTCCCAACATGCTGGAGCTTGAGAAATGGTGGGCAGTTATCACTGCATCCGTGACTCAGTTCAACGATCAGCGCCGCTGGGATATGGCCAAGAGCCTTTCTGAACTGGGTGCCATTCTGAATCCGCAAGCAAAAGTTGCTCTTGATAAAGAAAGTCTTCCCACTTGGCGCCAGTTTACATTTCAAGATATCCTAGCTTATTGGAAAGGAGAAGAACGTATCTCCACCTTAGATCACATCACTCGGCAACTTCAAATGCTCAAAGCTCAATCCTTGCTTGAAGTCATTCCTCTGGTTGATAAATACATGGCTTTTATTCGTGAATTTAAAGATCAGTTGGGACGCGTTGGTTTTTCATCTAAACAACGTGGGCAACTGATCTTGCGTGAATCTCAGGTCATAAACAATGGTCTCCGCCGTCTGGCTAACTTGGAGCAGGAACGCGAAGCATTTCTAGCTAAATACAAGGCGCTGGATGATCTTGCGACAGCACCCGATACAAACCGCTCCGCTCGCTGAATTACATCAAAACTTTCTTCTCGAATTACTTCCTTCCATGCTGCACGCATTGCTGCCTGAATATGGCTTTTTTTCATGGAAAAGCTAAATAGTGTAATTAAATGGCGTGTATTAGCATTCTATGTCCCTTTTTACGAGCTGTTAGATATTGCGTAACTAAAAGGTATTTAGATGATTGTATCAGGTTCAAGATTGTCTTGTTCCGTTAATGTTCAAATAAAATACAATCATGAAAATATTAAATAATAGGTTCCCGAGTTTTCTATGGCTGGGGCTCAGTTGTGCAATGGCTGTCCATGGGCTCGAGGGCGTGGCAAATGCTGCCACACTTGTCGACCAGGATTTCGATCTTGCTGACGGGTCCCTTGTTGGGGCTTCGAATGGGGCATGGCAACATCGTAGCGGAGAGGAAGGTGATTTGGTTGCCGAGGAAGGTTCTCTGATAATCAGATCTTCTGCCTCCGAGGATGTCGCTGTTGCTATTGGTGAATCGGACTATGATGAATCCAGCTCTGAGACCCTGTTTGTCAGTTTCACCTTGCAAGTTGTCGATCTACCTACAGCAGGTGGCGGATATTTTGCACATTTCAGAAGCGGTGGTTCCTCCACTTTTCGCGGGCGCTTGTTCATAGCTGCCTCGGATGATGGAGGATATCAACTAGGTGTCAGTAATGGAGCGTCGAAGTTCGTCGACTCTGTCGCTTTTCCGACCGCTCTGGAGGCAGGCAAATCCTATCGTATTGTGATGAGTTATGAACCATCCGTGGCTGTTACTCGCCTGGGAATTGATCCTGATCAGGAATCCGACCTTACTGCAGTAGCAACGGATTCCGTCTCAGTAAAGTCAATCAATCAGTTTGCCATTCGTCAGTCTTCCGGCATTGGAACAATTCAAATAGATCACCTCAAGATCTCGACTGAATTCAGCGACTTATCGGCAAGTGCTGAGATTCAGGAACCAACCTTGAGAATGCACAGCAACGACAAGGTTCTCCCCGAAAGGGGAGAACCCTCCTTAATTGTTCGAATGGAAAGAAGAGGGCCACTTGATGGTGTGCTTGACCTGGAATTGATTTGGGGAGGAACAGCAGAGTTTGGGCTTGATTACCGGGGTGCGCCTGAACTTATTTCCTTTTTACCTGATCAGGCCTTTGCAGAAATTCAATGCAAGCTTGTAAATGATGCTTTGAAGGAGGGAACAGAAACGATTGAAATGACTGTTCAAGTATCCGATAAGGTAAGAATGTTGGGACTCAATCCCTTGATTTGGGAAATTCTGGATGATGATCTCACGACTGTCGAAATATCAACACCCACGGTGACAGTGACGGAAGGAGTGGATGGTTTCATTGAGATTAACTTGTATCGAACGGGTGATCTATCACTTCCCTTGCAGGTAGATTGGATGCTTGAAGGCCATACTGAAAAAGGAGTCGATTTTGATGCGTCGTTTCCTTTTTCAGTGTCGTTTTCCTCAGGGCAAGAGCATTTAACGCACAAGCTCGCGTTGCTGGATGATTCGGTTCCAGAAATGCCAGAATGGTTTCAACTTCGACTGCATCCATCGGAACGATATCAGATCAAAAACAATCAGATCAGTGTCGAAATTTTGAATGATGATTTTGAGGGTATGCTCCTGTCGGAGTCCTTCGATTATCAATCAGGGCCAGTGACCAATGTATCCTCTGGTAAATGGAAACACACAAGTGGAAGTAGTGATGAATTGAATGTATTTGAAGGTCAACTAGATTTAAATGAAACCCAAAGTGAGGATATCATGATTGATATTCCAGTCTCTGGATCCGTTGAGACAATATCAAATACTGCATATGAAGTGTTTGTAGGAATGGATTTATTTGTGGCCAAAGCTCCTCAAGGTGAAGGTAATTATTGGGCGCACTTTCGGGGAAATACTTCATCAACCTTCAAAGGGCGCCTGTTTTCAAGGGCTGTTAATCCAGCAGAAGGAACATTTGAATTCGGCATATCCAATGGGCAATCGACTGGCGATATTTGGTTTCCCCAGGTCTTTGTTGCCCCCGTGAGCTTGAGGCTGATCCTGGGTTTCACACCTGGACAAAGCCTTACTCGATTGTGGATAGATCCTGATAGTTTTCAGACAGCGCACATTGTGGCCCAGGATGAAACCACTTCATCCAATATCAATGGTTTTTCCTTTCGGCAACCTGCGAGTCGATCAAGCGGGATGGGACGCATTCTAATCAACCATCTCACGATTTCCACTGAATGGGAGGATGTCATTGTTGGATCTGAGAAACCTTATGTTTTCTGGCAATTTGATAAATCAAGCCGCGATCTGTCTGAGTTTTTTAATGGAATCGACATGATCACTACAGCCATCGCGGCCGGACCGGAAAGCCTACTGCCCAGTGAGCATTTGAGGATCCACCGACTGGGTTACGAGGAGAGAGAGTTATGGGTGAATTTTACTCTCCAAGGAAATGTTACCTTGAATCAGGACTTATTTATATTGCAAGGTCAAGGTCCAGTCCTCATCCAGAAGGAGGCAACAACAGGTATCTTGAATTTGGCTCCAATTGAAGATGAATTGGAAGAACCAGATGAAACCATGGTTCTTTCCCTGATGCCTCATGATTCCTATCAAATTGCTTATCCAAATCAGGCAAGATTCATCTTACTGGATTCGACTGTGATGCCGCCGCCTGACGGAACTGCCCTGAATATCTCCATGTTCTCTGCGAGGATAAATGACCAAATGTCGATAGGATTAAAGCTGGAAGGCCATCCGGGACAGTCATACCTTATAGAGTTTGCGGAAGATCTCAATGAGTGGCAAACCTGGAAGGCGGATACCTTGGAGCGAAACGTTGAAACTTTTATTCTGAATGAATGGTTCAATGATCACACAAACCTGTTCTTTCAAGTGAGCTCAGGACAGCCCTGAGGACAAGCAGTGATCTTAAATCGCATCATGAGTTATCGCATGCGTAATGCATGATTCACTCTTTGTTTCTGTTCATACTCCAATGGCGGTAGGTCTTTAAGGGTCGGAGATTCAGTTTCATCCAGGATCTTGCGTGCCAATTCCTTGAAATGAATCCAGCGCTCCCATTCCAGTGCCGGTGAGTGAAGGGTCTGGCGCAGGAGACTGCGCCATTCTATGATGATGCGGTCAATATCTCCTGCTCCCAGAAAATCAGTAACCCATTTGTATTTGTTGAGCCCGTTGGAGTGCACATCCATTACGATGAACTCAGCGCCAAAGCCATATTGAGTGGGGATTCCATTTTCGAGATAGCCTGCAATATTTTGAAAACCATAAGCATCATGGCATCTCATGGCCATTCTCCCGCTCCAGCGATTTTCGTCTCGGCTGAAACGATGGCCGGCGTGAAGATTGGCCATGTCATATATCAAATCATTCAAAGGATAGCTTTCATCTTCCAAAGCGGCGGCGACTGCCAGTCCATCACCATGGGAATAAAAACTCACCACCCTGCCACGACGGGTGGGGATGCCGTCGGCATCAATCAGCTTTAGGCGTCTCCATAACATGGCAGTGCCGGTTTTTATCGACAAGGTTTTACAGGTGTCAACTATATTGCAAGTTTGACATGAGGAAGGAGCAACTTTACGAACGGCTGCTCCCCAGAGAGCGATACCATGGCGGTCCGTGGGGACGTTCAGAGTTTGCTTGCCGTGGTTAAGCAATACATCTATCGAGTTCTTTTTCTCAATAAACTTCACTACTTGGGCTCCCTTTTGATCCATTCTCTTTCGAATTAACGGCTGAATGCGTTTCTGCCAAATACCATCAGAAACCTGCCGGCCTCGCCATTGAGTCATGCGGCGCACCCATTTAGACAAAATAATTTTGCCATTATGCAAACGATCGGCGGCTGACAGGACTTTGCCGTAGATTTTATATTTGCCACAATCATCGAGTACACAGAGGCGTCCATCTCCAAGTTTGGATACGATATCGGGAACGCTTAAAGCAGGTTGGAGGTGGGATATGGACCAATCTGTCATATCCTTGGGTGTATCTTTGAGTTTCCACCAATACAAAGTCTCACCATCACGATTTTGATACACCGGAACACTGACGCGCTCCATGGGGACTTCCTGAACGACTGGATCGTAATCCCATTCGCCCTCACTATTGAGAATTTGGCGGACTTTCTTCTTAACATACCTTGCGCGCTCGGCATCGGTTCCCAGTTTGCACGGAGTGTGGGGGTTTTTCATGGCGTTTTCGACCCCAAGAAAAATAGGTTTTGTAGTGAATAGCCTTTCCTGCACACGAACCGCCTCAGAGTAGGGGTTTTTACCGTTCAGTGATGCAGTGTGCATGATCGCCAAAAGGGCATTCCAATCCACCATGCCGCTTCTTGATAGTCTTGCCGGATGTCCATCTCTGAGGCGAACAGAATTCCCACCTACAAGTACATAACCGATTTCATCAATACCGCGTCGACCTGCGCGTCCAAACATTTGAAGTAATTCATCAGGGTTAATCGGGAATTCCTGATAGTCCCGACGATAGGAATCGCCTACCAGGCAAACACTGCGCAAGGAAAAGTTAATACCAGCAGCAAGTCCCATGGTGGCTACGACAATGCGTAGCTGCCCGGCTTTGGCCAAGGGTTCAATGACTCCTGCTCGAGCGGCGTAGCTCAATCCACTGTGATGGTATGCGATACGGCATGAAAGCATTTTTGCCATCCTGTCTCCAACCACATGCTTCTGGTCCTCGTTGAGTTTGAGCGGATTTGGATTGGGGAGCTGCATGCTGAGTTCCTGTGCCAGTTTTTCAGCTGCGCGTCTTCTGGGGGCAAATAGCAGTATGGGGCCCAATCCCTCAGCTAAACTTTTGGCTGTAAATTTGGCCCAGTAACTTCTCATTTCTCGAGGTAATTGATGAGGAAGATGGATGGGAGCTATTTCCTCCAGAGGAACGGGGCGGTGGTGGTGCTGAACTAGCTCGACATTCCTGCCCAGCCCCGAGAGCCATTTTACGACATGTTGAGGGTTGGCGACACTGCCGCTCAGGAGCAATAATTGCGTATTTGATGGCGCCAGAGCCAAGGCTAATTCGTAATTCAGGCCGCGATCCTGATCTCCAATCATCTGGTATTCATCTACAATCAGCAACTTGGGGCCGTCACCTTGGATTAATCGGCTTTTTTGGGTTTCCAGGGTTGCAACTAAAATGGGGGCGTCAAGGTTCTCAGCCAGATCACCTGTTGCGATGCCGACATTCCAGTCGCGTGATCTCCATTCCGCCAATTTGTCATTTGCCAAGGCTCTTGTTGGAACGGTATAGATGGCCTGTGATTTCTTGAGTTTTCCTTGATTTGACCAGAGCTCAAAAATAAGCGTTTTACCTGCACCGGTTGGAGCATGGACCACGACATCCTTGCCTTGGCGCAAGGCATTGACAGCATCCTGCTGCCATAGATCCGGAATAGTGACCTTATTCAAGGCCAATTGTGAGTCTAGTTTTGAACCGATGTCTGTCGGGATCATGATCTATTGGAATCCCAAGGGTAAACCCGCTTGAATGATGAAAAGAAAGTCAGCTTTCTTCTTCCGAAAGCTTGCGATACAATGTCGCAAGAGACACTTCAAGTAATGTTGCCGCTTCTTCTTTGTCCCCTCCATAATGTGTCATGACTCGATTGATATACGCAACTTCCTGTTCACGCAGGAAATGTTTGAGCGGCTTCAGGGAGCCTGCATTTGCGCTGGTAACTTGATCGGGACTCGAAGCATGGATACCGACGTCCGGCGCTTGCTCCAATTGGAACAGGTTTTCCTCGACCTCTTTTTCGGCTGCCTTTTCGATGAAGCCAGTTTCGATTCCTTCGTCGTCCTGATTGACAAGGTCAGCAATCATGGCTGGCATGTCCTGCCTCCTGATCACATGAGACTCACTCAAAGCACATGCTCGTTCCACGACATTCTGAAGTTCTCTGACATTACCCGGCCAGGAATGAAGCGACATAGCCTCCATGCACACCTTGCTGACCTGAAAAGATTTACCTGTTCGCGAGTGTATTTTGTCTTTCAGGAAATGGGCGACAAGCAATGGGATATCATCACGACGTTCCTTGAGAGGGGGAAGGTGAATGGGAATGACGTTGAGTCGATAATATAAATCTTCACGAAACTCACCTTGCTTGATGCGATCTTCCAATTTCTCATTGGTTGCTGATAAAACTCGAACGTTGACCTGAACTGGAGTGTTATCACCTACTCTGCGAACTTCCTTTTCTTGTAGTACACGCAGCAGACGGCTCTGCAGAGTAGGGGGCATGGTCCCGATTTCATCCAGAAAAATTGTCCCCCCATCGGCTTCTTCAAATAGACCTTTTTTATCGCTAAAAGCACCAGTGAACGCGCCCTTGCGGTGGCCAAATAATTCAGACTCCAGAAGGTTTTCAGGGAGTGCGCTGCAATTGATCGGGATAAAGGGATTTGTTTTACGCTTACTGTTGAAATGGAGCGCCTTAGCAACAAGTTCCTTGCCTGTACCGCTTTGGCCCAGGATGAGCACGGTGCTGTCGGTGTCTGCAACACGTTCGATCATCTTGAAGACTTCCTGCATTTTAGCGGATGAACCAGTGATTTGATTAAACTGATATTTCCTCTTCAACTGCTTCCGCAAGTATGCATTTTCTGAAACTGCCTCATTGTAGGAGAGAGCGCGGTCCAAGCTCAGCTTGAGTTCATCAAGTTTGAATGGTTTTTCCAGATAATCAAAAGAGCCGTGTTTCATGGCTTCAACAGCAGTTTCAATGGAACCAAATCCAGTCACAACAATGACTACCGCTGAAGGGAGAACTTTTTTGGTATGTTTGAGCAGGTCCAGACCGAATGCCCTTGTTTTATCAAGATAGAGATCTGTGATAATTACTTCTGGCTGAATTTCTTCCAGAGCCTCCAGAGCAGCAGGACCATTGGAGTAAGGATGCACTTCATGTCCCCAACTGCGTAATGAGTCTGCGACCAATTGAACCATGGTTACCTCATCATCAACCAACAATACCTTAGCCATGATCATAGATTACGAATTTGCATGACCACCGGCAAGAAGCTTTCTGCCAAAACAACCCTTGCTGCTGGATCAATCTCTTGCTTAAAGAATCAATCGAGGACAAATTAGGATCATGGAAGTTCAAACAAAGTGTGAAAGGTGTCGATGCGAATTACAGTAGCAATCACGGGAGCCAGTGGTGCGATCTATGCTCAACGTCTTCTGGACAATCTTGATCCTTCCGTACATGACATTCATCTCGTAATGAGCAGCTACGCTCATCAGGTGATTGGGCAGGAATTGAAAGGTGGGTTACAGGTTTCTACGGCTGTAAAGCAGCATCAGATAAAATCCATGAATGCCCCATTTGCAAGTGGCTCTAACCCTTCTGATGTCATGGTGGTCATTCCCTGTAGTATGGGGACCTTGGGGCGGATTGCTCATGGATACAGTGACAATATTTTATTGCGCGCTGCGGATGTCATGTTGAAAGAAAAGAAAAAGCTCTTATTGGTTGTGAGAGAGACACCATACAATCTGGTTCACATCCGAAACATGGAATTACTATGTCTCGCAGGCGCATCCATCATGCCTGCTTCTCCACATTTTTATCATGGCCCTGAATCTATCGAAGCACTTGCCGACACGGTCGTTTCTCGAGTATTGGATCATCTGGGAATCGAGCACAAACTCGTCAGTCGGTGGAAAGAGGAGCCTGAATGAAAGAACGGTCTCCAGCGAGACCGTTTTGCTTTCATTTAAATTGACGGCATGCGTCAGGCGTTGCTCACGGAAAGAAGAAACTCGATATTCGTTCCGGTCTGTCTCAATTTGCTCAACAAAAGCTCCATTGCTTCGACGGCGGGTACTCCTGTGAGTGCTTTTCTAAGCAAGACAACTTTTCCGTATTCATCCGGATGATAAAGCAGTTCTTCTTTGCGTGTGCCACTCAATTCCACATTGATTGAGGGGAAAATACGCCGGTCAACCAAGCTTCGATCCAGATGTGCCTCCATATTGCCAGTACCTTTGAACTCCTCAAAGATCACTTCATCCATTCGGGAACCGGTATCTACCAAAGCCGTAGCGATAATGGTAAGGGAACCTCCTTCTTCGATATTTCGAGCGGCACCAAAAAAGCGTTTGGGCTTATGCAGGGCATTTGCATCTACACCTCCAGAGAGGATTTTGCCGGAATGAGGTTGCACTGTATTGTAAGCTCGTGCCAGGCGGGTGATGGAATCGAGGAGAATGACCACATCCTTCTTGTGTTCCACCATGCGCTTGGCTTTCTCAATGACCATCTCGGCAACCTGAACATGTCGTTCGGGAGGCTCGTCAAAAGTGGAACTGATAACCTCTGCGTTCCGGCATGTGCGCTCCATGTCGGTTACCTCTTCAGGACGTTCATCGATCAACAAGATAAATAGGTAAACTTCCGGATTGTTTTTGATGATGGCATTGGCCACATTCTGCATCAAAACAGTCTTTCCTGTGCGAGGCGGGGCTACGATCAATCCCCTCGTACCTTTCCCAATCGGGCAGACCAGATCTAAAACTCGAGTGGAGTATTCCTCTGGGTTGCTTTCCAGCAGTAATCGTTGTTCAGGGAAAAGCGGGGTTAGATTGTCAAAATGAATCTTGTCCTTGGCTTTTTCTGGATCCTCCTTATCCACTGCTTCCACGCGCAGCAAAGCAAAAAACCGCTCTTTTTCTTTAGGTGGCCTGATCTATCCTGCGACAATATCTCCCGTTTGCAGGTCGAATCGTCGGATCTGGGATGGCGAGACATAAATATCTTCTGGACAGGATAAATAGTTGTAACTTCTGGAGCGAAGGAATCCAAACCCTTCTGGTAGAATTTCCAGAACGCCCTCCGCAAACATGACACCGCTTCTCTCTGCATTTTTTTGCAGGATCTCCAGGATCAATTCATGTTTTTTCATTGTGCCGAAGTTCTCGATTTCGAGTTCTTTGGCCATCGTGTTCAATTCAGCCATTGGAATAGACTGAAGTTTACTGATATTGATTGTTTTAGCGGGCTTGTCCTTTCGCTTGTCCTTGTGCTTCTTGGAGTGCTTCCCGTGTCTGTCCTTGTGGTGTCGCGCAGGAGCATCGCCGCTAGTGGTTTCATGAGAAACCGAGTCCTGATCTTGAGATCGCTCATCACCCTCTGCAGCGGGTTCTGCGTTGTCGCTGGACTGTTCAGCAGTTTGCTCCTTTTTATCCGGTGAAGAATTCATCGCGTCCTCAGCGCTATCAGAGGGTTCGGCCAAACTGGCTTCCGCATGAGGACCAGCCACCTCGGATTCACTGGAAGCAGTTTCTGTCCGCTTTGAGTTCAAAGAGTCTGAATCATCTTTCTCAACCTTTTCGTCCGTGTCAGTTGCTGTCACTTTTTTAGCGGCACGTTTCTTTCGCACGGCACGTTTCTTCTTGGGAGCTGGGCTTGCGGATGAATCGTTTCCCGATATTTGTGGCTCCGCGTCAGGCATCAGCTCCGGCTTATTTTCAGTAGATGCATTCTCCTCGGTGGCACTTGTCTTGGTGCCAGTTTTCTTGCGAGCGGTACTTTTAACTGCTTTGGGCATAAAATTAATTTTTGGGGATTTTACCAAGCGAACGTGAGGGCTCCTGAGGTAATCCGTCTCAGAAATTATGAAACGTCGCGTAGCGACAACACTTAGAGCTCGGAAGCTCATCCCGTATTGCTACATTCTCTCAACCGACCAATCGGCTGAATCCTTCTGAAATGTATTAAATCGGTGATTTCCAATGGGGTATTCCAAAGAAACCAAACCTCTGAAGCGTTTTGCTTAGTATGGCAAGGGGTAACTTGCGGTCAATCGGTTCACACGTTGCCTGACTTCACTGGCTACGTCAAGGTTTTTAATGTCGTTGAGGACTTCACAGATCATATCAGCAATTAGAACCATATCCCGTTCCTTCATCCCACGTGTTGTGACCGCTGGAGTGCCAATACGGATACCACTTGCCTGGAAAGGAGAGCGAGTTTCAAAAGGTATCGTGTTTTTATTCACGGTGATCCCTGCCTCATCCAGAGCATTTTGACACGCTTTGCCTGTCATTTCACGAGCACCAACATCCACCAGCATGAGATGATTCTCTGTTCCCCCGCTGACAAGCCTGAAACCATTGCTGACCATTCCCTCCGCAAGGGTCTTAGCATTGGTAACGACTTGGTTTTGATAACGCTTGAATTCGGGTTGGAGTGCTTCAGCAAAACAAACAGCTTTTGCTGCGATCACATGCATTAACGGACCGCCTTGAATGCCAGGGAATGTTTGAGAATCAATTGCCTTGGCATATTCGGCGCGGCAAAGAACGAGACCGCCGCGAGGACCGCGCAAGGTCTTGTGGGTGGTAGTGGTTACAAAATCAGCATGTTCCACCGGACTTGGATGGATACCGGCTGCGACCAATCCGGCAATGTGTGCAATATCCGCCAAGAGATAAGCTCCAACTTCCTTTGCTATTGCTCCCATGCGCGCAAAATCAATCACCCTAGGGTAGGCACTGGCGCCGACCGTGATCATTTTAGGGCGATGTTCTTTGGCCAAGGCCTCCAGTTGATCATAGTCGATGCGCTCATCTTCCTTGCGCACACCGTAGTGAACGACTTCAAAGAATTTTCCTGAGAAGTTGGCTTTGTTACCATGAGTCAAGTGGCCTCCATGATTCAAGTCCATGGTCAAAATCTTGTCCCCGGGTTGCAACATTGAAAAGTAAACTGCCATATTGGCACCCGAACCTGAGTGTGGTTGAACGTTGGCGTGATCAGCCTTGAATAGTTTCTTGGCTCGTTCAATTGCCAAAGTTTCTGCTTCGTCAACAAATTCGCATCCCCCATACCAGCGTTTGGCGGGGTAACCTTCGGCGTATTTATTGGTGAGTACGGATCCTTGCACCTCCATGACGGCCGGTGAAGTGAAGTTCTCACTTGCGATCAACTCGATGTTTTCTTGTTGACGCTGACGTTCTTTTTCAATGATTTGAGAGATGGCCGGATCTACGGCGCTGACTGAGTGCGATTGTTTTTGTTCCATGGCTGTAATTTTTCGGACACGTCGCTTGTGTCGGTCGCCTTCACATTTGGCAGAAAGAAAGGCCTGAAGGTTGGCCCATAAAATTTCAGGATTTTTTCCCTTTGCTCCCATGCAAATGACATTTGCATGGTTGTGTTCCCGCGAAAGGCGAGCAGTTTCAAGGTCGTTGACCAAAGCCGCTCTGACTCCGGACACTTTATTGGCGGCAATGCTCATCCCAATGCCCGTCGAGCAAATTAATATGCCAATATCCGCTTTCTCCTCAGCGACATGCTCCGCCACTGATTTTGCGTAATCTGGATAGTCCGTAGAGTTCTCGTTCTCGGTGCCGAAGTCAT
>MDTB01205668.1_pt1 | contig 46593 bp, 49 predicted proteins | sample 811161 | NCBI WGS metagenome assembly MDTB01 (sample SAMN05326650, study PRJNA326480) | marine metagenome | isolation source: seawater | place: Mediterranean Sea | collected 2009 | reverse complement strand
TTCCATATCTTAAGACAAAGTACCATCGGCGCTGAAGGACTTAACTTCCGAGTTCGGGATGGGATCGGGTGTGGCCCCTTCGCAATAATTACCAGGCAGCGATTTATAGTATTTTTAAATTAATAAGTAAATAGATTTTTGTTTTTGATATTAATCATTTAACCTCGAAAGACTAACTTATTATTAGAAAATCAATATATTCAGGTTTTAAATAGCTGATTTTGGAAAAATAAACATTTTAAGCTCAATTAGTCTGAATACTTATTCTTAAATTTCTATTCATTATTTAGTTTAATTCTTGAATAAACAAAATCAGCGATAAGTTTATTACCTTTTTCGTTAGGGTGACGAACATCAGAGTAAAAATTGTCTGTTGGTAAAATACTATCTGTCGCATCAATACAAAAATTTAATTTAGAGCACTTTATTAAGATATTTTGATAAAAATCTGAAATTATTGTCTGATAGCCTTTTCCGGCTTTTTTAGTAAGTAAATAGTCTTTTGAATTTTTAACAAGATATTTATCATATTTTATCAAACCGAGACCTGGTTGCACAAAAACATAATATTTCGCACCAATATGATTAGATATCAAATTCATTAACTCAACATTTTTTTTCCAAATTTCTGATGCATCTAATTCTTTATTTTTAGAAAAAATCAAATTTTCATTATTGATATTTAGTTTTTCTAAATTTAAATATCCACATTTATCACATGTTCCAGATAAGTATCTAATTAAAGAGAGAATGTTTGGCAGTACCTGTACGTGTTTATTTTGAACTATCCATTTTTGATTTTCTAAAATGTAAACAAGTTTTCCGCCAAAGAAAGGAAAATAAGATCTAGTAAAAGAGTTTGTATTATCATAACCGGGTAAATCATTCAGCCCATTAAAAGAAATTACATAATCTATTTTTTCGTTTAAGTTCATTACATCATTAAGTAACTTTAGGGTTTCTTGTTTAGTACTGTGACCACCGTTAGCAGCATTAATTACCCTATAGTTTAGATCATTTTTATCAATTATTTTTTGTAACAAATACGGCCAAGTCTTTCCGTCTGCGTAATTTTGATAGAATCCATCTGTAGTAGATCCTCCTAAAACAACAATTGATTTATAATTTTGAATATTTTTTGACTCATAATAAACAAAAGGTCCATCAGCGCTACCTTCAAGTATATCACATTTTTTGTTATGATCATGTATTGTTCCGTAAAATGGATGCGTCAACATCCTTTTGCAAGGATCATCTAATACCTCATGCTCACTTTTAATAATTAAACCAATATAGGGTTTTTTAAATACGAAATATCTAATTCCTCCTAAAATAATATCTATAGATGACATAAATATGATAAAAAATAATATGTTAATCAATATTAATCGAAAAATTTTCATGATTATCTTAATATTATATTTTAAAGTGGAAATAAATCATTTAATTCATTAAAAATTCAAATACAAGATATTATATGCAAAAAGTTAAAATTCGTAATGCAAAAAAAATTGGTATTCTATTTTTTGTATTATCTTTAATAATAAGTTTTTTTTTCAAAAATTATGAAGTAGTAAGAAATACTTCCATAGTTATTGGAATATTTTTTTTATCACTAGTTATTCTTGACTCTATAATTTTAGATTTATTTTATGTTCTATGGATAAAATTAGGATATTTGTTAGAAAAAATATTCAGGCCTATTATCCTAACAGCTATATATGTTTTTATTATTTTTCCTACTTTTTTATATGTTAAAATATTCAAGAAAGACATGATGCAGATCAAGTTTAAAAAAAAAGATACATATTGGAAAGATAGTGAATATAAAAATGATATGAAAGAGCCATTCTAATGAATTTTTTAAAAACTATTTTTAGATTCATAATTAAAAGAAAAAAGTTTTGGTTAACACCTGCAATTTTAACATTATTAGCTTTGGGGGCATTATTCGTGACAACACAGGGAACAATTGTTGCGCCTTTTATATACACTTTATTCTAATGAAATATATCATAGGAATTTCTGCATATTATCACGATAGTGCAGCTTCTTTAATTACAGATAGTGGGGAGATAATATGTGCAGTTCAAGAAGAAAGATTCTCAAGAGTTAAGCATGATAGTTCATTCCCCAAACAATCATTAAAATTTTTTTTATCTGAATTTGATCTAAGCCCGGAGGACATTGAGGCAATAATCTTTTATGAAAAACCCTTTTTGAAATTTGAAAGACTATTAGAAACTTATATAAATTTTTTTCCTAAAGGTTTTTTACAATTTTTAAAATCTATGCCGATTTGGGTAACTCAAAAACTATTTCAAGAAAGAGATATAAGAAAAAATTTAAATGAAATTAATGATAATTTTAAATATAAGAAAATTTTTTTTTCTGATCACCATTTAAGTCATGCGGCTAGTGCTTTTTTTCCATCCAAATTTAATAAATCTGCGATTTTAACCGCTGATGGAGTTGGGGAGTGGTGTACAACAACTATAAGCATTGGTAATGAAAATAATATTAAAACCTTTAAAGAAATTCACTTTCCACATTCTTTAGGCCTACTTTATTCAGCTTTTACTTTCTATTGTGGCTTTAAGGTAAATGATGGTGAATATAAACTAATGGGCTTAGCTCCGTACGGGAAACCAATTTATGAAAAAATCATAAAGGATAAAATTATCAACATTAAAGAAGATGGTTCTTTTTTGTTAAATCTGGATTATTTTGAATATGCAACTGGTTTTAAGATGATAGGTAAAAAATTTGAAAATCTTTTTAAAATGCCGGCTAGAAAAAAAAATAAAAAAATTGATAATTTTTATATGGATATAGCTGCATCAATTCAAAAAGTCACTGAGGACATTATTATTAAAATGAGTGAAATGATAAAAAAAAATTATAATGTAGATAATCTCTGTCTAGCAGGAGGAGTTGCTTTAAATTGTGTTTGTAATGGTATTTTGCAAAAGCGGGGGATATTTAAAAATATTTGGGTACAACCAGCAGCTGGAGACGCTGGTGGCTCTTTAGGGGCAGCCTTGAGTTACATATACATAGAAAAAAAAAGGGTAAGAAAATTTAATAATTTAAGTATAGATAGTATGAAAGGAAGTTTGCTTGGGCCACAAATCAAATCAGATGAAATAGAAAAAAACCTTGTAAGATTAGGTGCAAAGTTTTTAAGAGTTGAAAGAATTGAACTTAATAAAATTGTAGCTAAAAAAATTAGTGAAGGAAAACTTTTTGGATGGTTTCAGGATAGAATGGAATTTGGACCTAGAGCACTAGGTAATAGATCTATAATTGCAGATCCAAGAGATCCGACAATGAAAAAAAAATTAAATATGAGTATAAAATTCAGAGAGGGATTTAGACCTTTTGCACCAGCTATTTTAGAGGAGAAAGTTTTTGATTGGTTTGATTTTAATACAAAAAGTCCTTACATGCAATTTGTTGCAAAAGTAAAAAGAAATAAGCAAAGTATTCCAGCTGTAACGCATGTTGACAACTCAGCACGTCTACAAACAGTTAGTAAAGAGACTAATCCCAAATTTTATCATTTAATCGAAGAATTTTACAAAATAACAAAAGTTCCAATACTTATTAATACATCATTTAATATAAATAATGAGCCGATAGTAAATTCAATTGAAGATGCTTACAAATGTTTTTTAACTACCGAGCTGGATTTCTTGGTCTGTGGTGAGTATTTAATTGATAAAAAAGATCAATTTTCTAATTTAATTAAAAATGTTTAAGAAAAATTTTAATAAAAAAAATGATATATATGTTTTTGATATAAATAAATCCTCTACTATTGAGGTATCAAAGTTTTATAGTAAAGATCCTTTTCCTAATTATAAATCAACTGATAATAAATCTTCCATGTTAGAAATTGGAAATAAAAACCAGTTATTAAAAGAATTTAAAGATACTATAGGCCAAAATAAAGATGTTTTGGAAGTAGGCTGTGGCACGGGACAATTATCGAATTTTTTAGCAATTGGCACTAACAATAGAATTGTAAGCGTAGATCCAACAATTAAATCATTGGAAATTGCCAACTCTTTTTCAAAAAAAAATAATATTCAAAATATTACTTATGTAAATGCTGATATTACAGAAGGTATTTTTAATGATCATCTTTTTGACTTCATATGGTGCAACGGAGTACTTCATCACACTGAGGATCCATATAAATCTTTTCAAAGTCTTATTCACACATTGAAACCTAAAGGATATATTGTTTTAGGTATGTATAATTTCTTAGGAAGAATAAGAACAAAAGTAAGAAAGTACTTATATAAAGTATTTGGGAAAAGATTGATTATGATAATGGATCCGATAATTAGAAAGTTAAAGTCTGAAAACCAAATTAATGCCTGGATTAGAGATCAATATGCTCATCCTTTAGAAAGCACTCATTCATATGATGAGATTTTAAGATGGTTTAAAAAAAATGATATCGAATATATTAATTCTATACCTCACTCAAATTTTAATTATTTATTGAGAAAAAAACATTTTAAAGTAGAGGATTATGGAAATGTTTTTAGTAGAATTTTAAATCAATTTTTCATGATTTTTAATAAGTATGGTGATGATGGCGGACTTTTTATACTTATTGGAAAAAAAAAGTAACCTGTTTCAAATATCTATAATAAAATTTTTTGGTGGGCACGATAAGAATTGAACTTATGACCTCTTCGATGTCAACGAAGCGTTCTACCACTGAACTACGTGCCCAACTATTTTAATCCATATTTTTTTAATGAATTTATCGTTATCATAATAATTGACGATAGATTATTAATAAAATTATAATTTAGGTATTTCCTATTTATTTTCCACAAATAAAAAAGGTTTTTAATTTTATTACTAGATCTTGAAATTTCTAAAATTCTATAGAAAGCAGAATTAGAATTTAGTTTATGCGCTAAAAAATCTTTCTTTAGAATTTCACATTTAAATAAATAATCTTCAAGTTTTTTAATCTTTTTAAATTTTAAATTTCCAACCAATGATCTAGATAGAATCATTGTCGTAGTATTGATTGATGAGTTAAATGTAAACTTTTTTAAATTAAATTCTTTGACAATATTTGTTGGTTTGAGAATTTTTTTTTTATCATCTGTTTGAAAGAACGGAGTATAATCAGTATAGGTAAATTTATAATTATTTTTTTTCATAAAATTAATTTGATCTTTTAATTTATCTTTTTTCCAATAATCATCTGAGTCTATAAAAGCAATATATTCAGAAGAAGAAATTCTTAAACCAAGATTTCTACAAAAACTCGGACCTTTATTTTTTGACAACTGTTTAATAATAATATTGTTATGATCTTTAAATTTATCTAGAATTTTTATTGAGTCATCATTCGAACAGTCATCAATAATATATAGTTTCCATTTTTTATAACTTTGATCTAAGACAGATTGTATAGCCTCTTCAAGATATTTCCTTTTATTAAAATTTGGTAAAATTACATCGACAAATTCTGTTTCCATTGTCAGTCTAAATTTTAATTTTTTTTCTTAAAAAAAAATTCCTCTAAGTATGAACAAAACATTTGACCTATTAAAATTTCGGCTACTTGAATTTGTGAGGTAACTTTGGAAGGTATGATAATAGAGTTCTGAACATATTTTTTTAATTTTCCTCCACTGTTACCTGACAAACAGAAAAAATTGATTCTATTTTTTTTTGCATATTTGGCTGCCTCTATCAAATTTTTGCTGTTTCCAGATGTAGTTATTGCAATGACTAAGTCATTTTTGTTTGATATTGCCTCAAGTTGACGAGAAAAAATAAATTTAAAATTAAAGTCATTTCCAATAGCGGTAATTGCAGATGTATCAGTTGCCAAAGATAAACCTGGTAGAGCTTTTCTATTTAATTTAAATCTACAAGATAGTTCTGTGGCTAAGTGCTGAGCATCTGATGCGCTACCGCCATTTCCAAAGAAAATTATTTTTCCTTTTTTCTTAATTGTCTTAGTACCCTCTGAACAAAGATTTTCAAAAGCTTTATTTTTACTGTTTTTTATTTGTATTAATAGATTTATTACTTCATCTATTTCTTTGTTTAAAAATTTTAAGCTACTTTTCATAATTTATTTTAGTAAAGAGAAAATTAACATTTTTGGTTGCTTTAAACAAAGTTTAAAACTTTTTAAACTTAGATCTGAAAGATTTACATAATATTTATTTTCAAGCTTTTTTCTATTTAAAAATCTAATAGAGTAATAGAAATTAGATATAATTGGATTTTTTTCTATGAAATAAATATTCTTTTTAATGTTTTTATCAATAGTAAAAAAAAATCTTGTTTTTGAAAAATAATAGTTGTTACACGATATAATTATTGAATTAAGAGTTTGTTTAGAAGCAAAAATATTACTTATAGAATTGTAGTTTGTTCTAGAGAATGTGAGATTCTCTCTTATATTTCCAACTTCGCCAGTATGAATCAAACGACTCCATAAATCATAGTCTTGGGCATACTTCATATTTTTATTATAACCGCCAACTTTTTTGTAAGCTTTTAACCTAAATAATGTTGATGAATGTACAAAACAATTTCTAAATATAATATTTTTTTTTATATCATTATGAAAATTTGGGAGTTTTTTTTTTATTAAAATATTTTTTTTTACCTGGAAATATTCTGTTCCACAAAGAACTCTTTTTTTTGATTTGGATATCCAATTTATTTGTTTTTGTAATCTGTCTTTATGAGAATAATCATCAGAGTCAATTCTTGCGATGAATTTACTTTTTGAGAGATTAATTGCTTTTATTAAAGATTTAGTTAAACCAATATTTTTTTTGTTTTTTATAATTTTGACTCGACGATCTTTTTTCTTATAAAATTTTAATATACTCTTAACTTTTCTGTTTCCGAAATCATCAACAATCAAAAATTTGAAATTTTTGTATGATTGCTTCAATATACTTTCTATGGATTGACTTAAATATTTAGATTCATTTTTAACAGACATCACTACATTAAGAGAGCTATTTTTCATTTTTCATTTATTAAAATTACTATCGATATATTTGATTAATTCTTTTGAAATTTTTTCGTATCCAGTTGCATTATAATGTCCATTCATTTTGAATGGAAATAAATTTAAAGGATCATTTTCTTTTTCAAAAACAAGTTTATTTATATCTATGAAATTAATATTATTATTTTTTGACAATTGTTTAATCTTTTTATAATTCGTTTCATCATATTTGTTAATATACCTTTTAAATTCTGGTAGATAGACTAAAGTAAGTTTAGATTTATTTTGTAAAGAAAATGTTTTTATTTCTTTAAAAATTTTTTCAATATTCTTATAATTACTAGTATTTTCTTTTTTTGCCGTAATTCTTAAACTTTTTAAAGATAATTTAATTATATTTCTTACTTTATAAATTTTAATATAATCAAAAAAATTATAAAAAAAATTTTTTTTTTTAAAATTTAAATTTCTTACGGAGTCTAAGGACTTTTCAAATTCTTTATTTACAAGACTATCAATTTTTTTTTGCTTTTTTTTTAAATTTTGAGAATAACTTCTATCTAATAGATAATTATTCAAAATGTTGTTTTGAATTTCTTCCTCTAAATCCTCAATATCATTTCCTTCATAGTAAAACCAAAATATGTGCGCAGTAGATTTTGTTAGATATTCTCTTAGTGCTGCATAACTTATTAAAGGTCCATTGCTACTAAAACCTAAGTTAAGAATGTTTCCGTTTGTATGACTTCTTAAATAAGTAGCTATTTCATCTTCTTCTTTAACACAACAGCCATGTATAAAAGAATCGCCTATTAAAACTATATCGTATTGACTTTTATCCCAAATTTCATCTGGATTGTTAAAACCATATCTATCACTATCGTAAATTTTGAAGTATCCATTTTCATTTTTATAAATTGTTTTTGATAAAGATTTGCTAGATAGTGGAAATATTTCTGCCTCTTTTTTAAGAAATATATAAGGTGAAACTTTTACAAACGCATTAATATTCTTTTTAATCAAGCTTTCATAAACTTGATATATCGATCGAGTGTCATATTTATTTTTATTAACCTTTTCATAAATTTGAATTTTTTTATCTATGTTATGATATTTTGAGTATAAAATCTGATCAAATTTAAATATTCTTATTATTCCCTCCAATAAATATAAACTGAATAAAAGACTTAATACTATTACAAAAACATAAATTTTGTTTTCCTTTTTTGTAAATTTAATAAAAAATGAAATAAAAAATAAGGCGAATGAAAATATAAAAAACGGTAAATAATATTCTAATTTTTCTGTAGTTATGAGTATATCACTTCTTATAATTACGTAGATAAGAATAAAAGTTGAAAATGTAAGCGAAATCTTAAAAAAAAATTTTTCTAAAAATTTATCAATCTTCATAATCTAAGATCAGTATTCTCCGTTGAAAAAATGTTCTTAATATCAAAAATAATTGATTTTTGTTTCAAAAAATTTTTAAAAAATTGAATCTTTTTTCTTTTAAAAAATTTGTGATCTACAGCTAAAATAACTGCATCGTAAAAGTTCTTTTTTGGATAATTAATTGTTTGAAGTTTATATTCTTTATAAACATCCTCAGAATTTACTAGCGGGTCAAAAATATCAATTGTGCTCACGTATTTTTTAAAATTCTTATAAATATCAAAAACTTTTGTGTTTCTACAATCGCTACAATCATTTTTAAAGGCAAATCCTGCAATTAAAATTTTTGATTTTTTTAATGATATCCTTTTTTTTTTCATAAGTTCTTTTGTTCTTTCAAAAATAAATTTTGCAACAGAATTATTTACATTTCTTCCTGATAAAATTATTTTTGGGTTATAACCAGCTTTTTTTGATTTGAAGGTTAAATAATAAGGATCTACACTTACACAATGACCACCAACTAAACCTGGTTGAAATTTCAAAAAATTCCATTTTGTTGAGGCAGCATCAAGTACTTCTTTCGTTTCAATATTTAATTTGCTAAATAAAAAAGACAATTCATTTATTAAAGCAATATTTAGGTCTCTTTGTGTATTTTCTATAACCTTCGCTGCTTCAGCTACCTTGATAGATTTTGCTTCAAAAATACCAGCTTTAATTATAGATTTGTATAATTTAGAAATTTTTTTTAATGTATAGTGATTTGAGGCAGAAACAATTTTTTTAATATTTTCTAAAGTTTTCTTCTTGTCGCCAGGATTTATTCTTTCTGGAGAATATGCACAAAAAAAAGATTTATTTAGCTTTAATTTTGAGAACTTTTCGATAATAGGTATACACACTTCTTCTGTCGCCCCAGGATAAACTGTCGACTCAATAATAATCGTTGAATTTTTTTTCATTTTTTTTGCAACTATTTTTATAGCGCTTTTTAAAGGGGTTAAATCTGGTAAATTTCTTTTTTTTAATGGGGTTGGGGCAGTAATAATAAAAATATCTTGATAATTTAAATCTTCATCATTAAAAGTAAAAGATAAATTTTTATTTTTTAATAAGATATTCTTTTTAAATTCATGATTTTTATCAAAACCTTTTTTAAGATCTGTGACTCTTTTTTTGCTAATATCATATCCTAAAACTCTAAATTTTTTTGAAAATGCTAAAGCTAAAGGTAGTCCAACATAACCTAAACCAATTATCGCTATTTTTTGTTTACTTTGCATATTTTAATATAGTTTTAATTTCACATTTTAAGAAATGTGAGATAGAGTTATTTTTTTTAATATAGTTTAACGCTTCGGCTGATAGATTTTCACTTAATTTTTTATTATTTAAAATTTTTAAAATTGAATTTTTTAAACTTTTCGCATTTTGTAAACATAAAAGACCATTTTTTTTATTTACCACAAGATCTTTAATTCCCTCAACATTTGTCCCTATAATTGGACATTTGCAAGCCATTGCCTCTAGTAAAGATTTAGGATTTCCCTCAACTTTAGAACATATTACGTATGCCCTGCTTACATTATAATAATAAGGTAGTTCATCATTAATTTTTTTACCAAGAAATTTAATTAGTGTTTTTTTATTTTGAGCTAAGCTAATAAGTTTTTTTCTTTTGATTGGTGCTATAGGGCCAATATGAATAACCTTTACATTTGTTTGAGATAAGGCCTTAATCAAAAGTTCGATATTTTTTTGTTTAGTCGCCCTTGATATCATGAGTACTTGATTATGTACTTTTTTTATTTTTAATGGTTTAAAAATTCTTAAATCTATAAAATTTCCCAATGTTAAAATTTTTTTTTTTATTTTAAATTTTTTTTTTATAAAATGCTTTAATTTGTTTGAACTAACTAAAATAAAATCTGCATAATTATAACAAATCAATGAATTTATAAATATGAATAAAATCTTAAATTTTGGTATATCAAAATCTTTTGACCTAAAAGAAGGCTCCCAACCACTTCGTATATAAAACGGTGTTTTGAAAAAATATTTAATAACACATGGTACCATACTCCCCCAAACTTGATTAGATTTTATGATATCCATTTGCTTTATTTCGTTTTTAAAGAAAAAAGGTAGAAATAAATTTAAAATAGATTTAAGAAAAGTAATATTCGGAAAATAAAATTTAGAATAAAGTGGTATAACATTTATTGGAAATATTTTTTTTTTAAATTTTAAATCTTTTTTATTTCCATAAGTAAAGAAAGTAATTCCAATATTTTGCTTATTCAGTTTCTTATAGTAGTTTATCTCTCTATAAAAAAATCCATTTCTATACCATTCTTCTAAGGTGGTATTATTACTGAAGAAAACGCCAAGATTTTTCTTAAACTTTTGTTGCAACTGCGTATCCACGGTTTTCATCTATGAATTCAATTAGATGAATTTTATAAGCTTTCTCTAGTTTAATTTTTTCTACTGCTTTTTTTATTTCATTAAAATCTTTTGATACATCATCAAAAATAATAATATCTCCCTTTTCTTGATGCTTCTTAAGAAAAGAATATTCTTCTATTACACTTTCTAAATCATGTTGTGCATCTAAAAAGGCGAAATTAATTTTTTTGGAAGGATAAGTTTTCAATATCTTTGAAGTAAGTCCCTCTATAAAATTTATACATTCAATTTCTTTTTTCCAGTCAGATAATAATTCTAATCTACTTTTTTTTCCATTGATATCAGAAATAGAATTCCAAAAAATTTTTTTATGGTGAGGGATGATGTCTATAGTGTCAATTTTTCCATCAAAGCCAGAGTCAATTAATGCTTTTGACATACAAATAGAAGAGAATCCTCTTGCTGTTCCGGTTTCAAATATGTTTATAGTTTCAGAATTATTTTTTTTTTTTTAAGTATCTTCTTAAATATGAATACAAAATTCTACCATGTTGGTAGTTTAGTTTACTTTTTTTTTTTACTATTTGTGTTTGTAAAGCAAGTTTATTTAACCATATCTTATCGATTGCATATCCATTTTTTTTTTCAATTTCATCAATCAATGGGTAGCTTTTATCTTTAATCTCATTAAACAATTTTAAATAATCTTGCTTAGTCCCAAGTGGTATTTGGCCAAAAGGATTGTTTCTAAATTTTAAATAAGTTAATAACTCGATTATCTTTTTTTTCATTTTTTTGGAAATCATTTTTAAGAAACTAAATTTAAAATTTGCGTTTTATAATTATTAATTACTATTTTGATATCATGATATTTTTTTACAATCTTTAAACTTTCGCTTTTAAATTTATCGTAATTTTCTGTAATTGTTTTTATTGCAAGAATGGGGTTTTTGTCATTTAAAACTATTCCGCCCTGGAATTCATCTTTAATTATTAATTCTAAATTGCCGCCTGAATTAGACGTGATAACTGGAAGACCTGATGACATTGCTTCTAAAATAACATTTGGAGAACAGTCATTTAAAGCAGGAAATAAAAAAATATCACAGCTTCTATAATATTTTGCTATTTCTTCTCGATTATTTATTTTACCAATATAATGACAATTATTAAATTTTTTTATATCTTTTCCACAAATTGGATCATTAATTTGTTCACCTATAAAATAAAATTGAAAATCTTCGTTATCTTTCAATAAATTTGCGATTTCTAACACAGATAATAAGTTTTTATTTGGATTTGAACTTGCTGTAACATTTAGAATTTTCCATTTTCCTTTTAATTTAATGATTTCCCCCTCTGGCTTAAAAAAATCAGTGTCTACACCATTATTAATTAAAATTTCTTTCTTGCTCTCTAGATTTGTTTTTTCTCCAAAAATTGTTTTGATTTCTTCGTTCCAAATTTTTTGTGAATAATTCGATTGGTGAACTGTTACATCGGACAATTTATTTAATTCTTTAACTGTTTTATCTACTCCATAATTTTTACATATAATTTTGTACATTCCATCTAATCTATGAATAATTTTGATATCTTTATGTTTTTTTTTTATTTTCTCTATTCTTTTTTGATACGCGGTATTTGGTATAAGTAATCTACCGTAATAACCTAAGTTTTTTAAACTTAAAAAATAACCTATCCAAATTATATATTTCGAGAATTTTAGTAAAAATTTTTTTTTTAGCTCTTCTGATAGAATTGAAGAGAAAATATCATCAAAAAATTTGTAGTGATTGCCCCCTGCAAAAATAATCATTACATCTAGATCTTTGAAATTTTTATTTTTATTGGGTAAAAAAATTTCAAATCTGGAGTCATTTTTAAGTTCAGAGTATAATAGTCCTGGAAAAGTTTGGCCGTTATAAAATTTTTCTACCGGATAATCAATTAGAACTTTAATTTTATTTTTCAAATATTTTTAAAATTTTAATAAACTTTTTAATTTATTTAAAATATTCCTTTTGGGTTTAATTTTAAAAAAGTCTAAGTTGGTTGTTGCATTAAATGTAATATATTTTCTTGCAAATTTGCTTATTGACCTAGGTGAAACCGAATGAACTGAAACAGGTGAGTTTTTAAATAATATCATGCTACATGGTTCATAATTTATTTCTTTATACAATTTTACTTGGTCCTCGCTAACTGCTCTTCCAGAAGTAATTGAAAAATTTTTTACTTTTTTTTCAAAAATTCTAAAATTTCCTCCTTCTGTAATATCATTTTTATCTCTCATATAAATCAGTCCTGCATATAAAACTTTAGTATTATCAAAATGTGGGCCTCTTACAGTACTTTCGTTTTTTACGGGAGTATTGATACCAAAATTGTAATCTTGAAAAATTTTTTTTTCTTTAATGTTAAATTTATCTGAAATAATCTCAAAAATTTCATTTGAAGTTATAAAGTCTATAAACGGTTTCCAAAATTCAACAATATTTTTCTCTTCAATTTCATTAAGCCTAATGTTCAAATGTGAATTATTATTTTCAATTTTTGTAGAGTCGTAATTAGAAATAGCAGGAAATTTTTCTACAATTTCTTCTTGAGTGTCACCAAACACAGATCTTAAATGTATATGTGGATAAGGATAATTTTGGACCACAGCATTAATTAATTTTTTTTTAAAATTATCGACCATCATGAATTTTATAATATATTTTTGTTATTTGATAATAAAGATTTTTTACCCATATTCTTTTGTCATATAAAGATCTGTATTTTTTTATTGCGTTATTAGACATTTTATTTCTTAGTAGACTAGATAAGGCCAAAGCCTCCAAAGCGTAATACCAAGAATAAAAGCTGTGGGCTAGAAAACCAGAATTTTCATCTGAAAGAATTTCGAAATGTGATGGCCAGAAATCGGCTACAACTGGAATATAGGCTTGGTGAAATAAATGTGATCTTCCAGGATTTGCATTGTTTTTAAACTTAATTACATAATCATTATTTCTACCCAGGTTATCACTAAAGCGTTTAAAATTTTTGAGAAGAAACCCCGTTTTATTTTGATCTCTATCTAAAAAAAAATTATTTGTACACGGAACTAATCCAATATCTATTTTCTTTAAAGAATTTTTTAAATTTCTTGAAGACCAATTTATATGTTTTATTTTAAGCTTCTTAGTCCCTTTCCAGGTGCCTAAAGATTTATCGTAGATTGTCCAAAATTCTAAATCAATTTTCTCTGATAATTTTTCTAAGGCTTTTATGTAATTTAAATTGGAATTTTTTAAGTTTTCTAAATTTCCATGATAACCAAAAATAATTTTTTTTTTGTTTTTGTGATTTTTTTTTTTAAACTTTAAGTTTTCGATTTGTGGAAATCTTAGAACATCTTTTTTATAATTTTGATAATAACTTTTTTCCTCTACAGAACCAACTATTAAAAAATCTGCTAATTTTAATTTTGAAAATTCATAATTGTTTGCATCTGACGGATGAATTAATCCAACTATAGTTTTGCTAAATTGTTTAGCTTTTTTGATTTCATTAGGTGTTGAGTATTTTGACATAATGTAAACATGAAAACCTTCTGATAATTTTTTTTTCAATTTTGACTTTTTTAGCCAAAGGTTTAAACCATTTTGCTAAATTTTGAATATATATTCTTTGAGTTCCTAATTTTTTCGGACCTTTATTATAAAAAAATATTTTCATTTAATTTTTTTTAATTCTTCCATTTGAATTTCGTAAATCTCATCAGAAATTTCGAAAAAATTTTTTTGATGAGAAATAATCAATATTGCCATTTTAGATTTATTTTCTAATAAATAATTTTTAAACCTTTCAATATTTTCAGAGTCCAAAGCACTTGTTGCTTCATCTAGTATTATAAAATCTGGATTTAAAGCTATTTCTCTTAAAAATGATATTCTTTGTTTTTCTCCACCTGATAAATTTGATTTAAGTTGATTTATCTTTAAATCTAAATCTATTTTATCATTATGAAAAATTTTCTTTAGATCAAATTTTTCTATCAACTTTATAAGTTTTTCGTCATCAATATTTTTAGATCTAAACATTATATTTTCTCTTAATGAAAGATTAAACATAGTTATTTCTTGGGATATGTAGCCTATTTTGTTTTTAATCTCTCCGTAATTGATATTTTTAATATCAAAATCATTCAAAAATATTTTTCCATTATAATTTTTATTAAGTCCCAAAATACTATTTATAAGAGTTGATTTACCGGTTCCAGAATCTCCAAATATAAGAACAATTTTATTTTTGCTTAATTTTAAATTTTTTATTTTAAGTTTTTTTTTATTGTGAATTGAAATATCTAAATTTTTTAACTCTAGTTTCTCAATTTCTTTAATTATATTAATACTTTTCTGAAATTGCTTATCGAATTTAAGTTCGTCATATATTTTTGAACAATATTCTACTGCTGCAAGATCATTGTTATATTGTTGATACCTTTGAATGGCGCTTAATATATTGGAAAATGTTTTTATTAATACTGCATATAGTAACACAATCGAACTAACATCAATTTTTAAATATGAGATGTTTATAAAAAAAATGATCATCAAACTTAACAAAATTATTGGCTCGGTTAGTGCTTTTGTTGTATGAGTAACTAATCCATGATTAACTACTGCTCTTGATATTTTTTTTACATGAGAAAAAGCATTATCTTTAAACTTATAAAATGAATTTGTGGATTTTAAATAATGAAAATTGGATAATATTTCATTTGTTAAGTTGTAAAATTTCTCATTAATATTTGCATATTTAACACCTAATTTTTTTGAAATTTTGTAAGTTAAAGAAAAAGACAAAAAAATTAAAGTACACATTAATAGTGAAGAAATAAATCCCTTAAATGATATTAGAACCCCAAGAAAAATTAAAAAAGATGTATTTATTAAAATTTGAATAATATTATATTTAGTGTTTATGACCCCGCCAGATATTTCGGATTGTTTTGTTAAAGCATTATTAATTCTACTTATATTCTGTGAGACTCGGTCTAAATCTGTTTTAAATAATTTTTGATATGTCTCTTCTCTAAATCTAATAATCCATTTATGGACAACAACATTTAAATAATATCTATAAAAAGCATTTACAAAACCTTTAAAAAAAATAAGTATAACAATAGATGTTCCGATAATTAACTTTGAGTCAGTAATTTGATAGGTCTCAAGAACAGCAAAAACTTTTTCAAAATAATTAGATGGCACAGCATTTAATTCAAAAACCAAATCTAAAAACGGATAAATCAAGCTAATTCCAAGGAACTCAAAAAGAGATGCTATCACTGCTAAAGATAGTATGATCAACTTATTTGATTTACTTATTACCTTACTGTGATCCATTTACCAAATAGTTCTGCCACCATCTATTATTAGATTTGAGCCATTCATATAACTTGAGGAATCTGAACAAAGAAATTGGATTGCTCCTTTGTATTCATCCACCCTGGCCATTCTTTTTAAGGGTATGAGTTTTGAAATTCTTTTAACAAATGCTTTATCTTGACTTTCATAGACTCCGCCTGGACAAAGACAATTAGTTCTAATATTTTTGTCTGCCCAATATGTTGCTAGATATTTAGTTAATCCTATTATACCGTGCTTAATTACTGAGTATGATACTGGTTTTACATTTATTTGCTTTTTAGAGTGATTATAAATTCTATTATCTGGAGCTATTAGACCTAAATCAGAGGAAATATTTATTATTACACCTCCTTCTGATTTTTTTGACATTACGCCTCCAATGATTTTACTTGTCAGAAAAGCCCCTGTAAGTCCTATCTCAATTTCTTTATTCCAATCTTTTATTGAATATTTTTCTAAAAGATTTGATGAATTTATTTTGGTTAATTTTGGATTTAATGCTGCATTATTAATAAGCACATTAGGGTATAACTTTTTTTTTTGTAAGAATTTTTTAAAACCTAACAAATTTTTTTCTGAGGCTACGCTTCCTTTAAAAAAATAACCTTTAATTTTGAGATTGAAGAGTTTTTTCTTTAATTTAAAAATATTTAAATTATTATTATCAAAAATTATTGGGGTTCCGCCTTTTTCAGCAATTGCTAAAACGTGTTGTTCTCCAAGAAGTCCTGCACCTCCAGTGATGATAACATTTTTATTTTTTAAGCTGAATTTATTCATAATTATATTTCTTAATAAAATTAATATTTTTTTTTATTGTTGTTTCAAATTTTTCATTATCTTCAAGTCGGGGTAAATCTAATCTCGCAGTTTGTAATATGAAATCCCCCATATAATTTATTTCTTTTAGTTTTTTAAAAACAATGTCAAAATTAACCGAACCTTTACCTAGAGGTACTGTTGAGCCTTTGAATAATCTATCTTTAATATGAACATTAATAATATATTTTTTTAAAGTTTCGATTTCTATTTCTGGATTGTAACCTAGAGCAGCACTATTTCCCATGTCATAATTAACAAATACTTTTTTTTGGTGAAAGTCTTCTATAAGTTTCTTAAAACTATTTGGATCTAAATCTGTCTCTAAACTTAAAAACATATTATTTTTTTCAATTAATTTTAAAGGCTCTATTAAGTTTTCTTTTAATTCATCAATGTGATTTTTGTTTTTCAATGAAGAATTGTCAACTAAAGGAATTTCAATTATTTTTATACCAATTTTCTTACAGTTGATTATTATTTTTTTTAATAAATCAATATTTTTTTGAATATCCTCTTTTCTTTCATCAAACAACTTGTTTTGCATAAAGTAGTCTGCGATAACAGAATTTACTTCTATACCAAATTTTCTAATTGAATCTGAAATTTGATTAAGTTTTTTCTGGTCAAAAATAGGATTTTCAGAGTAATTTTCACTTTCAAAAACCCATTCTATTGATTTTAAACCAAGATTCTTACAAAGCTTAAATTCATTTTCCCAATTGTTTGAAGGGAAATGTTGAATCAAATTTCTTTTAGGTGGCGATAGCCTTCCTTGCATTACACCAAGTTTAATCATTTTTTTTAATATAAGAATTAAAATCAGATACTTTTCTAAAAACAGGCTTGAGTTTTTTACCTTCTAAAAAATTTTTTAATTTAAAACCTTTTTCTAAAAAATTCTTATTAAAATTTTTACAAATTTGATTGAAAGCAGACAAAGTTTTGTTTATTTCCTTTGATTTATGTTTCCATGAAACTGCGTGATATGCAGCCCAAAGAATTTTTCTTTTGAAGAACTCTTGTTGAATATATGTTTTAATTTCTAGATCGTTAAATTTTTTCGTATATTTGATAGAAAGCACTGATCGGCACGGGTATCCTATACATTGTAAAAAATCAGATAAATTATTTTCTAAAATTATCGAATTCATACCATCTTTAAGTTTTTTACCAACCAAATTTAAATGTTGTGGTACATTAAGTTTTTTTAATTTGGGAATAGTGGCTTTAGCCGCAGCTAAACCAATACAATCACCTCCGTAAGTAAAAGAAAAAAAAGTTTTTTCCAAAAGTTTCATATATTCCTTTCTGCCAGATATTGCTGATAGAGGAACTCCATTTGAGATACCTTTAGCAAATGCAGATAAATCAGGAACTACTCCTGTCATTTTTTGAACTCCACCTATATCAAATCTAAATCCAGTAACTATTTCGTCAAACATTAATAGTGCTCCGTTCTGATTAGCCAATTTCTTTACTTCTGTTAGAAAATTTCTTTGACAAAATTTTTTACAACCTGAGGATTTACAGTTTATTGGTCCATAACATTTTGGCTCCAGCACAGTAATTGGTTCCATGATTACTATCGCAATTTTATCTTTATATTTCTTAAAGATTTTCTCTAAACTAGAAATATTATTATACTCAAAAGAGTGTGCCAATTTATTGTTAAACTTTGGTATCCCACTATTTAAATCTGTGGTGGTTATGAACCAGTCATGCCAACCATGATAACCGCAAAATGCAATATGATCTCTTTTTGTATAAGCTCTTGCAATTCTTACACCAATAGTTGTTGCATCGGCACCGTTTTTGCCAAACCTAGACATTTCAGCTGAAGGGATATTTGTTTTTAAAAGTTCCGCTACATCTACCTCAAGTTCGTTATGTAAACTGAAAGTTGAGCCTTTTTTTAGTTGCTTATTTACAGAATTATTTACATCTTTATCTGCATAGCCTAGCAACAATGGCTGGCAACCCATGACATAATCCAAATATTTATTGTTATCTACATCCCAAACATGAGCCCCTTTTCCTTTTTTTAAATACTTCGGAGCAACTCCTTCAGAAAACTGAGTGACACCTTTGCTATATGTCTGTCCACCAGAAGGGATCAGGCTTAGAGCTTTTTTATAGATTTTATTTGAGTTTAAAATACTTGTTTTTTTAACCATAATAAGAATATTAATTTTTCTCTTTAATGGGTATTTGGTTGTTTGAAATACTTTCTAATAGATAACCAGTATTTTTAAAGAAAAAAATAATAAAAAAGGATAAAAAAAGATAAAATAGCTCTTGATTGCTTATGAAAATATTATTTTTAAAAATAAATGAGAAAAACATGTTCTGAATAAGAATTAAACTTTGATTTAATGATTCAGATCTAAAAAAAATAAAAGAAATATTTACAAAATTAAAAGTTAAAAAAATTGAAATAATTCTTGATAATCTTAAATTCAAAATTTTATTAAAAATATGATTGCAAATAATTCCTATACCATGAAATGCACCAAAAATTACAAATAACCATGATGGACCATGCCAGAGCCCAGCCACTAAAAATACGAAAAAAATGATTATCATGGAGTTTAAAAAATTTTTGACCTTAAGAGATCTGTACCAATAATAAAATAAATAATTAGTTAAAAAATTTGATAAAGTTATATGCCATCTTTGCCAAAAGTTAATTATGCTTTCTGCTTTAAATGGACTATCAAAATTTTTAGGTAATCTTATATTAAATAATAAGGCTGATCCAATGGCCATATCAACATAGCCGCTAAAGTCGAAATAAAATTGAAAAGAAAAACTAAGTGTAGTCAGCCATGACTCTAAAGTAGATAAATTCAAATAATTTTCATATCCGTAATCAGAAATTAATTGCAAATTATCTGCAAATAATATCTTTTTTAAAAGTCCAATAAAAATAATTATTATGCCACAAAATAAGTTGTTTAAATTAATTTTTTTATTTTCCAATCTCATAAACTGGGGAACAATATTTGCAAATTTTACTATTGGACCTGCTATCAGTTGGGGGAAAAAAATTATAAATAAAAAAAATTTAGAAAATGTTACGTCTTTTATATTTTTGTCATAGCAATCAACCAAATATATAATGTTCTGAAAAGTAAAAAAACTTATTGCAAGAGGAAGCTCTATGCTTAGATCGTCTAAATTAAAATTAAATAAAAAATTTAAATTTTGTAAAACAAAATTATTATATTTAAATATAATTAGAGATAAAATATTGATAAATATTCCAAAAAAAAGAATCTTTTTTTTATTTTCTTTATCCTCTAAAAGTATTTTACCGATATAAAAGTTAAATAATATCGTTATAATTATAAGTGGAATATATTTTATGCTCCAATAGCCATAAAAAAATAAACCTGCTAATACTATAAAAATTATTGCTAAGTTTTTTTTAATTTTATTTAAAATAAAATAAATACCAACCACTAATGGTAAAAAGATTAATAAATATATTGATGTATGAAATAACATTATTGATTTTGATCAATAAATATTGAAATTTTTTTTACAGTATTTATTTTTTCAATATCTGTAAATTTAATTTTTTTTTTTAAATAATTTTCTACTTCCATTATTACTCTTAATTGACCGAGACTATCCCACTTATCTGTTTTATTAATTTCAGATGACACATCAATATTTTTTGTGCCTAGAGCTTTTTTGACAATTTTTATCGACCTATCTAACGAACTATTCATTTTATTTTACAATTTTAATATTTGGTAATGGAATTATGATTTTAGATCTTAATCCTTTTCGTCTTAAATTTTTAATAATATCCTCATAATAATGCCAAGATAACATAAAGGCATAATCAGGTTGTTTTTTTAACATAATGTTTTCATTAATAACTTTGATTCTTGAAGTTGGAGTATACAGATTAAGTTTTAGTGAGTTTTTTTGCTCAGCTATATAATCTAAAATTGAATTATCGACGTTAAGGTAACTTAGTAAAGTAACTGCTCTACCAGGGCATCCAATCCCAACTATTTTTTTTTTTAGTGATTTTAATTTCCACAAATAGTTCTGTAATTTTTTTTTTGAATTTCTAACTCTTGTTGAAAATTTTTTATAAATTTTGTTATTATAATAACCTTTTTTTTTTTCTTCTTTTAATATTTTTTTTACTCTTTTATTAATTTTGTGACTTTTATCTGCAGAGGCGACAACTCTTATTGATCCTCCATAATTAGGAATTCTTAAAGCATCAATTACTTTAAGATTATACTTAGAAAAAATATTAATTAAATTTTTGAGTAAATAAAATCTTAAATGTTCATGATAGATAGAGTCGTATTGTAACTTTTCGACTATATCTACTAGATAATGTGACTCTGTTAAAAATATTCCTTTATTTTTTTTTAACAATGTTTTAACCCCCTGCATAAACTTATCTAATTCATCTACATGTGCAAAAACATTTGTAGCTGTTATTATGCTTGCTTCACCATATTTTTTTTTAAGCTTTCTAGCATTAATAGAGTTAAAAAAAATATTCTCAGTTTTAATTCCTTTTTTATTGGCAATTTTAGATATATTAGTTGGTTCGACCCCAAGAACCCTGTAATTTTTCTTTTTAAAACCGGAGAGCAAAGTTCCGTCATTAGAACCAATGTCTACAACTAAACTATTACTATTATAATTAAAGTTTTTTTGAATATAGTCGCTTATTCCCGTTAAATTATTTTTGAGAGTAGGAGTTATATCGCTTCGATAAGGGTAATCTTTATGAAACATTAAATCATTTTTAACAATGTAATCAAGTTGTACTAAATCACATTTTTTACATCTAATTAAATTTAATGGAAAATTTTCCTCTTTTTTATATTTTAAAGTATTCTCATCAATTAATGAATCGCATAAGCCTGATCTTCCTAAACTTAATATTTCGTTAAGAGATTTACTTTTACAAAACTGGCAACGAATAACTTTTTTATTCATTTATGTATTTAAAACTATTATATATTCTATAATAAATTAGGTAATAACTTAAAAAATTTAGATATGGAAGACTTAAACATCATTATTCCGGTTTATCAAGAACAAAAAAATATAAAAAAAACTCTTACAAAAATACTTAAAATTAAAAAAATTAAATACAAAATAACAGTTATTTATGATTATAATAAAGATCCTACTATCCAAGTAATAAAAAAAAATTTTAAAACAAACAAGATTAGATTAATTAAAAATAAACATAAATTTCTAAACGGAGCTGTTAAGACGGCTTATGAGACAATAAATGCTAGAGCATATCTGTTTTACGCTGCTGATGACCATAATAATTTTAAATTAATACCAGTTATGTTTAAAAAATTTAAAGAGGGATATGACATGGTTTGTGCAAGTAGGTATATTCTTGGTGGAAATTTAAAAAATTATCCAATCTTTAAAATAGTATTAAAAAAAATTATTCACCTGACTCTCAAAATTTTTATTCAATCTTTAATTACTGACCCTACTAATGGTTTTAAATTATTTTCAAAGGATATAATTAAAAAATTTCCAATAACTTCAAAAAAAGGATTTACTTTCAATTTTGAAATATTTGTCAAAGCTTATTTATCTGGTTATAAATTTACTGAAGTTCCGGAAAATTGGGAAGAAAGAAATTTTGGTAAAAGTAAATTTAGATATTATGAATTAATCTACTATATTCCTTGGTATCTTAAGCTTATATTTAATACTTCGAATAAAAATTTTTGATTAAATTGATAACTTTATATTGTTGTTTTTTTGTCATTAAAAATGAAGATGGAAGCCACATAGCTTTTTTTTCAATTAGCATAGTTTTTTTAAAAGAATTATGTTTCTGGTTAGAGTATAAACCTCCTTTACTTAGAGGAGTCCAAAACCTTCTACATACTATTTTTCTTTTTTTCAAAAATTCATACAACTCGTCTCTCTTGGAACATAATACATCCGTCCAAAGAGGAAGTTCTCCATTATCTATATTAAATTTCAAAATTTTAAAATTTTCTCCAATATTCAAATTTCTTTTGTAAAAATTATAGTTTTGAATTAATTTTTTTTTTCGGTAAGAAACTTTATTAAGCTCACTTATAGCAAGCCCTGCGTTAATGTTAGAAAATTTTAAATTTGCACCAGTTGAAATATGTTTATCATTTCCACCTGTTGTTTTTCCTACTCTCCCTTGAGTTTTAAATACTTTCGCAAAATTATAAATTTTTTTATTGTTTGTTATTAGTAATCCTCCCTGACCCGACGTAAAAATTTTATTGGGTGACAATGAAAAACATCCAACATCTCCATGTGACCCCAAATATTTATTATTTTTTTTTGATAGGAAAGCTTCTGCAGCATCTTCAACAATAAATATTTTTTTCTTTTTTTTTTTTATAATTTTTTTAATTCCCGCAACTTCACAACCTCTGCCAGTAACATGAACCGGGACAATTGCTTTTGTTTTATTATTAATTTTTTTTTGCAAGTCTTTCAAATCGATATTTAATGTATTAGGGTTTATATCAACTAAAACTACTTTAGCGCCTGACATTAAAACTGCATTTGCAGTCGCAGGAAAGGTTAAATTTGGAACTAAGACCTCATCTTTTTGGCCAACACCTACTGATTTTAGACCAAGATATATTGCTAAGGTGCAACTTGGCGTAGCCAAACAGTATCTAACTTTCAGCAACTTTTTAATTTTATTTTCTAAAATTTTGGTAAACTTTCCTTCATTAGGATAATTAAGTAGAATGGATTTCTTTACAAAGTCTAGATCTTTCTTTCCAACTTGTGTATCCCAAAAATTTATTTGGCTCATAATTATTTAATTTTCTTGTAACTTTTTTTTTATTAGGTTTGATGCATTAGGGCTATAATGACTAGCTGTCGATGCTCCTTTAAAAGGAAATAGTTTTAAAGGATCTATTTCTTTGTCAAAGATTGAACTTTTAAAATCTAAAAATTCAATATTCAATTCGTTAACGATTTTTTTAATTTTGTTGTAATCTCTATAAGTTTCAGTATTTAAATCTTTAAAATTATATCTTGACCATTCTGGTAAATAAACAAATAAAAATTTAGCATTCTTTTTTTTTGCCTCATCATTAATTTTGCTCAAAATATCTCGAAAATTCTCTAAATCTTTTTTCTTATAATTAATTTCTTTCATTTGATTTGTTTTCTTATAAGTCATATTTCTTAAATTTCCCAGTTTCAATAATTTCTCAAAGTTAAATTTTTTTTTTTTTTTTAATTGTTTTGGATCATTAAATTTACTTAACAATGTTTTACTAATAAGTGAACTTTCTTTATCAATCAGAGTTTGTTTTGTTTTTAAATTTTGAGTAAAATTGTTAATATCAAAATAGTTTTTTAATATATGATTATTTAAAGAATTATTCATCTCTTGGATATCATTGGCTTCAGAGTAAAATAAGTACAAACTTTTATACTCTAAATCTTTTGTATACTCTTTTAAAGCCGCATATTGCATTAAAGTACCATGACCAGGATAAGATAAATTTATAGTTTTTTGTGTATCAAAATAATTAACAAATGAGTCCCGTTCCAAATAACACATTCCTATTGAATGTGAATCACCTAAAATTACAGTTTCTATTTCTTTGTCCCAATTACGATCGTCATTTCTAAATCCATATCTATCAGATATAAAATCTACAGAGTAATCAAAATCTGAACATAAATAAGTATGGCTTTTAGAAATACCTGATAAAGGGAAATAGGTATTTTCATTTTTTTCATAATAGTAATTCGGGGATATTAAAAAAAATTTTTTTCCACTATTCTTATTGAAGAAGTCTTTTTTAAAATTATCTTTTAAATTATATCCAGCTTGTATTTTGATTTTGTCGTATCGTTTTTGATAAATATTTCCGTCTTTGTAACTTAATAAGTTAAATAATAATAGACAAGCCTCTGTTAAATATAGAAAAAAAAATAATAAACAAAAAAATTTAAAAGTATTTATTATCATAACTTTAATCTGTTTTAAAAAGCCGTATAAATCCAAGGGTTTATTTTATTAAAATTTAGAACTAGTATAGCAATGAGTATTAATAGATATGTAATAAAAGCGAAAGTATAAGCTTTTTCTTTTTTTATGATTTTTAGGAAAAAAATGAGTATTTGCATTTTTAAAACTGATTAACCAAAGTTGCGAATATAATATAGAACCTTTCTAGTGGTCCTAATAAAATACCTGTCACTAAACCATATATTAAAGATACATTAAAATATTTAGATAAGTTAATTTTGCTTAAATGCTGATTTAATTTTTTACTTTTAAAAAATATATAATTAATTGAAAGAATATTCATAAAAATTACACCAGTATACACTCTATAAAAATCTATAAATGTAAATAGAAAAAAACTAACTATATAAATTACAAAAGTTGAAGAAAAAATTAAAAAATAAATCTTTATTTCAATTTTATTAGCTTTACTGAAAACAACAGACCATAATATTGTTAAATAAAATATGGTTGGAGCAAAAAATATAAGTGTTGCAATCAATGTTTGAAAACTATTAAAGTATCCGTTAAATTTCCATGAATCTAAAGGGGCTAATACTCTTTCAGTAATAAATTCATCATTTTTGTAATATGTTTCAATCGGACTACTTGCTGGAACAAAATTAATAAAATTTTTTAAAAAAAGCTTAATATTTTCAATATTATAGTTCTCTATAAAACCTTTTTTTATAATTAAGAAAGCAAAAATCCCGACTATTAAAACTATTGACAATATTTCTAAAAATAATTTTTTATCAATTAAAATTTTTTTCTTTAAATAAAAATTGTAAATTAAAAGAGAAATTAAAACTGGTAATTGGAATAAAATAAATGACTCGTGAATTAAAATACCCAAAATTATAAAAGAAATTAATAAAAAAAATGAATATTTAAAATTTTTATTTAAAAAAATTAATATTATAGAAATTGTTAGTATAAAGTTCAATTGATCAAATCTTCCAAGATCATCCAAAAAAAACAAAAAAATAGGTGAAACTAAAAATATAAAATTAGAAATTTTTAAATTTTTATTATTTTTTGCTATTTTATTAATAAAAATAATGAACAGATAAAGTAATAAAACATACGCACACAATGAAATGAACAAAATGAAATGAACATTACCTCTTAAATCTCCAAAAATATATAAAATACTCCCCGGTAGACCTCTTTTAATAAAACCAAAATCTAAATAAGAAAAAACCCAGTGAGTAATTAAATGTAAATTTATTAAGCTGTCAGATAAAAAAATAATTTGATTTAAAAGAAAAGTTAAAAAAACTAATATTAATGCGTAAGCATAAAAATTTTTTTTATTTTCAAAAAATTTTCTGTGTAAATAATTTTTGTTTGATTTTAAAAATATGATTAATAATATTAATAAAAAAAGGTATAATAAAAAGTAAGTTAAATAATGTTTTAATGAAGTGGAATTATAATCTAATTTGTTTGTAAAAATAACGATTAAGCTATTTACATAAATTGAAAATATGTAATATAAAAAAGAAAAAATAGTTAAAGGCAAAAATGCTTTTTTGATTAATCTAATAAACATTATTCAGATCTATATATTTAATTTTAGATTTATTAATCAATAGAAGTACTTCTGATCATATCATCTATTAAACTTTCAAGATTATACTTGGGTTTCCATCCTAAGATTTTTTTCGCTTTTTCAAAATCTCCTTTTAAACTATCTACCTCTTTGTCTCTGAAATAAACTTTATTTGATTCTATTATTATTTTTTGTGTTTTTACATCTATAGCTTTTTCATTTAAACCTTTTCCAATCCACTGAATTTTTAAACCTAATTTTTTACATACAATGTTAACGAATTCCTTCACGGTAGTTTGTTTATTAGTTGCTATTACAAAATCATCAGCTTTACGTTGTTGGAGAATTTTCCATTGAGCATAAACAAAGTCCTTAGCATGTCCCCAGTCTCTTTTAGAATATAAATTTCCTAAAATTAGTTTTTTTTGTTTTTTTTCTTTTATATTTTTAAGAGCATTGATAATTTTTTTTGTCACAAAATTATAGCTTCTCCTCGGTGATTCATGATTAAATAAAATACCATTGCAAGCATATAAACCAAAAGCTTCTCGGTAATATTTGGTTAACTGATACGAAAATAGTTTTGAAATACCGTATATCGATTGTGGCTCAAATTTTGTTTTTTCATTTTGAGGTGGTTTTGATAAACCGAACATTTCAGAACTTGAAGCTTGGTAAAATTTAATTTTTTTTTTTTTTTTTTAAAATTTTTATTATCTCAAGAATATTTAAAACACTTAAAGAATTAACTTTTACTGTGTATTCAGGTAAATCAGCAGAAATTTTTACGTGACTTTGCGCGGCTAAATTATAAATCTCATCAGGCAAAATATTTAAAATCATATTTAACATAGATGGATAGTCAAGTAAGTCGCCATAAAGCATAAAGAGTTTTCCTTTTTTTGAAACTTCTGGACCAAGTCTCGAGGAGTCTTTTTTGTATAGGTGTTCTAATCTTGCTGTGTTCGGACTTGATCCTCTCCTTTTAACTCCATAAACTGTGTAATTTTTCTTTAATAACAATTCAATGAGGTATGAGCCATCTTGACCTGTTGATCCAAAAACTAAAGCTTTTTTACTCATAATGTATTTCTAACTACATCTTGAATTTTATTTATAACTTTTTTATTTAAAATTGTTGAATAATTTTTAGTAATAATCTTTTTATTTATACTCATGTCTCTTAATAACCTTCTTAAAATTTTTCCACTTCTTGTTTTTGGTAATTCTTTTACAAAAAAAATATTTTTAGGTATTGCATAAGTGCCAAAATTTTCTTTTATAGCTTTACTAATCTCAAGATCTAAACAGTTTGAGTATTTTGAAACTACATAAAGATCTATCCTATTTCCCTCTAGATCATCAGGAATTGAAATACAAGCTGTTTCTTTAATTTCTTTAATAGAAAGAACAATAGACTCAATTTCAGCTGATCCAATCCTGTGACCTCTAACATTAATCACGTCATCTGTTCTACCATAAATATAAATATTATTGTTATTTTTTATTGCATAATCAAACATTCTAAAATGATTATTTTTATCCCAATATTTTTTCCATAAATTTTTATCTTTATTAATAATTCCACTCATACAGCCTGGCCATAAGCTTAAAATTTTAATTTCTTTTTTTTTATCATCCAATTTATTTATTTTAATATTTTTCATCGGCTCGCCTACTGATCCATGGGGAGCGCTTTTCATATTTTGTTTAAAACTAGGTGAACATATAATTCCTCCTGTTTCTGTTTGAAAATAGGTATTAATTATAGCTTTTTTTATATTAAAAAAATTAGCTAACCAACTGCCTATACTTGATGCAAGAGGTTCCCCCATTGATCCAATTGTTTTTAAATTATGTCTTTTTAATTGTTTTATATTTGAATATATATTTCTCATTAACCTAATTACTGTTACTGGTAAATACAAAACGGTTGTTTTTAATTTTAAAATTTTTTTTAAAATTTCAATTCTTAATGTTAATAAAGGTGACTCTAATAAAATTGTAGTAGCACCAAGACCAAGTGGTCCAAATAATGCATAAGTGTGCCCATTAATCCACCCAGCATCTGATGCTGTTAAAACTATCGAATTAGAATTTATTCCGAATTTTTCTCTACAAGTTAAAAGTGAATATACAAAATAACCTCCATAGGTATGATTAACACCTTTGGGTTGTCCGGTTGAACCTGAGGTAAAAAGTGAAAAAAATAAATCGTTAGATTTAGAGGTATAATTTTCTACTTTATGATAATCAGACTTAGCCAAATAATTTTCATTTAAAAAAATCAAATCGTTAGGATTAAATAATTTGTAAACTTTAGGATATTTTTTTACAAATGATATACGGTCTTGTCTAGTTATAAATATCTTTGGTTGGAAAATTTTAATTCTCTCTAATATTGATTTTTCTTCAAGCTCCTCAAATATTACTGAGAAACTTAAACAAAGTTTAGCACATGATAACATGGACAAAGCTGAGTATATAGTAGCACAACTGTGAATCATAACTTTGGATTTATCTTTTTTTTTTAAATTAACTTTTTTTAAGATTTGAAAGGCTAGTTTATTTGTTAAAGAATCAATCTTATAATGAGAATATTTTTTTATTTTACCGAATTTATTAATAGTAATTATAGCAGTTTTATTTTTTTTTATATGTCTAGTAATACAATTTTCATAGACTGCAAGCTCACCTTCAGGGTACCAATTATTTATTTTGTTAATCTTTTTAACACATGATTGAGGATGAGTTTTCCAATCAACAATTTTAGCACAATTGAGCCAGTATTTTTTATTAATTAACATTTATATAATATTTAAAAGATTTTTTTTTCGAATTTATCGTAAATAATCTTAGCTTCTTCTAAATCTTTTTTCCACCACTCGCTTTTTTCTAAAAAAAGAATTTGTTCTTTACTAAATCTTGATGATACTTTTTTTGCCGGATTTCCACTCCATATTGTGTATGGATCAATATTAGTTTTAACAAATGAGTCTGCAGCTATTATAGACCCACGACCTATAACACATCCTGCTAAAACTTTAGTATTATAGCCTATCCAAACATCTTCCTCTATAACGGTTTTTTTATTTTTTAAATCAATCTCGGCATTATGAAAATCAAAACCCCAAGAATTTGTATAAAATCCAGAATGGGTTGAGAGAAAGTGCATAGGGTGATTCTCAATTCCTATGTAACATCTGTCTGAAATTGATGAATAGCTTCCAATTTTCTCCACATTATTCATAATAATGCATTCATCATTAAGTGAAACGTATTTTTCAATTTTGGTAAATAAATTTAATTTTGTCTTATATCCTATCTTAACCGGGAAATTAATATTTTTAGGATTTGGTATGTAACTATTTACTTTAATCGAGTAAAAAGGATTAATAAATAGTACAAGTAAATTTTCTTTAATTTTAGATATAAGAAAAAAAAATCTTTTTAGATATAAACGAATTTTTTTCATAGAAAATATTTATTTTTTTTAAAAGAATTGAAGTCATACTCTGTATCAATCTCAGTTAATTTTGAAGAAGTATTTTTATCAAGAATAATTGGAATAGTATGACTAAATATTAACTCTGAGTTTAATTGATTTAGATATCGAGTTTTAAAAGCACATAAATAATGATAATGGATAAATGTTTCTTGTAAGTCCTGTCTTCTATAAAAATCATTTTTAATATATTGAGACATTTTTCCTTTCTTTTTTTTCCAACAATTATAAGGACTTATATTAATTTTTTTAAACGAGCATAAACTTTTAAAATTTTTAGTTAATGTAATTTTTTTTGCTATTTTAAAATCTTGAATATTTTTGTAAACAATCGGAATATAAAATAGCCAGATAATTGCATTTTTAGATATTTTCTTTTCTTTTACAAAATTCTTTAATGTTTTTTTTATTGATGTTTTATGGCCGGAAAAAAAATCTCTTCTATTATGAACTTGAAAATTATTATTTTTTGCAAATTTCTTAATTTTATCATCATTTGTAGACACAAAAATCTTTTGAAAAAGATTGTTATTTTTTAAAAATTCACTTGTATATTTAAATAAAATTTGATTTTTATTCTTAAAACCTACACTGCCTTTTCTAGCAGGTATGAAAGCAATATTTTCAATAATTTCTTTATTATTTTTTTTCATTAAATAAAATTTAGTTTTTTTATTTTTGAAATTTTTAAAATAAGTCTTTGAAATCTCAAAACCACATTTTTGGTATATTTTGACAGCCGCTTTATTTTCACTAATTACCTCAGCTAGTATAATTTGTTTTTTTAATTCTTTAAAAATATAATCAGAACAAATATTTAAAATCTCAGTTCCTAAACCTCTATTTCTATATTTTTTATCACCGATTAAAATACTAAATTGTATTTTCTGGTTTCCATTTTTAAATAATCTAACATTCCCAATATGTTGATTATTTTTTTTTAAAAAAATGGATAAGAAAATTACTTTTTTATTATTTAAGTTCTTTCTTACATATTTTCTCAAATATATATAACTCATTGTTTTGTATGAATTTTTAATATACTTATAATTTTTTTTTTCTGAAAACCAATCTAGATAGTTTTTATTTACTAAATTTTTTTTAAACTTTTTTAAGATTATGTTGTTTCCTACTATATTTACTTTTTTCATGATTATGACAAACTATATTTTTAAGAAGAATTGATTATGAAGATTTGATGGATTTTGTTTATATAATGTTATTTTATTTAAGAAATTTAATCTATTTTTTTCATTTTTTTGTTTCTTGAAGATTTCTTTTTTTTCAAAAAGCTTTTTTAATTCTTGAAAACTTTTAATCTCAATCGGAAAATTAAATTTTTTATAATACAAAGAATGCTCTGGGTGAAGATACGTGCAACAGATAGTAGTAACCTTCATACATATCGATTGAAGAATAGCGCTACTTGCTCCGCCACATATTACTGCATCACTCGAAAAAATTAAGCTACTAGTTTCTTCATGGCTAAGATTTGATTTAAATTTATTTTTCAATAAGATATATTGCTTTTGTGATAGGCCTCTAGTGTTCATTTTAATTTCAAGTGATAAATTTGGCTGAGATTTTAAAAAATTTAAGATTTCTAATTGTTTAAGAAAATCAACAACTATATGTTTTTTTTTTTAATATAAATAAATTCTTTTTCAACAAGAAAAAGGATTTTAAGTTTTTTTTTAGACTTTTTAAAATTTTTCTTTAAATTTTTATTTATAAAAGATATCCATGGTTCTGAAAAACGCGGAGATCCCAAATAAGTAAATTTTTTATTTAATATTTTTTTTTCAATATTGTAAAAATTTCTTAAATTATTTGGAAATACTACTTTGTCAAAAATTTTTAAGGCCTTTACATTCTTCTTTTTATTTTCATTAAGCCACTTTTTTTTATAAGAGTACATAACTAATCCATGTGGTAAAGATATTGTTTTGCATTTATTTTCCTTTGCAATATAAATGATTTTTTTCCTAATCGGATCAACCATATGATCAAAGACAAGAATTTTACAATCTTTATTAATGACTAAATCTTTAATTAAATTATCTAAGTAATTCTCCTGGAAATCTTTTTTAAAAAAAAATTTGATTAAGACTCCTCCTATTTTAGAGGTAATCAAATCAAGTTTAAAAAAGTTTTTATTAAAATTATAAAGTGTACCAACTAAAGGTAATAAAAATTTAAAGCGAATATTAGAGTCAGAAAATCCAATTATCTTAGCTCCCAATTTTTCAATTTCTTTTGTTCTAAAGTTTTGTTTGTAAAATTTCTCATTAAACGGATCTGTAAGTATCAAGTAAACTTTTACTTTTTTTGTTTTTAATAATGACCAAATAACCGGCGTGATATGGTCAAAATCATTAAAATGACGTATGAAAAATATCATTTTTTTCATTTAAATTATTAAATATTGTTGAAATATTAAAATTCTACTAATTTTATTTGTCCAACCATTTTTGGACGGACATTTTTTCTTTTTTTAAGTATTTTTTGAATTCTGTTATTTTGCTTTTATGAATAAGCATAACAAAAATTTTTTTGTGTTTTTTTCCAATACAAATAGCTGTCCTGAATTTTTTTTTAAGAGTTTTGTTACATGAGTTTGTCAAATAAAATCCCCAATTTTTTTTTGTAATATCGTTTTTTTCAGACTTAAATTTTAAAGATATTTGTTCATTATTTTGCAAGGACAATGACCCACAATCTTTAATATTAATACTTTTTGTTGCTGAAAAAATTCTTTTTGCTTTAGTTAATTTCATTTAATTAAATATTTATTGGTCTCAATTTATCTCTAATTTTTTTCTCCTCGTCTAAGATGATTTTTTCTCCTGAACCAAGAGCTTTCTCTATGACTCTTACATAATTTACCATTTGTCTAAATCCATCAATTTCAAGTGATGCAGCTTGATCACTACCGTACATAGTTCTATCTAAAGTAACGTGCCTCTCAATAGATGATGCTCCCAGAGCTGCAGCACCGACGGTAACTGCTCTACCGTTTTCATGGCCACTATAACCAACATTACAATTGTATCTTTTTCTTAATGTTTCAATCATCTTTAAATTAGCATTTTCATTTTTTGTTGGATAAGTACTCACTGTGTGCATTATTTCAAATGGGCATTTTTTTTTAATAAATAAATTGACTACTTCATCTATTTCATCGAGAGAATGCATACCAGTCGATATAAAGGTATGTTTTTTTTCTTCAGCTATTTCACTTATCAATTTTTTGTGCGTAAGCATTGCAGAAGCTATCTTATTAAATTTAAGATTATATTTTTTTAAAAATTCTAAACTTTTAATATCCCAACAACTAGCAAACCAAGAAATTTTTTGAATTTTACAAAAATCATTAATCAAATCATATTGTTTTTCATTAAATTCTAAGCCTTCTTTCTGCTGCCTGAAAGTTTTTCCCCAAGGGCTATCTCTTAAAGAGTTTAATTGTTCTTGTGTGTAAACATCTTCAACTGTTCTTTTTTGAAATTTTACAGCATCTGCACCTGATTGCTTAAGACTTGAAATTAATTTTTTTGCAATTTCAATATCACCGTTATGATTTATTCCAATTTCTGCAATAATAAATATTTTTTTCATCAAATTATTTTATTTCTAAGATTGAATTGCAAATATAATTGATTTCATCTTTTTTTAAATAGCTGTGTGTAGGTAAGGAGATAGCTGTTTTACTGTATAAAGATGAATTTGGAAAAAGGCTTTTAGAAAATTTATATTTTTTCATATAATATTTCATATAAGGAACTGGGGTTGCGTAGTGAATAGCAAATCCTATTTGTTTTTTTTTTAAATTTAAAATCAATTCATCCCTGAATTTAGATGAATTACACAAGATTTGAAAAATAAAATATGAACAATTTTTATTAAAATCATGAAATCTTATATTGTTACTTTTTTTTAAAATTTTCGAATATAATTGAGCATTCCGTTTTCTTTTTAAAAGATTTTTGCTATATCTCTCAAGCTGGCCAAGTCCTATAGCAGCTTGAAAATCAGTTAACCTATAATTAAAACCAAGGTGTTGTACATTATATAGGCCTGGTTTTTTCCTTAGGTGAATTGGTGTATCTATTCCAAATTGTTTTAATTTAATTATTTTTTCTATAAGTTTTTTGTTATTTGAGATTACCATGCCCCCCTCGCCAGTAGTTAATTGCTTTGTAGGGTAAAATGAAAAATTACCTGTTTCCCCAAAATTACCAGCATGTTTGTTATTTAATGTAGATCCTAATGAATGCGCACAGTCCTCAATAATTTTAACATTTTTTTTTATTAGTATTTTTTTAATAGCATCCATATTGCACATGTTACCTGCCATATGAACTGGGATAACAAGTTTAGTTCTTGAATTAATCTTTTTTTTTATTTCACTTAATTTAATATTGCCTGTTACATAATCTACATCTGCAAAAACTGGTTTAGCACCAGTATACTCTACGGCATGTGCTGTGGCTGTGTGTGTCATTGCTGGCACAATTACTTCATCACCCTTTTCAATACCAAGAGCTAAACATGATAGATGTAATCCTGCTGTGCAACTAGAAACAGTCGTGGAGAAACTACTTTTTGTGAATTTGGCAAATTTTTCCTCAAAATTTTTGGTATATTCTCCATGAGTAAGCCATCCACTCTTAAGAATTTTTGAAACGTTTTTTAATTCTTGATCTTGAATATCTGGCTTTGAAAATAATACTTTTTTATTTTTCATTTTAATATTGTATTTTGAATCATAAAAGCATTTTTTGCAATTTTGTTAATTGTAAATTTTTTTTCTTTACTATCAATTTTTAAAATTTTGCTCATTAGGTAAAACTTTTCGTAAATTTCTTTTGTTTCCATATTATTGAAATTTATCTCACTTCTTATTTTCATCTTTTTTAATATTTTTTTAAAATTAATATTTTTAGTCTGATCTTTTGTTTGGTTTGATAAGATGACTTTAAAATAATGAACTACTTTTTTATATACCATAAATACCGCATATAGAAAATACGCACTTAATTCTTCAACTATTGTACGTTTTTTAAAATTTTTTACCATTTCAAGTGCAATACTTAATGCACTATTATTATCTCCAAAATCAATTATATGTTTTGTAAGAATCTTTTTTTTTTTTTCGAGGTTTTATAAACTTTATAATTAGAATTTTTTCCTTTGCTGACTATTTTGAGTAATTTTTTTTTATCTCTTATTGTTTTTCCGGTAAATAAAGTTAAATATTGTTGATTTTTCTCCTCACCCTCTACCTTTGGTATAAAAGCAATTACAGGCAGATCATAAATTGTGGACTCTAGAGCAGTTGTACAACCGCTATGAATAACTAAATTTGATCTACGTATTGCACTTTGTATTGAGCTCTTTTTATCGATTTCTACGTTTTTAAAGTTTTTAAAATTATCAATGTATATTTTCGAATTTTCAACAGGATGAAATCTAATTATAAATTCAGTCTTTTTTGAATTTTTAATTAAAAACTTTATGCCTTCAATAAATTTTATTATCAGTTTATTTTGATAATTTACTGCAGGAAAATTTCTTTTATAAAAATCATCTACAGTTGAAGAGCTATTCCTCCAATACAAACACTCATCTTTAAATGGTACGAGGTTGTTTGCTGCACCAAATGCAAAATTAATAAGTATTTTTTTTTCTCTATTTTTTTTATCTTTTATATAAAAATTATCATATTTTTTTTTACATAATTCGAACCTTGGATTGCCTGAAACCACAATATTATTTTTATTTTTTGAAAAAACTTTTTGATGTCTTTTTAATATTTTTTTCTTTGAGACTTCCCCCCAAGAAAAAATATTAATGTATTTTTTAATAAAAAAATTATTAAAACCTGTTCTATCGTAATCTTGATGTTTTGTTAAAACCCCACCTTCTTCATCAATAAGACTTAAATATATTTTTTTATTTACTAATCTTAGGTAAGAAAGGCTACCATAGTTATTAGGTCCGTTTTCTAAAATTATTGATTCTTTTTTATTGCTAGACTTTAATACTTCATTCAATTTTTTATAATAATATATAAAGATTTTACTATCATCTTTTAAATTAAGAATATTTGCTGCAATTATAATTCTAGAGTCTATATCTCTTTTAGATGACTCTACTGGAAAAAAATAATTCATAATAAATTAAATTATTTTATTTTTTTAATTTGATTGGAAATATTTTTTTGAGTAAATTTATTACAGATTTGAAAAAAAGTTTTTTCTGAAATTCCTATCAAATCGATAAAATCTTTATAGAAAAATTTTGAAATTTTACTACGATCATATTTTAAAACTAATTGTAATGCTTTTTTTCTTGAAATTCTTTTATTTCGAATATCTTCGCATGCATGGTCAGTAGCTCTACCATATCCAAATTTTAAAAATTTCAAGTATTGGTGTATTCTGTTTATCTTTTCATCTATTCCGTGATAATTTCTATAAGTACCTTCTTGATTGGTTTTTAGCGTTTTAAATCCATATTTTTTAGCTATTTTTAAATTAACTTCTGAGTCCCATTTGAAAAAGTAGCTACAAAAAACTGGATGTATTGTAGACAATTCTCTTTTTGATGGAAGATTATACTGTGCCATATCTTTATAATTTATCTTATTTAATTTAGAAAACCGATCCGGAGTTAAATTTCCAACCGAAGCATATCTATTAAACCATTTATGGGTTATTTTTTTTTCATTATAACCTTTTTCACCACTATATTCAAAAGCAGAATTCTCACCTAATAAAATTAAAGGGATGCCTAAATCTATTGCAATTTTTATTGGGAGGGCATGAAGCATGCAATGACTCATAAGATCCGGGTCTCCATACTTTACGAATGATATTTTTAGAACTTTTTTATGAATTTTTAAATTAGGTCTAAATGTTATTAAACTTGCACCCATTTTTGGTATGAGGCTTAAATTATGATGGCCTATAGGTGTTTTAAAACCATAGTCAATATTAATTGCTAAAACTCTCAGTTTTTTTTTTAGCAAATAATGAACTTGTGTAATGCTATCTTTACCTCCACTCACAGGTACAGCAGCATCATATAATTGAGATTTTTTCTTTTTTATATTATTTATCAAAACATCAAATTCTTTTTTTCTTTTTTTCCAATTGATGCCTTTTTTAAAATTATTTTTTCTTTTGTGAAAAAGACAAGCGTCACAAAACCCATCTTTACTGAAACCTATATTTGGTTTTGAGCTAGGGATTACGCATAACCTACAATATTTAATTTTATTTCTATTCATAAATTTTAAACCATTCTATAAACTTTTTGACTCCCTCAGATACAGATACTTTTGGTTTATAAGAGAAATACTTTTTTAATTTATTATTACTTCCGTGTGTTTTATGCACGTCACCTGGTTGCATTGTAACAAGTCTTTTTCTGATTTTTTTTTTTAGATTTTTTTCGATTTCTGAAACATATTTTTTTAGTTCCACACTTTTTCCGTTAGAAACATTGAATATATCAAAATTATCCAATTTTTTTTTAGAAAAAATTACCGACTCAATAGCTTTGGTCGTGTCAGTAATATATGTAAAATCTCTTTTATGATTTCCTTTATTAAATAAATTAATAAATTTGTTTTTTTTACAATTTCTTGCAAAATTGTAGAGGGCCATATCAGGCCTTCCATAAGGGCCGTACACTGTAAAAAATCTTAATATAGTCACTTTTATATTAAAGTTGTAAGAGTATACATATGATATCACCTCCATAGATTTTTTAGTTGCAGCATAAATAGAAATTGGCCTATCAGTATTATCACTTTCCCTGACAGGAAATTTTTTTTTCTGTCCGTAAACTGAGCTTGTAGAGGCAATAATTATATGTGGTATTTTAAATTGTTTTGTTTTCTCTAAAATATTAAAGCTGCCTATAATATTTGTATCTACATAACCTTTAGGTTTAAGAAAAGAGTTTCTGACACCAGCTAAAGCTGCTAAATGAATAATTTTTTTGAATTTATATTTCTTAAATAGTTTACTGAGAAGAACATCATTAGTTATATCAATTTTTTGAAATATAAAATATTTTTTATTTTTATGTTTCTTAAGTAAATTACATCTTTTAATTTTGATTTTTTTTTCTGAATTGTCACTAAAATTATCAATACCAATAACACTTATTTTTTTATCTAATAACTGACTTATTAAATTAAAGCCTATAAATCCTGCAGAGCCTGTAACTAAAATTCTACCTTTCATTTTCAGTAAATATGATTTAGATTTATTTTATCCTCTTCTTTTATTTTTTTCTTTGCCTTTTTATTAATTATTTTGTTCAAATAATTTATTTTCAACCCACCCTTAATTCTAATCCATTTTATGTCTGATAATTGAATTTTTTTATCTTTATTTATTATTTTAGAGGCGACTGCACCTCTTCTCATATAATTTGAAGACTTTTTTTCTGAGTTTTGAATAGTATTTTTTCGTCCGTCTCCTAACATACTTTCCAATTTTCTAATATCGTTTGCCAATTCTCTAAATTCCTTTGGAGTTGCAGATAATTTATGATCTCTAAATTTTGAAAAATTTTTATTCAAAGTAAAATGTTTTTCTACTACTTTTGCTCCAAGCGCTACTGCACCAAGAGCAGCTTGATTACCAATAGTGTGGTCAGAATATCCAATTGCACAATCTTTAAAATTTTTACTTAAAGTTTTAATGGCATTCAAGTTTGCTTCATTGTATGGAACTGGGTAACTTGAAACACAGTGCATTAAACAAAGCTTATTTTTTTTCTTTTTTTTATTTTTTTTCCAATAATTAAAAATTGATTTTTTTGAAACTTTAATAGTATTTATATCAGTCATTCCAGTGGAAAGAATGATATCCTTATTAAACTCTGATATTTGTTTTAACAGCAAAGAAAAATTACTATCACTTGATGCGATTTTAAATATTTTTTGAATTCTATTTAAAAAAAAAGCACTTTTTTGATCAAGTGGCGTCGAGAAAAAAATAATATTTTTTGATTTTGCATACTCCGATAGCTTTCTAAATTGTTCAAAACTCAGTTTAAATTTATTTAAAATGTTAAATCTTTTTTTTTCCCTAGATGATACAAATAATTCTGGAATAAAAGTTTGAAATTTTATTGCGTCTGCTCCACTCTTTTTGGCCTCTAAAATAAGTTTTTTTGCTACTTGAAAACTTCCCTCATGATTATTGCCTGCTTCAGCAATTAGAAATACTTTTTTATTGTTGAACATAATTAAAAAAACCTTTTTTGGAATTGATTTTCTTATCGAATGTTACTTTTACACACCCAATTTTTGTTTTAACAATTAATTTATTTTTTTCTTTTATAAAATTTCCAATTTTATGAAATTTCATAATATGTGGAGTTTTTTTACAATTAAAGATCCTAATTTTTTTACCTTCATAGAAAGTATACGCTCCTGGGTAGGGGAAAGATATTGCTCTTACAAAATTTACTACTTCTGTGCTATTCATTTTCTTCCAATCGACCTGACCGTCTTTATCTGACCTTTGTTTATAATACTTCGCTTTACCATTTTGTTTTTTTAATTTTTTTTTTTTTATTATTTTTATAATTGACTCGTACAACATTCGTGGAAAGAGCTTGTTGGCTTTTTGATGAGCTTTTTTTATAGTTTGATCTTTATTAAAGAGAAATGTTCTTTCAGACGCAATATCTCCTGTGTCAATTTCTTTTTTTATCTTAATAATAGATAGCCCTATTTTTTTTTTACCCTTTATGATTTGCCAATTGATTGGAGATCCTCCTCTAAATTCAGGTAACTTACCTCCATGTAAGTTTAATGTTCCAAACCTTGGTAGAGAAATTAAATTTCTTTTTAAAATATAGGGAAAGCCACACAATAAATTTAATTCTGTACCCTTAAAAAAAATATCTTGTTTAATTAATTTCGATAAACTTTCTTTTTGAATATACTTGAACTTAATTTTTTTTTTTTTTAAAAACTTAATAATATTATTTTTCAAATTTTTTTTTGCTATAAAAATAGAATTAATTTTTATTATTTTTTTTTTAGAAAGATAATCAACACAAGCTAATCCCCTTTCAGAGTTAAAAAAAAAAGATACTTTTATATCAGATAGCACTTAATTGTTTGGTCTCATGAATTTTAGATACCACTCAATATATTTTGGGTATGCTTTTTCTAAGGGAAACGCAGGTCTATATTTTATAAGTTTTTTAGCTTTAGAAATATCTAGCGTGCCTCTCTTCGGCATAAACTTATCTCGTTTTTTATAACTTATTTTCAAGTTTGGAAAAGTATCTTTCAAAATTTTTAATAGAGTTTTAATATTTCTTGATCTGCCGTAAGTAATATTAAATATTTGATTAATGGAATTTTTTGATTTCAGTGCACATATAATTCCATTAATAAAGTCCTGTATATACGTGAAGTCTAGTTTTTCTTTATCACTTCCATGTAAATTAATTGTTTTGCCGTTAATAGCATTTTCGATAAAAATTTGCCCAACTCTACGACTGATACATCTCTCTCCATATAATGCTGATGGTCTGATTATAGTATAAGGAAGATTAAATATTTGACCATAGGCCTGAATAATTTTTTCAGCGCTATACTTCAGTGCTGCATAAATACCAATTGGTTCACATTTATCATTTTCAGAAACTTTTTGTTTTTTAAAATTTCCATAAACCATACTTGAAGATAGAAATATAAAGTGCTCTATTTTATTTTTTGCATTATCTAAAGTATTTTCTAATGTCCTTAGGCTATGATCAAATGTTGTGTGAGGATCCTTGTTCGATTTGTTTGCATGAGATACTGCTGCTAAATGTATAATTACTTGGGGCTTTATCTTATTCATGCAGCTACATAACTTTTTATAATTTCGGGCATCTAAGATGTACATTTTGATCTTATTTTTTCGGAATAACTTTAGCCTTTCATGAATAATTTTCTTTGATAATTTTGGAAAGGGGTACTCTATAGGTTTGTCTTGAATATGTTTTAAATTATTTATTTGTAAACTGTCAATTACACTAACATCTGCACCCAATGATTTAAGTTTTATCGCTAGATTATGGCCAATGAAGCCTGCTCCGCCTACAATAACAATTTTTCTATTTTTAATTTTATTTCCCATTTTATATTACCCTCTCCCATTTTTTTGATTTTAATGATTTTTCAGATAATAAACAAACATTCATTGAGTCTAATATTTCATTTTTTGAAATTAACGGTTTTTTTTTATTTACAATTTGACTAACAAATGAATTAAGGATTTTATCTTTGTAATCTTTTTTGTATTTGAATTTAATTATCTGCTCTTTTTTTGTTTTTCTTGATCTTATAATTCGTAATTGATCATTAGAAATAAAAATAGTTCCTTTTGTTCCAAATATTCTAAACGCATGGTCATGGGGAAGCACACAACTAAAATTAGAGTTAATTTTTGCAATCATATTGTTTTTAAAATTTATTAAGGTTGTAACACTATCATTGTATTTAAAATTAGATCTAGTTGTAGAAATTTTATTTCCTGATGAAATTACCTCAATTGGTTTTACTTTTGTCAGCCATAAAATTAAATCTATTATGTGCAAACCTCCACCCTGTAAGACAGAATAAAAAGGTATTTTTCCTCTCCATTGATATAATTTATGGAGTCTGCCGTAATTATAATCTCCTTCGATAAGGTAAATTTTTCCTAAAATACCTTTGTTTATAAGATTTTTAATATATAAAAATTTAGGATTATTTCTTAAAACAAAGTTACAAGAAAAATTTATTTTAGAATTTTTTTTCAACATTTTTTTTATGTGTCTAAATTCCTTTAATGTTTGACACATAGGTTTTTCCACAAATATATTTTTTTTCAGTTTTATGGAGTCTAAAATTTGCTGATAATGAAAATTATCATATGATGCTATTACAACTAAATTTAATAATTTATTTTTGATTATTTTTTTATAATCTCTAGCAAAAAAATCTTTATTTACCTTTATAATTTTTTTTAATTTCGGATTAAAATCACAAGCAAATACTTTATTGGAATTTTTATTTTTTTTTAACACGTCAAAGTGTCTTTTCCCAAATCCTAATCCTATTACAAGTGAATTAAGTTTTTTTTTAATATTTTTCTTCATATTCTTTAATTAAATCTTTTTTTAGAAAAATATTTCTTTTTAATATTTTAGCTACTTTTATCAAATCTTTGTGATTATCAACGCTCATGTTTATGTGTGATAAGTTTTTTTTATATTCTATATTTTTGATTGAAAATTTTTTACCATTTTTGTAAAAAAATTCTGTTATGTGTTCTTTAAATCTCTTAGCTTTGAAATTAGGTGCATATTTCTGAAATACTTTAGTATTTAAAACTTCAATAGTCTGGCCTTTTGGGAAAGATCTTGGAAAAACGTTTGTTACAAGATCAAAATTATTTTTACCGATCAGTTTACAGAAATTATCTATAATTTTTGGATTAATTAATGGACTATCTCCAGTTATTCTTACAAAATATTTACATGGGTATTCTTTGATTGTGTCTAAGTATCTTTTTCTTACATCACCTAAATTTCCACGAAAATATAATATTTTATTTATTTTACAAAAGTTTACTATAGCTTGGTCTGACTTACTTACAGAAGTTGAAACTATAATTTTCTTTATTTTTTTAGATAACTTAACTCTATCAATTAAGTGTTCCAACAACGGTTTATTGCTTATTTTTTTTAATACTTTTCCTGGAAGCCTTTTTGATGACATTCTTGCTTGAATAATACAATTTATCATTGGTTATTCTCTATTCCCTTTTGCCAATAAGTTTGCATGGGTTTCCAGCGTTTATTGAAAACTCTTCGGTATCGTTAGTTACAATTGAGAGTGCGCCTATTACTGTTCCTTTTCTAATTTTAATATTGTTTTTTATAAATACATTGGTTCCTATAAAACAATCGTCTTCTATTATAACTTTACCATGTTTAAATCCTTGATCTCTTATATATGTATTTTTCGATATCATGTGATCACTTGTCGAAATGTGTACTCCGCTGGCTAATAAACATTTTTTACCGATAAATATTTCTCCCCCAGAATTATAATTGGCATTAGGGCATATTAAAGTCCCTGAACTAATATGAATTTTCCCCTCTCTTGCAGCTACTAACCTGCAATTTTCTTCAAGTGTAACATTATCCTCAATAATAATTTTACCGTTTTCTCTATTTCTTAAATCAACAATTCCTAGAAACTTTACATTATTGCCGATCATAATGTTTTTTGAAAAACCTTTTATCTTAATTTTAGGAAAACCCTCACAATAAAAATTAGAACCAACAGAAATTTTGTATTTCATTTTTAGAATTATTTTTACAAAAAAAGAAAATATTTTTAAAATATTTTTTCCAAAAATAAAGTTTAATAAACTCATATTAATATTGTAATTTTATAAACTCATTTAAACTTACTATCCTAAATATAAATTTATTATCTTCTGAGTCAATTTCTTTAAAATTTTTACTTTTGAAATAGTTGATCAAAAAATTAAATTTAAAAAAAATTTTAATGTATTTTTTATTTTTAATAAGATATCTCAAAAAATTTTCTTTATTGAAATCTTTGAATGTATTAACGCTTAGATTAAATCCTATTTTTTTTCTTTCATCTAAAATTTTATTTGGTAAAATTCCTTGCATTATTTTTCTTAACAGATATTTACTATAACCATTTTTCATAAAATATTTTGTGTCTAATTGAAATAAGGTTTCTACAAAATTTCTGTCTAGAAATGGAGTTCTGGACTCTACGGAATATTTCATTGAATTTAAATCTTCAAAATATAATTCGGGATATAAACTTTCTTTTAATTGTCTGAAAAGGGTTGTTTTAAGTCTTGATTTAAAAAGTATTTTCTTACTTAAATAATATTTTATTGGTTTATTTTTTAATAAAAAATTATAATTTTTTATTATATTAAGTCTGGAATAAGCGAATTTTTTATCTATATTGAGTAGTAAATCGTTTTTGATTATTGGTTTAACTTTTTTTCGAAAAATTTTATAATTTTTGTGAAATTCATTCTTATGATTATTTTTTAAATCCATTAAATAATGTCTATAATGATCGTAGTATCCTGCAAAAACTTCATCTGATCCAGTTCCGTTTAATACAACTTTTATTTTGCTTTTATTTATTTCTTTGCATAATAAAGATTGTGCTAAATTGTTTAAGGTTAAAACTGGTGCATCATAGTAATTTATCAGAGATCTGAGTTCTTTAAATATATTAAAATCTTTAAGATTTAAATTAAAATTTTTTATTTTGTTTTCTTTAGTATTTTTTTTTATTAATTTAGATTCATCATATTTATCTTTTTCATTGAACACAGAAAATGTTAATAATTTTTTCTTGAAAATTTTTTTTGCAACAAAATATATTGAATTTGAGTCTAATCCTGAGCTTAGGTAGCTAGCTAATTTTACATCTGATCTAAGTCTTAATTTTATTGAGTTTATGAAGGCTTTTTTTAATTTTTGAGTATTTAGGTTTTTGATTTTTTTAATTTTTTTCAAAGACCAATATTGATTTCTTGTTAATCTAAGGTTTTTATTTATTTTTAAATTATAAGAAGGCGTCAATGACGTAATTTTATGAAAAAAAGTGTTATTATTCATGCATATTGAATTCCATCCGAGTGATAAAAAATCAATGCACTTTTGTTTATTAATTTTTATTTTTTTAGAATAAATTGATCTTAAAAATTTTGTTTCTGATCCGAAATATATCCCGTTTTCATCTTTAATATAATACAAGGGCTTTTCACCAAATCGATCTCTTGATAAAATTAGATTATTTTTTTTTAAATCAAAAATAGCCAACGCCCACATACCTTCAAACTTATCAAAACTTTTTTCTTTAAAATGGTAATAATATTTGAGTAAAACCTCCGTATCACTTGATGTCTTGAAGGTATAATTCAATTTGATTAATTCTTTTTTGAGTTCTAGAAAATTGTAAATTTCTCCATTGAAAATCATTAATAAATTTTTAAATACAAAAGGTTGATTAGACCTACTTTTAGTATCGAAAATTGAAAGTCTCGAGTGTAGAAAATACAGATTCTTTCCTTTTTTATTTCTAATAAATTTACTTTGATTATCTGGCCCTCTATTTTTCATTAATCTAAGAGTTGCAGCAATTTTGTTATTCCTGATGGTTCGTGATCCAAAATACCCTGAAATTCCACACATGTTATTTATAAATATCCATAGCTCCGCACTTTGCAAAGTTACGATATGCAATTTGATTTTTCAAAATTTTTTTATAAAGGTTTAAAAAATATATCCTTTGTTGTGATATAAGATTTAATATTTCCCATTTTAAAACCAATCTTGTTTTTTTGAATTTCAACAAGTTTAAAGATTTTAGATGAGAAAGGTCCATTTATAAATTCATAATTATTATTTATTTTTAAATCAAAAAATTTTTGACTTAAAAAACCTTTTTCGGTCTCGTTGTTGGAGCAAGTTTTTAAAAAATTTTTTATTTCAAGTTGTGCATTTTCAAATCCATCTAAAAAATATTTTAGACCTCTTGAATTACTTGCTATTTGTAATGTATTTTTTTTTGAAAATTTTTTTGAGAAGCAGAAAATATAATCCCCTAATAAACTAAATTTAACCTCTTTTTTCTTGTTATTAAAATATTTTTCTATTTTTATCTGTGGTGAGTAAACTTCAACTTTGTCTTTAATTTTATTTTCTAAGTCTTTTTTAAGTAAATTTAACTCTTTTGTATTAATCTTTAAAATAGCCCACATGGTTATTTCTCTAATTCTTTTTTTAATTCATCATACTCTCGCATTTTTCTTTTCATAAAATTGAGAGTCATTTTGGTTCTTTCAGATATCCCTTTAGGAGTGAGAACATATTGAATGTAAGTAATTTTATTCTCTTTTTTTTTGAAATTATCTATTTTAACCAATCCTTTGTCTTTTAAGGCTTTTAAACAATAGTTTAGCTTTCCTAGACTAAACCCGAGGTCTCGAGCTAGTTCTCTTTGTGATGAAGCTGGACTATTATGAATTTTCCTTAAAACTTCAAAGTTATCTTGTGGTTTAATTTTTCTCATTGTTCAATTTTTGAACAATCTAATGTTCAAAAATTGAACTGTAAAGTCATAATTTAACTTAAATCTAGATTAAGTAGATTTATTAATTTTCAAACTAGATGTAGATATTAAAATGATAGTCTTACAAAAATTTTTTTCAGTGCATAAATCAAGCCAATTGAGCTATTAGTACCGGTCAGCTACACGCGTTACCGCGCTTACACATCCGGCCTATCAACGTAGTGGTCTACTACGGCTCTATAGGAAGAACTAGTTTTGAGGTGGGTTTCCCACTTAGATGC
>MDTB01101050.1_pt1 | contig 46601 bp, 45 predicted proteins | sample 811161 | NCBI WGS metagenome assembly MDTB01 (sample SAMN05326650, study PRJNA326480) | marine metagenome | isolation source: seawater | place: Mediterranean Sea | collected 2009 | reverse complement strand
GAATTAGCAAAATAATGACATTAATAAATTGAAAGAACGGGTAAATTGTTTTTTTGGGATCATTCTTTGTTTATTGAATGAAGGGAGCCTCTCAAATACAGCAAACTTCCTTGATTCGATAAAAATGAAAAGGCCTGTTTTTTGAACCTGAAGTACAGCACCCAATAGTTTGTTATAGATCCAAAAAAATTCATAACCTACCCGATATTCTTTTAAAAAACTTAATAAAAATTATAAGATTTAGATAGGCAAAGAAACTATTTAGTAGAAATATTTAATTGATTTTCAGAATTAGCAATAATAACAGCGACCGTAGCATCTCCAGTGACATTTATAGTAGTTCTAAGCATATCAAGAATCCTATCAACGCCAAGAATAAGTGCGATTCCTGCACTTGGTACACCAATAGATTCTAAGATTATTAATAGCATTACTATCCCTGCTCCCGGAACGGCGGCAGTTCCTATTGAAGCGAGAACAGTTGTTAGGATAATTGTCAATTGAGCACCAATATCAAGATTCATATTCAATGTTTGAGCGATAAATACGGCAGCTATTGCCTGATAGAGCGCTGTTCCATCCATATTAATTGTTGCACCTAAAGGAAGTACGAAAGAAGATACTTCTTCACTGACTCCAAGTTCATCTTCGCATCTCTCCATAGTAACAGGTAGTGTTGCTCCACTGGAACTAGTGGAGAATGCTAGAAGTTGTGCGGGTGCAATACCTCTATAAAAAGTTTTCAATGGCATTTTGGTTAATAGTCTCATTAATCCCGTATATGTAATAGAAGCATGTATTAGTAGACCAATGATTACTACAATCATATAATAGCCAAGTGCACCTAATAATTCTAAGATTTCTGAAGGATTATTACCGGCCACTTTGTTGATAGTTTGTGCAATTAGAGCAAAAACTCCAAAAGGAGCCATCAACATAATGATATCAACTAGTTTTATAACTACATCATTTAGGCTTTCAAAGAAATCATGTATTGGTTTCCCCTTTTCTCTAGGTACTTGTATTAAACCGATTCCGATAAAAATTGCCATAAAAACTACTTGGAGCATGTTCCGATTGCTAGAGGCTGAATAGAAAAAATTACTAGGTATAATATCAACGATTGGTTGTAAAGGGCCTCGGTTTTTAACCTTTTGAACCGTTCCAACCTTTTTTGATACATCTTTTTCATACGTCATTTGAAGCTTTTCCTTCATTGCTTCAGGCAACTTATCCCCAGGTTTTAATATATTTACTGATACAAGCCCTATTGTAACAGCTACAGTTGTGGTTCCAATATATATGGCAATAGTCTTTCCACCAATTCTACTAAGTTTTCTTATATCTGAAAGTGAGGAAACGCCAGTAATTAACGATGAGATTACTAATGGCATTGCAATAAGCTTTAATAGATTAATAAAAATAGTACCAATTGGAGCAACCCAATCAGATGTGAAATTACCCCATCCTATATTAGAAGAAATAATTCCGTAAATTAGTCCGAGCATAAGTCCAATTATGATTTGCCAATGGAGTTCAATCTTTTTCATAATAATCCTTTTTTTATTGATATAATGACCTATTGGTATATATTTTTTTTAATTCTTTTATGAGATTTACTACTATATTTAAGAAATGATTTACTCTCTGAGGTAATTTAAAACAGTTCTAATATTTGTTGTTGGCTGCTTACAAGAAAAATTCTCGCATACATAGTAGGTTGGTTTTTCATCTAATAGGGTATGCTCCCTAATCCAAGGAGCAATTTTTTCAATATCATTTGAGTTCGAAATATCTTTAAATAATGTTACTATATTTGGTGAGTATACCTTACGAATCATTCTTATTGATTCCATTAAATCTTCATTTAAACCATCTGATACAATAACTAATTCTTTTGGATTTTTTATATCATACATGAAAGCTGTAAGCATATGAGAAAAGCTCATTGGTGATTTTTTAACTTGATTTGTAGATGCTCTTAATGATTTATTAGCAAGTTCTATCCATTCCATATTACTTGTTATTTTTCCTAGCCTAAAAAGATTCATTATCGCTACAGAATTACCTGACGGAAGTGCACTATCATAACTATCCTTTGATCGTACAATCAATTTCTCAGCATTTTTACTACTAATAAAAAACCCTCCATTTTCATCTATATAATCATCTATTACGATATCCATCAAATTAATAGCCCAAGACAAATATTCTACTTTGAACGTAACTTCATATAGATTCAATAATCCCCATATCATAAATGAATAATCATCAAGATGGGGAGATAGGCCTGCTTTTCCAATCCGATAGCGTTTCATTAAGCTACCATTACTCTTTGTAAGATTAGATTTTATAAATTTTGTAGCATGTTCAGCAGCATTGATATATTTTTGTTCATTTAATATTTTACCAGCAAGTGAAAGAGATGCAATCATTAATCCATTCCAATCAGTAAGTATTTTATCATCCTTTAATGGATGAATTCGTTGTTCTCTTTTATAAAATAGTTTGTTTCTTGATTCTTCAATTATTGAATTTAGTTCTTCCTTTTTAAGGTTGAATTCATTCAGGATATTACTTTGTAGATTATCAGATAGAAATGGTATGTTTTTTCCCGTAGTTTGACCCGTTGCTTCATCGTGAAAGTTTCCAGCTTTATTAAATCCATATACTCTAGACATTATTTTACCAATCTTCTGGCCTAATACTAAAAACAGTTCATCTTCAGTCCAAACATAGAACGTACCTTCTTCACCTTCGCTATCTGCATCTTCGGCAGAGAAAAATCCACCATCTTCATGGGTCATGTCTCTTAAAATATAGGTATATATGTCTCTTGCAACGTTTGCATAATTAACATTACCTGTCATTTGGAATGCTTCTAAATAAGCCATAGAAAGCATTGCTTGATCATATAACATTTTTTCAAAATGTGGTAATAGCCAGCGTTTATCTGTAGAATAACGATGAAAACCAAGACCAATTTGATCGAATATTCCACCTAATCTCATATAGTGTAATGTTGTTTCAACCATTTTCAGGGCAGTAGGGTTATTATAACTTTTCCCATAGCGTATTAAAAATATTAAATTATGTGGAGAAGGAAACTTTGGTGCTATACTAAAGCCACCGTAGTCAGGGTCAAAGCTGTTAGCATACTGGCTAAATGCATCTTTGATTATTGTTTCATCCCACTCATCTCCAGGTATACTTGTATTGATTTTTAAAAGATAGTCCTCTATTTGCTTAATTGATTTACGAATTTCTACCTGTTTTGTAGACCATGCATTAGCTATACTAGGTATGAGTTGCATCATCCCGGGTCTTTTTCCTATTCCTTCTTTTGGAAAATAAGTCCCAGCAAAAAAAGGTTCTTTATCGGGTGTCATTATAATAGTAAGTGGCCACCCTCCTCTGCCAGTCATGGCTTGGCAGACGGACATATATAGATGGTCAACTTCAGGCATTTCTTCTCTATCAACCTTTATATTAATAAAATTAGTATTCAATAGGTTAGCAACTGTCGAATCTTCAAAAGATTCATGTTCCATTACGTGACACCAATGACATGTTGAATACCCTATAGACAAGAATATTGGTTTATTTTCTTCTTTTGCTTTTGTAAATGCTTCCGTACTCCATGGATACCAATCTACAGGATTTGTTGCATGTTGTAATAGATAGGGACTTTGAGAATTAGATAATCGATTTTTGTTTCTTTCATTTTTTTTCATATTATTATTTTCGCAGTTTGAAAAAAAGACCAAGCTTAGATATAGGACAATTATTTTTTTCATAGGTTATGAAGTAAGGAAATCTAATTCAGATTAAATTAGTGATATGATTTTATTTAATCATTTATCAATTATTTATTATCATTAGGTTTTTATACAATTTTATTAAACCTGTCTTAGTAGTATCTGACTTTTGATATCCTCTTTTAATTAATAATTTTTCAGCGATATTATTTTTTGACGCAATAGAAGTTGTAATCTTCGGTATATTATATTGGGTACTAATAGTTTCCATTTCTTGAATAAGTTTTTCACCTAGGTTCTTCCCTCTATATTCTTTATCGATAAATAGATGAAAAAAATTTGATTTTCCATTTTCAAATTCTAAACTTATATGCCCTATAATCCATTTCTTGTTTTTTAAAATTATTGTTTTCGTATTCTGTTCGCTATTTGCATAGAATTTTGATATCCATTTTTTGAATTGAAAAGGATATGATAGCTTTGGTGATACAAAATTTAACACCTTTGGATTTTTGAACCATTTTAGCAGAACACTTTCCATGATTCTACAATCTTCTTTACGTGAATATGAGATTTCTTCTAAAGTATATTCTTGTATGGTCATAGTAAAAATTAGTATCAATTAATTATGGATTTTATATATAGTTTCAGATAGTGAAAAAATTACAATCAATAAAATCTTTTTCTGAAGGAGAAAAAATCCAAGGTTTTTATCTTTGTGTAGAAAAACATATTCGCCATACACGTAGTGGAGATATATATCTTGATTTAGAATTAAGAGATATCACTGGAAACATTACAGCAAAAATTTGGGATAATGTTTCTGCCTTAAATAAAAAATTTAAAGCTGGAAATGCTGTTGCTGTATCTGGAAATGTTGAATTGTTTTTAGATCAATTTCAATTAGTAATTAAAAAGATAAATAAAGCTACTATACAACATTATAGTAGATATGGTTTTGATCCTGCAAATGTAGTTCCAAGCTCAAAGAAAGATTCAGGAAAAATGTGGAATAGCTTAGGATTACTTACTAGTAAAATTAATAACTATTACTTGCGAAAATTGGTTGAAATAATTTATCGTACAAATAAGAAGAAGTTGTTGGTACATCCAGCAACAGTTAAAATGAACCATAGTTATAGGTCAGGTCTTCTAGAGCATATCCTATCAATGGCGCAATTAGCGAAAAAAGTTTCTCCGTTATATAATGTTAATCAAGATTTAGTTTTGGCAGGTGTTTTGTTACATGGTATAGGGAAGTTAAGAGAAATTAATTCAGAATATATATCAGATTACACATTGGAAGGAAATCTTATTGGAGAAGTTATAATTGGAAGGGATATTGTTAGGGATGCAATAAAAAAAATAAGAAAATTCCCTAAGGATTTAGCTCAAAAAATTGAGCATATTATTTTATCGAATAAAGGTCAGTATGGATTAAAATCACCTCAAACACCATCCTTCTCAGAAGCATTATTAGTTCACCATATTCAATTATTAGATGCAAAAATGAATATAATGGATACTTTCTTAGAAGAAGATAAAAATACTGGTGATTTTACTAGTCGACATAATTATTTCAATGTCCCTTTGTTCAAGGATAATGAAATTAAATAATCTAGTAAAAGCATCTATCTTCACCTCTACTGCAATTGGCTTAGGGTTTGCTTTTTTATTAGTTCCCAATGTTGAATTTATATCTGTGACTGTATTTTTATCTGGAATCACATTAGGAGCAATAATTGGTTCTATAGTCGGAGTTTCTTCGATTGCAATATATTCAATATTAAATCCATTAGGTTCAGGCTTAGTATATTTCCCCTTACTTATTGGGCAAATTATAGCAATGGCCGTAATAGGAATAGCAGGTGCAATGAATAAAAAAATATTAGTTAATCTTCCTTCAAAAACATTGATATTATTTTCAGGTGCAATTGGCGGCTTTTGTTCAATATGGTATGATGGAGTTACAACAATCTCTTATCCAATTAGTATTGGTTATAGTATTGAGGAGTCGTTAGTATATTCATTAGGAGGACTTCTGTTTACCGTGATGCATATTTTATCAAATGTAATAATATTTTCTATTGTAATTCCTAGCTATTTAAATCGGATTGTTAAGTAAAATGAAAAAATTCATATTGCTTTTAGGGACTTCTTTATTTTCACAAACATATGATTCAATACCTTTTGATTGGGGGGGGCAGTTTGGCCTTATTAATGATAATGGAAGCATTTTATGGAAAAAGGATTGGCGTTCAAATCGTCTATTTTTTGATGGAACATGGGCTATATACCCAAGAATGTATGGACCTGAAATTGAAAATGGTTTTTTAACAAAAGAAAATAAAATACCAACAAATTTAGATTCGATAAAATTAGAATCATATTTTCAATATGACCAAGGTGATTATCTTCTTGATAGACTTGCTATAGGTTTAACCTATAAACTGAAAAATAGATTCCTTCATATGCATGGTTTTAAAAGAACATTTATGGGAAATTATAATCAGTATGATAGTGAATTTATACAGCCTCCGCAGCAGACATATTTAGCTTCATATGAATCGAAAAAAGAAAATAATCATGGTGGTTTTTCTATAGGCCATTTTAATACTCTCTCTGGTTTACCAGACACAATTGAGACATCTCTATATAATAGTCGTATAACAACTTCAAATATATTTTGGACTAATTCTATTGGAAAATTATATACGACAATTTCCATGGATTATTTTTTACAGCGATACAATGCTTCTCATTCTTTATCTCAGTTCACAGGTACTCGTTATCTTACTCGTTCAATCTATCAATATAAAATGGTATGGGAAGTAAAAGAAAAAAAGAATTTAGAAATTGAAATCGGTTACAATAATCGAAATATTAAAATGGACTCATTATATGCTTATCAGTGGAATAAATTTTCAGTACAATATGGTTCAGAAAATTCGAATATATCTAGTAGTGTAGTGACTTCTGAGAATGAATTTTTTTTTAATTATGGTATTAAATATCATACACAAATTGGTTTTTTAAATAATATTTTTGACTATAGTATAAATACTTTACCTATCCATCCATACTATACATTTCTAAATGAAGGTATTTTATATCCACAGTTCATTACAACAGAAAGAATCGCAAATTCTTTTAATTTAAATCTAGGTGAAACTTTATTTTCTTTAAAATTTGCACAACTAAGAGATGAAAAAGGTTTTTTGAAAATAATAATGCCAGAATCTATAAAATATAGTACGAATCATAGAATAATTGATTTTTTTTTAACGAAGCCAATTTATAGTAATACTAATTTATATTTGAATTATAAAATAAAAGATACAAAATCAATTTATTCTGATGGTATTGGAAATATGCTTTCAGTAAAATTGAAAAATGAGTTCAAATTATTCAATGATTTCATGATTGTCAAAATTAATGGAGAGTATGCTTATTTGTATAATAGAGATTATTCAGTGAATATTAATCCTGTAGAAATGATTCCGCAAGTGAGCAGTCAACCATATGCACAAGGTTTTAATCCGATAAACATATTAAATACTGGTATTGCAATACATGTTTCTAGGTTTATGCTTGCAATTAAATGGTATAATATATTAGATATTTTATCCTCAACTGGTATTACGCCTAATAATTCTTTTTTATTACACCCAAATTTTCCTGCATTAGGTAGACAAATAAATATTTTAATTAGATGGGAATTTGAAGGTTAATTAATAATCCATTTTGTGAAATCTCCTGGATTAACTCCAACCTGCAATGTCTGTATTAAAATACCATCACTGTCATGAATAAAAACAGTATCGGGGGCACTATAATCAGTAGTACCTAAATATAGGCTTTGACTTGTAGAAAAAGCAGAATATAAATTTGTATACGAGCCTATCTGTCTACCTGAAATTAAATCAAGATTGAGGTCTAGCGGAACAACTCCTCCATTCCATGCTCTGTAAATCTCATCATCTAATTTCATGATATTTCCCCCACAAACAACTCCTGCACCATAGTCAACAATTGATATATCACCAGTTTGTGTATCAATACTACTTGAGCCATGATAAGAATTTATATAATCTTCGGAATACCATGTTCTAGAAATCCATAAAATTTCATCATTAAGCAATAGGTCATAAGGTCCCCTGCCAATATTGTATGTGTTTTCAATGGTTCTATTATTTACATCTATTTTTATAACTGAAGTACCATTTCCCTGATCAGGATAGTTTAGATAGGGTACGCTTACCCAAATGTAATTACCATCGGAGATAATGTTTTCAGGTGCTCCGTCTAGAAGAATTGAATCAACAATTGCAAAGGTTATTAGGTTGAATATTTTTATATCTTTGCTATATAAATTGGTAAAAAACAGTTCATCTCCTATAATCGCCATATTTCTTGGTCCAGAATTATTTGTTTGAATCGTAATCCCTGGAAGCGATAAACCAGCTTCAGTAATATTATATCTAATAATCTTATTACTGCTTGTAACAGCAACAAATAACTTGTCCTCATTAACTAGTAGAGATTGAACATTGGCACCTACATTTTCAATAGTTTGGATTTTATCGCCGTTTTTAAATACAGAAATTGAACCATCACTATTACCATATGAACCCTCAGATAATATAAATAGAAGACTTTCTTCTCCTACTTCTACATCTGTAGAAGTTTTATTATCTTCGCATGATATTGAAATGAAAAATAGAAGTGGAAATAAATATTTCATAAGTGGTCCTTTTTTAACATAGGGAAAAGAGGATATATGTGTCACTTTTCTCCCGAAAGTGTTTATTGATTAATCATCTATCCAGGTCTCCTGACTTATGCAGTTTCAACTCTGCTCTCCTTCTCTTCTAATTTTGAAATTAGAAAATGGATTATAAAGAACAAGTATTCTACAAATACAGTAGCGGGGACTGTACCAGATTCTAACTGGTTTCCCTGCCATAAATGATTTATTTTGTAATCTATATTATATACTAATTTAATTTGGAACAACAATAAAACTGACTGTTTTCAATATAAAACCTAGATTAATTTTTTATGATGTCAGATAACAAAATAACATGGTTTATAACAGAGGTAGGTTCTGCATTTATTTATTTGGAGCCTAATTTTAACACAGCATGTGTATCAGAAACCATTTTTGGTGAATCATCTAAGATTTTAGAAATTCAAAAAAATTGGTATCTTATCGAATGTGAAGATGGCTATAGAGGATGGGTGCACACATTCTATGGATATAAATCCGAAAAAAAAAACAAACCGAAATTCAAAGTTGTATATCCTGATAAAAATGGAAGATTTAGTCATGCACAACCATTTGGGTCATATATAAATAATTTTATTCAAGGTGCTATCCCTATAAATAAAACTTTAGATATAAAAAAAATAAATGAAATAACTGAGAATCTTCTTGAAATTCCATATCGCTGGGGGGGTAAAACATCACTTGGATTTGATTGTTCAGGATTTGTACAAACAGTCTTAAAAGTAATTGGCTTTTCTATTCCCAGAGATAGCAAACAGCAAAAAGAATTTTTTAAAGAATGTTTAATTGATTTAAAAAATTCCTGCCCAGGCGATTTACATTTTTTTGGAACTAAAAGAAAAGTTTCTCATGTAGGTTTATCATTAGGAGGATATGATATAATACATTCGCAAGGCTATGTAAAGAAAGAATCATTAGACAAAAAATCAAAAAAATTTAACCAAGAACTTTTTGATATCTACCTTTCAACCCATTCGATTAAACGTAAATTTCAATATTGAAAATGGTAAGATTAAACACAGCTAAAGGTCGATTATTAAATAGAGTAGTATTAGTTCTTAATGCCAATTATTCTCCCATGATGATATGTTCTGCAAAAAGGGCTATCTGCATGAATTATTTAGAGAAGGTTGATATCCTAGTTAATTACAATGAACAAATTCATAGTCCTTCAGTATCACAATATTTACCTAGCGTTATTAAAACTAAAGATTATATACGATATGATAACTTATCAGTTGATCTTAATAGAAAAAATATTATAGATAGAGATGAAAATATTTGTCAATATTGTGGTGTGAGTAAATCTTCTTTAACTATTGATCACATTATACCTAAAGGTAGAGGAGGTATTGATTGTTGGGAAAACTTGGTAGCGGCGTGTATGCAATGTAATCAAAAAAAAGGAGATAAGACACTTGAAGAAATTGGTATGGTACTAAATAAAAAACCTAAGCGACCAAATCGGTTACACTACTTTCAAAGATTTGTAAAAGAAAAACAAAAAGATTGGAAACCATATCTATTTATGGAACCTTTCAGGAACCTATAATTAATTATGAGTATACAAAATAAAATGCGTGTATTAAGTGGAATACAGCCTTCTGGGTCATTGCATTTAGGTAATTATTTTGGTATGATGTCTAGAATGATTCAATATCAGTCAGAAAATGATTTATTTTGTTTTATCGCTAATTATCATGCATTAACAACAAATCCCGATGGAGATATTCTTTCTTCAAATACATATAATGCAGCTTGTGATTTTTTAGCGCTAGGGTTAGATCCTGAAAAATCAACTTTTTGGATTCAATCTGACGTTCCGCAAGTAACTGAGTTAACTTGGATTTTATCATCGCATGCGAGCGTTGGTTTGATGGATAGAGCTACATCTTATAAAAATAAAATATCTCAAGGTTTAAGTCCCAATATGGGTCTTTATTCCTATCCAATATTAATGGCTGCTGATATTCTCCTTTTTGATTCTCAACTTGTTCCTGTTGGTAAAGATCAAAAACAACATCTGGAAATGGCTCGAGATATTGCAATAAAGTATAATAATAATTTTGGTGATACTTTTGTTATCCCTGATTCAGATATTGGTTTAGAAACTCAACTTGTCCCTGGAATAGATGGGCAAAAAATGAGTAAATCATACAATAATACGATACCATTATTTGATTCTGAAATTCATCTTAGGAAAAGAGTAATGAAAATTGTCACTGACAATGCTCATATTGATGAACCAAAAGATAAAAACACTCCATTGTTTGAGTTGTACTCACTTTTCTTAGATAAAGAAGAGAAAAGAATATTAGCAGATAGATATAATGGTTCTGGATTACGTTATGGAGATATAAAACAAGAATTATTTGAAAAAATAATGGATTATTTTGCACCATATAGAAAAAATAAAGAGCGATTATTATCTGATTCAGATTATGTATTTGATATTCTTAAACATGGTGCAAGAAAGGCAGCCGTAATAGCAAATGAAGTATTAGAAAGAGTCCGTACTGCAAGTGGAATTAGATACAAATAATGGCATATAAGATTGAATTAAATAATTTTGAGGGGCCATTAGATTTATTACTTTATTTTATAAGAAGAGATGAATTAGATATCTATGATATTCCTATATCAAAAATAACTAAAGATTTTATCGAAATGATTGATAAATGGGAAATGATGAATATAGTTGTAGCTGGTGAATTTATTGTAATGGCTTCAACTCTTATGCGTGTAAAAGCGAAGATGATGATACCTCGTCCTCAATTAGATGATGAAGGAGAAGTTATTGATCCTAGAACAGAATTAATGCAGCAGTTAATTGATTATAAACGATTTCGTGATGGTGCTGAAATGCTTAATGAACTTGCTCTGAAAAGAAAAAACAATGTTCCTAGACAGTTTATTCAAAATATATCTGAATCAGAAAAAGAAGATTTAGGAGCTTATTTTCAAGATATAACGTTATTTGATCTTGCAAGATTTTTTAAAGAAGCAATGGATTCTAAACCAGTTATTTCTCAATTTGAAATGAGTCGAGAGCCTGTTAGACTCGAAAAGCAAAAAGAATTAATTATGAAATATTTTGATGGTGAAGGTAAATTAAAATTTTCAAATTTATTTAATATATTAAAGTCGAAAATAGAGATAATAGTTACATTTCTCGCTGTTTTAGATTTATTAAGAGAAGGTGTTTGTACTATTAATCAGAACAAGATTTTTGGTGAAATAGAATTAATTTATGTTGAAATAAAATCTTAATGAACCAAAATGAATTAAATAAAATTGTGGAGGCTTTGTTATTTGCGACTCCTGACCCACTCACACAGAAAAAAATAAATTCTATTTTTAATCCCGACACTCCAAATCTGAAAAAAACAATTGATGAACTTAATAAGCTATATATTAAACAAAATCATGCTTTTGAGATAAAAAATATAGCAGGGGGATACCAAATTGTTTCTAAAGCTGAATATGAAATATATATTCGTCGCATGTTGAATAAATCTGGTAAAATAATTTTATCTAAAGCAGCTATGGATTGTTTAGCAATTATCGCCTATAAGCAACCAGTAGGAAGGTATGAAATAGAAGCGATAAGAGGTGTTGACTCGAGTGGGGTAATAAAAACATTATTAACAAAAAATTTAGTCATTATAAAAGGAAGAGATGTTACTCCTGGCAGACCTTTACTTTATAAGACAACAAATATTTTTCTAGAATATTTTGGTATTAATCGTATATCAGATCTTCCTAAACTTAAAGAAATAACTGAATTAATTGAATCAGATTCCAATTTTGGTGAGCAGATAGCTGTTTTCGAAGATTCTAGTGAAGATAAAAATCATACTGAGAAAGAAAAAAATGATTCGTAACCAAGTTGATTTATGAGATTAAATAAATATTTAGCAAAATCTGGTGTGGCATCAAGAAGGAAATCTGACCATTTAATCCAATTGGCTACAACTATGGTAAATGGTAAAGTATGCCTTGACCCAGCATATAATGTAAAAGATAATGACAGGGTTTCTTATGATGGGAAATACATACATCCAATTAAAAGTAAAATAGTAATTATGCTTAATAAACCAAAAAAAGTTATCACTACGGTTAAAGATACACATCAAAGGAAAACTGTTATGGATTTTATTAACTCAAGCCAGCGTTTATCACCTATTGGTCGTTTAGATAAAGATACGACTGGATTACTATTACTAACAAATGACGGTGATTTACAGCAATATTTAACACATCCAAAAAATAAAATACCCAGAGAATATGAAGTAGTAATCGAAGGTAAAATGGAAGATAGATATATTCAAAAATTAAAAAAGGGGATATATATTGGTTATAAAGAATTTGGAAAAGCTGAAATAATAAAGCATCAAACAATTAAAGGTAGAACAAAGTTAAATTTAATTTTAAGGCAAGGTAAAAAAAGAGAGATAAGAAGGATATTTTTTAGATTAAAAAAGAAATTGTTTAGTTTAAAACGCATTAAATTTGGAAATCTTAGTTTAGGTAAATTAAAAGAGGGAGAGTTTAGAGAATTAACTTTAAAAGAGATTGAACGTCTCTATCAAATATGAGAATTTCTTCATTAGTAATATTTGTTTACAAAACTTAAATTCGCCGGCTTATTGAGAATTAGTAAAGATGATAATTGCAATAGATGGCCCATCTGCATCTGGTAAAAGTACGACAGCTAAAGGTGTTTCAGAAAAGCTAGGAATTACACATTTAGATACAGGTGCGATGTATAGAGCTGTAACATGGGAAATTATAGAATTTGATATTGATATTTCAGATAAAAATATTGTTGAAAAATATTTAAATACTGTTAAGATGTATTTTGATTCTTCAAATGATATTTTTATAAATGGTAGAAACGTATTTAAGAAAATTAGAAAATCTAAAATATCATCAAAAGTTTCTGAGATTAGTGCAATACCTAAGATAAGAAAAAAAATGGTTGAAATTCAGAGAGACATAGGCTCTAGAGGTGATTGTGTACTTGAAGGACGTGATATAGGAACTGTTGTTTTTCCTAATGCCGATTTTAAATTTTTTTTAATTGCAGATGTATTAGTTCGAGCAAAAAGAAGATTAAATGAACTACAAAGTTTAAATGAAAAATGTTCACTTAATGAAATAATTGATAATATTAAATACAGGGATGAAATGGATTCACAAAGAAAACATTCCCCCTTAATAAAGGCTGAAGATGCAATTATCATTGATACTGGACAAATTACAATAAATGAGCAAATTGATAAAATAATAGAAATTGTTAACAAAAAATAAAAAAAGGAAACATCACTAGTATGTTTGAAGAAAAGAACCAAGAACAGGTCGCTGAAGGGATTTTAGAATCTCCTAGAGATAAGGATAATGATAAAATCAGTGCAGTCAATGCACCAGCGCCCCATGAAGATATAAAAGATTATTTAAGTACGAAACTATTCCAAGATGTAAAAATTATTAATAAAAATGACATTGATGAAAATAGTATAAACTCTCAACTTGATTCTGAGTTAGAAGATAAATACTCTAGCACATTTGGAGATATCTCAGAACATTCATTGATTAAGGGAAGAGTGGTTGGAATGAATGAAAGAGATGTTCTCATTGATATTGGTTTTAAATCCGAAGGGATAATTGACCGCTCAGAGTTTAATGAAAATGAATTACCTTCAATTGGGGACCAAGTTGAGGTCTATCTTGAATTTATTGAAGATGCTAGTGGTAATACTATTTTATCGAAAGAAAAAGCAGATTTTATGCGAAGATGGAAAGAGCTAAAAGATGCATTTGAAAATGAAACAATTATTTCAGGTAAAATAATTCGTCGAATTAAGGGAGGACTTATTGTTGATTTAGGAGTTGTGCAAGCATTTCTACCTGGTTCTCAAGTTGATGTCCGTCCTATTCAAGATTTTGATATTTATTTAGATAAAGAAATTGAAATGCGGATTGTTAAGTTTAATGAATCTAGAAAGAATATTGTTGTATCTCATAAAATTATTTTAGAAGATAGTTTAAAAGAGCAACGCGATGCATTATTCAAAGAATTAGAAGTAGGTGCTATACTTGAAGGACGAGTGAAAAATATTACTGATTTTGGTGTATTCGTAGATCTTGGAGGAATAGATGGTTTATTGCATATTACTGATATATCTTGGGGTAGAGTGAATCATCCTTCAGAAGTCTTATCGATGAATGATTCAATTACTGTAAAAGTAATTGAATATGATGAAGAACGAAAAAGAGTCTCTTTAGGATTGAAACAACTTGCACCGCATCCTTGGGAAGAGGTTGAGATTAAATATCCCATAGGTAAGGTTGTTAAAGGAAAAGTTGTAAGTCTTACAAATTATGGTTGTTTTATTGAACTAGAACCAGGGGTTGAAGGGCTTATACATGTTTCTGAAATTTCATGGACAAAACATATTAAAAACCCATCGGAGGTTTATAGTATGGGTGATGAGGTTGATGCAAAAGTATTATCTATAGATGTTGAAGATAAAAAAATTAGTTTAGGTGTAAAGCAATTAACACCAGATCCCTGGGATGAGATAGAAGAAAAATTTATGGTTGGAACAGTTCATAAAGTTATAGTTCAAAATTTAACACAATTTGGTGCTTTTGCTGAACTAGAAGAAGGGATTGATGGTTTAGTGCATGTCTCAGATTTATCTTGGACAAGAGTAATTAAACATCCAAAAGAAGCTGTTGAAAAAGGTCAAGAGATTGAAGTTAAAATATTAGAAATATCTAGAGAAAATAGACGTATCTCTCTAGGATATAAGCAGGTAACTGATGACCCATGGAGTGAAATATCAAATCATTATGAATCAGGAAAAGAAGTTAGTGGTGCAATTATTAGAGTTTTGGATAAAGGAATTATTATTCAATTAGAAATGGAAGTAGAAGGTATAATACCATTTGGGAAAATGTCAAAAAAAGATAGACGAGCCCTCGCAAGCCAATATGAAGTAGGTGCAAATCTTTCAGGTATTGTAATGAAAGTTTCTCCTGAAGATAAAAAAGTAATTTTATACAAAGAAGAACTTGCGGGTGCTACAAATAGAACATCAGCCACTGATGAGGTCAAACAATATTTAAATAATCAGAATACAGAATCAGGTGAAAAATTAGAATTACCACAAGAGCTTTTGGATATGGCAAGTAAGGCTGAAAAAGATGGTGTAGAAGATGAATCATCGGAATCTCAAGTTCAAGAGCAAGAAGAATAGTAAAAAGTCATGGGTGGAGTTATTACTTGAAAATAAATAAACCCATTGAATCATTATTTAAACAAAAATTTTTTTTATTTTTAGGTTCTTTTTCCCTCTCTCTAATTCTGTGGATTTTTGTCGTTTCAAAGGATGAGTATACAATGGTGCTCGAACTTCCAATTGAAGCTAGAAATTTAAATGTACAAAAAGCTCTAAAGAAGGAAGTTCCATCATCTGCTAAAGTCAGGTTAATGGGAACTGGAAGGGATTTATTTAAATCTTTTCTTTTAAAAAATTTTGCAGGTTTTAAACTTGTTTTAGATTTAGAAGGAATATCAAAAGAATATGAATTTGTACTCAATGATTATTTTGAAAAATATCCGCAGAAAGTTGTTCTTCCTTTAAATTATAATGTTTCATTTGTAGAAGTTATTTATCCAAATAGAGTAAATATTAGTTTAGATGAATATTTAGTAAAAAATGTACCTATTATTTCTAATCTTCATGTTAAACCCGCTCCAGGTTATATACAGGTTGGAGCATCATCAATTAATCCAAACGAGATTCAAATTGCAGGCCCTAAAAAAGACTTAGCTTTGATTAATCATGTAGAAACTGTATTTGATACCGTTGTAGGAATTACTAGTTTCTATAATAATTCAATAAAAATACAATCACTTGGTCGTTTAATAAATTTGTCATATAAGGAAGTTATCCTAAATATTGATATACAAAATATTAGTGAACGAATAATAGCAGACATACCTGTTACAGTAATAAATAGGCCTGATAAAATAAGAGTTTTTCCATCTCCTCAGACAGTTTCATTAACAGTCGTTGGAGGTTTGGAAAGGATAGCAAATTTAAATGCTAGTGAAATACAAATTATTATTGATTTTGATAATTGGAATCATCAGATACAATTTTATGAACCAACAGTTAAGGTTCCAGATGATATTTTAAGTTGGAAAGATATTTCACCAAAAAATTTAGAAATTGCAGTAGCGCGCGAATTAAAATGAATATTCTAGGAATAGAAACTTCATGTGATGAAACTGCAGCATCAATTTGTAAAGATGGTAAAATTTTATCAAATATAGTAAGTCGTCAAATTATACATACAGAATTTGGAGGTGTAGTCCCAGAGATTGCATCAAGAGAGCATGAAGTTTTACTTAATAAAGTAATTTATTCGGCTTTGGTCAGTTCAAATATGAATTTAAAAGATTTAGATGCAATTGCAGTTACGCAAGGTCCTGGATTAGTTGGTACATTATTAACTGGAATTAGCTTTGCTAAGGGGCTTGGTCTTGGTTTAGAGATACCAGTTATACCAATCAATCATCTTGAGGGTCATATTTTTGCAAACTTTTTAGCAAATAAAGAATTGGAATTTCCATTTGTTTGTCTTCTTGTATCTGGAGGGCATACTCAACTTTGGTTAATTAATGGAATGGAGAATTATATATTGTTAGGTGAGACAAGAGATGATGCGGCAGGAGAGGCATTTGATAAAGGTGCACGTATTTTTGGTTTAGATTATCCAGGTGGTCCAGAAATTGAAAGAGAAGCAGTGGGTGGTAATCCAAATAAAATACCTTTTCCTAGAAGTTTAATATCCAAGAATAGCCTTGAATTTAGTTTTAGTGGATTAAAAACATCATTACTTTATTTCATGGATCAATTTGAAGAAAATTCTGAAGTTTCTTTAAAAGATGTCATTGCGAGTTATCAAGAAGCTATTATTGATACCTTAATTGAAAAAGTAAGAAGAGCATTAATTCATACAAAAGTGGATACCTGTATTATTGCTGGTGGTGTTGCTGCAAATACTTCTCTAAGAAATAAAATTAGTTTAGTGATTCCAGAAAAAAAAATAATTTATCCTGATATGTCATTTTGTACAGATAATGGAGCTATGATAGCTTATTTAGGAGAATTAAAATTTCGTTATAAGAGTGATTATTCACTAAAATTTTCTGCAATACCAAATTTAAAACTAACAAAATTGTGAAATTAATCTTTTCAGACCCAGGAAAAATAATTTGGATTGTTCTTTTAGTCTCTGTGATTTCAATTTTTTTTTCATTTTATCAAATATTATTTATAAAAAAATTCAGATTAATAATAATATTAAGAATTGTTTCTATAGTCTGTTTAGTATTTCTTCTTTTTAATCCAATAATTAATATTACTAAACAAAACGATCGTGATTTAAAATGGAGAATTTATATTGATCAGTCTTTAAGTATGACATATCACTCTAATACCTCCGTATCATCGTTATCTGCAGGAATAGATGAAATGATTAATAAACTAAAAAAAAAACAGATTCCTATAGAAATATTTGGGTTTGGGAGTAATATTGATACAAATTGGATTAATACAGAAAATAATTTCAATGATGTTTCAACTAATTTTGGCCAAGTAATAAGAGATATAGAACTTAACTATCATTCGGGATTGGCAGGATCTATTATTATTACGGACGGTCAAGTAAATGTAGGAACAGAAATACTAACTAAAGAACTTGGACAAATAAATCCAATACACATTATTGGTGTTGGTGATAGTAATCCTTTAGTAGATGTTGCAATTCATTCAATAGACACACCACCTGTAATAATAAAAGGAGAAAAAGCTGAATTAGAAGTATCTGTACTTTCTCAAGGTGAGATAGAAGAAAGGTCAAATATAACATTATATTCTGATGATAAACTTCTTGGGTCAAAAGTTATACCAATAAAAGGTAATGGTAGCATTGATAAGATAAGATTTATAATTACTCCAGAACAGACAGGCCAAATTAATTATAAAGTACAAATAAATGCTCTTCCTGATGAAATAAATATCAATAACAATAAGCAAATAGTTCCTATTCATGTTTTGAAAGATGAATATAAAATAGCAATCATAACTGGTGCGCCAAATTTTAATACACGGATTATCAAAAATCTATTAACTGAAAATCAAAAATTTTCCATTGATCATTATTATTATAGAAACAATTCTTATTCTAAATCATTAAAAACATTTTGGGATACAAAATATGATTTAGTGCTGTTTGATAATCATCCAATAGTTCAGAATGCAAGTGAGTGGAAATCTTATTTAAGAATATTTGCAAAGAAATTATTGTCTCAAAAAACAAGTTTTGGGATATTTGTTGGAAATGATATCGAAGAGGATACATTTGAATCTTATCTTAATTTGATGGATTTAATTCTTAAAAAATCACTTATTGATTTGGAATCAAGTTATAATTGGAGATTTACAAAAAATTGGAATTCAATATTTCCAATGGAAAATATTAAATTTATAGATTTGGAGGAAGATAGTCACCCACCATTATATATTAATATGGAGATAGATTCAATAAATGAAAATACAATTGTTTTAGCTGATTTTTCTATATCTGAAGTGAGTATTCCTCTAGCAATAATTTCTGAAAAATCACCACTTAGATATATGATTTGGGCATCTCCAGAATTATATAAACTATACTATAAAACGCAAGATGGGGAATCACATGATATAACTAAAGCAATTTTTAAACCTATCTTATCATGGTTAATACGAACAGGAGATGGTAATGAATTTTATTTTAGATCAGGGAAAAATTCATATCAGCAAGGTGAACAGGTGAGAATAACTGGGAAACCAATATATGAAAAAGAAATAGCAGATGAGGGCTATATTCATATTTATAATAAAGGTGAGAAAATAAATACAAAACCATTGTATTTTGATAAAGATAAAGGATTATATACTGGAAAGTTCTGGGCGTCAAAAGCCGGAAAATTAAATTATGTTATTGAATTAATATATGGTTCAAATGCATTAATTGTTAAGGAGGGAAGTATTCAAGTTCAAGAAAGTCAAATAGAATTAAATAATGTTTATCTCAGAAAGGAACCACTAATTAGATTATCTGAAATTACTGGTGGATCATTTCATTATTGGGAAAATCGTTTGTCTGTTATAAGTAAAATAAAAAAGAGTACCACTAAAGAAGTCACACAATCAAGAATGATTTTATATAATAGTCAGTGGATTTTCTTTATTATAATTTTAATTCTTACATTAGAATGGATTTTAAGAAGAAAAATGGGTATAATGTAATTATCTAGATTATCTAGATTATCTATTAAGAATATTCATTATATTATTAGAATACATTATTTATGAAGAACATTGCAATTATTGGTACTGGGTATGTAGGTCTAGTTAGCGGCGCTGGAATTTCCGATTTTGGACATAAAGTAACATGTGTAGATATATCTAAAAATAAAATAAGATTATTAAATAATAATAAGATTCCTATTTATGAACCAGGTTTAGATGAATTAGTAAAAAAAAATATGTCTAAAGGTAGACTTATATTTTCTTCTGATATTGATAATGCTATTCAAAATAATGAAATTATATTTATTGCGGTAGGTACCCCACAGAAAGAAAATGGGGAAGCTGACTTATCATATATTGAATCTGTTTCAGAAGTTATTGGAGAAAATCTAAATAACTATAAGGTAATTTGTACTAAAAGTACAGTACCTATCGGAACAGGAAATCATATAATAGACACAATAAAAAAATATAATAAGAAAAAAATTGATTTTGATTATGTTTCAAACCCCGAGTTTCTAAGAGAAGGTTCTGCTGTAAAAGATTTTCTTTGGCCCGATCGAATTGTTATTGGAACAGAAAAACAATCTACATTTAACATTATGAAAGAAGTATATCGATCTTTGATAATAAATAACAAATCTTTAGTTCATACTAATGTACCTACTGCAGAAATGATAAAATATGCTTCTAATTCATTTTTAGCATTAAAAGTTAGTTATATTAATGAAATTGCAAATTTATCTGAGGTTCTTGGTGCAGATATACATCAAGTGGCCAAAGTAATGGGGCAAGATGGTAGAATTAGTCCTAAGTTTTTACATCCTGGTCCTGGATATGGTGGTTCTTGTTTCCCAAAAGATACAGAAGCATTAGTATCTCTTTCTAAAAAGGAAGGGATACAATTAAAAACAGTAGAAGCAGCTATAGAGGCTAATATATTTCAGAAAAACCATATGGTTAAAAAAATGAAGAAATTAATGGGGGGTGATTTCTCTTCTAAGAAAATTGCAGTTCTAGGACTTGCATTTAAGCCTAATACTGATGATGTAAGAGAATCTGCTTCAATTGATATGATTCAAGAAATTATTAATGCTGGTGGTAGTATTAAGGCTTATGATCCTATTGCCAATATCTCTATGAGTGCTATTTTTCCTGATATAGATTATTATGAATCATGGGAAGAAGCTTGTAAAGATGCGGATGGAGTTGTAATTATGACTGAATGGAATGAATTTAGAGGATTAAGTTTAGAAATATTAAAATCTCTTTTGAAAGAGCCCGTATTATTAGATACAAGAAATATTTTCAGTATCGAAAAATTAAATGAATTTAATTTTAGATATGATAATGTTGGGAGAAAACACCTTTAATGGAAGTTTCAAAAACAAATTTAAATGACGTTAAAATAATACAACCAAAAATATTTGAAGATAATCGAGGTTATTTTTTTGAGTCATATAAATCAACAGTATTTTCTAAGAATAATTTCCCTTCTGATTTTCTCCAAGATAATGAAGTAAAATCAAAACATGGAGTTCTTAGAGGGTTACACTATCAGTTAAAAGAGCCCCAAGGAAAGTTGGTTCGTGTTGTCTTAGGAAGTATTATTGACGTAGCTGTAGATATAAGATTAGGTTCTCCAACTTTTGGTCAATATCATCTTGTAAAATTAACTGCAGAAAATAAAACAATGTTTTTTATTCCTGATGGTTTTGCGCATGGCTATTTAGTTACTTCAAAAGAATCAATAGTGCTTTATAAATGTACAAATGTATATAATCCAGATGATCAATATGGTATCAGATGGGATGATGATGATATCGGAATTAAGTGGAATAATCAAAATCCAATTTTATCAGAAAAAGATAAAAATTTACCTTCACTAAAAAATCAAAAGTTTTTACCAAAATATTAATATGAACAATATACTAGTAACAGGAGGTTGTGGATTTATAGGGTCTAATTTTATTCATCATATAATGAGAATTAATAAATATATTAAAGTTGTAAATATAGACAAACTGACTTACGCGGGTAATCTAATGAATCTTAATACTATTTTAGATGATAGATATCATATGATTAAAGGTGATATATGTGACAAAGATATCTTACAATTATTATTTAGTGAATATCAATTTGATGCTGTAGTCCATTTTGCTGCAGAGAGCCATGTAGATCGTTCTATAGATCGACCTAATCAATTTATACAAACTAATATTGTTGGAACTTTAAACTTATTGGAAGTTTCAAGAGATTATTATGTAAAATCAAAAAATGAAAAATTTAAATTTCTTCATGTATCCACAGATGAAGTATATGGCTCGCTTGGAAAAAGTGGTAAGTTCGTAGAATCAACACCTTATGATCCAAGTTCACCCTATTCTGCTTCCAAAGCAGGGTCAGACCATCTTGTTAGAGCCTGGTATAGAACCTATGATTTTCCAAGTATAATTACAAATTGTTCTAATAATTATGGTCCATATCAATTTCCAGAGAAGTTAATTCCCCTAATGATTATTAATGCAATTAGTAATAAAGATTTACCAGTTTATGGGAAAGGTCTAAACATAAGGGATTGGCTTTATGTTATTGATCATTGCGATGCGATTTTGCATGTATTAAATCAAGGAAAAATTGGAGAGACATATAACATTGGTGGAAATAATGAAATAAAAAATATAGATGTAGTCAAAACCATTTGTGAGATATTAAATGAGATTCAGCCAAAAAATAATAAGAAATCATATCAAGAGTTGATTAATTATGTTACAGATCGTCCAGGACATGATTTTCGTTATGCTATTGATGCAAGTAAACTTAAAAATGAATTAGGCTGGGTTCCCAAAGAATCCTTTGAAACTGGTATTCGTAAAACCATTCATTGGTATTTACAAAATCATGAATGGTGGAAAGCTATACAAAAAAAGAATTATAAGCAGGAAAGACTAGGAGTTATGAATTAATGAAAGGTATTATACTTGCTGGTGGTAGCGGAACTCGGTTATACCCAATCACCTCTGTGGTTTCTAAACAATTATTACCTATTTATGACAAACCAATGATATATTATCCTTTGTCAACTTTAATGTTATCTGGAATTAAAGATATTCTAATTATTTCCACTCCACAGGACACAGATAGGTTCTCAGAATTATTTGGTAATGGCGATTACTTAGGTTTAAATATCTCTTATAGGGTGCAACCTTCCCCTGATGGTTTAGCACAGGCTTTTATTTTAGGAGAAGATTTCATCGGAGATGATTCTGTTTGTCTAATCCTAGGAGATAACATTTTTTTTGGTCATGATTTATCTAATTTATTAGAAAACAGTCTAAAAACTGTTGATTTAAAGAATGACGCTGTTGTTTTTGGTTATAATGTAAAAGATCCAGAACGATATGGAGTTGTTAGTTTTAATAAAAATGGGAAAGTAAAAAAAATTGTTGAAAAACCTAAAATTCCAAAATCTAATTATGCAGTAGTTGGTCTTTATTATTATCCAAACGATGTAATTCATATAGCAAAAAATATTGAGCCTTCAAAAAGAGGAGAACTTGAGATTACATCTGTAAATCAAGAATTTCTTAATCAAAATAGACTATCTGTAGAATTAATGGGGAGAGGATATGCTTGGCTTGATACTGGAACTCAGGAAGCAATGAATAACGCATCTAACTTTATTAAAACAATAGAAGAACGTCAAGGTCTTAAAGTTGCATGCATAGAAGAGATTGCCTACAATCAAGGATTTATAGATAAAGAATCTTTATTGAAAATTGCTTCTAAATTTCCAAATGAATATGGTGACTATCTTAAATCAATTTGTTTTTAATTAAATAAAAAATCTGTTTCTACAGATAATCCTAAGTTCAAAGATAATTTTTTGATTTTCTTTTCGATATTTATTGAATTAAATGGGTTAAATCCTGGATTAGTCCAATGAATCCACTCTCCACCTAACTCAATTTTTATATAATTTTGATATAAATATTTATATAAATCTATCTTAAAAACAATACGTTCTTCATCCATGCCTAAATAGCGTATATTCTCAACTAGAATATTTTTATATTGATTAGAAAGCATTTCTTCTGTTAGTTGTCCGCGTTTTAAAAAAGATATTTCCAATTTAGTTTCCCAATCAATAATTTTTCTAGAATATTCAGTTATAAAATATTCTGAATGTGGTCCTGCCCAAAAACCTAGTGGGTAATTATAAGTATAAGAAGAATTAATAGGAAATTTATGTCTGTATATACGATGATCAGTCCAGATATATTCTATATTAAAATAATCCTTTTTTGAAAATAAGTCACTTTTCTTAATTCCGATTAAATATCCAAACCAATTTCTATTACTAGATTTAAATGTCCATTCAGGACGCCATTCATCTACCAAAATCGAGGCATGTGCAGTTGTTCCATTTTTTGTATTCCAAATGATTTCCCCGCACATTTGTATATTATCTAAATCGCCAATGTAATGTTGCATTGACCAAAAAGGTATAAATGGTAATAAATAATTTTCGTCAATTTTTCTATTTCCATAGATTACAATTTCTCTTGCGGAAATTGTAATCTGATTATTTAATTTATAGTTAATTTCATGACCTGCTAGAGATTTAGGTAAAAATATTTTTCGTCCATCTATATTTTTATATGACAAGTCAGTTGTATCCTCAATTTGACTAGATAATGTTCCAAAAAAATAATTGAAATTTAATTTATCAGATATATCCCACTCGAATCCAGCAAGAGGAAATGTAGGACATTGATTTGAGATTAGTAAACTAGATTTTCCTTCACTCCAATGTAGGTTGGTCTTACCAAAGAATATTCTAAATTGAGTAGCAATTTGGTTATTTATTAATAATGAAGATGATTCGTACCAAGTATTGTTAGAATTATAATATCCCCTACTATGTTCAAAAAATAAATCTGGGTTAGTATATGTGGATTGTAAATTTAAATTTGATGCAGTAGTAAATTTGAATTTACCCATAATATTCCAAGAACTAATATTTTTAGATGCTCTAAGCTCCATGAATGAAATAGTAGTATTTCCAGTTTCTTGATAAGTATGAATTGACCCTGTTGAATAAAATTTTGTAGAAAGAATAGGTTTTATAAGTAAAGACTGAGAATTGCAATAATAAAAATTAAAAGTAAATAAAAGAAAAAAAGTTATAATCTCTATTATTTTTGACATATTTATTATTTTCCCGATCCTCCAAGCATGCGAGGTATTGTTTTTAATATAATGATTATATCCAATTTAAGAGTCCATTCGTCAATATACTTCAGGTCTAATGAAACCCAATCTTCAAAATTAATTATTTCATTTCTACCGCTGACTTGCCATAATCCTGTAATACCAGGTTTCATATTTAGTCGCCTATGCCATTCTGGTTTATATTGTTTTACTTCTGAGATTATTGGTGGACGTGGTCCTACTAAATTCATATCGCCTTTTATTACATTGTATAGTTGAGGAAGTTCATCTAAAGAAAATTTTCTTAAAAATTTACCAATTACAGTAATTCGAGGATCATTTTCCATTTTAAAAGCCGGTCCAGATTGTTCATTCTTATCCATAAGTTCATTCAATTTTGATTCAGCATTTACATCCATTGTTCTAAATTTTAATAATTGAAATTTTCTACCGTGGTAGCCTACACGCGTTTGAGAAAAAAATATAGGTCCTTTTGAAGTTAATTTTATAATAATAGGTGCAATTAAAAATATTGGAAGAAATAAAATAATAATAAAGAGACTCAAAATAAATTCAAAATAAGTTTTAATTAATAGTTTAAATAGTTTTTTATCCACAGGGTTGAAAGAAATCATTGGTAGTTTATACCATTCATCCATGAAAGGTTCTACATTTAAATCTTTAATACCTTTAGAGAAAGCATCAAGATTTACCATTATATGAAAATTAATTCCTAAACTATGTAAGTAGTCTAGTTTTTCTGAAAATTTTTCGATTTTTTTTGGTGGTAGAGCAAAAAACACTTCATCAATAGGTTCATTTAATAAAATTTCATTTAGATTATTAATTGGCTCAATCAATATATCATTAAACATTTTTCCAGCAAGACTAAGGTCTGGTTCAAGAACATGAGTGACTAGATATCCATATTCTTCATGATGTTTGAATTCATCCATCAACTTTTGTGCACGTTTTTTACTTCCAATAATCATTATATATCTAGTATTTCTACCTTTTCTTCTAATATTTTCTAAATAAAATTTTACTAACCATCTTTTTAATAATAGGAGAAAATAGCTAATTGATATAAAGGCAATAATGGTTGATCTATAAAACAGTTCAGTTTTTGATAGAAATGATATACTAATCAAAAACCCAAAACCGATTAGAGCGATTTTTAATTGAATTAGAATAAATTGTTTATAGGGTGTGCGACGATATAAATACTCTTTATCATATATATTAAATAGTAAATGCCAAAGAATCATTATCAGTGGAAGCATTATTGGGTGAAATGATTTTTCATTCCATATCAGTGGTTTATCATGAAATATTTGTTCACTAATGATTGCGGAAATAATTGATATAACAATTAGACAATGATCGGTGATTCTATTTAAAATTGAAAATAATTTTGCTTGTTCCTTCAGCATTATTTGTTTTTACACTATTTAATTATATTATGGTCTTTTAAAGAAAAAAATTCGATGATTAACATAAAAAAATATTTTGTATTTGTAATTAAATAACGTTTCCACATTCTTGCTGGTTCTTGATAGATTCTATAAATCCATTCCATACCATAATTTTGGAAAAATAGCGGTGCTCTTTTTGTTATGTTTGCATATATATCAAAACTACCACCTACACCCATAATCAGGTTGCTATTTAAATAATTTTTATTTTTGGAGATGAAATACTCCTTTTTTGGAGATGAAATGCCAACAAAAAGAATATTGGGTTTTGTTTTTGCAATTTCCTTAACTATTAATTTTTCTTCTTCGATAGTATCCCAATATCCATTTCTATTACCAGCTATAATTAAAGAAGGAAATTTAATTTTAATATTAATTAATAATTTTTCTAAGGTATGGGTTGTTGATCCTAGAAAATAAACAGAATATCTTTTAATCTCAGATAATTTTATTAATTCCATCATTAAATCTATTCCTGTTACTCTCTCTTTAGGATGTAAGCCTAATAGTTTCATTCCATATATTATTCCAGCACCATCTATATTAACAATATCTGCAGTTTTTATAGAATTTTTTAATAATCTGTCATTGTTACTATTAACTATTTTTGCAACATTTATAACAACATGTTGGGCACATTTTTTTTTTATAATATAGTTGTCAATTTTGGTGACTGTTTCTTGCATGGTAAGGTTATGTATTTTATAACCAAAAAATTCTATAAAATCTTTTTTTGACATCATTGGATTATTTTAGAAATCGTCCTTAGTTATTGCGATGATATTTAGTGAAATATATTTTATACTAAATCTCAATTTGTTTTTCAACAATAATATTTACAATTCTTTTCGCGGTTTTCCCATCCCATAATTCAGGAATATCATAATTTGATAAATCTTTTTTTATACTTTCGTTATATGCATTAATAATATTTTTGCATGATAGTTTTACTAATGTATTTGTTCCACAATCTAATGTGCTAGGTCTTTCAGTGCTTGTTCTGAGAGTTAGGCATTGTATCCCTAAGTATGCAGTTTCTTCTTGGATGCCTCCAGAGTCTGTGAGAACTAGCTTTGAAGATTTCATTATTCTTAAAAAATCATAATATCCTACTGGGTCTATAATAAATAGATTATCCATTGAATTCATTCTATTTACTAAATTAAAATCAATAATATTCTTTTTTGTTCTAGGGTGCATAGGGAAAATGAGAGGTAAGGTTTTTTGAATTTCATTAATTGCCTCAAAAATCTCTTGTAGAGAATTTTTATTATCAACATTAACGGGTCTGTGTAAAGTAATTAATCCATAGGAATCATTTTTCACGCCAATTTTTTCTAATATGTTAGAATTCTTAGTATTATTAATATGCTTGATTAGAGAATCAATCATTACATTACCTACAAAATACACACCTTTATTAATTCCTTCATTCTTTAAATTCACTAGGCCACTTTTTTCTGAAACAAATAAATAATCAGATATTGCATCTGTTAAAATTCTATTAATTTCTTCTGGCATGCTTCTATCAAAACTTCTTAAACCAGCTTCAACATGGGCTACTGGAATATTTAATTTTACAGCATTTATTGCAGATGCTAGGGTCGAATTGACGTCACCAACAACCAATACTAAATCGGGTGAATGATTTAATAATACTTTTTCAAATTCTATCATAATCTTGCCAGTTTGATTACCGTGATTTGAAGATCCAACCCCAAGATATATATCAGGTTTTGGAAGATTTAAATCATCAAAAAATACTTTTGACATTTTTTCATCATAATGCTGACCTGTATGTATAAGTAATGGGTCAGTGGTTGAGTTTAATATCATTTGTTCATGTATAGGTGCAATCTTCATAAAATTTGGTCGAGCACCTACAACATTAATAACTTTCAATCTATTTTTCCTTTAGTTATACTATTTAGAATTTATCTTAACTAGTTTATTAAACAATAATTTTGTTATTAATTCACTATTATAATTTTCTGATGTTGAGAGTGCACCTTTTTTTAATTTTTCAAGAGTACTTTGATTTAGTTTTGAAAAGTGTAGCAACATATTAGCTAGTGATTTTTTATCTCCAGGTTTGAATTTAAATCCATTATAATTATTTATAACATATTCACTTGGTCCTGCAATATCAGAGCTAATAACAGGTATTCCACAAGCCATAGATTCAAGACCGACAAGACCTAAGCTTTCTGCAGTTCTCATTGTTGGAAAAACAAAAACATTTATTTTATGGTAAATATTGACTAATTCATTTTGTGGAAGTTCTCCAAGATATTCAACATGCTCTTCCAATTTATACTTTGAGATCATTGATAACATCTCATTTTTTTGTTTTCCGTTTCCTACTATAATTAATTTAATTGAGATTTGGTTTATTAATAAATCCACAGCCTTAACTAAAATATCCCATCCTTTATTTTCATCTATTCTTGAAATAAATCCTATAGTTAACATTTCTGATTTAGATGGGGGAGTATCTTTTGGGAAAAAAATCTTTTTGTCTATACCTCCTGATGGTGAAACAAATATTTTATTTTCTTTCACTATGTAGTTGCCTAAAATGACTTGTTTATAATATTGTGAGGGTACTACAATTGTTTTACTAATAATAATTAGCTTGTTAATTGGAGCAGAAAAAATTTTATTAATTATATTATTAGATATAATATCACTTCCATGGACATTAATAATAATAGATTTACAACGAAAGTAATGCGCAATTAAAACAGGTATTGAGGAATGACTAATATAGTGAACATAAATCATATCATATTTTGTGAATAATCCTTTCAAAATAATTTTAGAATAAAATATAATATAAGTAAGTATTTTACTAAAAGCCCCCTTCTTCTTTCCTTTTATAACGCACAGACTAAATTCAACGTTATGTTGTTTTTCTAAAGAAGAAATAAAATTTTTTACAAATATTCCATAAGAAGGAAATTTTAAAGAAGGGTACATATTTGAAATAAGTAATATTTTCATAAATAAATTAAAATATTATACTTTACCTTTTTCGATCCCCAAGAATAGAGCAAATAAAGTTCCACTCATTGGCTGAATTAGTACATGACCTGCCAGTGAACTATAAAGAAAAATAGTATATATAACCATGGCATTTTGATTTGTATCAAACTTTTTGATTAAAGGGAAAATGATTTTAATCATAGGAGAATAAATAATAATAAATCCTACGATTCCATAAGTAAGAAAAATATCAATGAAGTCCATTTCTGCTCCAAATTTTTTTGCATAGGTTGCTCCAACCTTTTTTGATCTCATTGCACTACCATAGCCAATTGTACAATCAATAGGATTTTTTATAATATTACTTATTCCTTCATAGGCTCGAAAGGCTCTAGTCGCACTCAAATAAGAATACAATCGTAATGGTACTATATCAATCTTATCATGATTGGAAAAAAAATTAATACTATGTAGAGCTCTTTCTTGATATCGGCTAACAAGTGTATTTTGAATAAATAAAACAGGATTTAAGGTTCCTCTCGTAAAAAAAAACAACAATGTAATAATTGCTATTGTTGACAAAATTTTAAAATAGTTTTTTGAAACAGTTTTATAGATTAAAAAAAATGTTAGAAAAATGGGATATATAATAATCACCATTGAACCAGATATATATAATGATATCAGTGTTAGTAATAAATAGAATATATCTGATAATTGATTTTTTAATCTATAGGTGAAAAAAATTACAAATGATAGACCGATTATTGCAGTTGCATTAGATGCGTAGAAAAAGCTTTTACTAGCTTCATAATATACTGAATAAGCGTTAAGTCCTATGCCGGTAATGTAGCCTAGAATTAGTGCAAAAGAATATATAATAGCATTAAATCTCAGGATTTTTATTATATATTTTAAATAATATTGATGATGACTAATAATATGTCCTAAAAGTAGTAAAAAGAATAGAGGTTTTATTGCTTCAGCTAATTCAAATGGGATTGCCTTTAGGACTCCATCCCTAAAGAAATAAAGTAAAATCAAAAATGGTATTAGAAATATAAAGTATAGTGCATATTTATTTTCATCCTTTATATATCTTGATGCAATTATCTCATAAATCAATAATAATGTCAGGATTCCTCGAATTATTTGTCCAATTGTAATTGGCAACCCATCGGAATATATAGTTAGTATGATACCATTGATTAAATCAAGAATGAGAAAACTAAAAAAATAATATAAAATTATTTTTTTAAGATTTAATGTTCTTATACTTGAATTCAATATTACAAATCCCAGAATTAATTAATATTTTTATTTAGATATTGAATTGAATTTTTTCTTAGATTATTTAATAAATCAATTAATCCAACTTTATCATATTCTAGTAATTGTTTTGAAAACTGTTTCTTACTTGAGATATGTCTTTCTTTTTTACCTAAAATGGATAACAAATCACATATGCGACTAGATTTTTCACCTTTGATAACTGAAATAAAAGGTTTGCCAAAATTTAATGCAAAGCAAGTTCCATGATAAGAATCAGTAATTATAAAATTAGAATGATAAAAGTATTTTATGAATTCCTGAGGACCTGCATTTCTAATTTGTTTATCAACCATTATAGAAGAAAATAACATTTGATCTATGCTATATACTTTCATCTTTAATGCTTTACTATAAAAGGTTACTGCATCTTTTATTAAGTTTTTTCTTAATACTGAGTAGACTAGGATATACTTTTCTTTTTTAATTAAAGGTTTTAATTGAAATAAATTTATCCATTGACTTTTACTTAATAATAAAGTGGGGTCTAGTACATGATAAATAGTTTTATTTGGTATGATTTCAGATATTATTTTTTTCCCCTGTTCTTCTCTTGTTGAAATGGATTTAAAATCAGACAAATACTTTTTAATTAGATTTTTTTCATTTTTGTCAAAATTATGATGACCTATACTTGATGCATAAGATATTTTTTTTCTCCCTTTCTTCACAAATCCTAGTAAATAAATTTTATCTAAAACCTTATTTTTATTTATAATAGAAGGGTTCCAAATTTGATCACTGCCACAAACATATAAATCAAAATTTTCATTGATATTGTTACTTAGTAATTCTTTGTACGAGTATTTTTTTGTCAAATTCATATGGTTTTTTATGAATTTAACATTTTTTCTTAGAGTTCCAATACGATAGGGAAATCTAAATATATCATGAATTAGCATTTTCAATCCATGGATTGAAAATGCTAATCTGAAAACCTTATTATGGCGAACTATAAATTGATTATTATAATCTATGGTTTTTACTTCACCATAATTTGATAGAATAACTTTTGTAGCATAAGCTTGTAGCATTGCACCATAGTTATTTGCATTATGTATTGTTACTAAACCAATTTTCATTTTAGTGATTTTAACTTATCTCTGATTTTTTTATAAATATTTCTGAATTCATCATCCATCGAATGTACTGGATTAATAATAATTTCATTTTCAATTTTAAATTCTTTATTAATTAAATCGTGTAGGAAAAAAATAAAATCAATTATTTCCTTTGAATTTATAGTACCATCATTGATTAAAATATTAACATTTTTTTTTGAGGGTAAGTATGATATGTTTCTTTGTAATTCTGCTATGAGGTAATATTTCATTAAAGAATTAAAAATTTTATTATTTGGACTTTTACGGTTAATGAATTTGCTAATAGGGTTTTTATAAATAATTTTTAAAATCCAATATAAGAATAAATAGAAAGAATTTTTTTTTAAAATTTTATGATAAATATCACCAGTTAAAGAAATCATACTTCCAAGATTAGGATAGCTCCATTCTTGATATGAATGCCTCGCTATATGAAATTTTTCTACATTTTTTTCAATAATTTCTCTATTACCTTTATTAAAAATAAATGAAGCCCGTAATATTATAAATTCATTATTTTTAAATATGGAATCACGGTGCTTAAAATTGCATTCATTCTTTTTTAAAATAATAATTTCATTATTTTTGTTTATACATTCCACATATTGAAGATTATCTGAAATACAATCATTATACGCTCCAGCATTCATGAAGATACCACCTCCAATACTTCCAGGTATACCTTCTAAACCCTCATATCCTTTTGCTTGATGCATTATTGCAACTCTAACAAAATCTTGCAATGAATAACCGGCATCGACCAATACTATATTATCTGATATAGATAGATAAGTAAGATTTTTTGTTGAAATTATAATAGAATATTCTATTTCATCTAGAAATAGGACATTACTAGTAAAACCAATAACTTTATATTCAATATGCTGGTTATTTAAAAATGAAATTATTAGTTTTAATTTTGTATAACTTTGAGGTGAAATAAAAACTTTTATATTTCCACCCATTTTAAACCAAGTATCATACTTAATTAAATAATCTTCTTGAAAAGTAATATTGTGATTATTTAAATATTCGACAACTTTATTCAGTTTGTTACTTTGACTCATTTATGAATTAAATTCATTTAAAAAAACATATTTTTTTGTAGCATATAAGTAGATTGATAATAACAATGCGTAGCTTATAAAAGTTGCGATAGCTGCTCCTATAGCATGAAAGCGTATTATAAGAAAATAATTTAAGATAATATTGATAATAGCAGTTATGCCCATATATTTCATCTTCTTCTTCATATTATCTTGAGTTACAAGAGTAGCAGCAGTACTATATGAAACAAAATAAATTGGGATAGCTAATGATAAAATTTTTGTTATCTTTATTGAGTTGTAAAATTCATTTCCAAAAACTAATGGAATCATTATATCAGAAGTAAAAAATAAAATTAGCATAATCACAATTCCAAAGACTAGCATTGATAGATTGCCTTTTTTATATGCATCAAAAAATTTTATTCTGTTACTATTTGACCATCGATGATATCTTGGGATAAAAAATTTTTGGTATAAAACAGTGGGGAATATCATAATAGCAGTTAATATGGAAAATGATGCATTATAATATCCAGCTTGATAGTCTCCTGCAATATATTTTACCATTATTATATCGCTCTGGACATATATAAATGCAAAAAGTGATGCTATCCCAAATGGCCAGGATTCTTTAAATATATTTAAAAGTGAAGGTGTTGATAAAACAGTAGAATTTTGAATATTTTGTTTATGACCTTTTAGTTGAAATAATCCATTTTTCATAAAATAAAGATTGTAAGCTGATAGTAAAAAAAAGAGTAGACCAACTAGAGCATAAATAAAAATAACAAATAAAATATCAATATTATATTTTAGTATATAAAATAAAAAAAAGATAGTTAACAGTCTGCATAGATTAGGAGATAATTGCCAAATAGCGAGGGTTGAGTATCTTTCTTCAAGTTGAAACTTAGCTGACACTAATTGAATACTGATTTGACCTAAAATAAAAAAGGGAATTATTATTAGAATTTTTTTGAACAAATAAGTATGCGGTCCAATGTAAGCCCATGTAATTAATAGAATTATTGTTAAGGAAAAAGATAACAGTAAAAATTTCAATGAAGGCAATATCCATCGTAATCCATCCCAACCTTCATTGCCAAATATTTTCAACCAAAATTGAGACACACCCATACCAGCAAAAAGAGTAAAAATACTTGCAGTACTAATTGCTGCACCAAAAATCCCAAAATTATTTGCACCTAAAAACCTAGCAAGAAATATATAAATAATAAAAGTGCTTCCACTGCCAATTAGAGAACCTATCCAAAGGGGAGTGACAGCTTTGGCAACTTTAATGAAATTGTTCAAAACTATTTTTTTATAGTTCTTTTATAATTGATTTCTTTTATTAATAGAAAACTAATAGATAATCCAAATCCTGCAAATAACATAAACAGAGTTATGAAAGTGCGTTTTGGTTTTGATTTTTCTACTGCAGGTTCAGCGATATCTAATATATTAATAAGTAGACTTTCTTTGGCTTCATCTATTTTTGCAATTTCTAATTGCTGTAGTAAAGTAATATAGACTGCTTTATTTTCATCAATTTTACTATTTAATCTTTTTTCTTTCATTCTTAATGCTGGAGTCACCGATTGAGGGATATCTTTTTTAAAGTCAATCCAATTTTCTTCTGATTTTGTTAGATTTTCTTTTGCTAGGATTGTTTGATTTTGAACAAAATTAAGATTTCTTACTTCTTCTCTATGCTGTTCATATGATATAAACTCTTTTACAAAATCAGCTATATAGTTTGCAATATCAGCAGCAAGTTGAGGTTCTTCCATCATAACAGTGACCGTGATTAATCCTGAAATATCTTCTTTGATAGATATCAAATCATTTAATTCTAAAATAGCTTCATGTGTGAATTTCTCAATACTATCTTTTTCTATTTTATTAAGAGGTAATAGTTTTAAAAGCAATTTTTTAGGATCAAAAAATGCAGGCTTATCAATTTCCCAGTATTTTATCAAATTAATAGGATTTTCGTAAAGTTTTGTTTCCCAATTTTTAAGAACAATATCTTTTTTCAATCTCCTACTATTTATAATATCTTGTATATTATAATAAGGGGTTGCAGATAGACCACCAATACCAAATGTTTTAGCAACTCCACTTAAGTCACCAAACATTCCTTCAGCTTGATTTAATTCACCTGCTGGATATAAAGATATATATGAGCTAAAATAAACTGTAGCAAATAATGAGTAAGTAATTCCAAAAAGTGTAAAAATAGAACTAAAAATTGCAATAATTCCCTTTTTATTCTTAATCAGAGCAGCTATTGCTAGTAAGTCAAACTCTCCGTTATTAAAAATTTGATTTGGAGGATTTATTTTTTTTATAGGTTTAATGAGCTCTCTTTTTTTTAACTCTGCAATTCTATTGCGGAGAGTTTTTTCTTTCAGATTATATTTTTCAGCAATCTCTTTTCTTTTACCCGCATTGATTAATATCTCTGGGTATTCTTGTACAATATCTAGTATTTTTTGTTCGTGTGGAGAAAGTTTCATATTAATTATAATGCGTTTTGAATTACTACAATAATAGCCGCTACATTTCCTAATGTGGTTAATATGTCTTTAAAGATTGTCCAACTATTATATTCGATTTTATCTGGGATAAATATAGTATCACCATTCTCAATATCAAGATTTTTGTTGAATTTAAGTCTTTGACCTGTTCCTGCTTTAATAAGAAATTTTTTCTTAGTAGCTGTATTGGTTAATCCACCTGCAAGCTCAATAATTGATTGAAAATCTAATGTTTCATTAAATGGATAGCGACCTGGCTTAAGTACTGCTCCAAGTACTTCTATATAGTTGAAGTTTTGTGGAATTATAATTTCATCATTTTTTGTTAATGTAAGTTGCATTAGGGTTTTCGCATGATTAATAGATGTTGATTCTATTGTTCCTTTTTTAGTCAACATGCGTGCTTTGATATATGCTCTTTCTTCGTCAGAGCGATTTTCTTCAGGTATAATTAATATTCTGTTTTTTTCCTTATCTGGCAGTCCAGATATTGATTTATTATTAATATATAATTTGTTCTTATCTGCTTTATTAGTATAGCCACCAGCTGCATGAATGATGTCACCAATTTTTGTTTTTCCTACTTCAATAGAATAATAGCCTGGATATTGCACTTCACCTTCTATGTTAACTAAATCTGACCTTTTATAATCTTGAAGATATCTAATCATTATATGATCTTCAGGATATACAGTCAGAGTATCTATTGTACTTATATTTACATTAAAGGTGAACTTATCAGTAGGTGATTTGAATCTAGTTATTTCTATGTTATTTTTATTAGCATCAGGCCTAAATCCACCTCCAAGAGATATGATATCTGCAAGATTTTCATTCTCTACTAATTCATATTTACCTGGAATATTTATACCACCAAAAATAGTAATTTGATTAAGTAGTAACGGAATATGGATTACATCTTCTTGTTGGATAAGAGGGTTATAAATATCTTGTCCGCTAGAACCAAATTTGATTAAGTCAACTTGGAGGCTATCATTATTACGAATAATTTTAATATTTCTTCTTGATAATTCTGGATATTTTCGTTTTTTGTTTTGACTTTTTATCTTTTCATTAAAACCTGTATTAACCGTTTCTATTTTTACCTGGTCTATCTCTTTTTCTTCTTTTTCATATTTTATATTTGATATTATTTCTTTGTATATGTCTGATACTCTTGAAACAGGCGTGGCGATGTAATAACCAGGCTTTTGTAATTGCCCAATGACTTTTACATTAAATTCACGAATATCAGATAAGAGAACATGTATTTTTGCATTTGGATTTAGTTTTAAGATAGATTTTTTAATTTCCTTGATTGCATAAGAAAGTGTTAATCCATCAATATTTACAATACCAAAAGAAGGGATTAAAATTTTTCCGGAAGGTGAGACAACTAAAGTATACGTAGATATATCTTCACTAGTAATAATATTTAGAATGAATTCATCGCCCGGGCCAACAATATATTTGTTTTGGTCGATAGTTTTTTCAATAATTACCTTAGGGTTAGATTGTTTAACATTAGATATCTCATTCCCTATCATGCTGTTAGAGACTTGATTTAATTGAGCCATTCTAAGAGCGTTTATATCTAAGCTTTGTGCATTAATTGCGTAAAAAGATATTATTATAACACGGATTATTGATTTCATTTTTTGATTTTTATGTCGAGGGTCCGACAAGTGTCTTAGACCTACTATCAGAGGAACAATTGTTCTATTTTATTTTACCTTTTAGTTAAACTGAGCGCAGTTTATATCGATAGTAATCCTTAGGTGGTTAATTAAAATTATTCTATTAAAATCATTAATCCAAATCTTATTTTAAATTGCCCGGGCATTAACAATAATTAAATTATAAATCTATAACATTAGTAATGAATCAATATAAAAAATAAATTATATCATAATAATATATTGGATTTAATATGATTTCAGTTAAGGCTATGCGTAAGAATTTAGAATCTTACAAAAAAAGCTTGTCCTTAAAACAGGACAATACCGATCTTGAAAAAATAATTGCTCTTGATTCAGAACTACGTCAATTAAAAACAAAATCAAGTTACATGCGAGAAAAACGAAATAAGGCATCAGAGTCGATTGGCGATGCCAAAAAAGCCGGATTAGATGCCCAAAAAGAAATAAAAAAAACTAGAGAATTAGGTGACAGATTAAAAGTACTTGAAAAAAAATTAAATGATTTATCAACCAAATTAGAATCTTACCTATATCAAATACCAAACTTGCCCCATGAAAGCTCTCCGGAAGGTATCGATGAATCAAAAAACATAATTATTAGGACATGGGGTGATAAGCCTAAAATTAATTTTAAACACCAAACACATATCGAACTTGGTGAAAAATTGAAACTTTTTGATTTCCAAAGAGCTGCAAAACTTTCTGGAAGTGGTTTCCCTTTATATACCGGTTTGGGAGCAAAACTTGAACGAGCTTTGATAAATTTTATGATTGAACATCATGAAACAGAATATGGATTTACTGAATTGTTTCCTCCTGTTCTAATGAGAGTTGAATCTATGGTTACTACAGGGCAATTACCTAAGTTTGAACAAGATATGTATCATACTGAATTAGATAATCTTTATCTAGCTCCAACCGCAGAAGTTCCAATAACAAATGTGCATCGTGACGAAATTATTGATGAAAAAGACTTGCCTATTTATTATGTTGCTTATTCGCCATGTTTTAGACGTGAATCTGGTTCTTATGGTAAAGATACAAGAGGATTGCTTCGTGTCCATCAGTTCAATAAAGTAGAATTAGTAAAATTTACTACTCCACAAACATCCTATGATGAACTTGAAAAATTAACAATGCAGGCAGAATCTGTTATACAAAAATTAGGTCTTCATTATAGAGTTGTTGAGCTTTGCACCGGTGATTTAAGTTTTGCGGCTGCAAAGTGCTATGATCTTGAAGTATGGGCACCTGGAGAACAAAAATGGCTTGAAGTATCTTCTTGTAGTAATTTCGAAACTTTTCAATCTAGAAGAGGAAACATTAGATATAGAAAATCTAGTGATAGCAGTGTAGATTTTTTACATACATTAAATGGGTCAGGTCTTGCAACTCCAAGAATAATGGTTGCGCTTATTGAGACCTATCAAACAGAAGATGGTAGAGTTTCTTTCCCGGATGAAGTTGTTAGTTACCTAGGGATTAAGGAGTTAAAATAATTGAGATATTATTGGGTATTGTTTAATACAGCACTTTGGACAGTAATATTTGGAATTCCTGGCATATTATTAACTTTTTTTGAATCCAATAAAGGAAGTATTTTAGGAAAATTTATTATACCAAATTGGGCAAAATGTATTTTATTTTTCACGAGAGTAAAATATAAAGTTGAAGGTCTTGAGAACCTTGAATCAAATTCAAATTATATTTTTGCAGGAAATCATGCATCTTCATTTGATATCCCTCTTGCTTTTGCAGGTTTACCTTATTGGTTAGTCCCAATCGCAAAAATTGAATTAAAATCAATTTTTATTTTAGGATGGGTTATGGATTCGGCAGGGCATATTTGGGTAGATAGAAGAAAAACATCAACTGCTTTAGATACTCTAAAAAAAACAAAGGATTCGTTATATAAAAAGCCGCGATCAATATTATTATTTCCAGAAGGTACACGCACCTTGGATGGTTCATTAGGTAGTTTCAAAAAAGGAGGTCTATCATTATCATTATATACAAGTTTGCCTATTGTGCCTATTGCATTTAATGGAACATTTAATTTATTACCAAAGGGATCTAATAAAATGATAAGTAGTGAAGTAATCAAACTAAAAATTGGAAAACCTTTTTCTCCAGATGACTATTATAAAGATAATCAAGTAGAATTAGCTGAATATATTCGGGGAAAAGTTCAAAAATTATTATAAAAATTATAATTTTAACTGATTTTGAATTTCAATAACAATATCAAAGAAGAATGTTTACAATGGAAAAGAGAAGGAAAGAGCATTGTATTTACGAATGGTTGTTTTGATTTATTACATAAAGGTCATAAAGATCTTTTAATAAAAGCTTCAAGTTTTGGAAATCTTTTAATTGTTGGCCTTAATTCAGATATTTCAGTTAGGTCTCTTAAAGGTAAGGATAGGCCAATTCAGTCAGAAAAAATAAGAAAAAATATTTTAATTAGATTAGGGATTGTTTCAAGAGTATATATTTTTAGCGAAAGAACTCCCTTAAATCTTATCAGATTAATCAAGCCTGATGTCCTAGTAAAAGGTGGTGACTATAAAATAGATCAGATTGTGGGTTCCAAGGATGTGATGTTGAATGGTGGAAAGGTAAAGATAGTTCCCATAACTCCTGGATTTAGTACTACTTCTCAGATAAAAAAAATAAAAAGACAATGACTTGTTTAGTTTCATGATTTAGATTTATATTTTACAGCGGAGTTTCACTAAATCCTTTTGTTTAAAATACTTACAGCTATAATACCTTATTTTTGTTTTGCCATGGTTTTCCTCGGCGCGAAGGAAAATACTATCTTGAGCGTGTTTCCTAAGGCTTCCGTTTTTACAACAACAAGTGATACATTAAATAGAATTGATGAAACAAGAAATAGACTCCCAGATATAATTAAAGATGCGAAAATTTTAATGTCTGAGGTGATGATATCTGATTTTAATAAAGACACACTAGAAGTTGCATATATACTCAGCAGAATTTTTGAATTACTTATGGAAGCAGATCAAATTGGAGAGATGAATTTAGAAGATAAAGAAGAATTTGAACGTTTTAACAGAACTTTCACAAATCTATATACCCATGATTTAGTTACTGTACAGAATATGAATGCCCCAGTTATGGCAGAGAAAGTTTGGGCAGATATTACAGAAGCAATTGAAATTGAAATGGGTGAAACAAAGTTTACTGTTGTTGAAGACAGAGATGGGCATATTCCCCTTGTTAGAACAAAACAGGTTGATCAATATATTAATTATTTTCAAACTAAGGGACGTAAACAATTTCAAATTTGGCTTGATAGGTATGCAAAATATAAAGATTTAATATTGCCAATTTTAGCTGAGCATGAGATGCCTGAAGAATTCATATATTTAGCAATGATTGAATCAGGTCTTAATCCAAAAGCTTATAGTAAGGCGAAAGCATCAGGGATGTGGCAATTTATTTATGCTACTGGAAAAAAATATGGTCTTTCGAGAGACTGGTATAGAGATGAACGAAGAGACCCTGTAAAGGCTACTCATGCCGCATGTAAGTATTTAAAAGACTTATATAAGCTTTTTGATAATTGGTATTTGGCTCTTGCTGCCTATAATTGTGGTGAAGGAAGAGTATTAAGGGCTTCAAAATTACATCAGACTTATGATTTCTGGCAGATGCATTCATTACCAAGAGAGACGCGAAATTATATTCCATACTTTTTATCAGCAGCTATTATGGCAAGATCTCCCGAGTTATATGGGTTTTCAATACCTAAAAATGTAGAAACCTTTAGATTCGATACTATTACCTTAGAGAAAAGTGCTGACATTGCAGTTTTAGCAAGAGTTGCAGGTATTAAGCCAAATGTATTAAGAGAATATAATCCCGAACTTAGGCAATCTGCGACCCCTGCTGAAGATGATTACCAGCTTAAATTACCTCCAGGTAAAAAAGAAAGATTTTTTACTGCATGGAATGAAATACCTGAAGAAGAAAGATTTGCGCCTCAATTTATTGTACATAGAGTTAGATATGGAGAGAGTCTTTGGACTATCTCAAAAAAATATAATGTTACGATACATGATTTAGCTGCTGTAAATAAAATTAGAAATAGAAATAAAGTTAAAATTGGTCAAAAATTGAATGTTCCATTGAAAGGCGGTCGGGTGTGGGGTAATGGCGATAATGGAGGACCATCAGGTCATTCAAAAAAGATTTATAAAGTAAAACGTGGAGATACCCTTGGGCAAATAGCTGAAAATTTTGGAACAAGAGCTAGTAAGATAAGAAGATGGAATAATTTAAAATACGGTTCTCATATGATACATCCTGGTCAACGGTTGGTTATTTGGGTAAAATGAATATTTTATATATTTTAATACAGGAGGATTAGTCTATGACAAAACAAGAAATTGTTGATATCGTTTCACAAGCCACAGGCTTAACAAAAGTAGAAACTGAAACTGTTATGAATGGTGTTATGGGTACCATTATTGATTCTTTAGCAAATAATGAAAAAGTAGAACTTCGGGGTTTTGGTACATTTGGTATTAAACATCGAATGCCAAAAAAGGCTAGGAACCCAGGAACTGGAGAACCAGTTTATTTACCAGAAAGGTTTGTTCCAACATTTAAACCTAGTAAACTCATGCGTTCACGAGTTAATGATTTAATCAATAAATAAACGGATATTAAATGCCAAGTGGTAAAAAAAGAAAAAAGAAAAAGATGAATACGCATAAGCGTAAGAAACGTCTTCGTGCAAATCGACATAAGAAAAAAGATAAATAGAATATAAGTTAGTCTAGGGACTTAAGATATCCTTGCAGATTTAATTACTTGATTTATGAATAATTATCAAAATTGCTATTCTGTATCAGTCTTAAATACTTTAGTAAAGGAAACTCTTGAGAATAAACTGTCAGATGTTTGGGTAATAGGAGAAATATCAAATTTCCATCATCATCCATCATCAGGACATATGTATTTTACTTTAAAAGATAGTAATTGTGAGATACGTTGTACAATGTTTCGGATGAGCAATCTTCATTTGAAACACAAACCTACCAATGGATTAGAAGTTCGAATACTTGGTTCGGTAACCTCATATGAAAAACGAGGTCAATTACAAATAAAGATTGCCAAGATGGAACCTATCGGTCAAGGTGATTTATATGAAAAATTTGAACTTTTAAAAACAGCTTTATATGAAGAGGGTTTATTTAGTGCTGATCAAAAAAAAAATATACCTCGATATCCAAAAAAGGTAGGTGTTATTACTTCTGCTTCTAGTTCAGTATATCAAGATATAATTAATGTACTAAATCGTAGAGCCCCACATATCAGCATATTGCTTTATTCTGTAAAAGTACAGGGTACTAAAGCAGCAAAAGAGATAGTAAGAGGAATTCAATCATTAAATCAAAATAGCAATACAGATGTTATAATTATTGGTAGAGGAGGAGGGTCAATTGAAGATCTCTGGCCATTTAATGAAGAAATTGTGGCGCGTGCCATTTTTTCATCATCTATACCAATTATTTCTGCAGTAGGGCATGAAACAGATTTTACAATCTCTGATTTTGTTTCAGATCTTCGTGCTCCCACTCCATCAGCAGCAGCAGAACTTGCTGTACCAACATTAAGTGATTTACTTTCAAATCTTTCTGGACTTCAGAAAAGATTAAGTCTTAAGATTGAAAATAAAATTCAACAATCATGGATAAATATCGACCAATTAGATAAACGGATGTCAAACCAAGAACCTGAAAAAAAAATAAAAAATCAAATTCAGGATTTAAATCAAATTCGTAATAGATATATTAATTTATTGAAGAATAAATACGATAAATGCTTAAAAAATACAAATTATCTTCATAGCCAGTTATTTAATCTAGGCCCTGACCAAGTTTTAAGCCGTGGTTATTCAATAGCTTTTACTAAAAATGGTAAAATTATCCGTAGTCCAAAGCAAATTAAAATTGGTAATCATTTTAGTCTTAAAACTTCAAAGGGTAGTTTTAATGCAGAAAAAACATCGGATGTAAATAATAATTAATTGACATTAATTTAAAATATGAAAAAATTAAAGAAATCAAAGTCGTTTGAAGACTCTATTTCAAAGCTAGAGGAGCTAGTAGAAAAAATGGAGTTAGGTAACACTACATTGGAAGAAAGTCTAGAATCTTTCGAAGAAGGAATGGGACTAATAAAATCATGCCAAGAAATGCTCAGCACAGCAGAAAAACGTATGCAAAGATATATTAAAAACTCAGATGGAAGTTTTGAAATAGAGGATGAAAAATGAAGACTCCAAAATCATTTGGTATTTGGGGTAATACTGATAAGGTTTTATTTTGGACGATTTTACCAAAAATAATTGATTGGGCAAGAAAAAATAATTTAATTCCTCACTTGACTACTCGTATTTTGGAATACGATGAAGCAAAAAAATTTAATCTTGATATAATTAGATCTAAGGATGATATAGCAAGTTTAGATTTTATGCTAGCTCTTGGAGGAGATGGTACATTTTTATCCTTAGCTCGGATAATAGAAGATAGGGGTACTCCTATACTTGGTATCCACCTTGGAGATTTAGGGTTCCTTGCTAAAGTGAATTTAAAAGATCTTTTTTATCGACTAGGTCAAGTAGCAAATGGTGAATATGTATTGGAGGAAAGAATATTGGTTTTGGCTTCAATAGATAAAAATGGTAATCAGATAGATCAAGTGGCTTTAAATGATTTTGTTTTAACAAATAATCAATCACATAGGATGTTGGATGCCTCAGTTTATGTTGATAAACATTTAGTAGGTAATTATAGAGCTGATGGTTTAATAATAGCGACACCAACAGGGTCTACTGCTTATTCACTATCTGCAGGTGGCCCAATTGTGACTCCAAAGGTTGAATCTCTTATTATAACTCCAACAGCTGCACATACTCTAACCTCACGTCCCTTAGTTGTTCCAGCATCATCAAAAATCAACATCAAATTTTCTTCCGAAAATAATTCCATACAATTTATAGCTGATGGTCAAATACGTGAATCCTTAGATTCTTCGTGCGTGGTAAAAATCAGTCAATCTAATTATACTGTTAAATTAATTGATTTTAATGATATGGATTATTTTCAAACTCTAAGAAAAAAAATGGGATGGGGTAAAAGAGGAGATCAATAATTATGAATATTATTTTTTAAAGAAATTTGATAAAACATAGCCGGCTATATTTGGGTTTTCCTTTAGCCTTCTCACAGAATATTCAAACCAGTCGGGACCAAAAGGAACATAAACCCTTACTGTGAACCCAGCTTTAATAAGCTCTTCTAGGCAATTACCCATTGGGACTCCATACAGTACCTGAAATTCGAATAGATGTGGAGAAATTTTTTCTTGTTTAATCCAATCAAGCAATTTTTCTATAAGCATTTGATCATGAGTTGCATAACCGCAGAATGACTGAGTTGATGCCATCGTTTTTGCTAGCATAAGAAAATTATTCTGGATATCATCTCTGTTTTGAAAAGAAATTTTCTCTGATTCCTTATAAATCCCTTTGCAAATTCGTGCGTTGAAAGTGTTGCTTCCATATTTTTTTATATCATCTTGACTTCGATATAGATATGCTTGTATTGCAATTCCAACATTATTGTATATATTATTACAGCTTTTATATAATTTAATGGTTTGTTCTGTAAACCTGGAGCTTTCCATGTCGATTCTAAGGAAATTACCAAATTCAGCTGCCTTTTTTGTAATTTTTAATAAATTACTATTAGCCTCAGATTCTGAAATATAAAGACCTACATGAGTTGGCTTAACAGATATAGTACAATCCAGAAGATGACTATCAATTTTTTCATATAAAGTACAATACTGTTTGGTTATGCTTCTAGCAAAATCTACTTCAGTAACGTGCTCACCTAGTATATCAATTGTTGATTTAAAACCTTTATCGTTTAAATCCTTAACAATTGCTAAAGCTTCGCTAATATTCTCTCCAGCAACATATGGTTTTGCAAAAGGTTTGGCAAGCCTCTTAGGCATATGTGGTAGTGCATATGTAATTATTGAATTAAAAAATGACATCCAAAAAATTAGACCAAACTATTTAATACAACTAGTGTGTTTTCGCTAATAAATCAAAAATAATGGTAATAACTAAATATTCAACTTTAGTTTGACTAAGCAAAATATATAAAAGTAAATTTGCGTTCTATTTACCCTTCTAAATTAGGCTTTATGTATAGAGATTTCGGAACCGTTTTTGTTGCAACTGTTATAGCTGTTGTGTTTGTAATCGTCCCACTGATGATACAGTGGCTAGTTGCGCCATCAAACAAAACAAAAGAAAAATTAGAAACCTATGAATGTGGAGAAGTCGTGGAAGGTTCTGCTTGGTTGCAGTTCAATATTAGGTTTTATGTTATCGCACTTATTTTTCTTATTTTTGACGTAGAAGTAATTTTTTTATTTCCTTGGGCTGTCGTTTTCAAGGAGTTGGGCTTATTGGCTTTAATTGAAATGGGAATATTTTTACTTATCCTTGTTGTTGGGCTTGCCTACGTATGGGTAAAATCTGATTTGGATTGGGTAAAAAGAAAAGTACGTTATGGTGCTGGTAGGTATAAAAATATCGCAATTAATCAGGAAAAGTAAATGGGACTATTAACAAACAAATTCCACCAAGATAATGTAATTGTTGCAAAACTTGAAAAACTACTAAACTGGAGTCGTAGCACTAGCCCTTGGTTTTTTCAATTTGGTACCGCATGTTGTGCAATTGAGATGATGGCAGCAGCAGCACCTAGGCACGATATTAAGAGGATTGGATTCATTCCTCGTTCATCTCCAAGACAGGCAGATGTGATGATTGTTGCTGGAACAGTGACAATGAAAATGGCAATACGTGTTAAAAAATTATATGAACAAATGGCTAACCCAAAATATGTAGTTGCCATGGGTTCTTGTGCAACAAGCGGTGGCCCATACTGGCAGCATGGATATCATGTACTTAAAGGGGTAGATATTGTAATACCTGTTGATGTATATGTTCCTGGATGTCCACCTAGGCCTGAATCATTAATTGAAGGTTTAATAAAGCTTGAAGAACAAATACTAGAAGAACGTCCTTTAACACGTAAAATGTCATGAGCTCAGATAAAGAAAAACTTATATTTGAGTTAGTCAACAAAGGTCTTGACGGTGACATGGAAGCTGTTAATGCATGCGATGATAAGATAATTCGTGCGAAGGCCAAAGCTATGATAATG
>MDTB01060242.1_pt1 | contig 46661 bp, 39 predicted proteins | sample 811161 | NCBI WGS metagenome assembly MDTB01 (sample SAMN05326650, study PRJNA326480) | marine metagenome | isolation source: seawater | place: Mediterranean Sea | collected 2009 | reverse complement strand
TCTGCTGTGCTATCTGCTGAGTTAGTATCTTCTCTGTACTGAGTTTCAGTATGAATATAACCTACTGTTACATTGCCCATACCATAAGTTACAGCATAAACATTACCTTCACCGTCTCCGTCAACAACTCTTGACTTTAGCTGACCTGAGTCACCGTATGTGTGATATTTATAAATAGCTGTAAAACCTTGAAGACCAACCTTAGCTGAATAAACCTGAGCTTCTAGGTCATTATATTCTGCTGCAGTAATAATTTGAGTGTTACCTGTAATATTTCCATATGTTAAACCAATATCAACACCTTCAAAGTTACCATTGTAAGCAATTGCTATATCAATAACATCATCATAGTTAGTTGCTGTTCCGCCGTTACAATCTACATTACTTGCTGCACTTGTATTCTTCTCCATACAACTTTCATATGACACAGCTAGCTGAAAACCTTCATATACATTACTCATGAATCTCAATTTCATTCCATCTAATGCATAACCAGCTTCGTCAAATGCTCCATAACCACCTGTAGCTCCGCCAGCAGTAGGATAATATCCAAAAGCATTATTATCAGGTTCTGCTGTAGGTATTAAAGTAGTACCTCTATTATGTATCATCGTACCTGCTGAAAATACATTACCAATAGAAATAGTACCGAAACCTCCTGAGAAAGAAAGCGAGTTTTCGTTTACCGCTACGGTATTTGTATCAGTGTCACCAGATGCATATCCATCTTTTGAAATAGCATATACACCAGTTACTTCGATACCACTATCTAGTGTTGAAGTACCTGTTGCAATTAATCTAGTAAATCTTCCATTAGAAAGACCACTACTTGCATTGTCAGTCTGAGTATCTTGTTGTAATCCAGCTGCAGTTGATTGATCAACAGAAACAGCATAGAATTCCTGATAACCAGAAAGACTAAGTTCTGCTTTAGCTGCAGTAAGAACAAATGCTCCGAAAACTGCTACTAAAGCCATCGCTAAAAATTTTTTCATAAAATAACTCCCGTAAAATATAAAATTATAACTAAAATGAGTTTAATTAATTAGTATTTAAAAACAAGCTGTTTGTAATAAAATTGTAAAAAAATAAAAAAATAGTTGTATTTATACAACACCAAAGATTTTTTAATCTACAGTTATATTAGTTAACGTATACAAAATATGGCTGGTTTTAAAAATATAGAATTAAACAGATCTGATAGAAACTTTTTTAATAGTGCTATGAAAACTCCGGTTTTAACTAAGGAGCAGGAAAAAAGACTAGCTGAAAATTGGGCTTTTAAAGGCGATAAAAAATCCATGCATACAATTATACAAGCTTACTCAAAACTTGTTATCGCATATGCAATGAAATATAAAAATTATGGTTTATCTATTACTGATCTTGTACAGGAAGGCCATATTGGTTTAATGCAAGCAATAGCTAAATTCGAACCTCAAAGAGACATAAGATTTTCTACATATGCGGGATGGTGGATAAGATCATCAATACAAGATTATGTTTTAAAAAATTGGTCCATAGTTCGAACTGGAACTACTGCTTCGCAAAAATCATTATTTTTCAGTTTAAGAAAACTTAAACTGGAACTTAGCACTTACGAAAAGGATCAAGAGAAAGTTAGAGAAATGGTTGCACAAAAGCTTAAGGTAAAGAAATCTGAGGTAGAAATTATGGAAAATAGATTTTCTGGAACAGATAAATCTTTAAACGCTAAGGTCTCTGACGATTATAATCAAGAGGTAGGAAATTTTATAGAAGATGAAAAAAGCTTAGGTGAAACTGATTTAGTTGAAAGACTTGATTTGGTAAGAAAAAGGTCCTGGTTTAAGAAAGCAATGAGAGAACTTGGGGTAAGAGAAAGTCAAATCATATCACTTAGACATTTGAGTGATGACCCACTTACTTTAGAAAAACTTGGTACTCTCTTAAAAATTAGTAAAGAAAGAGTAAGGCAAATTGAGAACAGAGCTATTAAAAAATTAAAGATTATAGTCAAAAATATATCAACTCAGGCTAGATTTGGAGATGTTAGCTAGAGAGCTCTTTCAAAACGTGATTTAAAATATTACCTTCACGAACGTAATTAAATTCTTTATTAGTGTCTATTCTTAATATTCCTTGAATATCCCAAACAATTTGTTTTTCTTGGTTAAAAATAACTATACTTACTTTTTTTGATTCCTCATTACCGATTTTCTCTAATTCAAGATTAACATTAACTAATTCATTACCTTTTAAATTAAGATCTTTAATTTTAAGCCCTTCTTTTAGTTGAATAGGAAGAACTCCCATTCCCACCAGATTTGATCTATGTATTCTTTCAAAGCTTTCTACAATTACTGCTCTCACTCCTAGTAAACGAGTCCCTTTTGCTGCCCAATCCCTAGATGACCCAGTTCCATATTCTTCACCAGCAAATATTACAAGAGGATTATTTCTTTTGCTATACTCTTTTGCTGCTTCATATATGGTCAATGTTTTATTATCAGGAAAAATTTTTGTATAACCGCCTTCTAGGTTAGGAGTTATCTTATTTCTTAGTCGAATATTTGCAAAAGTTCCTCTCATCATAATATCATGACTGCCTCTTCTGGCCCCGTAAGAATTAAAATCTTTCTTACTAACTTGTTTATCCTTCAGATAATTTCCAGCAGGGCTTTCCTCTTTAATTGAACCAGCAGGGGATATGTGGTCTGTAGTTATAGAGTTACCTAAAATAGCAAGTATTCTGGCTCCCTTAATATCCTTTAAGTTACTAGAAGTAAGATTTTTATCTGACAGGAAAGGTGGGTTTTGAACATAGGTGCTAGATATATTCCAATCATAAGTAGGCTTATCTAAGACTTCAATCTGCCCCCATTTAGATTTTTTTTCATCTATATTTTTATACCTATTCAGATAAAAAGAAGAGCTAATTTTTTCTAATAGACTAAAAACTAATTTACTATCAGGCCAAACATCTTTTAAAAAAACCTCTCTATCATTTTTTCCAAGCCCTAACGGTTTGCTCGTTATGTCTATTAACGTAGTCCCCAACAAAGAGTAAGCTACTACAAGTGGAGGCGAAGCCAGCCAATTTGCCTTTATTAAAGGATGAACCCTACCTTCAAAATTTCTATTTCCTGATAAAACTGAACTTACATCAAGTTTGTTTTCTAAAATTTGTTCTTCTATTTCTTTATCTAAAGGCCCTGAGTTTCCTATACATGTAGTACAGCCATATCCAACTATATTAAAGCCTAAAATTTCTAGGTATTTTAACAAATCTAACTTTTTCAAATAATCAGTTACCACCTGACTTCCAGGCGCTAGAGATGTTTTTACTAAATCATTCCTAACTAGTCCAAGTTCATGGGCTTTTTTAGCTAAAAGCCCTGAGGCAATCATTAAATATGGATTAGCTGTATTCGTACAGCTTGTAATTGCTGCCAAAACGATATCTCCATTTTTGACTTTACCAGATGATTTTGAAGATAATTGTATATCATTATACCTTATATTTTCGGCACTTTTAATATAAACCTTAGAAAGTAGAACTTTATCTTGAGGCCTCTTTGGTCCTGCTATAACTGGATCAATTAATGAAATATCAATATCTATAGTTTCATTGTAAGTTAACTTATTATTTTCATCATGCCATAAACCTTGTTCCTTGGCATATGTTTCTACTACTGCACATTGATAAGAAGTTCTACCAGTATTCTTTAAGTATTTAATAGTTTCTAAATCAATAGGAAAAAAACCACAGGTGGCGCCATACTCTGGAGCCATATTGGATATAGTGGCTCTATCTGCTAAAGTAAGAGAATTTAGTGCAGAACCATAAAATTCAACAAATTTACTAACCACGCCATGTTTCCTTAATATATTAGTAATAGTTAATACTAAATCTGTTGGTGTAGTACCTTCTTTTAATCGGCCAAATAAATTTACACCTATTACTTTAGGAATAGTCATAGAAATAGGTTCACCTAACATCACTGCCTCTGCCTCTATTCCTCCAACTCCCCAACCTAAAACAGATAATCCATTGATCATAGTGGTATGGCTATCAGTTCCAACTACGCTGTCAGGATAGATCAAGTTTTCTTCTTTATCGTTCCAAACCACCTTTGCCAGAAATTCCATATTTACCTGATGACATATTCCTACACCTGGTGGTATAACTCGAAAGTTTTTTAAATTTTTTTGTCCCCATTTTAAAAATTTGTATCTTTCTAAATTTCTTTCAAACTCTAGAGAAGTATTAAAATCTAAAGCCTCTGGAGATGCATGTCTATCTACCATAACCGAATGATCAACAATTAGGTCTACTGGTTTAAGAGGATTGATTCTGCTAGCATTTAAATTTGGGATTGATTTAGCATTTTCTCTCATAGAGGCTAAATCTGCTAATGCTGGAACACCTGTAAAATCTTGCATTAATACTCTAGTAGGAAAAAAATTAATTTCTCCTAAATTTTCATTAGTATTTAAACTATTGTAAAGTAGAGAGATTTTATTAATTATATTTTCATTTTTATTACTGGACCTTAAAATGTTTTCGGCTAGTATTCTATACGAATAAGGCATAAACGAGCAATCAGAGAACTCCTTCTCTAAAACTCGTAAGCTATAATAATTTAAACTAGATCCTTTTACATTTAATATGTCGGAAAAATCAGCTCTCATAAATTATTCTACGGAGTTAGAGCCGGGTTTTTCAGAAAAGTATTTACTAAATTTATTTTCTTCATCTTTATATTTGTCTCCATCACTAGGAGCGGCGCCTTTTTGTACTATGTTAGGCCATTTTTCAGAAAATTCTTCATTAAGCTTAGTCCATTTAGTTGCTTTCTCATCAGAGTCAGGCAATATAGCTTCTGCTGGACATTCTGGTTCACAAACACCACAGTCAATGCACTCATCTGGATTGATTACTAACATATTCTCTCCTTCATAAAAACAGTCTACAGGGCAAACTTCACAACAGTCCATATACTTACATTTTATACAAGACTCAGTAACTACGTATGGCATAACGCCGTTCCTTTCTATTTATCTAAAGATTGTAAAACTTTATTTTTAGCGTCATTGCTATCTTTAGTACTAACATAAAGCAAACCTGCTATTTTTCTAATTAACATATCCTCATAAGGATCTAAATTATTATCAATCAAGCAAACATTCCAAAGCATCTCTATAATTTCTATCCTTTTTTTTTGCGTCCAGTTGTTTTTAATTTTCCTAGTATGAGCAACTAAATCACCACTAGAATTAATATTTTCTTGAACTTCAGTTATAGTTTTCATTATCAATTTATCATCGTCTATAGAAAATTGTTTTTTAATAATAGAAAAAATTACTTTTTTTTCATTTTCACCAAATTCTTCATCTATATTAGCTGCTTCTAACAACAATGAAGTTACTGCTACCATCTCATCACTTATTTGCTTGTCAGTTATAGGCTTTTTTTTAGAAAATAAATTAAACATAAAATTTATATATACAGATTAATATTTATTGCAACTTTTTTAAAATATAAAATGGACTATTTTCATCATATTTTTTCTCTAGTTTATTATTTCTTTTATTTAGTATCCAGTAGCTAACGTAAGAGGTCCCCACTATTTTTAAAAATCCTAAAAAATTTAAAATATTAAATAAAATAGATGGAGATAAGTTTAGTTCGTTTAAAATTACATAATCAAAATAAAAAATCTTTCTATTTTTTCTATAAATCTTATTAAAAACACTCTCTAAATAATCAATTTTTATAGCTATATTATTAATTTTAACATATCCGCTAAGACATAAGGCTTTTTCCGATAATTCAACAGCATTATAAATAATCCTATTTTTAGGTGCTTCTTTAGTTGATTTTCCTTTAAAATAAATATTACCTAATAACCACCTAAACTCTCTATTTTCATCTGATATAATACTACTATAGTAAATGTACTTTTGTCCAAATATTATTCCTTTTTTTTCTAGCTGATTTTTTTCTTTTTTATTTAAGTTTAAGTGATTATTTTCATATTCGCTATATTTAAATATTCCTAGGCCCTGGTTTAAGTAAAATAAGATTGATTTAATGGCACTGCTCTCTACCTTAGGATTATAGTCTTGTTGCCAAAAAACAGACCTTATCTTAATTTTAATTTCATGGTTGATCCTTTTCAAAAGTTTAATATAAGTTGCATGGCTTAAGTATTTATTATTATTTATTATAAGGTTAGGACTTAAAAGTGATTCACCTTTGTAAATAGAAGCAATTTTTTTATTGTTACAAAACAATTCTGAGTTGTTGTTAGTCGATATTTTAAGTTCTGGGTCATAAATAATACTTTTAGCGTAGTCCTCTATTAGTAACTTTGCCTTTACAGATATTTCTGTTTTAAGAAACTTATTTTTGAAAAGAGACTTTTCATCATATATTTTTACTTGCAACCCTGATATTTCTCCAATAACCGTATTATTTAAAAGCAAAAATTCATTATTTTTAATTCTAATGTCTAATGACTTAGAAATATTAAATTCCTTTAAAAAAACCTTTAGTTTTTTATCAACAAACTCATTCGTAAGTCTTTCATGTAAAGCATCTGATAGCAACTTTTCTGTCTCTAAGGCTAGCTCTCTTAAATTTAAATTATTATTTGTCCATTGACTACGATTAGATATGTAATTCCAAAATCTAGTTTTAGCTAGCCTAAATGTAAGCATATCAATTGAGCCTTCTAAATTTTGCAATTTTTTTGTTTCTAGTATAGCCCATGATGTATCCAAAACACCTTCATCTACTATACTGCAAAAAATTTTTATTAGAAGATCGGAAAAAACACTATCCAAATTTTTAAAATAGTCAGGTATAGTACTTATATCCCAAAGAAGCTTCATGTTCTCCTTATTATTTAGTCTAACTTTTACTGCGCTTATGCCGGATAAGTACTTAAGAGTGTTTTCATCTCTTTTATTTTGTGTTTTTATTAATCTAGAATCTGAGCTTTTTTTTTCTAAAGATTTTAATAAGTCATATAAACTTGAAAAATCTAAATTTCCTTGACGCCAATAAAGAAATTCTGCTGAGTCATAATTATGATTTTCAATAGCTTTAATAGAAGAGGATGTCAAATTGTAACAATTTAGAGTAGTAGAGAAAGTGCCATTAGCAAAATTTCTCCCTGCTCTTCCAGCTATCTGACCAATTTCATTATTTTTGAGAAACCTATTTTCCTTTCCATCAAATTTATTTAAAGAGGAAAATGAAACATTATTAACATCTAGGTTTAATCCCATTCCTATTGCATCTGTTGCTACTATATAGTCTACAGTACCTTCCTCAAACATGGAAACTTGAGAGTTTCTAGTTAAAGGACTAAGTGAACCCATCACTATTGCAGCTCCACCTTTCATATTTTTAATTCTTGAGGCTATACTGTATACATCATTCGAATTAAAGGCTATTATTGCTGACCTTTTGGGAAGACCTAAAAGCCCTTTCTTTCCTATAAATGAGAGTTTAGACCTTCTTTTTTTTTTTAAAAAAATTGCCTGAGGAAATATACTCTTTAATACTTTTTCCATTAAGTCAGATCCTAAAAATAATGTTTCTAGTTCTCCTCTTAAATTTAAAAGTCTATTTGTAAAAACATGACCTCTTTCAAGGTCTGTACATAATTGAATTTCATCTACTGCTGCAAAATCAAAAAACTTTTCTTCAGGCATAGCTTCTACAGTAGTTATAAAATATTTAGCTGTAACAGGCTTAATTTGCTCTTCACCTGTAATTAATGCCACCTTTAATTTTCCAACTTTTTTAGATACCTTATCATATACTTCTCTAGCTAATAATCTGAGAGGTAAACCGATAATACCTGTATTATAGGCCAACATTCTTTCTATTGCATAATGGGTTTTTCCAGTATTCGTGGGTCCTAATAAAAATATCAAATTTTCTTTATTAACCATTTGATTAGTGAGCTTCTTCCCAGTTACTTCCTTTCCCAAAAGAGACAATTAAAGGAATATCTAATTTTAAAAGTGGTTGATGGGCATGCATCATTATGTCAGTAATTTTATTCTTTAAAGCATTAATATTAGTCTCTGCAGACTCAAATATTAATTCATCATGCACTTGTAATAGAAGACTAGTATTTTTAAAAATAGGATCACTTTTTATTTTATATAATTTTATCATGGCTCTTTTTATAATATCTGCGGCAGTTCCCTGAATAGGAGCATTTATAGCCTGCCTTTGAGCATAATTTCTTACCATAGGATTTTTATTATTATAATCCTTTATATTTATTTTCCTTCCAAATAAAGTATTTACATAACCATTTTCTGTAAGACGTTCTTTCATTGCTTCCATATATTCTTTTATACCTGGATACATTATAAAATATTCTTCAATATATTTTTTAGCGTCACTTCTAGATACACCAATTTGCTTAGATAGACCAAATGCAGATAATCCATAAATAATACCAAAATTAATAGCTTTAGCGTTTCGTCTTTCTTCTTTTGAAATATCATTAATAGGTATATTTAATATTTGGCTAGCAGTTAACTTGTGGATATCTTGATTTTCCTTAAAGGCTTTTTTAAGGCTATTTATATTCGCTATGTGAGATAGTAGCCTCAATTCTATTTGTGAATAATCAAAACACAATAATCTATACCCTTTTTTAGCAACAAATGATTTTCTTATTTCTCTTCCATTCTCGCTTTTAATTGGAATATTTTGCAGATTAGGATCAGTGGAAGAGAGTCTTCCTGTTTGAGCCCCAGACATTTGAAAAGTAGTATGAATACGGTGAGTTTTTTTATTAATATTAAGTAGCAGACTATCGGTGTATGTATTCTTAAGTTTATTTATTTCTCTCCACTTAAGAATAATCTGAGCTATTTCATAACCATCATCGGCAAGTCTTTCGAGCACTTCTGAATGAGTAGAATATCCACCTGACTTATTTTTTTTCCCACTAGGAATCTTAAGCTCTTCAAAAAGAATATAGCCCAATTGTTTGGGAGAGTTGATATTAAAATCTCTTCCTGTAAGCAAAAAAATTTTTTTTTGTAATAAATCAATCTCTTTTTGAAAGTACAAAGACAAATTTTTAAGTTTATCTTTATCAACTTTTATTCCTTCTATTTCCATATCTGATATTACCTTTATTAAAGGTTTTTCAATATTTTGATAGACTGACATTAGTTTATTTTTTACTAAAAGATTTTTAAAAATAGACCATAGTCTCAAGGTAAAATCAGCATCCTCACAAGAATATTTAGTTGCTTCATTAAGGCTAACTTCTGAAAAAGATATTTCTTTTTTTCCTACACCAACTAACTCTTTATATTTAATTTTATTAGATTCTAAATAGATCTCACATAATAAATCAAGATTGTGGTTATGAAGGCCAGAAAATAAGACATAGGACATTAACATAGTATCATCTAATAAAGAAGGTCTAGAAAAACCATTAGTATAAAGGACTATTTCATCAAATTTTATATTCTGACCAATTTTTAAAATATCATTGCTTTCTAATAGGGGGTTTAAATACTTAATTATAGTTTCTTTTTTAAGTTGTAGAGGTTGAGAGGAATTATTGGAATGACCTATGGGTATATAGAAAGCCTTGCCTTCTTCACATGATAAGCTTATTCCAATTAGACTAGAAGCATTGGGCTTTATTGAATCTGTTTCTGTGTCTATAGCAACTAGACCAACCTTTTTTACTTCTTTAACTAGGGCTTCAAGAGCTTCTTCTTTTAATATAACTTGATACTGAGGGTTCAGTTTTTCAGTTTCTCTATTCTCAGTTAAACCAATATTATTTGTAGAAATTTTTTCTTTAAGATTATTAAAACCATATTTTTGAAAAAAATCTAATAAGGAACTCTTATTTACCAAAGTATTAGAAATCTTTTCTATTTTAATTTCTATGTCTATATCAGACTTGAGAGTAACTAATTTTTTTGAAACTTTGATTTCATTAATATTATTTTCAATGGACTCTCTTCTCTTATTTTGTTTAATATTACTGAAATTTAATAGTATATTTTCTAAAGACTCAAATTCATTTATTAGAGTGGCTGCAGTTTTTATACCTATTCCAGGAGCTCCAGGAATGTTATCAACGCTGTCCCCTGCTAAACTTTGAACATCAATTACTTTTTTAGGATAAACTCCAAATTTTTCAAATACTTCTTTTTCTCCTATGATCTTATTTTTTATAGGATCTTTCATTGTAACACTTTTATTAACTAGCTGCATAAGGTCCTTATCAGAAGACACTATTTCTACTTTCCATTCTTTTGCGCTAAAAAATCTAGCATATGTTGCTATCAAGTCGTCTGCCTCATAGCCTTGCATTTCTACTCTGGATATTTTAAAGGCATCTACTGCTTCTCTTATAATTGCAAATTGTGGAATTAGGTCTTCTGGAGGGGCTCCTCTATTTGCTTTATAATCTTTATAAATACCATTTCTAAATGTTTTTCTTGCTGTATCAAATATTACAATAACTTTATCTGATTTTTTCTCTTCTAATAACTTCAATAACATATTACAAAAACCTAGCACTGCTCCAATAGGAACTCCCTTTTTACTAGTCAAAGGAGGTAAAGCATAATAAGCTCTAAAAATAAAGCCAGAGCCATCAATTAAAGAAATTTTATTATTATTACTCATTAATCCTTATTTATATTAATTATGATAGCAAAAAATCGTACAATAATCTCGTTGTATTCTTCTGTATTCTTGATCATCAGTTTGTTAACTGCTTACTTCCCATTATGGTTAAATGAGGCCTTAGAGATTGATGCTAAATACATAGGATTTATTTTGAGCTTTTCAGGAATTCTTAAAGTATTTTTTTCTTTAATGTTAGTTACTTATCTTAAGAGCAGTAAATACTATAAACCTGTTTTAATCTACATAAATAGTTTATTATTTTTAATATTTTTATTTATTTTCTCTTACGGAGAACTGCTTTCTTTAAATTTTATATTAATCATTACCATTGGATTTTTAATTTTATTTGCTCCTGTATTACCCATTATAGAAAGTTTGTATTCACATTTAGTAAAAGAAGCATTAAAAAATTATGGAAAGATAAGAATAAGCGGATCTATTTCTTTTTGTTTAGGTGTTTTTATATTCGGATATTTAATTAATAATTACTCCTTAAGCATATTTCCGTTAATATTTACATTTAGTTTAGGGCTTTTGCTAGTAAGTATTATAATGCTACCAAAAAATCTAAGCATAAAAAATCACTTAAACAAAAGTACTTTTAATAATTTATCTAAAAATAATAATATTTATTTTTACCTAATAATTTGTAGCTTGTTGCAAGCTACTCATGCCATGTATTATGGTTATTCTACTATAGTTTGGCAACAAAAAGGATTCAGTTTTTTTTTAATAGGACTATTGTGGTCATTTGCAATTTTTTCTGAAGTCTTGGTATTCTTTTTTATTGATAGGTATTTTAAAGGAAGTTATTTCTATAACTCTTTACTTTTTTGTGCAGCTTTAACATTTTTAAGATGGATATTAACTTATTTTATAGAAAACTTTTATTTTCTATTATTAATTCAAACTTTACATGGGGTTAGTTTTGCATTAACTCATTATATTATGATTTATTTTATTAACTCTAAAGTAAATAAGGAATCCAAGCTTTTGGCTCAAACTACTTATCATACACTTACAGGAGGTTTTTTCATTACGATACTTACTATATCATGCGGTTATATAATGTCATATAACTCAGGTGAAATAGGATATTTACTAATGTCTTTGCTTGCATTGGGATGCCTAGTATTTATGATAATTAAAAGAAAAGTATAAATAATGAAAAAAAACTCTACTACAAAAAAACCCAATACACTTGAAGTAAGTAAACTAACAAAAAAATATATAACTAAGTCTGATAAAAATGGCCCTTTAGCATTAGATAATGTTTCGTTCTCAGTTAAAAAAGGTTCAATGATGGCTCTACTTGGCCCTAATGGAGCAGGAAAATCAACACTTATAAATATTTTAGCTGGAATTACCAATAAGAGTTCTGGTAAAGCTATTATTAATGGCCATGATATAGATAATTCTTCCCATAAAGCTAAGTTATCTATTGGAGTTGTTCCACAAGAATTAGTTATAGATCCATATTTTACGCCTCGGGAGACGTTAAACTTTCAATCTGGATACTATGGCCTTAAAAAAGAAGATTATATAACTGAGAACTTGTTAGAAAAGCTTAGTCTAAAAGACAAAGCAGAGTCTTACGTGAGATATTTATCAGGTGGAATGAAAAGAAGGCTTATGATAGCAAAAGCAATGGTTCATTCACCTCCAATATTAATTTTAGATGAACCTACAGCAGGAGTTGATGTGAATCTTAGACAATTATTATGGGAATCTATAAAAGATTTAAACAAAAAAGGTACCACAATTCTCCTTACAACACATTATTTAGAAGAAGCAGAAAGTCTATGTAAAGAAGTAGTAATGATAGATAAAGGAAAAATCATAATTCAAGGCGAAATTAAGACACTTTTAAGAAATATAGATTCAAAATCTATAAATATTCAAATAGAAAAAGAAATAATAAAATTACCTGAAAAACTTAAAAAGTTTGGGTTTACTTTAAAAAATAAGAAAAATATTGCTATAAATTATAAGCCTAGTGAGAACTCGATAGAACAAATATTAAATATAGTTTTAATGAATAATATGAAAATAAAAGATATTGTTACCAGTGAGCCTAGTTTGGAAGACTTATTCAATAATTTAGTTAAGTAGTCTATTTAGTTCGCCAAGTTATCAATGAAGACATCAGGAAATTCCAAATAGCGCCAACTAATGCTCCGATTATACCAGAAATATACCACGAAAATGAAACTTCATTAATCTTTCCTATATATAAAGAGTTTGCTATACCGACGTTAGCAACAGCACCCAAGCCACAGGTCATATAAAATAATATTAAAGCCTTAAATGCACTAATACCTTTTTTTCTTCTATCTCTATAAGTTAAAACATTATTTAAAAAGAAATTACTGGTCATTGCAGTTAAGGTAGCAATACTTTGAGAATATAAAAAACTAAAATGTAAGCTAGTGAGAATATAGAGAATTACTAAATGAATTATTACCCCTGATCCACCTATAGTACAAAAGGATACAAACCTAGCAGGTACTATTTTTCCAAATTTTGTTTCCCATAATAATAATAAATATTCCCAAAAAACTAGTGAGTCCAATTTTGACTCTCCAAATCTCCTCGATTTAAAGTTAAACCCTATCTCTTTGTATTTTATATTATTATTTGAAGCTGAAAATATATCCAAGAGTATTTTAAATCCTAAACCTGTAAGTTTGTGTGCTATTTTTTCAAAAAAATTACGTTTTACTAAAAAAAAACCACTCATTGGATCACTTAATTTTACTCCTGAAATTTTTTTTGCCAACCAATTTGCTGTTTTAGAAATGACATTTCTATTTTTTGATAGCCCAGCTGAGTAATTAGTATCTTTAAATCTACTACCAATCACAATATCGAGATTATATTTCTTTTGTAGATTTATCATATGTAGGATTTTATTTTCATCATGCTGAAGGTCAGCATCCATAACTAACATCAGATCAGCAGAGCTTGACAGACAACCTTCTATCACTGCTGAAGAAAGGCCTCTTCTTCCTATCCTTCTTAAGCATCTTACATTGTCATATTTTTTAACTAATCCTTTAACTATCTCATATGTTCTATCACCTGAATTATCATCTACAAAAATAATTTCATAGTTATAAGATTTGTTAAAAACTTTTTTTATGCTTAATATAAAAGGCTCGACATTTTTTGCCTCGTTATAAGTAGGAGTAATAATACTAAGAAACATAATTCATTTTCACCTTTTTTAACTTCGGAAAAAAAATATTTTTTAACCAGCATGAAAAACCAATTAAAGATAATGTCCAAGTGAGATAACTATATCTACCTCCAACGTGATAAAATAAAATTAGAAGTATGAGAGAAACTGATGCAAGAGAAATTAATCTTACTACAGCTTCACTTTTTTTATTAAATATAAAATAAAGGTTAGATAAGATGGCGACATGGTACCAGACTTCATACATTTTAATTTCCCCTATTATATGTGAAGAAATTTTATTCCAAAGCACAAAGTCAAAGTTAAACTTTATTATAGATGCTAATAAAACAACATATTCAGATGGGGATGCTCCGAGATTCCAGTCTTTGTAAGCAGCAATAGTAAGAGGAATAAATTGTTTAGTGAAATAAAAATTATGAATAGGCATGATCAAACTAGGCAATAAACCAACTCCTAAATATACTATACTTATAAAGCTTTTATTTTTTAATAGAATAATTAAAAAATATATTACTATTATCATGAAAGCTGGCAAAGTATTGGCTCTCAATCCTAAGGATAAGCTTAACATTAGTCCTATTAAAAAATAAATTATCAACTCTTTAGTAATTAAAGAGCCATTAACTTTATAAATATTTATTGTCAGAGCTAGAGCAGAGAAAAAGAATAAATTGGATAGAGGCTCAGCAAATCCGCGCATTCCAAGTTTAATATAGTAAAAATGAGAAAACCCAAATGCTTCAAATAGAGGAAATAAATACCAGCAAAACATAAAAAAAATAGCCCAGTTTCTATTTAATAAATTATTAAAAATACTATATATAACCAATGGTAAAAACACTAAAATAAAAATTATCATCCAAGGAGATTCGTCAAATAAGATATAATTTAAAACCCAAAAGTATCTATAAAAAGGCATCAAATCGTAAGCACTTTCTCCCCCCCTAAAAGCTTCTATATAGTCACCTGCTACCAGACTATCTACTATTAAATGAGCAAAATGAACATAAAGTAATCCATCATTTCCACCTTCAAATAGTAAGAATTTACTTAAAATGGAAGGTTGATAAAAATACATGAGCATAAAAGTAAAAAAAGTAGAAAAAATAAAGAAAAACAAATTTAATCTTTTAAAATTCTTAAATATTATCAAGCATATACATATTGATAAAAAGGCTTTGATAATTTTTTCTAGCAGTAACTTTATATTTATAAATTTAGGAGGAACAAAAGAAACATTTAATTTAGGAGTAACTCCCGTTTCAATTAACCATATAGTAAAGGTGCTTTCTTCTTTATTATAAAAGTCTTTTATATAAATACATTTTTTATCCTCATGATATACATTTTTTAATTCTTTAAGCTGTATATAAGCTTGACCAGACCAACATAACTGGGAGTCTGAATTTTGATATTGATCTGGGAATGTATACTTTACAAAGAATGGCAGAAGCTTTCTTTCTGGTTGTTGAATTCCATAAGCATTATACTTAGTATTATTAAAAGCACTTAACTGAAGTGAATATCTATTACTCCAATTAATAGACTTTACAAGCCTGCTCTCATTACTTTTTGTAAGAATTTGTGAAACTGCCTTATCAAATAAGTAATTTGCCGGAGCCGAAATATTTTCAGGAAAAGTTTTTTTAAAGTCATTATTGAGATGAGTAAATATCTTTTCAGGAATTTTTTCCTTAAATATACTATTTTTATAGTTACCACCAATAAATACATTGCTCCCCTCGGTTATTAAAGGTGTTTGAAGACTAGTTTTAATTAGTAATGAAAAAATAGTTATAGTTAATACTATTAGCCACCTTTTTTTACTTAAAGTCAATTCTCCCGAATATATACATAAAAAAAATATTAACCATGATAATAAACCTAACCAAGATGAATTTAAAAATCCTGAAATAAGAATAAAATTAATTAATAAAATAAAATTTAATAAAATCTTTGATGATAAAGAGTTATTTATTTTGATCATATATTAATAGCAGATTAATTTAATAAATTAAATAATATTAAGTTCTCTAGCAATAAAATCTATAACATTGTTTAGCTCTTTATGCGCTATACTGTTAGGAGCAGTTTTACCTATCCAGTTTCCTAATTCTGCCCCTTTTTGAAAATCAGACCTTAGTGATATTTGAGGAGATAGCTTCCATTGTGATGGTAAAACTTCAATAATTTTTTCTCTGGGTAAATTTCTTTGAGGGTGGATTCTAGAGGGAACAATTATTCCTTTGGCTTCTTGATTATCTTTAAAAGTTGAAATAACTCTTTCAATCAATGGGAATGTTGCTTCCCATTCCAATGAACTAAGCCCTACAGGTATTATTACATTTCTAACTTGTCTTAATAATTCTGTAAAAATTATTATATCTATAGGTGGTAAGTCAGTTATTACTAGATCACAATCTAATGCCATATTAGAAACCGCTGCACCCCAAGTATGTAATGCATGATGTAAGTTACCAGATGCATTTGGTAAAGTAAGACGTCTTAATCTGAGGCCTTTTATTTCGGTCTTTTCTAACCAAAGCGATGTTGACCCAATAGGATCTCCATCTATCAAAACGCATTCTAGATTATAGTTAGAGACAAAGCCAGCGGCTAAGTTTACAGCTAGTGTAGTTTTTCCTACTCCTCCTTTTCTATTAGTGACTGCTAAAATATTGTTTACCATATTTACAAAATATTATTACTTAGAATTATATTAAAAAAAAGAATAGATATTATTAAGATTATTACAATTACTTTAACACCTGTAATTATACTAGGAAAAATTAACTTCAATGTAAATACAACTACGATACTTATTATTAGCTTAAGAAATATTTTCCCCTCCATTAAATAAGTTTTTAGAAACCAATAGCTACTCCTTCCCTTCTATGGTCAGCATAGCCTTCCCAAAAACCTTTGTATTTCCATATAATATTCAGCCCACTAGTCATTTCTTTTCTAACTATATCGTGATTCATTAATTGTAATTCTTCAGATATTTTGTCCCCAGAAAAAATGCTTTCTATTTCAGAAAAATTATTTCTAGAGCAAAGGTGAGGAAATTTTATTGTTTCTGTTAATCTAGTATTAAAATAAATCATGTAATATATAGTCTTTGCTAGATAACATATTATTCTGCTTCCTCCTGGAGAACCTAAAACACCAATTAATTCATTATTTTTAAATATTACAGTAGGAGCCATGCTAGATCTTGGTTTCTTCTTTGGCTCGACAGAGTTAGCAATTTTCATTCCTTGTTGGTTATTTTTTCTAAAAGAGAAGTCTGTTAATTGATTATTTAGAAAAAAACCTCCTACTGTTTTTCCTGAACCAAAGGCGAACTCTATGCTACTGGTAAGTGCTACTGCATTCCCGTATGAGTCTACTATGCTAATATGGGTGGTAGAAGGGAAATTTAAATTATTTCCTGTAACTAAATTACTTACCTTTTTATTTCCGGGATATCCATGGCTAACATCTTTAGTTGCACGTTTGATATTTATTAGATCAGCTCTTGTTTTTAAGTACTTTTTACTAAGTAGCCCTTCTAATGGTATTTTAAAGAATTTGGGATCTGCAATATACACATCTCTATCAGCATAAGCTAACCTGGAAGCTTCTAAAAAAAGGTGTTCATCTAGTGAAGTAACAGAAGGTTCAAAATTAGTATCAAAATTTTCTAAAATAGATAATATTTGTATTACACCGACACCACCCGATGTAGGTGGAGGAAATCCACAAATTTTATATCCTCGTAAATTTTTACAAATAGCTTTTCTTCGAATAGTTTTCCAGGATTGGAGATCTTCTTTTACTAAGAAAGGAGACATTTTTTTTTCAATCTCAATAGATATAAGACCTTTATTAATAGCATAAGGATTTTTTGCAAGTATTTTTAGGGAATTTTCTAGTTCATGGTTTTCAATAATACTACCTATTTTTTTTGACTTTCCTTTAGCGTAATATATTGCATTTGCGTAAAAATCATTTTTAACATGAGGTGCCCAACTTAACATTTTATTTAGTCTTTTTGAAACTTTAAAGCCTTTTGCATGATATATACCTTCTACAAACAAATCTTTCCAATCTATGTGACCATGTATCTTATGAATATCTGCAAGCATTGAATATAACCCTGGAACTCCGACAGAAATAGGCTTTATTAAAGCATCTAAAAATTCTTCTTTATTATTTTCAGAGTCTAGATACTGATTAGGATAGGAACTACTTGGAGAAATCTCTCTACCGTCCCATGCCTCTAGTTTATTTAATTTCTTATTATAGTAAATTAAGAATCCTCCACCACCTAAACCTGAAGACTGAGGTTCAACAACAGACAACACATTCTGTGCTGCTATTGCTGCATCCACAGCATTACCTCCTCTAATTAATATATTTTCGGCTGCCGATGCGGCTCTTTCATCTGCGCAAACAACCATATAATTTCTGGCTAATTTAGTGATATTTTCTTTTTTAATTTTAAACCCTATTTCTGGATTAGATCTATAGTCTATATCATTCCCAAGTAGAGAAGAAATGTATAATATTTGTAGAAAAAAAATATATTTGATAAAGTTATATAGAAATTTTTTAAAAAACATTTTTCTTACTTGAATATACATTGTGACTACTTTAATTACTAGAAATTTAAAATCTTTGAAAAAATATTTAAATAACAAAGATTTTAAAAATAAAAAAATTGGATTAGTCCCTACAATGGGTGCAATTCATAAAGGGCATTTAGCTTTAGTAGATAGATCAAAAAAAAATTCTGATAAAACTATAGTTACTATTTTTGTTAATCCTATGCAGTTTAACAATAAGTCTGATTATAAAAGCTATCCTATGAGTCTAAAAAATGACATTAATATATTAACTAAAAAAAAAGTAAATCTAATATTTATTCCTAACAACAAAGATATGTACCCAGATAATTTTAGTACCTATATTGAACTGAAGAAATACGAGAACATTCTTTGCGGAAGAAAAAGAAAGAATCACTTTTCAGGAGTAGCTACTGTAGTACTAAAGTTATTCTCGTTAGTTCAACCTAGTGTGGCTTATTTTGGAGAGAAAGACTTTCAGCAACTTATTATTATTAAGAAGCTAGTCCAAGATTTTAATTTAAATGTAAAAATAAGCGCGGTTAAAACTGTTAGGGATAAGCAAGGTTTAGCACTATCCTCCAGAAACAAACTACTTAATACTGAACAAAAAAAATTAGCATCAAAAATAAATAAAATTCTAAAAACTATATCTTATGAAAAACTAAACAACTTCAATAATTTTCTAAATCAAATAATGAAGATTCTAAAAAATGAAGGTATAAAAAATATTGAGTACCTAGAGATTCGAGATGAAAAAACTTTAGATTTGTTTAATCCAAAATACATATCTAACAAAAAATATAGGGTTTTTTTTGCTGCTAAATTAGGTAATGTAAGAATTATAGATAATATTAAGATTTAACTTTATTTAGTAGATTAATTAGTCGGTATAAAGCCTTACTTCTGTATCTTCTATTTCAGCTAGAGCTAATTCAGTAATTGATAAGCGATCTGCTGGCATGCCCATGGATATAAGTGAACTTATAATTTTTCCAGCTTTATCTCTAGCATTTGCCGCTCTTGCTGCCTTATCACTAGAGTTTCCAGCAGTAGAGCTAACTGCTACTAAGGTGAATGATGCATTAGGAGATCTCTCCAAAGCTGCACTTACTGCCCCAAAAAGACGCTGACTATATTTATTAGATTCTCCTTGTATTCTTATTACTGCTATTGGATTCCCTGATAAATTTGCATCAGATCTTTTATCTTGATTATTAATAATATTCTCATCATTAGATGCTGGAAGAGAGTTAAGTGTTCCTAAACCATTTCCATAGGACTCGCCTATAGATATCGCACTCGCTAACTGAGTCAGCCTTCTTCTTTCGGCAGCTAAATATATATCTCTTCTTCTAATTGTTTCATTTAGGTTTTCTAACAGACGAGTTAAGTCTACCCCCCTCCTTTTTATGTCATCTTGCAAAATAGATAGTTTTCTATGGTCTTCATCAACTGCACCTCTTAGCCTTTTTGCAGATCTAGTCTGATCTTTTAAATATGAGACTCTAGCCGATAGTAGAGAAATTTGGTTTCCAAGTTCAACTAGTTGTTGGCCTTGAGTTCCCACCGCAGCTAATTCTGTTAAAGCCCTCTCATATTGGTTTAAAAGAATTGGATTACCTGGAGTAGTTCCAATTTGTAATCTTGCTGCTATAGCTGCTACCGTTGAATGATATAATTCTGCACTTGAGATACCATTCGCTTTTAACATATCAAATAGGTTTTTATTTTCTTTTACGTCATTATCCAATATTAAAAACTCTTCACGCATTTCAGCTACTCTATCACCAACGTATGTTTGAACAGGATTTATTTCTGGCATATCCTCTTTAAAAATTTGTTGATCAATTTCTGCTAAATTATCTGTGTCTTGATTATCCCCAATTGCGTCAATGATAGTAATATCACTTTCAGCTTCATTATAGTTAGGACTAGCTGATAGCTCTATTTCCTCAACATCTTCTGGATCAAAACTTTCACCAGGAATTTCTCGAATCACTACTTCATTATTTTCAGCACCTTCTGTGGGCCATAAGTCAGTAAATTCATTAAACGAGCAACTACATACTATTAAAGCAATAAAAAAAAGTGTAGAAATTTTTAAAATATATTTTTTCATAATTTCACCAAAGAAATAAATAATACTAACACTAATAAAATAAATCAATAGAGAGAAATATAATTATAATAAGGATAATATTATGTGTGATAAATTTACAACTAAATAATTTTTAATAAAAACTACTACGTATTAGTTTTTTTTATTCTTTTATGCTAATTATTATAAATTGCCCCTGTAGGCTAACTGGATAAACCACATGACTACGGATCATGATTTAGGGGTTCGAATCCTCTCAGGGGCGCCAAAAAAAAGCTGTCTTAATCTAATAAACATTTTTTTTAAATAATATAGTGATAAACTAATATCTGATAAAACCATGAATTTACTTGCAAAAAATAAAGCTAACTTTGCTCCATTAACTCCATTATCTTTTCTTTACAGAACCGTAGAAATATTTCCAAACCACACAGCATGGATCTATGGGAAGAGAAAGGCTAACTATCAAGAGTTTTTTTTAAGATGCAAAAGCCTTGCTCAAGCAATAAAAGATCTTAAGGTTTCTAAAGGACAAGTAGTTTCAGTATTGCTACCTAATGTTCCAGAAATGATTGAAGCACATTTTGGCATACCTATGTCCGGAGCTATTCTCAATTCATTAAATACTAGATTAGAAAAAAAAAGCATTGAGTTTATTTTAAAACATAGTAACTCAAAAGTTTTAATATTTCATGAAGATTATCTGGATTTGATTAAAAGTCTTTCTATTAAAAAAAAAATAAAGCTTATTTTGGTTCATGACATGTTAAATAAAAGGGATAAAGAGATCATTAATTATGAAGATTTTCTTAAAAACATATCTTCAGTAAAAGCAAAGAAGCAATTAAACTATTATCCAAAAGATGAGTGGGATTCCATTACACTTAATTATACATCAGGAACAACCGGATTATCTAAAGGGGTTTTATATCATCATAGAGGAGCACATTTAATGTGTTTAAATAATCAGATGGTTTGGAAAATGGGTTATCACCCAATTTATCTTTGGACATTGCCTATGTTTCACTGCAACGGTTGGTGTTTCCCTTGGACTATAGTTGCCCTAGCAGGAACACAAGTATGCACTAATAGATTTACTGGAAGAAAAATTATAAATTTAATAAACAAACACAGCATTACACACTTATGTGGAGCGCCCATAATATTACAAATGATAATTGATAACAAAAAATATAAGAAAACAAAAAAACTTACTAATGTAATGACTGCTGCCTCTCCACCTTCGCCCAGTATTTTAGAAGAAATAGAAAATAGTGGATTTTCTGTAACACATGTGTATGGACTTACGGAAAGTTATGGTCCATCTGTTGTTTGTGAATGGAAGCCAGAATGGAACAATATTAAATCAACGGTAAAAAAATCAAACTTAAAGGCGAGACAAGGAGTAAGATATCCATCTCTAGAATATTTAGATATCTTTAATCCAAAAAGCATGAAGCCAGTTAAAAGAGACGGAAAGTCTTTAGGAGAAGTATTTCTCAAAGGAAATATTATTATGAAGGGTTACTTAAAAAATAAACAGGCTAATACAGAAGCTTTCAAGAAAGGATGGTTTCATACAGGAGATCTGGCTGTAATGCACAGAGATGGATATATAGAGTTAAAGGATAGATCCAAGGATATTATAATTTCAGGAGGTGAAAATATTTCCTCTATAGAGATAGAGAAAACTTTGTTAACCCACCCTAAAATTAAGGACTGTGCAGTTATTGCGATTAAAGATGATAAATGGGGAGAAGTCCCTTGTGCTTTTATAGAAAAAAATAATAATAATTTAACAAATGAAGATATAATTAAATTTTGCAGAGAGCACTTAGCGGGATTTAAAGTTCCTAAAAAAATTATATTTAAAAATCTTCCAAGAACTTCTACGGGAAAAATACAAAAGTTTAATCTTAGGAAAATATTAAAAAAAAATAATGCCTAGATTTAAATTAACTTTAGAATATTTAGGAACTAATTTTAGTGGATGGCAGAAGCAAAAAAATAGTTATTCAGTTCAAGAAGCGATAGAAAAAGCTGCAAAAAAATTGTTGCAACAAAAAATAGATTTGGTGGTAGCTGGAAGGACTGATTCGGGAGTTCATGCTGAAGGCCAAGTAGCTCACTTTGATATTATAAATGATTTTTGTGTGAGAAAAATACATTTAGGTTTAAACTATCATCTTTTAAATGAAAAGCATGGCATAGACATAAGTGTCAAAAAAGTAATAAAAGTGAAAAAAAATTTTAGTGCTAGGTTTTCTGCAAAACAAAAACTATATCAGTATTTAATTTTTAATTCTGATTCTAGAAGTCCAATTTATCATGATAAAAGCTGGTGGATAAGAAGAACTTTAAATATAGAAAGTATGATTGAAGGATCAAGGTATTTAATAGGTAGACACGACTTTTCTTCATTTAGAGCAAAAGGATGTCAAGCTAACTCTCCGTTAAGAACATTAGAAAAGATAAAAGTTTCTAAGAAAAAAAATATTATAAAATTAAGTTTTTTTGCAAAATCTTTTTTATACAATCAGGTAAGAATAATGGTAGGAACACTAAGAGACGTAGGTATAAGATCTATTGCTCCAGAGGAGGTTCAAAAAATTCTTAGAGAAAAAAACAGAAATATTGCTGGTATAACTGCGCCAGCTAAAGGCCTTACCTTAAGGAAAATTACTTACTAAAAATTAAGCCAAATCGTTATAACTTAAAATGAACTTCTCATAAATTTTTTGAAGACTAATTAAATCTTTAATAAAAACATTTTCATTAACCTGATGCATGGTTTTTCCTACTGCTCCAAACTCTACTACTGGACAAATATCCTTAATAAACCTGGCATCTGAAGTTCCTCCCGTAGTAGAGAGTTTAGGAGACTTCCCTGTAATTTTTTTTACAGAGGAAATTAAAATATCAACAAATTTATCTGGAGGAGTATAAAAAGGTTTATTATTTGAAATGATATCAATAGAAAACTTGCAAGAATATTTATTGCATATTTTTTTTATTTTTCCTAAGATTTCTTTATCATTATAGGAATTATTGTAACGAATATTTAAGCTGATTTCTGTGGAAGACGGAATAACATTGCTAGCTAAATTTCCTGTATCGACTGAAGTTATCTCTAAATTAGAAACAGGGAAATTCTCAGAATTTTTGCCTAAATTTAGATTATATAAATCATTACATATTTTACTACTATAAAACAAAGGGTTTTTTGCTAAATGAGGATATGCAACATGTCCAGTATTTCCAATAATTTTAACTTTTAAGGAAAGACTTCCTCTTCTACCTATTTTTATCATATCTCCAATATTAATAGGGTTTGTTGGTTCTCCAACAATACAGTGATCAATTTTAATTTTATTCTTTTTGATCCAAGAGACTATCTTCTTAGTGCCATTTTCTGCTACTCCTTCTTCATCTCCAGTTATCATTAAAGCTAATGAGAAATTTAAATCATGATTTTTCAGTATGTTTTCGCATGCATTTATCCAAGCAGCTATTGCGCCTTTCATATCTGAAGCGCCTCTTCCATAAACTTTATCTTTTGTAACTTTACCTATAAAAGGATTATATTTCCAAGACTTTATATCTCCTGGAGGAACTACATCAGTATGCCCTGCAAAACATAATGTTCTACTATTTTTTTTAGGTTTTTTTGATATAGAAAATAAATTTAATACTTTAGCATGATTTTTTGATGCAAAGAGAAGTTCATGATTTTTAAAACCTAATTCAAATAGTTTTTTCTTGAGTAATCCTATAGCACCGTCGTCTTTAGGAGTTACTGATTTTTTTTTTATAAGACTGGTGGTTAAGTTGATAAGTTTTGCCTTCATAAATAATATATATAGTTTATTATTATAAAAATTGCTTTAAAATTATTATTTATATTATTTAATTAATTTCTATGAAAAAAATATTATTGTTAGGAAGTGGTGAGCTGGGAAAAGAATTTGTTATAAGCGCTCAAAGAATCGGTTGTGAAGTTACTGCTTGTGATGCTTACCCGGATGCTCCTGCAATGCAAGTAGCAGATATGTCAAGAGTATTCAATATGTTAGACGGCAATAAACTTAGAAATGTGGTTGAGGAAGTTAATCCTGACTTTATAGTTCCTGAGATAGAAGCTATTAGAACTGAAGAACTTTTAAAACTAGAAGAAAAAGGCTATTCTGTAGTTCCATCTGCAAGAGCAGTAAATTTGACCATGAACAGAGATGAAATAAGAAATAGAGCTACTTCATTAGGTATTAAAACTGCAAAGTATAAATATGCTACAAATATAGAGCAAACTTCTTTGGCAATAAAAGAAGTTGGCCTGCCCTGCATAGTTAAGCCAGTAATGTCTTCATCAGGCAAAGGTCAGACTATGATTGAGAAAGAGAGTGAAGTAGATAAAGCTTGGACTGAGGCAACAAAAAATATGAGAGGTGACAGAGTCAAAGTAATAGTGGAAGAGCTTATAAATTTTCACGCAGAAATTACGTTATTAACAGTTAAACAAAAGAACGCTGAAACAATTTTCTGTAAGCCAATAGGACATAAACAGTTTGAAGGAGATTATATAGAAAGCTGGCAACCAGCTAACATAGATAAGAATTTACTCCTGAAAGCAGAACATATTGCTAAAACTATTACTAATGATCTAGGAGGACATGGCCTATTCGGAGTAGAGTTTTTTTTACTTCAAAATGAAGTTATATTTAGTGAAGTAAGCCCTCGTCCTCATGATACAGGAATGGTAACTATGTTTACTCAAAATTTGAATGAGTTTGATTTGCATTTACGTGCACTACTAGATTTACCTATACCAAATATACTCTTGTTAAGAAAAGGATATAGCACAGTTATTAAAGCAGATGACAAAATCCCTATAGATTCTAATTATAAAATTGAAGGTATTAAAAAAGCATTGATGTTAAATAATGTTGAAATAAGACTTTTTGGGAAGCCAAAGGCTTGGCCCGGAAGAAGGCTGGGAGTAATACTATCCAGCGATAAAGAAAATGGTGAAGTTGCTAAACGATTTTTGACTATTTCAAAAAACTGATTATTATTTCTTGGGATTATGAATATTAAAAAAATTTTGCTTTTATCTGTAATAATCTGTTCTTCTATTAATAATTCTTTTGGAAAAGATTATATATTGAAATGGTTCAATAATGTTAAAGTTTTAGATCATATTGAATTTCAAGATAAATCAAAATACCAAGTAGTTTTGGCAAAAGGCTCATGGGAAGATAATGAGGGAAATTATGGATTTTTAAAATGTATTGGACCAAATTTAATTTCTTTTGAAGGCAAAGTAGAATTAGAAGCTTTTTGCGAAGGATATGATAATAAAAAAAATTATTTTTTTGTAAAATTGATCAGGAAATCAGATTATGATGTTGGAATAGGAGAAACATTATATTTAGATGGTAGTGGAAGGTATAAATCCTTAGTTAACAAAAAATGCAAATACGCAATTAAGTATATTGCAGGGAATAAAAATGGTTTTTATAGGCATATATGTAAATGAAATATTGGTTATTTAAAAGTGAGCCTTCTAGTTGGTCATGGGAAGACCAAGTTAAAGCAGGAGCAAAAGGAGAGGGATGGGACGGAGTAAGAAACTATCAAGCAGCTAATAATATGAAAAAAATGAAGGTAGGAGATATAGGGTTTTTTTACCATTCAGTAACCGAAAAAAAAATAGTCGGTATCGTTGAAATAATTAAAGAATACCATCCTGATACTACTGATAAAACTAATAAATTTGGGATGGTTAAAGTTAAAGCTCTTAAACCTTTGAATAACCCTATTAGTTTAGCTGATTTAAAAAATAATAATTCTTTAGTTGATTTTCAAATGCTGAAACAAGTTAGATTATCAGTAGTTCCTGTTTCTAAAAAAGAATGGAATATAATATGTAAAATGGCCAATTTAAAAAATCTATAATTGTATTATAATATTAAAATAATAAAGCGGAGTGATTGAAGATGGATAAAATATATAAAACACCAGAAAATTATGCTTCTGAAGTTTTGGTAGACAACGAGAAATATAAAAAAATGTATAATGAGTCAGTAAACAATCCAGATTCTTTTTGGCAAAAACATGCAAAAAGGATAAATTGGATTAAAAATTTTTCTAAAGTCAAAGACACTAGCTATGAAAAAAATAATCTTTATATTAGATGGTTTGAAGATGGAACTTTAAATGTAGCTGCTAACTGTATAGATAGACATATTAAAGATAAGGCAGACAAAGTAGCATTGCTCTGGCAGGGAGATAATCCTGAGGAAGTTAAAAAAATCTCCTATTTAGAACTCTTAACTGAAGTATCCTTAATGGCAAATATTTTATTAAAGTACCAGGTTAAAAAAGGTGATAGAGTTACTATATATATGCCAATGATTCCTGAGGCAGTTTATGCAATGTTAGCTTGTGCTAGAATAGGAGCAATTCATTCTGTTGTTTTTGGAGGCTTTTCTCCCGAATCATTAGCAGATAGAATTGAGGACTGTAAGTCAGACTTTATAATTACTGCAGATGAATCGCTTAGAGGAGGTAAAACCTTTCCACTTAAAAAAAATGTCGATCAAGCGATAAGTAGAGTAGGGACTGTCAGGAATGTACTAGTAGTTAAAAGAACAGGAGGAGAGGTTAACTTTGATCCTTCTATAGATATTTGGTGGCATGAAGAAAAAAATAAGGTTGATAGCGTATGTAAGCCTGTAGAAGTAAATGCAGAAGATCCACTTTTCATTTTATATACTTCTGGTTCCACAGGAAAGCCAAAAGGAGTTCTGCACACCTCAGGAGGATACCTGGTTTATGCCTCAATGACTCATGAGTATATTTTTAATTATAAAAGTAGTGACATTTATTGGTGTACCGCTGATGTCGGTTGGATTACTGGGCACTCTTATATAGTTTATGGCCCACTGGCTAACGGAGCTACTACTTTAATTTATGAAGGAATACCAAATTATCCAAATGCATCTAGGTTTTGGGAAATTTGCGACAAGCACAGTGTAAATATTTTTTATACTGCTCCTACAGCACTTAGAGCTATCATGAGAGAGGGAGACGATTTTGTCAAAAAAACTTCTAGAGAGAGTTTAAAATTGTTAGGTACAGTTGGGGAACCAATAAATCCAGAGGCTTGGAAATGGTATTACGAAGTTGTGGGAGCTGGTAAGTGTCCGATAGTAGATACTTGGTGGCAAACTGAAACCGGAGGGGTTCTAATATCCCCAATACCAGGTGCTAATGATATGAAACCTGGATCTGCAAGCATACCTTTTTTTGGTATACAACCTGCTATAGTAGACAAGCAGTCTACGGTTTTAGAGGGAATTGCAGAAGGAAATCTAGTAATTACAGATAGTTGGCCGGGACAAATGAGAACAGTCTATGGAGATCATCAAAGATTTATTGATACATATTTTTCTACGTTTGATAATGTTTATTTTACAGGAGATGGAGCGAGAAGAGATGAGGACGGTTTTTATTGGATTACTGGAAGGGTAGACGATGTCATTAATGTATCGGGACATAGATTAGGAACAGCAGAGATTGAGAGCGCTTTGGTATCACATACCTTAGTAGCAGAAGCAGCTGTTGTAGGTTTTCCTCACGAAATTAAAGGACAAGGAGTCTACGCTTATGTAACATTGAAATTAGGTAATGATGGAAATGATGAACTGATACGAGATCTGTTAAATACTGTAAGTAGAGTTATCAGCCCAATAGCCAAGCCAGAACATATTCAATGGGCTCCTAATCTTCCAAAAACCAGATCTGGAAAAATAATGAGAAGAATATTAAGAAAGATAGCTGCTAACGAAATTTCGCAATTAGGAGATACATCAACATTAGCTGATCCTAGCGCAGTTAAAGAGTTAATAGAAAATAGATTAATAAAATAATTAAATTTATTCAGGAGAAAAAATGCAAATAGAAAGATTGAAAGTTTATTTATCTGGAGAGATCCATACTCAATGGAGGGATAAACTAAAAAATAGTATTAATGATTTACAATTAAAAGTAGTATTATTATCACCAGTCACAGATCATTCACTTAGTGATGATTGCGGAGTAGAAATTCTAGGTCAGGAGTCTAAGAAGTTTTGGCATGATCACAAGGGTGCAAGCATAAACTCCATTAGAACTAAAAACATGATAGAAAAGTCTGACGTTGTAATTGTAAAGTTTGGAGATAAATATAGACAATGGAATGCTGCTTTTGATGCTGGTATGGCAGTCACCTTGGGAAAGTCATTAATCACTTTACATGAAGAAAGTCTAGATCATGCATTGAAAGAAATTGACGCAGCTTCTAGTGCAGTATGTAGAACTGAAGAACAAGTGATACAAACTATTCAATATGTAGTTAATGGAGAAGTTATACAAAAAAAATAAATTTTTTTTAAAAGTCTGATACCCTTCCCTTAACTTCCCAATCTCCATATCTTGTAGGTTCTGGACCTTTAGGGCCACCAATTTCTTTTACATTTTTATTCTTAGCGGGCTTTTTTTTTATTATTTTATTATTTTTTTCTTTTGGTTGATTTAATTTCATAATATAAATTTATATGAAAAAAATTGATAATGCTAGGTATTTAATACTAAAAGGTATAACTTTTCACTTGAGAGGTAATTCTCTTAAAAAAATAAACAGTTTTTATGACCTTTCTTACAAAAAATTATGTATTTCAGAACAAGATATCTCTTTTGTAAATTATTTTACCCTAGCTATTATTAGAAATAGGGGTGTTATAGAAATCATATTAGCAAAATATATTAAAAAGAAACTTCCTAAAAACGTTTTAGAAATAAAGGCAGGTTTAATGTTGGGAATTGCGCAAATTTTTTTTTCAAAAATTCCTACATATGCTTTAGTTAATAGCACTGTTAATTTATTCGAAGGAAAACTTAAAAAGTGGAGGGGCCTAGCTAACGCAGTACTTAGAAAAGTTGATAGAGAAAGCAATAAACTAAAAAAAATAGTTGAAAGCCAATATCTAAATGTACCCGATTGGCTTTACATTGATTGGAAGAAGCAATTCGGAGAAACAAAAACTCATAAATTTTTAGAAAACTTTCAACTAGAACCAGACTTAGATTTACGAGTAAAGAATAAGGTAGATTATTGGGTTAAAGAACTAAAGGGAAAAAAACTTGGTATTAACACTGTAAGAGTTAAAGGGAAAGGTAAAATAACTAATATCAAAGGATATGAGGAGGGACTATGGTGGGTGCAAGATATAGCTGCCCAACTTCCAGTAATAATAATGGGAGACATTAAAAATAAAAAAGTACTAGATTTATGTGCTGCCCCCGGCGGAAAAACCGCACAGATGTTAAGTGAAGGTGCATTTGTTGAGGCAATAGATAGTTCTAAAAGTAGGGTCAACAAGTTAGTAAATAATATCAATAGATTAAAGTTAGCTAAGAAACTAAAAGTTAATATAATTGATATAGAAAATTATTCAGCTAAAGAAAAATTTGATATAGTCTTATTGGACGCCCCCTGTTCGTCTACAGGAACTTTTAGAAAAAATCCAGATGTTTTGTGGATAAAAAATAAGAATGATGTAAAGAGGAACTCTAATTTACAAAAAAAACTTATAATAAAATCATTAGGCTTTGTTAAAAAGGGAGGGGTATTAATTTATAGCAATTGCTCCATGCAGTTTGAAGAGGGAGAAACCTTAATAGAAGAACTAGTTAAAAAAAAACTTATTCAAGTGGATAAAATATCTAAAAAAGAAGTTACTGATTATCCTGAAGAAATAATTAATAAAGGATTGATAAGAACTCTCCCTTATATGTATAATGGTGGGAATGACGGTTTTTTTATAGCAAGAATAAAAAAATGATTTATTTTAAAAATGAAACAGATATTAGTTAAACCAAAAATTGCAGCATCAATATTATCTGCTGACTTTTCTATTCTAGGAAAAGAGGTTAGAGATATTGATAAAGCTGGTTGCGATATTATTCATATTGATGTAATGGATGGATCATTCGTGCCAAATATCTCATTTGGCGCGGGGGTTATTTCTAATATAAGAAAGTACAGTAAGAAAGCTTTCGATGTGCATTTAATGATAAATAATCCAGCACAATACATTGACCAATTTTATAAGGCAGGTGCAAATTATATTACGATCCATTTAGAGGCTGATAATCATCCTATTAGAACTTTAGAACATATAAAAAGTTTAGGGTTAAAAGCAGGAATTTCTATTAATCCTGCAACAAGTGAAGAAAATTTGAGATATTTATTAGACTACTGCGATTTGATTTTAGTTATGTTGGTAAATCCTGGCTTCGGTGGACAAAAAACTATAATTTCTCAAATAAAAAAATTACAACGTATAAAAAAAAATGATTCAAGAAGAAAATAAAAATATTTTATTAGAGGTAGATGGCGGTGTCAATATTAGGAACTTTCCTAGTTTAGTAAACTCTGGATCAAATATCTTGGTTGCAGGAAGTGCTATTTTCAAAGGAGGCCCTAAAATGTATAAAAGTAATATTAAAAACCTTAGAAATTGTTGGAAAACAACCAGTGACTAAGAGGTTTTTTAAAAGAATTTTATTTAGTACTGCAATTTATGATTTTTTCTTATCAAGGAATGATCTATCTGACATTTTGATTACGCCTGACGATCCTTGGCCAGGAGACTCTGTCATAGGAGAAAGCATATTTCAGGGAGACTTTAATTTATCTAGCAAACAAAAGGAATTAGAATCTCAAAAGCTTCTATGGAAAATAAATAACAATTCAGAATTTTGGATAGAAGAGATTCATACTTTTAGTTGGTTAAGACATTTAAAAGCTAAATCAGGGGCATTAGCAAGGAAGCATGCTAGAAAACTGATCATAGATTGGTTAAAAAAAAACAGCAAGTGGAATGAGAGCACATGGCAGTTAGACATATTAGCAAGAAGAATTTCTTCCTGGACAACCAATATAGGTTTTTTGTTAGCGGAGAAAGATGAAGTCTTTGCTTTGGCTTTAAAAAAAAACTTACAAAAACAAATAAAACATTTGAATTTATTTACAAGCAAAAAGCTTTTTGAGCTTTTAGATAAAAATTATAGTATTGAAATTAGTTCAGTTAAAAAGTTTAAGATATTGAGGGGCCTAACTTTAAGTGGTGTTTGTTTTGAGGGAGGAGAAAGCAGATATAAAAAAAGTATTATTCTTCTTAAAAGTGCAATAGCAAGAGATTTTAATGAAGATGGAGTTCATATTAGCAGACTTCCTTCAACTCAATTAGCTATATTAGGAGACTTGGTTACAATGCGTGATATTATAATGGCTGCAAAGAAGGATGTGCCTTATTTTTTATCATCAATAATAAAGAAATCTTCTCACAGCCTTAGATTTTTTAGATCTTTAGATGGAACTCTAGCAATTTTTAATGGATCAAAAAGAGAAAATAAGTTAGTCATAGATAAAATACTAAATGTAGCTGATGGTAAAGCAAGAGCTAAAGGTCCACTTACTTTATTAAATAGTGGTTATGTGAAATTACAAGTCCCAGAAGCTTGTATCATAATTGACTCGTTAGCAGATAATAAAATATTTTCGACAACACCACATGCCATTGAGGTTTATGTTGGGAAGCAAAGATTACTAGGATCATGTGGAAGCTCTTTTTCAAAAAATACTGAATGGAAAAAAACGCTTAGATCTACAGCTGGCCATTCTACTCTATCCTTAGAAGATACTGACGCATTCATTGGGGCAGATAAAAAACAAAAATCATACATAAAGAGGTTTACAAAAGATGGTTCAGAAATTATAGATTTAATCCACTACGGTTATTTTAGTAGATATGGATGTATTTGTTCCAGAAAGATAGAATTAGGTAATAATGGAAAAAGTATTGCTGGTTTAGATAAAATTGATAGTAAAAAACTTAATAAGTTTTTTATAAGATTCCACTTTGCTCCAAACATAAAAATTTCACTTTCCTTGGATAAACAATCAGCAGTATTATTGACTAAGGACCAAGGATGGAGGTTTTTATACGAAGGTGATGCTTTATTAAATTTAGATCCAAGTATATTTATTGAAGACGATGGTAGAATAAATAATTCATTACAAATAGTATTAAGTGGTGAAACTAAAAAAACTCAAACTAGTATACTTTGGGGATTAGAGAGAATTAGTTAAAGATACTAAGAAATTATACAGCCTGCTACAGAAAGGCCTACCCCAAAGCCTACTAGACAAATATTTCCATTTTCGGGAAACTTACCATTTTTTCTAAGTGTGCTTATTGCAATTGGAATGGTTGCAGACACAGTATTACCTAAGTTTTCTAGATCCTGAAACCATTTTTTATCATCTATTTTTAGTTTTTTCTTTAGCTTGTTAAGTACTACTCCACTAGCTTGATGAAATAAGTATAAGCTTATATCTTTTTCAGATAAAGAAGCTTTTTCAAGGAGTTCTTTGGTAGCCAAAGGAACTAGGTCTAAAGAAAACTTTAACACTTCAGGTCCATTCATATACAAACTATTATTATCTGCAACTGTTAAATGTTTACCTCCTGAGCCGTCCGTTTTAAAAATAAACGGACCTATTTTTTTTTCCTCTGATTTTTCTACTATAGTTGCAGCCGAAGCATCGCTAAAAATAGGGCGACATGTGCGGTCATTCTTAGAAATATATTTAGAATAGTGATCTGTGCAAATTATTAAAATTCTATTTGCCAGATCATTTTTTATTAATGAAGAAGCTAAGGATAAGGCATAAATAAATCCGGAGCATCCTTGGTTTATATCAAATGCTAAGGAGTTTTTTGTTATACCTAACTTATCTTGTAGTAAACAGGCTCTAGTAGGTAAAGGGTTTGAAGGAGATTGAGTAACATACAAAACACCATCTATATCTTTATTATAGGCAGTCATACAAGCTTGAGCAGCTTTAAGACTTATACTTTCGGGCGTTTCGCTATTATCCAAAACGTGTCTATTCTTAATTCCTGTTTTAGATAATATTTTTTCATAATTCCACTCAGGATTTTCATTGCAAATATCTTGCAAGCTCTCTTTTTTATTTCCCAATATGTAATGGATAGATGCTATTCTTGTCATTTTGATATAAAATAATTTTTTGATTATAGCATAATATAAATAATTTAATTAATAAACGTTTTACATATGAAAAATTTAAGTTTAATTCTTTTTGAATACTCATTATTTTTTTCATTAGTTTTGTCTTTTGTTATGTCAGTTACATTATGTAAAATATTAATACCTTTTTTTTTTAAGGTAGGGTTTTTAGATAACCCTACTGCTAGGTCTAATCACTCGAAATCAGTTGCTTTAGGTGGAGGCATAATTATTATACCTTTAATTTTATTTTCTTCTTTTTTAATGGGATATCAATGGTCAAGGATGAATATTTTAATTTTGTTTATATTATTTCTTATTTCGCTTATAGATGACTTTAAAAACTTGACGCCCTTTTTAAGATTAATAACTCATTTTTTTTGCATAACAGCTTTTCTATTTTTTTTTTTTACAAGATAAACATCTAATATTTCAAATAAAACAAAGCTATCTAATTTATATATATACTTTTTTTATAGTAACTTTAACTTGGTTTATAAATGCTTTTAATTTTATGGATGGAATAGATGGAATAACAGCTATTAAGGCTATATTTATAACTTCTTCCTTGTCTTTTTTAGATCTTTTTTTGGGTTTTAACGGTAATATTCTACATTATACTATACTGGGAACTTCACTAGGGTTTTTATTTTTTAATTGGAATCCTGCTAAAATATTTTTAGGAGATTCTGGAAGTATTCCCTTGGGATTTTTAATAATTTATGTGCTAATTGATTTTGCTATAAAAGGATACTGGTTAGCATCAATAATACTACCTTTGTATTATATATTAGATACCTCTTTAACTTTACTTATAAGAATTTATAAAAAGAAAAAGTTTTGGAAGGCACATAGTGAACATTTTTATCAGCAGGCAGTTAGAAACGGACAAACTCATAAAACCGTATGCTTTAAAATAATCTTTCTTTCTATAGGCTTATTTTTTTTCGCTTTTTTTTCTACTTTAGAAAAAAATAATTTAATGTTTTTAATATTCGCTATAGTTTGGTGTATGCTTTTTCTTTTAAATTTTTCAAAAAAACCTCTTTAAATGACTAGTTTAATTAAAATAAGATTTTTAATAGTTCTTTTAATTGACTTTTTACTTGGTGCAATAGCTATTAATTTGTCTAGTTTTATTAGGCTTGGCGAATCTTTCGTATATTTTACTGAAACTCTCATTGCTGCTTTTTTAGTTCCTTCTACTTTTTACTTTTTTAAAATTTATAAGTCATCTTGGAGATATTTTTCTCTGTTGGATATGTGGTCTTTGATTAGAATTTGTTTGATAGCTAACATTTTTATTTTTATTTCTATATTCATTTTTAATAGACTAGAGTTGATTCCTAGGCTGGTAATAGTATTTAATTTTTTTACATTATCTATATGCACTTGTTCTTCAAGGATAGTATATAGAAGCCTTTTTGAAAGGTTTTCAAAAGACGTAAGAATAAAAAATAAAGACTATATCTCTGTCCTTCTAGTAGGAAGTGAAGAAAATGCAGACTCCTTTATCAGAGGCACAGAAAGAAAAAACAGTGCTTATAAAGCTATAGGTATTATAAGTCAAAATCAAATATCTAATAAGGAATATATGATTAGAGGCGTTCCAGTGTTAGGAACCCTTGAAGGATTCACTAGTATAATAGAGAGATTATCAAAAAAAAATATCCTTCCCCAAAGAATAGTGATTGTTTCTAATAATATACAAAGCAAAGATATGGCAAAGCTGATGAAAGTTTCAGATAATAAAGGCATGAAGTTAGGTCGAGCGCCTGCCCCAAGTGAAATACTAGATAATAATGATCAATCTTTAATAAGGGAAGTAAGCCTAGAGGATCTTCTAGGAAGGAGACAAAATCGACTTAATACAAAGCATATTTCTAAGTTAATTAATAATAAAGTTATATTAATAACAGGAGCTGGTGGTAGTATAGGCAGCCAATTATCAAAAAAAATATCGAGTTTAAACCCTAAAAAACTTATTATGTTGGATTTAAGTGAGAATGCAATTTATAATCTTAAACAATCCTTAGAAGAACAAAAAAATCTGAATAATAATATTTTTATATGTTCTAATATTAGAAACACAGTAGAAATTGAAAAAGTTTTTTTAAATTATAGGCCTGATGTAATTTTTCATGCTGCAGCCTTGAAGCATGTAACAATTTGTGAAGAAAATATTTCAGAAGCAATAAGAACTAATGTTTTAGCAACATATAGTCTTGCAAACTTAGCAGAAAGATTTTCATGTAAATGCTTAGTCTTAATATCCACAGATAAAGCTGTTGAGCCCACAAGTGTTATGGGCCTTACAAAAAGACTTGCAGAAATAATCATTAAATCAAAAGATAGATATACTAAAAAAACTACTAGATTTATTACAGTAAGGTTTGGTAATGTTTTAGGTTCTACTGGTTCAGTAGTACCACTCTTTAGAAAACAATTAAGCAAAGGAGGTCCTTTAACTGTTACTGATAAAAAAGCAACAAGGTTTTTCATGACAATTAATGAAGCAGTTGATTTAGTAGTATATGCTTCAGCTGAAAATATTTATAGCTCTAACGTTATTACCGGGTGCATAAATGTTTTAAACATGGGAGCTTCTGTAAAAATCAATGATTTAGCAAAACAAATAATAAGACTTTCTGGTCTTACTCCTGGAAAGGATATTAAAATAAAATATACAGGCCTTAAAAAAGGAGAAAAACTTTATGAAAAGTTATATGGTGATGATGAAGAAAAAATAACGAAAGGTGAAGACGGTTATTTTTTAGTAAATAATAAAACCGCAGAGAATGTTAATATCAAAGAATTACTAAAATATGCTGAAGACCTTTGTAATATTTCTAGTGACGACATTAATAAGAAACTATTTAAAATTTTGGAGAAGAAGTGAAAAATATATTAAAAATTAAAAAGTGTCTAATTTCAGTATCGGATAAAACTAATATATTAGAATTAGCAGATAAGCTGAGCCAACTTAAAGTACAAATTATTTCCACAGGTAATACTTACAAAACTATTGAAAAAAATATAGCTTTAGTAAAAAAAGTAGACAGTATTACTGACTTTCCTGAAATTCTTGATGGTAGAGTTAAAACTCTTCATCCTAAAATATTTGGAGGAATACTAGCAGATGTAAAAAAAAATCAGCATATAAAGGATATGAAAAGGCATGGAATAGAAAAAATTGAATTAGTTGTGGTCAATCTTTATCCCTTTGAACAAGTTATTAAACAAACCAGTAATGTATTAAAGTGCATTGAAAATATAGATATAGGAGGGCCATCAATGATTAGAGCGGCGGCAAAGAATTATATGTCAACTGCAGTTGTTGTAGATATATCAGACTATAAGAAATTAATTGAAGAAATAAAAAATTATGGAGGTATTTCGTTAGATTTAAGAAAAAAATTAGCACAAAAAGCATTTCATAGGACTATGCTATATGATATGAATATTTCAAAATGGATGAATAAAAGTCTAGTAAAATCATCAGAGGATAGTTTATCATTACACGCACAAAAAGTAACAGATCTGAGATACGGGGAAAACCCTCATCAGAAAGCAGCTCTTTATTCTATTCAAGAAAAAAGAAATTTGTTTTATGAGAAGATCAGTGGAAAAGAAATTTCGTTCAATAACCTCAATGATCTAAAAATAGGATTAAAGTTAATAGCAGAATTTAATAAGCCAACCTGTGTTATTATAAAGCATGCCATACCTAGTAGTGTAGCAGAATCAAAAAATATCAGTTTAGCATGGGAGAGAGCTTTTAATGCAGATAGTTTAAGTGCTTTTGGTGGGGTAGTAGTTTTAAATAAAATAGTAGATGATAAGTTAGCCTTAAAATTAAAAGGAGTATTTTTAGAATTAGTTGCAGCTCCAGGCTTTACTAAAGGAGCAATAAGTATACTTATTAAAAAAAATAATCTTAGAATTTTAAAAATTAAAAATATAAATAAAATAATAAATAACGAAAAAAGAGATATAGTTCTGCTACCTGATAGTATATTAGTACAAGATACTGATAATACAAAAATAAACGAAAAAAATTTAAAAAAAGTTACGAAAAAGAAAGCAACTAAAGCACAAATTGACGATTTATTATTTGCATATAAAATAGTAAAATATGTTAGATCTAATGCTATCGTAGTTGCAAGCAGAAAAACCACTTTAGGAATAGGATCTGGAAATACAAGTAGAGTAGATTCTGTTCAGTTTGCTATCTATAAGGCAAAAAGAAATAATAAAGAAAGTAATAAAAAAAATCTGAAAGGCGCAGTCATGGCTTCTGACGCTTTTTTCCCATTTCCGGATAGTATAAAAATAGCCAGCCAAGAGGGGGTTGCTGCTATTATTCAACCAGGAGGTTCTATTAATGATGATAAAGTAATAAAAGAAGCTAACAATAAAAATATTGCTATGGTTTTCACAGGAAAAAGATGTTTTAGTCATTAGTTTAAATTTTTATTGATAATAGTTATCATTCACTATATTGTAATTATAATAAAATGAATAAAAACTTTATAACTGTATCAACTACATTGCTTGTAATTAACATATTTCTAGTTTGTTTTGTAGCTTTTTACTCCGTCAGTAAGTCTAGCTTATTGTTAGAAAATCAAAAAGTAGTTGAGGGTTTAATATTGGATCTAGATGAAGATATTCATGAACTTCAAGAAAAAATCATCTTAATTCAGGCTTTCGCTGAAGATATTGACGAAGACTTACATCAGCTAATGAAAAAATAGCTAATATTTTTATAATTACTACTTTACTAAAATTCTGACAAATGGAGTTTGGTTATCCACTTTAACATTCATTTGTTCAGTCAAGTTTACTAAGAAAGCTCTGGATTTACCCTGAATAATAGATAATTTCTTTTTTCCGTAGCAAAGCTCATACATTTTTTTATTTACTTCCATTTTGAAACAGAACTTATTTAATTCAGCTTTCTTATTGTTTTTAACTGTAAACCTAAGCATCCAATGGCAAGCATCATAGATATTTCCTAGTCTTCTGCAGCTTGCTTTATTTTTTTTAAAAACTTCTGGTTTGCTTATAGCCATAACAGGGCTTTGTGCTTCTAATTTAACTAGAGGTACTATCATAAGCATCATTGCTAATAAAATATTTCGAATTCCTTTTGTATAATAATCAACCATTTCTCTCCTTTTTGTATGAAATACCAAATAAAAATGAACTAAAGATTAAAAATAATAAGCTTATTGAGCTTAAAAGTAAAATATAAGTGAAAAATGATCCCAGAATTTTTCCATTATGTAATTCCGTTATGATCCTATGCAGGGATACCCCTTTGCCTTGATGTAATTCTAGGTATGATATTGCTTCATTTCTTTCTGGTAAAAATGGAGCTAGCCAAGTTACATCTGTAAATTTTTTAATTTTTACTAATTCTTCTTTATTTATTTGGTAAAGGGCAGTTTTTGACTTAATAAGTATCAATCCTTTCTTATTAACACCAATTTTAATAATTTCATCATTAAAGGAGTTTTCTTTAACGTCAATTACCTCGAATTGGTTATCAATCTCTTCCAGTGTATATAAATTAATTTGTTTCTCTAAAAAAACTAACAGAATATTATTATTTGTTTGGTAAATAGCATTGACAACATTATTTTGGAACTGATCTATAAATATTTTCTCATAATATAAACTTTTGTTTAGTAAAAATATTTTTTCATTTTTTTTACCCAACTTTTTGACATCTTGATAGTCTAGAAGCTGATATTTTTTTAGTATATAGGAATTAGAAACGTATGTAGTATTTAAACCAAAATATTTTGGATATAGAAGTAATATTCCAGTGATAGTTAGTTGAAAAATAAAAAGGCTAAAAATAAAACCTATATATTTATGAAAAAGTCTTAAATAAGTTTTAGTTTTAGCATTTACTATCATTTGAAATATTATCCAATATTAAAGCAGTTCTAGCCATTCTATCCATAGAGTTTACAGACAACGTGGCTCCTGAGATATTATCAATATTTCTAGTAAGACGTAACTTATTATTTAACTTCATTTGACTAAATTGAGTTAAGAAAGCATTATGCTTTATTTCATATCCAATTTGTTCTCTATATATTAGAACATGAGCACTATTAATTTTACAGTCTTTAACGACAAAAGCTGCTGTTATTGGTTTATACTTTCCTATTGAATTGAGTATCCATACAGTTTTGTCATCAGACGTCCAATAAGAGAAAATTCTTTTCCTATATTTATGTCCCATGGGAACTTGAATTTTTTCTAATTCATTTTTCTTTAAAATAATACGTTCTTTAGAGATATTTCCTGAGGCATCAATTTTATCCAAGAAAGACTTTTCTTCTTGCTCTAACTTAGCAAAGACTAAGCTAAAGCTAAACAAAAAAATCACCGCACTATAAATTAATAATTTCATAACATTTATATAGTTATTATTTTTTTAAAAAAAAGTGTTCTGCACTCACCTACAGAACACTCTTTTGTTTCCCCAATTCTATTCAATTTTAACAACCCGGGAGGAATTATTTAAATATTAAATTAGAATTGGTAACCCATTCCAAAGTTAAAACCGTGCGTACCTTTGTTATCTGTATAAGTCTTAGTATTCTCGTAATCAACTTTAAGCACTGCATTTGGAGTCAACCAGTAGTTAACACCATAATCATACTGTCTAACTTTTGCACTTTTACCAGCTGCATCTGGATCTGCTTTCTCGTCATTCATACTAAATCTTGTGAAAACTCCAATAGAACTATCCATTGCGCCTCCAAGGCCCCATCTATATGAAGGTTCTATATAGCCTCCCCACTGATATTCATATCCATTAGTGTCACAAGCATGTGAAGTATCACAGTCTAAATCCCCCCAGCCATAAAGTGCTCTAAACCCAAATCCTTCTGAGGGAGACATATTCATATGACCACCAAAGAGACTTCCAGAGATTTCTCCAGCATTAGCAGTGTTATCAAGATCTTGAGCATGGTTATGCCATAAGGCAAGTTCAACCCCTGCTATTCCTGTATACCTAACTCTAGTAGTATACATTAGGTTTGTACCATCTTGTTCTTGAATTTTTCCCCTACCATCTCTAAGATCTCCTGTAGATGTATCAAGACTAGAGTGCACGGCAAATGTAAAATCAAATTCATCGTCAATAGCTGTCTGTCCTTTTATCCCAGCTTCCCACCATGTGTTAGCAGCTAGAACTTTTTCTACAGTATTCCTTTCTACACCATAGAAAGTAGGTGGTTCATGTGTTTCATTTATTATACCCACAGGAACAAGAAAGATTCCATATGTAATAAATGTATCATCAATACCTAGATAGCCTAAGTTCTGCTCCAAATACATTTGTTCAAGTTCCACAGCACCATTTCCATCTTTAACATAAGCATGCTCTAGCTCAACTTCACTGTTAAAAGTTAACCATTTGTTAAACTCATGTCCTATAAAGGTTACATATCTGTGTGCATCAAGTTTTTTTGTAGACCCAGGATCACCGGATGTGGTGTCCTCTGATACATGAGCCATTTCCCAGTGTAATTCACCATAACCACCTATGAAAGTTCTAGTCCACCAGCCAGGTTCTCCTGATCCAGCTCCTTCATCCACAGCTTCGGCTAAGGCATCAATTTCAGATTGCATATCAGCAATTTGTTTTTCTAAATCAGCATCTGCAATAGAATAAAAGCTCAGCATGTAGATTAGAAAGATTATTTTGTATACGTATTTCATTATATTATTCTCGGATTATTAATTAAATATATGAGAATAATTCTCATTGTCAACTATAATGATTCTTATTCGCTTTAATAATGATTCTTATTATCACTATTTTATTATAAAAGTTTGTATACTTAGCACTATTAAGATTATTAAAAAATTAAATATTCCTTGGATCTATAGGAATTATTTTAGATATATTTATCTCATTTTCTATAGATTTTGCGAAATTAAGTAACTTGGCTTCTTCATAGGGTGGAGCAATTATTTGCACTCCTATAGGTGCACCATTTTTAGCAATACTTGTTGGAAGTGCAACAGATGGACAATTAATTAAAGATAAACACCCGCATATCATGAGCCATGACACATAATTATCAAATTCCTTATTATTAATTTTTTTTACCCAATTAGTTTCAAAGCTAAATGGTACTACTGATGAACTAGGACATATTAAAAAATCAAAATCCTTGAAAAACTGACTTATATTTTCATATAACCTAGTTCTTATGTTTTCTGCTCTTACAAAATCTGCAATATTTAAGCTTTTACCTTTTTCTATATTCCAGATTATATCTTTTTTAACATTTTTGTGGTGATCTAATAAATATCCATAAGTATAATAAAAAATAAAGGCTCTAAAAATATGAAAAGCTTCTTCAGATTCATCCATAGAAGGAAAAGTATTTTCTATGTTATGACCTAATAAATTAATGAGTTTAGAGGTATCACGAATCATGTTTTGTATTTCATTACAGCAAGGAAAAATACCAAAACTGTCTGTAATGCCTACTTTATAAGAGGTATTTATAGGTGTTTCTATAGCTCTTGAATAATTTTGTTTCTTTATTCCTTTAATAGATAAAGGGTCTGATAAGTTATATGAAACCATAGAATCTAAAAAAATACTAAGATCATCTATATTCCTTGCCATAGGACCATTTAAAGATAAACTATTAAAAGGCATCTTAGATGGACCGTGGGCTATAAGTCCAGGAGTTGGTCTAAGGCCTACTACTCCGTTCCAACTAGCAGGGTTTCTCAAGCTTCCTCCTAAATCTGAACCTGAGGAAAACCATGACATACCAGATGCTAATGCCGCGCCTGAGCCTCCAGAGCTTCCTCCAGCAGAAAGTTTCAAATTCCATGGATTTTTTGTAACTCCAAAAACATCATTATATGTATTTGATCCTGCTGCGAATTCCGGTGTATTAGTTTTTCCTAATATCACTCCTCCGTTTTGTTCTATATTAGAAACTAGAAGATCAGATTTATCAGGTACATAATTCTTATATAACATAGAACCATAAGTAGTCTTAACTCCTTGAACCTCTGTCATATCTTTTATGAGTACAGGCATCTTTTTTAAGATGGTATTTTTAAAGGAGCAATTATCTTTAATATGTTTTCTAGCTCTCTTATCACACAAAGTTACGACAGCATTAATATGAGGATTAACATGATGTATTCTATTTATACTAGAATCTAAAACTTCAGATGGACTTACATCTTTTTTTTCTAATAAAGAGAGTACTTCTTTTGCACTTAATTTCCATAAACTATCTATAGAATTAATCATTTAAAAAGTTTATTCTATAATAGTGATTTTAATAAACAAAAAAATATGACTAAAAGTAAAAAAGTTGATTTACTGGGAATTGGAAATGCTATAACTGATATTTTGATAACAGTAGATTATAAATATCTAGAAAAAATGAACCTTAATATAGGAGCTATGCAGCTTGTTGAATTTGATACTATAAATAAAATTATTAAAAGTTTTAAAAGTAAAAAAGTTTCTGCTGGTGGATCTGTTGCAAATACGGTTTCACTTGTTTCTAATTTAGGAAAAAATTGCGCCTTTATTGGAAAGAGAAAAAATGATAACCAAGGAAAAATGTTTAGTGAAAGCATGAGTATATCAAAAATACTCATGCCCAATAAGGAAGCAACTTTAGGAAAGCCATCTTCCATTTGCTTGGTAATGATTACGCCAAACGGCGAAAGGACAATGTTGACTTATTTAGGTGCCTCTTTAAGCCTAGATGAGAATGATATAGATTTAGAATTATTAAAAAATACCAAAATTGTATATTTAGAAGGATATCTCTTTGATCTTCCAGAAGCAAAAAATCTTTTCTTTAAATTAGCAGATATTCAAGAAGATTTAGGTTTTGAATTTGCATTAAGTTTGTCGGATCCTTTCTGCGTAAAAAGGCACAAGAAAGACTTTTTAAAATTACTTGATAAAAATATTAAGATACTATTTTCTAATCAAGAGGAAATAGAAACTTTATTCGATTCTAGCTTTAATCAGGCTCTATTAAAATCAGGAGATAAGACTTCAATTACAATTAGCACACTAGGAGAAAAAGGATCTTCTTTATGCTATGAAGGAAAACTTATAGAAAGTGAAGCCTATAAAGTTTTTTTAAAGGATACTACTGGGGCAGGAGATAGCTTTGCAGCAGGATTTCTTTATGGCTATATAAATAATTATTCTTTAAAGAAATGCTCTGAAATAGGAAACTTCTGTGCAGCAGAAACAGTTAAGATTATAGGTGCTAGACCTGAGGTTAATGTTAAAGACCTTCTTCTTAAAAATGAAATTTTAAAAAATTGATAGATATATTTAAACTTTGCTTAAAAAAAAATCTTTTCATTTTTTTACCTATGGGTTTTTTTTCTGGATTGCCATTATTACTTACCTCTGCAACTTTAGGAACCTGGCTTGCAGATGTAGGTGTAAGCAAAACTACTATAGGATTGTTTGCTTTAGTAGGAATTCCTTATTCTTTAAAATTTCTATGGGCTTCTTTATTAGACTCGAATATTAAAATTAAAATTTTCAAAAAAATGGGAAAGCGCAGAATATGGATATTAATCTTTCAAGTTTTAATATGCGCTAATATTTTTGTCATGGCAAATATTGATCCCATAAACGAAACATTTATGATGGCAGTATTTGCAGTATCTTTGGCAATATTGTCTGCATCCCAAGATATTGCTATTGATGCATGGAGAATAGAAATCAATGAAGACAATGAGTTAGGTATTGGGGCAGCGCTTTATGTTACAGGATATCGTATAGCTTTATTAGTAGCAGGTGCAGGTGCCTTAGTGTTAGCTGATATTTATTCATGGGAACTATCTTTTTTAGTTTTATCTTCAATATATCCTTTAGGAATAATATTAGTTTTAATGATTAAAATTAAGGATCAGAAATATGAAGAGGATTTTTCACAGATAGACTTTAAAAGCATTATAAAAGAAAGAATATTACTTCCATTTTATGACTTTATCAGAAAAAGAAATTGGATTCTTATACTTACATTTATAGCATGCTTTAAATGGGGAGATGCTTTATTAGGTGTATTGTCCCAACCTTTCATGTTAGAGCTAGGTTTTTCTAAATCAGAGATAGCTGCTATTTCTAAGGTTTATGGTTTGATAGCTACATTAGTAGGGTTATTTATAGGTGGATACTTTATTTCTAAGTATGGAATTATTAGTTCTTTATGGGTAACAGCATTTCTACAACTTTTTTCAAACTTAGTTTTTATTTTACAAGCTGTTAAAGGATATGACTTATCTATACTGATGCTTACAATAAGTATTGAGAACTTTTCAGGTGGGATGGGAACGGCTGCATTTATTGCTTATTTATCCAGCCTTTGTAACATAAAATTTTCAGCTTTTCAGTATGCACTTCTATCTTCTTTTATGGCATTTTCTAGAACTTGGTTAGCATCGCCAGCAGGTTGGATTATTGACAACTTAAGTTGGAAGAAATATTTTCAATATTTTGATATACAATTAGCTACTAATAGCGCTTGGATAGGTTTTTTATAATAACTGCTTTATTTTCAATTCCTGCTATTATTTTATTAAATTTTATTGGTGATAAAAAAAAATATAATGGAAATAAAAATTAATTTTGACAACTCTTTCAGCAGTCTTCCTAACAACTTCTATTCTAAGATACATCCAGAAAAAACAAAAAATCCTGAGCTGATAATTTTAAATGAGGGATTATGTGATGAATTAAATTTAAAATACAGAGATTTGTCTTCATCCGAAGGGATTAATGTTTTATCTGGTAACCTTGTCTTAAAAAACTCAAATCCACTCGCAATGGTTTATGCCGGACATCAGTTTGGAAATTGGGTTTCTCAATTAGGTGATGGAAGAGCATTACTTTTAGGAGAAATAGAAGGAAAAAAAAATACAAAATATGACATCCAGCTTAAAGGGTCTGGGCGAACTCCTTACTCAAGAGGTGGAGATGGTAAAGCTTGGTTAGGGCCAGTTATTAGAGAGTATTTGGTAAGTGAATATATGCATAATATAGATATTCCTACTACAAGAAGTTTATCCGCTATATTAACAGGTGATAGTGTTTATAGAGAGGACGTTTATCCAGGTGCAGTTTTATGTAGGGTGGCTAAATCGCATATACGAGTCGGTACTTTTCAATATTTTCTACATAAGAAAGATTTTAAATCATTAAAGATTTTAGCAGATTACTTCATCAATAGAAATTTACCACAATTAATCAAAACTGATAATAAATACCTCAATTTTTTTAAAGAAGTTGTCAAAGGACAGATAAGTTTAGTTACAAAATGGATGAAGGCAGGGTTCATTCATGGTGTAATGAATACAGATAATACTTCTATTACTTGTGAAACTATAGATTACGGACCTTGCGCATTTATGGATATCTATAAAAGTGATAAAGTCTTTAGTTCTATTGACTCTATGGGAAGGTATTGTTATAAAAACCAACCAAATATTTTAATGTGGAATATGGCTTGCTTTGCTTCTACCTTAGTTCCTTTGCTAGAAGGAAATGAAGAACAAAATGTAGATATACTCCAAAAAGAAATTTCTAGTATTCCTGAAATGTATAAAAATAAATGGTTGATAGAATTTAGTAAAAAAATTGGACTAAAGGAAATACATCCAGAGAATGAAACTTTAATTAATAGGTTTTTAGAAATTTTAGAAAATGAAAATTTAGATTTTACGAATTCTTTTAGAGGATTAATTAAAGAGGTAGAAAACAACAATGAATCAATATCTAAAACAGATACATTTAAAAAATGGAAACATGATTGGAAAAATTTTTTTAGAAATAAAAGTAATAAGCAAGATGTTATTAAAACTGTTTCTTCAAATAACCCAGCTTTT
>MDTB01012590.1_pt1 | contig 46670 bp, 46 predicted proteins | sample 811161 | NCBI WGS metagenome assembly MDTB01 (sample SAMN05326650, study PRJNA326480) | marine metagenome | isolation source: seawater | place: Mediterranean Sea | collected 2009 | reverse complement strand
TTCTTTTTAATCTTTAGAGTCTCTGCGATGGCATGAAGAGAGGAATCCACCATTTCTTTATCTTGAACTGTGGTAAGTACCCCGATAACAGGGTCCGGGTTTTTTGTGCCCTGCAATCTGGAGAAGAAATGGATAGGACGATCAAAGTTTACACCGCTTGCATTCATATCAATCAAAAATTCAAGCATTGACGGGTTTCGATTTCCCCAATCATGGAGTATTGGAGCCCAAGTTAATGATTTTTTAATGGAAGATTGTTCAATGATCTTTTCAGTTTTAAGAGACAAAACAAAAAAAGAATCGGGCGGGACCAGTTTTGCGTGAGAAGGTAGTGCATGCAATGACACAAATACGCAGGATATCAAGAGAAGGGAAAAGGATATAAAAAAACTTTTGTAATTGTGTATCGTCACATCATGCAGATTAGTTTTGAAAGGAAAGAGGTCAAATTATCTTTCCACATTCGTTTGAAAAGCGTAAGGAATTATTGGATATGTTTACGGGAATTGTAGAGGGAGTCGGAAAAGTTGTTTCACTCGTCGAGGAAAAGGAATCGTGGTGCTTAAAGTTAGAATTACCCTTTGACGATTTAAACGGATTGGAAGCTGGTGCGAGTTTAGCGGTCAATGGTTGCTGTCTGACCTTCCGTGAACAGGGAAACGAAATTGGGCTTTTTGATCTACTGGATGAAACTTTGGCGAGGACTAACCTTGGAAAAGTTAAAAAGGGAGACTTCGTTAATCTTGAAAGATCCATTCCCGCGAACGGGAGAATGGGAGGGCATTTTGTAACTGGACATATTGATGGAGTAGGAGAGGTGAAGGTTTTTGAGGAAAGAGGAAAAAATCTCTATTTTCGGGTATCTTTACCGTCGGCTTATTCCCGCTATCTTGTGGATAAGGGATGTATTGCGGTCGATGGATGTTCGCTAACTGTTTGCGAGGTTGAAGAAGAGTCCTTTGCAATATGGTTAATTCCTCACACCTTGGACAAAACAAACTTAAAAAATCGAAAAACCGGAGATCTTATTAATCTCGAATTTGATATATTGGCCAAATATGTAGAGAAATTCTCACTCCCTATGCAGGAGAATCGAAAAGGATGAATTTAATGTTCGCAACCAAGGCTCTGCTTGAGGAATTAATCCGTATGCGCAGTAATGGGATTGATCGTATTTCCATGAAAGAGGCAACCTTGCGTGAGTTAGAAGCTTTACTTCAACCCGAAAGCGAAAGTATCAATACTTTAAATGAAAAACTTCACGATTTGGTTGAAGAAGCAGTACCGGTTAAGATGGATTCTCTTACACACGCAGTCGCAGAATCCATTCCTATTAGTCAAGGGAAGTCCTCAAAAAGTGTCAAAGAACCTACAGCAGTATTTCCCGAGTCACCCTCATTTGAGCTGCCTACAGGCAGCAAGCGGGAGCAATGGGAGTGGTTACAAAAAAAAATTGCCGCCTGCAAAACTTGTAATCATGAACTCAACCCCAATGGAAAAGTAGTTTTGGGGGAGGGTGATTTGAATGCTGATCTTTTTCTTTGTGGTGAAGCTCCAGGGCCAGATGAGGAAGTGGCCGGTCTACCATTTGTTGGTCCTGCAGGAGATTTATTAATCAAAATTCTTAATGCGATGGGACTGCAACGGGAAGAAGTGTACCTATGCAATATCTTGAATTGGCGACCCAAGCATAATCAGGCCTATGGCAATCGTCCTCCTACACCAGAAGAGATTGATTTTTGCCTACCTTACTTCCATGCTCAGCTTGATATCGTCCAGCCAAAGATCGTCGTTGCCCTCGGAAAGACAGCCACTGATGGTTTACTAGGACATGAACCCAAAAGAAGGTTGAGCCATGTTCGGGGACAATGGCATGAGTCTTCGGGTATTCCTTTGATGGTCACCTATCATCCTTCTTATCTTCTGCATAACCCAAGTAAGACTAGTAAAAGGAAGGTTTGGGAAGATTTTCTTTTGGTTATGGAAAAACTGCAAATGCCTATTACTGAAAAACAGAGAGGTTTTTTTCTTTAGGGCAGGATGGGAGATACGACTGTTTTGGTTTTGGGAGGGAACCCGCCTTCGGAAGATCTTCTTTTTTGGCGCCTAGAAGATGCGGACCGCTCAATTGCTGTTGATGGTGGATTTCTCAGCTTTATGCATACGGATCATCTTCCGGATGTTTTAATCGGTGATCTGGATTCAGTCTCAGAACTTGATACTTTGGAATCTAAATACCCTAATCTCCAAGTGGTAAGAATCAAGGATCAGGACACAACTGATTTCCAAAAAGCCTTGGTTTGGGTAAAAGAAAATTCTAAAACTTCTCATTTGATTATTTTGGGGGCACTTGGTAAGCGAACAGATCATTTAATAACTAATCTTTTGATTGCTTTAACTGCAGAGGAATCTCTTGAAATAACCTTGGATGACGATCAGGAATGGATTCGGAGAGTCACGCCGTCGTGTCCCCTGTTGCTTACTGGAAGAAAGGGTGATGGATTAAGTCTGTTATTTTTACAGGAATGTGCAGGGGTCGAAACTACCGGACTGAAGTGGAACTTAAAGGAAGATAGTATGGATTGTAAGCAGATCGTTGGTCAGAGTAATCTATGTGAGTCTGATTCCGTTGAGATTCGTTGCGATGCCGGTTCTTTTTTTGTATTTCTTGAAAAAGAAAGATAATTTCACCACCCCAAAAAAAACCTCACCCTTTTGCAAGAGCGAGGTTTAAAATGTAAAATTGTAAGAATTAACTCTTAAACTGTGGAAGAAGACCTTTATCGAAGGCTTCTTTGAAATAAGCGTCAGGATCCCTTTTCCATCTGCGTTGTGCACTGGAGGACCAAAGGTAGATTACCTTGCCTTTATATTCTACTGTTTTGGAGTTTGGGTTGATATAGCGCTCGGGGTAAATGGGGCAGACTCTTTGGTCGAGCAGCTTTATTTTGTCTACACCTAGCTTTTTCATTTCTGCTTCAGTGAATTTTTTCGCAAGTGCGGGGACTGCTTTGATGTAGTAGGCTGGTGCTCCGTCGAACGCCTTTACGCATGATCCGCAACAGAAAAGTATCTTCTTTCCAGTGATCTCTGAGAATTCTTCTGGATCAACATCATCTCCTTTCATGATTGCACATTCTTCAGCAAGAAGAGAAAAATTAACAAATAACAGGAAGAGTATGGAACTAAATAATTTATTCATATAATAAGTATATGTCCTGAAAGTGAAATTTTTTCAAGATTTTCATGTTTTTTACAAAAAATAATTTTTTGGAGTCTTCTCTTGAGATTTGGGAAAAGAAGAATGAAGGTATGAAATATTGAATCTATTCATGGTTATGAATAAAATAGAACTAGATAGTTTTCGGATTAAGCTGGAGAATGCTTTTGAAGAGATCGGGAAATACTTAAAGTCAAGTGAAGAGTCCGCCGCAGTAGTCGAGCCAGATAAGAGTCTGGGAAGGTTATCGAGAATGGAAGCTATGCAGGATCAGCAACTTGTTCTGGAAATGAGGCGTAGAAAAAAAAGACAATTGGCGGAAATCAAATCTGCACTCTTGCGGTTGGATATGAATCGTTATGGAACCTGCATATTTTGCGGGCATGAAATTTCAAGGGAACGGCTAGACGCAAGTCCGGAGACCCAGACCTGCGTGAAGTGTACCTAGGGATATGCAGATAGATCGATGGGTTTTGAAGAAACAGATAATGTAGGTTATAAGATTTTGCTTATGGTTGTTCAATTATCTGAGGCAAGACTTTACGCATTTGCCATGCTTTTAATGTCGATAACGAAACGATACTTCACCTGGCTTTTAACCAGTCGTTCAAAGGCTTCCTGAATTTGATCCATTTTTATGATTTCTACTTCAGAAACAATATTATTATTTCCACAAAAATTGAGCATTTCCTGGGTTTGTTGAATTCCGCCAATCAGCGATCCAGACAGTTTTTTTCTACCAAATATGAGCTGGGCAGCATTGACTTGCTTCAGGGGTTCCACTGCACCAACTACGCACATGGTGCCGTCCACTTTCAATAAGTCCATATACGGGCCGATGTTATGATCGACCGGAATGGTATTTAAAATAAAGTCAAATTCTCCAACTTCTTTATTCATCGAATATCCATCTGTAGAAACTAGAACCTCGTCGGCACCAAGAATTTTCGCATCTTCCCCTTTTTCGGGAGTGGAAGTAATCATAACGGTATGGGCACCCATGGCATGGGAGAATTTTACTCCCATGTGACCAAGTCCACCGAGTCCAACCACCCCGACTTTCATTCCAGTCTCGACGGTCCAATACTGCAGTGGGGAGTAGGTGGTGATACCGGCACAAAGAAGGGGGGCAGCACCACTGAGTGAAAGATTTTCAGGAAGATTAAGTACGAAGGATTCATCCGCCACAATTCTTTGCGAATAGCCTCCGAAAGTGAAACCGCCGGGGTCATTAACTGGAGCGTTGTATGTAGCGGAAAAGCCTTGGAGGCAATATTGCTCAATCCCTGATTTGCATGAAGAACATTCTCCGCATGAATTTACCATACACCCAATGGCGGCGAAATCTCCGACTTTAAATTTCTCCACCTCGGGACCCACCTCGGAGACCCTGCCCACAATTTCATGGCCTGGTACCACCGGATATTCAGTCATACCCCAGTCGTTGTTGACGAAATGTAGGTCGGTATGACAAACCCCACAGTATTCAATTTCGATCAGAACATCCGACCTGCCAAGGGCACGCCTTTCAATTGTGTGAGGTTGGAGTTTCGCTTTGACGGAGTGTGCAGCGAAGCTAGAGGTTTTCATTTAATTAATAATGACCGACCGTCCCACAAAAACAAGCCGTTTAAGCAAATAAAATTTAAAAAAACACCCATATATAGAATCCGTGGTTATTTTTTGACTTGTTTAACGATTGTTTCCGTTTCGGAAACCACCACGCTACCCAAATTTGTGGAATCTGGTCTAAGATCAACGAGTTCCAAAATGTATGTATAAGTCTTGAATATTACGCGTGGTTGGTATTCACGATTTTCATAAATTTTTTGGGTGAGAACATAATCGGGTAGATTAGAATTGGACCTGCCTTGTTGTGACTTAGCAAAACGAATGTACTCGTTCAATGAACTGGAAGAATTTGAACCAGAAATTCGTGCCAGTCCAGATTGTGTAATGACATTCTTTAGGCGGTTAATCCGCAGAGCTTCTGGGAATTCCACTGAGATCTGTGCGGTCATTGGACCAATGGCAATAGAGGGCGACTGAGTGTCTACTGATTGAGCCAGGGCTGATTGCATAAGCTTAGGAAACATCTTGGAAGACATTTCATCCAAGTCTCTGATAGTAAGGTCTCTGTATTCCGTTACTTGGGAGGAATCCACTCGAATTGTTTTCCCACTTTGACAACTGCAGAAAAGAAAGATGGATAAGGATGATAAAATGAGGGATAATTTCATGAAATTTGAAAAGTGTAAGATTGAAAAATTAGATACCTTTGAGTAAGAGACGGAAATCAGTCGCATTTCCTCGTGGATCGATTGCATTAAGCGTCTGAATTTCTTTGCCGTTAATAGTGGCATTATTCCAAACCGGTGAATTTTCAACGGACCCATCTTCAGCAATCCAATCAAATTTGTATAGAAAAACACTTGGTTTGCTTGATTGATTTTGGACTTCTACCTTCGCGAAAAGATTACCGTTTGCCTGATTCTTAAAGCTGTTGAGGATAACAATATTTTTGGTTTTATTATCGCCTCCAGCAATTCGTGTGACGGATGCATCTTCGTCACTTTCATAAGTGGTGACCGGATTTTTGTTGTAGGTTGCACAACCTGCAAAAGAGAAAAGGAAGAGAAAGAGCAGAAGATTGTTAAATTTCATGTTTGAATGAAATAGGTAGGTTAGGGATGATGTCAATGCTTGGCGGCTAAAAGTTTGAATTTACTCAGTGACATATTTTTAGCGAGTCCCTGGCTAAACCCAAAAGAACTTATCACTTTGATCGGGTTGCCCCGACGGATTGATTTAAGGTATACAAAATTAGTTTGATTGTTGGGATTTACCTCTAGCTCTACCGCTGAGGAAGATCCCGACTGGACCTTAATTTTACCATCTTTGGGAGTAGGAATGCGTTGCACAAGAATTTGTTTAGGCAGAGAATACCATGATCTGTCATCTGCTTGAGTAAACGCCTCTGCTGCTGCAACCTTGGCCACGGTGGCAAATAATAAAACGCCAAGACTATCCTGCTGTTGGTTTTTGGTTGCTTCTTCGATGACAACTTGAGAAGCAACTGCAAGCACGGTTTGAAGGAGAGCCTTGGCAATTTCACCGGGGAGTTTGGCTTTAAATTCGGCTGAAACTACGGAATCCATATCAGTGAGGGTTTCCATTTCTTTTGATTGCCCACCGGAAAGAATCGAAAATTTACTATCACAATCATCTCTGTAAGCAAGTTGAGGAAGGGCAAAAGGGACATAAAGAACCCCACCGGGGGGCATTCCGTTGTAAAAGAGGGTAAGGGGGAGTCGGTATTTTTTCTCCATTCGGTAAGGGGCACTCCCTGTCTCGATGAACACATAAGTAAAGGAATTGGAGTCTGTTGAAGTGATTTTATTTTCTTCTTTTAGAAATGACAGTTCTTCTCCAAGTGTTTTTTCAAGAGTCGTTTTATTTGTACCAAAATCAAACTGTTCACCTCCACGATTGGTTAGCACTAAACGCAAATAATCACCCATAGGGTTGTAGAATTCCTGATACCTTTCAGCAATTTCTTCTTTGACTAAATCATTCTGGTTAATTTCACCGGATTCTAGGAACTCATTATATTTTAAATCATTTCTTTCGTGTGCCTTTGATTCAATATCAACAATTCGCTTTTGGTTTATTTCCTCCGCTTCCTGTCTCTTGAATTTAAGTTCAGTTAAGGCTGTCTGGGCACGGTTATTATTCTTCGCTTCGAGTGCCCGAATCGTTCGATAAATTTCGAGCATATTACGATCATAGAAGCGTCCAACATATTCTCCAATTCCTTTGGAGCTTGGATCAATCAATCCGCCTCCGAAATTTTCATCGGCAATGGATTTGGCACGGTCGATATGCAGATCCGTTAATTCATTTGCCTGATTAGCTCGGGAAACAGTGATCATTTCCATGTTCCACAGAAGCTCTTCATCGTGACCCTCTTTGATCGACTGCCCGGCTTTTTCTAAGTACGATAAAGCCTGGACTTCGTCTCCAAGATCCCAGGAATTTCGAAATTCTTTCGTGCTTTGGTGATAGGATGTACAGGAGGAAAAGCAGAGAATCCCCGATATACAAAGGAGTGAGGCTAGGTTATCTTTCAAATTTAATTAGCGGAATTGATATTTTTATTCTGCAACTAGTCTGACTAGAGGCAGTTTTTCTGGTTCAACTTTAGTATTTATTCCAAGATCTTCTAAAATTTGGCAAGTTGCCACATCAGCCTGGGTACTGATAACCTTAATTTTGCCAATTCTGGTAAAGGTCGTGCCAGACATGACTTTTTTGGTAATTGGATGGATAATGTTCTTAGCTACACCAACTTCATAGGTTTGCCCTACCTGCACTCCATTTTTGTAACCGGCCAATATAGTGCATTGGTCGCCTACCTTTTCGTATAAATAAATTTTTTGTTCAAAGGAAGATACAAAGCTTTTCGCCATATCATCGGCTGATTTTTTGGCAAAAGATTCAATCTTCTTAATTCGGATAAGGTCTCCTCCAGATTTGGTTCCGAAAACATCTTCATCCCAAGAATCGGAAAAGTCTGGAACCTGAAATGTTTTTTGATCTGCAGGATTTTCTCGACTGATTAACTGCATTGTAGCAGAGACAAAAATATCTCGGTTAACCTTAATTGAATCATCCAGCGGATTTCTGATTTTAACTTGTTTTTCAACAAAGGCAGTTACAGTACACTTAAGGATATATTTTGGTTTACTTAATAATTTTTGATCTGCGGCTTTGAAAACTGCGGAAAGATCTAATTCTAGATCTAGATTAGATTCTTTAAAAATACTAGAAAGTTCTACGACGGCATATTTTCCGGTCAGATTTAAGTAATTTGCAAAATGGGTAGGTAAAGATTCTAGATAGGAATTAAGAGAAGGCGGGTTGGATGAAATTACAGATGGCGTTGCCTCAATATTACGCAAAAGGACGGTCTCTTTCTGACCTGTAACAATTAAGTTCGTTATAAATAATAAGAGGGTAGAATAAAATAGATTCCTCATGGATATATTGTTTAGTTAAGATTTACTTTTGGGACTTCATATTTTGAATTTTTGAGAAATTCAAACATTCCTTCAGCAAGAAGTTTCTGCTTTTGATTCAACGATTCGCCGGTTTTTATTTCTTGGAGGAATCGAAGTTGTTCTTGCCACTTCTTGTATTCTTCCTCTGTCGGTTCTAAAGTGACCGATAACGAAAACCCTTCATAGGCATTAATCAATCTTTCTACTGGGGCAAAACCAGGTTTTATTATCCTTATTTTTGATAACCCTTCTGGAATTTTCAGTTTTTTGACATCGGAACACATCCCTACCACTATCCCATTTATTTCTACTTCGGCATCAGCAGGAGTTACTTCAAGATTATTTCCGGATAGAGTCATCTGTCCGTCCTTCCCAACGGTCATTTCTGGAATAGTCATATTCTTAAGCTTGGCAGAAATTTGTACTTCCACCAATTTTTCACTTTCAGATGACCCTAATTTGGAAGTGGGGTGGGGAACGGCGATATGAGAAGTATTGGTTTTAATTTTATTGGCTAGTGTTTCCGACGAACGAACCGATTTTGCAATGGTAATAACAGATTTTGCAATAAGCTCATGCAAGATTTCATTCCCGTAGACTGTCATATCAATTTTCGAAGTTAAGGGTACTTTTTTTTCTACTTCAAAGTTTTCTCCCGCGTAGGAAGATCCGTCTGTGGCTGAAATAAACCTGTAATTCGAGGTTAGTTTAAATGTGATGACGGTTCTATCAAATTGTGGTATTTTAATTTTGGTTTTGGTGTAAGAATTCAAATTCACAAAAAGAATTGCTTTGGCTTTTAATTCTCTTGCCAGTCTGATCTCGTTCCAAATTCCATTATTGTATAATTCAAGTTGAGTCGGACCAATCTCGCGAGGAAGAATGAGACCAAATTTCGTATTTGCGAGACTTGAGGAAAGACTGTCGGTGAATGTTTGACTAATTTTAGTATCATCTTCAGAGAGATAGCTCTCCGTGAATAATAGGACATTGAAATCAGTATTGTTGTTTTCCCCAAAAATCAAATTAGGGGACGAAAGGAGTGTAAATAAAAGGAGAAGTGGTGAAGGTAAAATGTTCATGATTAACTTTCGGGGTAATGAGTGAAGAAATTACTCAAACTATGCAAGAAAGCTAATTGCAAGTGTTAATTTTAAAATTTATTGTACAAGGAATCTTAACAGGCAGAAAAAGTTATGCAGGAGATTAAGTTAGGAATTATAATCAGAAAGCACTATTTTCTGTGCGTCGACTAATTCATTGATCCCTTTTTCAGCCAAAATCAACATTTCATCTAATTGTGCACGAGAGTAGGTTGCTTCTTCTCCAGAAGATTGGACCTCTACAAATTCTCCTTGGCCGGACATCACGATATTTGCATCAACCGATGCGTCACGGTCTTCTGGGTAATCCAAGTCTAGAACACAGGTATCCTTGTAGATCCCAACACTTATAGCAGCAAGATGGTCAATGATTGGGTCTTCAGACAACTTCCCCCTCTTAAGTAAATCATTTATGGCAATTCGTGCAGCCAACCAGGATCCGGTGATAGATGCGGTACGCGTGCCTCCATCTGCCCTTAAAACATCACAGTCGATCCAAAGCGTTTTATCTGGAAATTTTTTCAGGTCTAGGACTGCCCTGAGAGATCGGCCAATCAATCTTTGAATTTCAATGTTCCTGCCATCCTGTTTACCTTTGCTACTGGGACGGTCTTTTCGGTAGAGTGTAGAGTAGGGGAGCATATTATATTCAGCCGTTAGCCAACCTCCTGCTACTTTTTGCTGTCTCATCCACCCAGGGACGCGATCCTCAATCATAGCGGCACAAATTACCTGTGTGTTGCCAAAAGAGCAGAGGATCGACCCGTTGGCATGAGGGGCAATACCCGGTTTGAACTCAATTGTACGTAACTGATCTGCATCGCGACCCGAAGGTCTTACAAAAGCTTGATCAAGTTGTTCAGCCAATGAGGATTGGGGTGATCTTTCAGATGTCATAAGTTTTTAAAGGTTCTGGATCGATAATGCTAAAATTTTCATCTTTTAAAGTTTCTTTAAACCACTCACGGGCTTCTGGGTCGCCATGGTGAAGGATCAGTGCCCGTGGGGAGATCTTTTGGGCATAGGAAACCAGTTCTTCGCGATTTGCATGTCCGCTCAAATCAAACTTGGTGACCTTGGCATTGATCTGTTGGACTACATCGACCGCATCGAAATCAAATGAGTCGCATTGTTTCGCGGTTAACAGTTTTCCGCCAGGAGTATTCGGATCGCAGTAGCCTACAAAAAGAATCGAGTTTTTTGGATCACCAAGCATCCCGGATGCAAGTTTGTAGGAGGGTGTGTTTTCAACCATCATTCCACTGCTGACTAGATAAATACCGTTCATGGGTGGTTTTACCCCTGGCTCAATCCGTTTAGGTAATGGGCGGGCACCCATTGATTTAAGCACCCTACGGTTAAATCTTACCCGATTTGTATTTTTGGAGATTTCGTGAAAATGATTAACCAGGTCCATGCCTAAGCCTGAGCAGAAAACCGGGACCTTAGGAATTGCTTTTTTGCGGAAGGCTTCATCCAAGACGAAAAGCATTTCCTGCATCCGGCCTAGAGCAAAAACGGGGATAAGTACGGAGCCTTCCTTTTTTAGGGTTGAGTTAACCTGTTGGAGCAATCTTACAATTTCGGACTCCCGGGACTGATTGATAGGTGTTTCCGTCCCACCTCTTGTGGTTTCGGTAATTAATATGTCGACGGGTTCTTGCGGGAGAGTAGCCCCGTCGAGCGTTCTTTGATCATTGAATAAAATATCTCCAGTAAAGAAAACTGTTTTTCTTTTATATTTTATACTGACCGAAACCGCACCTGCAACATGGCCAGCATGGTGCAAGGTAATTTCAATTCTTTGACCGTTTTTATCTAATATTAGAGGGGTATGTAATTGGGGTGTTTTCAGTCTGTCGTATAAAGCAGTCAAGTCTCCTCTTCCATAAAATGGAAGTTCAGGTATGTTCAACTCAGACCTTTGTCTTCTCATCACGGAAATAGAATTGGAGAGCATTCTTCGAGCAAGAATTGAGCTTGGGTAACTGAGGATAACAGGAGCATCAGGATGTTCTCTCGATAAGAGTGGAAGGCTGCCCAAGTGATCGAGATGGCAATGTGTAAGAATAATGAAATCAAGAGAATTCCTGCTGATTGCATCATGTTTTGGTAAGGATTCCGCACCAGCATATTTTGGATGCAAGCCTGAATCGATGACAAATTTGAAGGGACCAATTTCGCACAAACTACAATTGGCTCCGATCCCTCCCTGCGGGTTCAGGTCAGTAAACTTCATGAATGAGCCGGATCGATTGTGGCATCACCGGGTATATTTAATCGGAAGGGCTTCATTCGAATGTGGATTTTATTTTTGAACTCATCAACTCCATGAAAGGAGCCAAAAGCCTCAGCAGGCAGATGAGTAACATGATAACTGTTGTAAGAAAAAGTTTCTCCTGGGGGGATAAGTGGGGATTCTCCCACGATCTTTTCACCTTCGACTACCGTTTTCGTTCCATCATCATTGGCCAGTACCCATTTTCTTCCTAAAAGTGTAACACTTCGGACCGAGAGGTTGGATATGCTGATGAAATATATAAAGGCATGGAGATCGATCCCTTCCACTTTTGATTTCTCCCGATGATGTACCAATTTATCCAGTGACGCATGGAGACCTTCGATTTCTATACTTTCTTCGTTCACAAAATGAGTAATGACTACAATAGCGCAGATTGCTTAAAGACCAACGATTATTTGATCTGTGGGTATTTCTCTTTGTTTGTGAATGAAATACGCTTGCTCCGTTGGCTTTAGAGTACACAACGGAATAGATGCAAAAATTTGCTCTACTATCTGTCAGTGATAAATCTGGAATTACTGACTTAGCTGAAAATCTTGTCAGTCAGTTTGGCTACACTATTCTATCTACAGGTGGAACTGCCAAACTCCTTCGAGAGCATGGAATAAAAGTAACAGATGTGAGCGAGCACACCGATTTCCCCGAAATGATGGATGGTCGGGTTAAGACTTTGCATCCCAAAGTTCACGGTGGGCTTCTTTGCCTGCGAGATAATCGAACCCACATGGAGTCTGCGGAAAAATACAGTATCGATATGATTGATTTGGTGGTGGTCAATCTCTATCCTTTTGAAGACACTGTTGCGCGGGCAAATGTTTCATTTAGTGAAGCCATTGAGCAAATTGATATTGGTGGGCCTTCGATGTTGAGGAGTGCAGCGAAGAATCATCGACATGTTACGGTAATTTGTGATCCCAGTGACTACACTCGGGTCCTGCATTCAATGATACAAAAAAAGGATGGGCTTAGTTTGCGAAAAGAACTTGCCTTGAAGGTGTTTACAAGAACATCCTCTTATGACGCTGCAATCCGTGGATACCTCTCTTCTCAAGAGGCACAATCTGAGCCTGATCTTGATTCCATTTCTGGATTTCCAGCCAGTTTGAACTTGGAGAAAAATAAAGCGATGAGCCTTCGCTACGGAGAGAATCCTCATCAACAAGCTGCTTTGTATGGAGACTTCCTTGATTATTTTGAGCAATTACAGGGGAAAGAGTTAAGCTACAATAACATCATCGATATTTCTGCAGCTGCTTACCTTATTGGAGAGTTTGAACGCCCCACCGTGGCAATTCTGAAGCATACAAATCCATGCGGAGTGGCTAGCGCTGATCTTTTAGGCGACGCTTGGGAAAAAGCATTCGCTACAGATAGACAGGCTCCTTTTGGAGGGATAATCGTAGTCAACAATACCTTGGACATTGACTTAGCCGAAAAAATTGCGGAGATTTTCTGTGAAGTTATTATTGCTCCAGGGTTCACATCGGAAGCCCTGAGCTTGTTTTCTAAGAAAAAGAACCTGAGGCTTTTGGTTTCGAAGGTCGGTTTTGGTCCAGAAACTCTCCAAGAAATCAGAACAATCCCAGGTGGACTCCTGGTACAGGATCGAGATCAAAAAAGGATTAATCCTAAAAGTTTCGAGGTAGTCAGTCAGAGACAGCCCACTGATTTGGAAATGAGATCGATGCTATTTGGATGGCGAGTCGTACGTCATGTAAAAAGCAATGCGATTGTGTACTCCGGTGACGAAAGAACTCTCGGAGTCGGGGCAGGTCAGATGTCAAGAGTGGACAGTTCAAGAATTGCGGTATGGAAAGCAGGCGAAGCCTCTCTCGGGCTCGAAGGGGCTACAATCGCTTCGGATGCATTTTTCCCTTTTGCGGATGGTCTGATTGCGGCTGCAGAGGCTGGGGCAACTGCTGCTATACAGCCGGGAGGTAGCGTTCGGGATGAGGAAGTTATTGAGGCGGCAAACGAAAGAAATATGGCCATGATTTTTACCGGTACCCGCCATTTTAAACATTAGATAAAGAGTTGTTTTTAGTTGAGTGGCAGACAAGTGAAAATAATCTGATTTAAAGACATGAAAATTAGAAGACTTGTACCGTTTCTTTTACTTGGCACTTTTCCTTTATCCTTTTGGTTTTCTGGATGTGGTGCAGCTATGATGTCGGACAAGAGACTGGCTAAGCAATCAAAGGCTCAGTTTTCCCAAATGAAAAAAAAGGAGTCGGTTTCCAAGAACTCCAAGCATCAAGAAATGATCGATCGGATAGGGCGACGGATTACTAAAATTGCTGATGTTGATGTCCCTGGGACAGAATGGGAATTTGTGGTGTTTGAAAAAAAGGAGCCTAATGCATTTGCCATGCCTGGAGGGAAAGTCGGAGTCAATTCAGGTCTGATAGAGTTGGCTGGAGGAAACGAGGATGAAATTGCAGCAGTTATTGGTCACGAGGTAGCTCATGTGGCTAAGCGTCACAGTAATAAGAGGATGACTCAAGGAGTGGGGGTTGTATTGGGAGGCATTATTTTAGACACTGCGATGCGTAATAAAAGCTCTGAAGATCGAGCCTTGGCAAGAGGTGCCTATGGAGTTGGGGCGACCGTCGGTGCGGTTCTTCCATTTAGTCGTGCTCAGGAAAGAGAGGCTGACGATTTGGGACTAATTTATTCAGCAAAAGCCGGCTATGATCCTCGTGCTTCGATTAGTTTCTGGAAAAAAATGAAAAGTAATAGTCGCCGGCGAATGCCTCAGTTTTTATCTACCCATCCAGATTCCGGAAAAAGGATTGAGTATTTGCGTTCCAGGATGCCTTATGCCATGACAATTTACCGCAATGCTAAAAAAGCAAGAGGAGAAACCCCAAACCCATGACCGATATTTTAGATTACCCGATACAGGCACTTACTGAGTATGTTCGTTATCCGAGTGTCTCGGCTGATTCAAATTTTTCTGCTGGGGTAGCAGGTGCCCGTGAATTTGCTACTGCAAGACTTCAGGAACTTGGTTTTTCAGTAGAAACCATAGAAACTCCTATTCATCCTGTTTTACTTGGTACCAGAGGAGATCCTTCCTGGCCCAAGCTAGTCATTTACGGGCACTATGATGTTCAACCCCCTGATCCCTTAGATTTATGGACAACCGACCCCTTTGATGCGACCGAGAGGGAAGGGCGATTATTTGGGCGTGGAGCAGCAGATAACAAGGGGCCTCAAATTGTACATATGGTTGCCTTACATCGAGCCTTGAAACAAAATCCCGATCTTCCCCTGCATATTACCTATCTGATCGAAGGAGAGGAAGAGATCGGCAGTCCAAGTTTTCGTCCATTTTTAGAAGATAGGAAAGAACAGCTCATGGGTGATATGCTTTTGGTATCTGATACCGGCAGCCCCGGGCCCGATCAGCTTGTGATTACCACAGGACTCCGCGGATTGACTGCGTTGGAAGTCAAATTTATTGGACCCAAACAGGATCTACATTCAGGCGTTCACGGTGGTGCACTATTAAATCCTCTGCAGGCACTGGTTCAAATCTGTTCATCTTTACATGATGAATCCGGTAGGGTAGCTGTACCTGGATTTTATGATGAAGTAGTTGATCCGCAGGAGTGGGAGAAGGGCGAATTGAGCAAACTTCCAATCAATGAAGATGAGTACAAGAACTTCTTAGGTGTTCCTTCATTATCCCCACCACCAGGATATTCTGCTTTGGAAGCAATTCGTTTCTGCCCCACTTTGGAATTTAATGGACTGGGAGGAGGCTATCAGGGAGAAGGGTCTAAAACTGTAATTCCTTCCGAAGCATTTGCCAAAATTACCTGTCGTCTAGTACCGAATCAAAAATCCTATGATATTGCTGAGAAAGTTCGAAAAGCTTTAGAATCTGCTTGTCCTGCTTCGATTCGGGTAGAAGTTGAATTAAAGGGAGGAGGAGATCCTTATGTCGTTATTCCTCCTGGGAAACCAGGCTCGAGTGGTGAGGAAACTGCTTTGATGAAAAAGGCTTTTTCTCTGATCGAAGATTGCGTGGATCAGCAATTTGGAAATCGACCTATTTATTTACGCGAAGGCGGGAGTATCCCGATTATCAGGGATTTGCAGGAAGTTGCTGGTCTTGAAGCTCTCATGCTTGGTCTCTTTACAAATGAAGATAATCTTCATGCTCCTAACGAAAGCTTTAATCTTCAAATAATGGAACGGGCGATTGCCGCATTCGAAAATTTCTTTGTTAGACTTGGAGATGAGAAAAAGTAGTTCCCCAAACTCTTAAAATATTTTTATATTCCTTTGGTTATAACAAATGCGGCTCTTCGGTCTAACCGAGCTTGATTTGTATCTGCATTGGGAATCGCACTTTCATCTCCGATTGAAACCGTTTCAATTCTAGCCGGATCTCCGCCCAAATCAGTAAGGTAGGATTTAACTGTGGTTGCCCGTCGATCACCTAAAGACTTGTTATAAGCAGGGGTTCCTTTCCAATCACAATAGCCTTCAATCAGTAATTTTGCTTTTGGATTAGTCTGCAAAAACTCGGCTATTTCAACTAATTTCTCCCTTTCTGAAGAATTAATGTTATACTGATCAAATCCAAAATATACGGATTCGAAAGGGCGAGTTGTGTTTAAAGGATCACTGAATGCATCCAATGCATCACTTCTTGGGGCGAGTAAATCGTTATTTACAGAACCTAGCAACGGGTCGCCGGCAAGAGATAAATCATCTTCAGTACCGCTATTAAAGCCGTCAGCACTAGCGGAAGGAAGGTTATTTCCTGAGTTACGAAATAGTGAAGTGTCAGGATCTGCTTTTTTTGAGCAGGAGGAAAGAACAATTAAGGCAGTCGTTGCAAGTAAAGCGAAGCCTTTCATTATCAGGTTCATTACAATTAAGAATTTCTAAGAATAACGAAATGGGCTTTTCGTTCCAAACCTGATGTTGTTGGATCAGCATTCGGTGTTGCCTGCTCATCCCCCATTGAGATGATTTCTACCCTTGCCGAATCTATACCAAGATCAGTTAAATAGTCCCGAACGCTGGTGGCTCGCCGGTCGCCCAATGATTTGTTGTACGCTGGAGTGCCTTTCCAGTCGCAATACCCTTCAACGATGATTTTTACATCTGGATTTTGCGTCAAGAAAGATGCAATATCCTGAAGTTTCTGTCTTTCATCCGAACCAATACTGTATTGATCAAACCCAAAAAAGATGGGCTCAAATGGACGTTCGGCGTTGGCGAAAACATCAGGGTCATTCCAAAAAGGGTCTTGTGGTGCAAGTCCATCAGTGCCGTCGATTCCGCTTATAGAAACACCTAGGGGGGACAGTTCATCAGTATTTGAAAGGTTGTCGAAATCATCCGGGGATCCCAAGAAAGTCCCCCTGTCTGTACCTTTGATGAGGGCCGTATCTTCTGGAGAAAGCCCGTTCTTTTTCGAGCATGCTGAAGACATGATCAAATAAACTAGTGTTGTTGCCATCCACAATTTAATTTTCATAATAACTATTCCCGCTTTATTTTTAGTTTAGATTCCCATTCCAAACATTTCATATTAATTTGCGCACTTACATTATCATCGTCAATTGGAAAAATTGAATTTTCAAAAATATTTTTTAGTGGATAACGGATCCTTAAGACCCGAATCGATTCTTTCTTTGCGAGAAGTTGCAGAAAATTTAAAATTTAAGACTGGGGTATCTATTTTGCCTGCAGGAATCATGCATTCGCATAAAATTGATCCCTGTAAACTAAACGGGATTCCTGCCCTGAGCATGCAGTCTTTTTTTAAATCTTTTGATAAACAAAAGGTAGAGAGTCTTGCCTTTATTCCTATGTTTCTTGGCCCAAGTCTTGCCATCACTGACTGGCTAAATACTCAATTGTGTGAATGGAAACGCACCAGACCGGCTCGGAAATATGCGATTGCAGAAACTCTGTTTCGCGAGGGTGATGATCGAATCACTTTAGCCCTCAATGACCATGTGGTCAAAGGATTAACTACTGGATTCACCGGCAAACCTTTCATTATTTTGGTCGATCACGGGACTCCGCTCAAAGAGGTTAATAAGGTACGAGAGGAAGTAGGCGGGCAACTTGGAAAGCTGGTAGCAAAATACTCTTCTGGATTTTCTACTGCATGCATGGAGCGTCGCGATGGTTCAGATTATGACTTTAATGACCCACTTTTAGAAAAAGTATTACAAGAGGTATACGAAGAGGGCGGCAGGGAGGTTGTCCTTGCTCCATTCTTTCTGGCACCAGGTAGGCATGCCGGGCCAGATGGAGACTTGGCTAGTATTTGTCTTCCATTTGAAAAAAAAGGAATGCGAATAATGAGGACGTCCACACTTGGAAATCACCCTTTAATTCTTGATATTTTAACCGAACGATTTCACGAGGTAAGTGCTAAAATCTAATGGATGGAATACTCAAGACAATCCACTGGAATTTGATTACTTGATAAATTTATTTTGAAGTCAGCCAGACTCCTCCCAAAAGCAGAAGAGCACCGATTAATCTTCTGATCAATAAATGGGATGATGTTGTTTTTTCCTGAAGGCCTATCCAGGAACCTGTAAGTGCAACAAGAATGATCGACCAGACACCGCGTCCTGCATAGAAAATATTAACTTCGGCTGGTACCTGATAGAAGCCCACTGCCATGGACATACAAATGGCTTGCCCTCCCATCGGAATAGCAGATGTCCACATCCATGGGTCACAGATTGGTCGGAAAGATAAAAATGTACCTTCCGTCCATGGAATAAGAAGAATTGAAAAAAGGCCAACCGACCCGAAAATAACAAATAAAAGATTAAATGGATCCGATTGATGGGTAAAGAAAGGAACAAGAGAGTCCAGGAGAGCAAAACCTGCTGCTCCAACCAAGGCCAATAATAGCCCTGAATAAGATATTTTGGACTTGTGACTGGGCCAACCGATGAGGAGAATGGCCAAGGTTGCCAAGGCCACAGCAATCCAAGTCGATACGGATATTTCATGGGGGGAGAGATTTAATGAAACCACAAAAATTGCCACAAATACTGGTTTTGCTCCCATGATTGGTGTCATTAAGCTAGCATCTCCTTTTCGAAGGGAAATAAAGCAAAGCATCTGAGAAATAAAAAAAAGAAAACCTAGTATCGAACCATAGATAATATATGGTGTTTCAAGGGAGTTTTCAGCCAAGAAAGGGTAGGGTATAAAGCAGCATGACATGAAGAGATTGGAGAAAACCAAAGAACGAAGTGTACCTGATCCCAATTCGAGAGCACGTTTACAAAACACTGCACTTACCGCGTAAAGGAATCCCGCAGAAAGTGCGAGCATATAGGCGGGAAAAAACTCGTTCAACTGTAAGGTTTAGATGAAACAGCCCAAGTGGACTAAATTATTCAGATACAAATTGTGATGAAAACTCTTCACAATTTTGAAGGTTAAGCTCCTGGGTTCCGAATATCAGACGATATCGAATGTTCAGTGGATCACTGGGAGTCACTTTTGCACGAAAATAAGATCCGAATCTTCCGTAGTCTCTTTCGCTGTAGAAACTAGGTTTTGGATTATCGGGATGATCGAGATACAAAGTGAAATATCTCTCCCCCCCAACGATCACGCTTTGAGCTTTCCAATTAAGGTTAGTCATATCTTTGTTTTGTGGCCAATTTTTCGTTTTCCCCATTTGATCTTTGCCCTCATTAGGTCTGATATAAAATGTTTTTTTGGAGTTTTTAGTCGCCACTTCATTTGATGGCCGAAATTGGAACCCTGCATGCTGGGGATCACCGTCTAGTTTTATTTCTGGTTGGGTGGTGTGTAGAACTGAATGAAAATCGATTTGAATGCCTTTATTTTTACTTATTCTGAAAGTTAACTCGCGATGTTCTGTCAAGAAGGTGGTTCCATCGTCCACTCTCCATGAAATTTCGCTCTTTAAACTTGCTTGATGATTGTCTGCCTTCATGTGGAGTATTTTCTCATGATTTTGATAACCTCTCTTGCAGTGCCATGTGTCTACATTAACTGGATTTTTTTGGGCATCTAGGGCAGCGCATTTTGAAAACCCAAAATAAATACCCCGGTGATGGGTGTATTTACCTCCGGGGCCCTTGGTTACAAAATCTTCTCCATTTTTATCGTACAAATGATAGAATGGTTTATAAGTTCTCTCGCGGTCCTTAGGATCCATTCGTTCATATACATATCGTGCCAGCTTGTGCTCGCCTAGAGACAAGTCTACATATGATGCCTTACTTTCAGACCAATTGAATGAATCTTTGCTTGCATGGGTAAGGGAGGGAATAGAGAAAAATAGTGTTATGTATAGAAGACGCATATTCTATTTATCTATTCTTATCGGCCTGCCTGTTCCAAGCTAAAAGAACCTTGGTTCAGTAAATTTAATTTGTTTGAATCTCTAAAAATGCTCGAGTTTTATGCTCGAAGTACTAGGAAACCGTGATGTACTCAAATTGTTTTTTTGCTTTTTCATTAATGGCAGTGTTGCAATCTAACTTGGTTGGCGTGATTGATTTTCGCCAGGAGGTATGGCCAATTCTTGAGAAAAGATGTATCGAATGCCACCGAGAACCTTACGAGAAGAACGGACTACTCAAGAAACCAAAAGCTGGACTCAGACTGGATGGGGCAGCCTACATTCTGCACGGAAGCGATGAAGGGACGGTGGTTGTAGTCGATCATCCGAGTAAGAGTGCCCTTTATCAGAGAGTTATTCTTCCCGAAAATGACGCCGACCATATGCCTCCCAAAGGAGATTCATTAACCACCAATCAAAAGGAAATCTTGAGGATGTGGATTGCGGAGGGCGTAGATTTTGGTACTTGGGTTGGTGCCATAGATGGCGTTGAAGAGTTGGCTGAAAGGAAGAAAAATGAGCTAGTACAACAGGCCAGTTATTTAAAAGAGGTGGACCAGCTTTCGGAAGGGCTCATTCCACTAAACAGAGAAAAGTTGAAAGACTTATCACTGAAATCTGGCTTATTGATCCGTCCATTAGGGATCGGTTCCCCTCTAGTTGAAGCCCGTGTGGTAACGGAACCAACTAAAATTACTGATGGGATGATCAAAGAGTTGATCCCCCTCAAGGAGCATCTAGCTAAGATAGATTTGAGAAATAGTGCAATTACCGATCAATCGCTTATCGAAATATCTTCTTTTCCACGACTTACTCATTTAAACCTTATGGGTACGCAAATTACTTCCAAAGGCATTCGTTTTCTGAGAAAAACCCAAAAATTGGAAAACCTTAATTTAGTCAGCACTCAGGTCTCAGATTCAGTAGTCGAGACAATCGTAATCTTTCCTAATCTCCAAAGATTATTTTTGTGGAATTCAAACATTTCGGAAGCAGGCGTGAGTGCATTGCGCGAAAAAAAGAATGATCTAGTCGTTAGTTTCTAGAAGAAAATTAGGGGCTTAACTTCCATAGTTTCTTGTCAGAACGAACAAATAGAGAGCCATTATCTGCTGCCGGCGTGCACAGAATGGTGTCCTGCAGATCCAATTCTTTGAGTACCTTACCTTCTTTTGTACTGCTAATATCTATGACTTGTCCGATTCCCTCTTCACTAAATATAAAAAGTAATTGATCCGTGGTTACTGGGGATGCACTTACCGGTCCCTTAATGCGTAAACGCCAGTTTATTTCACCATTTTTTACGGAGGCAGAAGTCAGAACATTGGCCCGATTGACAACAAAGACCTGATCGCCCGAAATTGCCGGACTTCCGGTCCCGGGGCTTAATTTATTATTCGTCCACTTTTGTATAGGAGAAGAATGGAGAGTGGGCTCTTTTACAGCAGTCAATCCGTTGGATGGAATGAGAACCATTTTGTTTTCTGCGACAACACTGGAAGGAATGGTTGAAGCACCCTCGTGGTAGCTCCAAATTTCATTTCCATTGGAAGGATTAATGAAAGTGAGGCCTTCTTTTGATTGCAACCCTATCCATCTGTCAGAGTTTTGATCTAAGACAATGGGAGATGTCCAATTTGCCCCTCTGGGCCTGGTTTTCTTCCACAAGGTGGTTCCATTTTGTATATTCAACCCAAAGGTAAAAGAATCTGCATCGTTTTCGACTTGAGCGATCAAAACTCCTTTCGCCATGACTGGCGACGATGACATGCCTAGACCATTTGCAATGTTTGGATAGTCGAAAGTCAAACCTCTTAACCAAACCAAGTTACCGTTTAAATCTAGGCAGAAAATATCATTGGATGAAAATTGGGCAACAACCACATTTCCATTGCTAACCATCGTGGAGGCCGCCACAGAGGTTTTGCTATGGCATATGGTCCGTCCTGTGGCTTTAAAAATACGTTCCCAAGCCAAAACCCCATTGCCTACATTGTAAGCCAAAATATGAAGGTTGGACTGTTGGGGACCGCTCGAGGCAGTTACAAGAATAAGGTTATCTATGATGATTGGACTTGATAGACCTCTTCCGGGCAAAGCTATATTCCACGATTTGGAGGAAGTAAGATTTAGATCAGGTGATATTTTACCTTCTATCTTTCCATTTCCAAGGGTTCCCCGGAAGCCTTGCCAGTCGGCTGAAGCGAATGGGTGGATCAATAATAAGGTGGCGAATAAAGTAGATATTTTCATTGTAATTAGTTTGGAGAGGGGATTGGGGTTCCGCTGTTATCGGTTACCCTAAAGCAGAATTCCCATTGTTTCGTCCAACTTTCAGTTTGCTCATTTTGGCAAACTTTAACGAGAATTTTGTTTTTTCCTTTCTTGAGCCTGCCATCCAAAACAAACTGATCTACACGAGTTCCGCCGCGGTGATACTCGTCCCTTGCAAAGATCAATTCATTATTAACCCATAATTTCCACGCATTTTTTGAACCAATACGAAAGTGCACGGATTGATCCATAGAGGCTTCAAATTCATGGTAAGCGTAACACAAGACTTCTTTGATGTGACCAAAAGGCTGGTTTAAATCGAGTAAACCTAACCGGTCAGCGGTGGAAGAAGTTTGCCATTTCAGCAAACCATTCTTTCCTTCGTGGTTAATTGATCTTGGGTTGGCTTCCTTTTCTGGCGTGAACGCTTTTCCAAAACCTTTCCGTAGGTTATTATCGAAGGGTCCAATGACTTCCCATGTGGTAATAAATCCCATGACTTTTGGTAGATCTATGGACTTACCCAATTCTTCGAGAGAATCACAGGCTTTCTCTATTTGGTCAACATCTCGAGCCTTTCCCAATGCATATTCATAAGCTTCTACCGACTGATCTTTTTTTTCGAGTGCCTTCGCTTGCTCAAGGAGCAAGTGAACGCCTTCTCTTCGAAGGGTGGGTTCCGGGTCGTCAATGAAGGTGGGTACGAGCGATTGAGCAACTTGAGAAGAATGCAAGAGCAGGAAATCAAAAGCGGTTCTTCGGGTACTGCCTTCGTTTTGATGATCTTTTATAATTTTTACAATCTCATCTTCAGGAAGAGCATTTTCGCCCGAGTTCTCGAGGATTTCAAAAAGGGCGGCACGGATCCAATTGTCACCCAAGTCGTTGGCTTGATTCATGGCTTTGAGAAGGATGGGTATATCTGCAGAGCTCATTTGCTTCAAAGATATCCAGTGCTTTACTACATCCTCGTTCCCGCCTCCCTTGGGGCCAAGTTGGGCTATTGCTTCTAGGAGATTGTCTTTACCCCATAACGAATGGAGAGTAATTCCACAAAGAAAGATAAATGAAAATTTTATCATAAGAGCTTTGTAATCTATTCATTAGTATAATCACAAAGAAAAAATTCCTAATCTTTTTTCTTTCCTTTAGTCTTAGAATCCTAAACAACGATGCGATGATAATTAAAAATAGCCTGTGCTTTTTTCTTTTAATTGCTCTACATCTTAACTCTGCAGAACTTGAAACTCTTCAATTGTGGCCAGATAATGCTCCAGGAGAAATTCCGGGTGAGGTGGGAGAAGAAGACATTCGTAAACCTAAGCCGGAAAGTAACGATGTTCTTCGGATAGCAAATGTCACCCGTCCCACAATTACAATCTTTCCTGCGGCCCCTGCTAAAACAAATGGTACTGCCGTTCTTGTCTGCCCAGGAGGAGGTTATAATATATTAGCGTATGAGCATGAAGGTACTCAAGTTTGCGAATGGCTGAACGAACTTGGAGTTACCGGGGTACTTTTAAAATACCGAGTTCCCCGCAGAAAAAACCGCCCTCCTTTTGATGCTCCTCTTCAGGATGCTCAGCGGGCAATAGGGCTTATTCGTAAAAATGCAAAGAAATGGAAGATTAATCCCCAAAGAGTAGGAATTCTTGGTTTTTCAGCAGGGGGGAATTTGGCAATGATGACCTTAACATCCTTTCAGAAGCGAAATTACATTAAGATTGATTCAGCAGATCATTTATCTTGTCGGCCAGATTTTGGTATTCTAATTTATCCAGCATACTTGGTGGACCGAAAAAAGAGAGATAACTTATTACCTGAAATTAAAATATCAGATGTTACACCGCCCTGTTTTTTTGCCCATACGGGTGATGATCATGTACCGGGGGAGGGGAGCGTACTGGCCTATCTTGAATTAGAAAAAGCCGGGGTTACGGGAAATGAATTACATGTTTATCCCTTCGGAAAGCACGGATACGGAATGAGGAAATCTGAAAATCCAGTATCTAGATGGCCGGCAAGGGCAGGTGACTGGATGCGAGCAATGGGCTGGCTGACTGAAAAATGAAATCTTCAAACCGTGTTATCCGATATCATGCTCATGGTTCGCCCTTTGAGGTTTTGACTATGGAGGAAATTCCTCTCAGGGAGTTGGGCCCTCGTGAAGTTCGGATCGAAATTCAAGCAGCTACAATTCATCCTTCAGATATTGGGCTGATTCAAGGAAGCTATGGTAGATTACGAGAATTACCTGCTGTCGGGGGGAGGGAAGGTGTCGGGAAGGTTGTTGAGGTTGGAAGTGATGTGAAAGAAGCGGTGCTTCACAAAGTGGTGGCTGTTCCTGATGAGGCGGGGGCCTGGCAGGAATATTGCCAGACCGATGTGGGAAATTTGATTCTTTTACCTGCCCTTGTTCCGTACACACAGCTAGCTGTTGCCCTCTTGAATCCTATGACTGCATGGCGTTTATTGCATGATTTTGAGTACTTGCGGGAGGGGGATGTGATTATTCAAAATGCAGGTAATTCTGCAGTCGGATTGACGATTATTCAATTTGCCCGCCAAATGGGTATATCCTGCCTTTCTCTAGTCAGGTCTGAACGGTTAATTAAGGAATTAAAAGCCTACGGTGCAACCGAGGTGTGGCTTGATAATGAGAAAGTGCCAGAGAAAGTAGCTGAGTTTACAGATAACCATGGTTGTGCAATAGCATTGAATTCTGTGGGAGGGAAAAGTGCAATGAGGCTAGCTAAAAGCCTGAAACCTGGTGGAGTGCATGTAACCTTTGGAGCAATGAACGGCGATCCAGTTCGTTTTCCTACCCGTCATTTGATTTTTGACGATATTCGTTTTGTTGGATTCTGGCTCGATCGGTGGAAACAACAGCAAACTCATGCCCAATTGATCAATGCTTTGGAAGATATTTTGCAACCTCTAGCTATGACAGAACTTAAGTACCCGATTGATTCAGTTTACTCATTAGAAAACTTTTCCAAGGCACTGAAAAGGAACTCTGAATCTAGGTTGGGGAAAGTATTATTAACTCGCGATATTGGTGCGTTGAAAAAAACTACGAACTGATCCGTTTGCGGATCGCGGAGAGGGAGAAGAATTTCCCTGGACAAACGGTGTGGTTGGGATGATGGACTTTGTGAGTCGTGACTTGGCTAGGGCTTAATCCACACTTTTTCATCAGGAACTCGCAAAGTCCTTCGAGGCTTTTTAATTGTTTTTCAGTGGGGGCACGTAGTTCAAAGTTTCCAATTAGGCAGATGCCAATACTGGATTTGTTGTCAGATAGCTTTTTCATGTGGCCCCCATCCAACTGCCCCACCCAACGACCTCCGATGTAAATCTCTCCATCATATGCTTTCCTTGAGCCATTCGATATTACAAAGTGGTATGCTAGACCATTCTTCATACCTCTTGCTTTGTGAACGCGATGCATATTCAATGCGTCATCGACTGGAGTAGCTGAGTGGTGAATAACAATACGTTTCCACTGCCCTGATCGTGGGCGTGTTTTGTTTAAGGAACTTATGACTTTACTAGTCAACAGGGGAGAAGCTTTGTGGGTAGTTCCTTTCAGCGGGATAATCAGCTTTTGTCCGATTTTGATAAGATCGGGTCTCGAAATATTGTTAATGGCGGTGAGGACTGATTGTTTTACCCCAAACCTGTTTGCAATAGAACCCAAGCTGTCGCCCTTTTTGATGGTGTATGAAATTTGCTTACTTTCACCAGATGGAATTTGTAATTTCTTACCGACAAATAGAAGATTGGGGTTGGAAATACCATTAATCGATTGAATCGCAGAAGTTGGGACCCCATAGCGCTTGGCAATCCCGCCTAAAGTTTCATTTTTACGAACCACATGCGTAACTTGCCCATGTAAGGAAAAGCCCAACGCAAGAATACCAACCAAAATTAATTTAATCATCCGCCAAACTTATCAAGGCAAGTTAACCATTTTTTGCAACCATCAATTAGAGACTCGAGACAGATTTACAGCTTAGGTTTGTACTTGAGGCACAATTAAGATTTACTGAAATTAAATGAAATTAAAAACGAAAGCATGGCTCGTCTCACAAAGTCTGCTGATAATTACCGCTATTATTATCCAACTCACTTTTTATCGTGAGATTAAAGTTGGACCGATGCTAGGTATGGCGAAGAGAAGTTACTGGGATATTATTCAGAATGTGGAACCTGAAATTCCGAATTATGTAGTCCAAAACAATTTACTTCCCGAGATGTATGATGCCCGTTTGCCCCTTTCCCAAGAGGCCATTAATTCTGCTAATTTGGGTGCCTATCGAAAAGCCTATCGTCAGGAGTCTGGACTTAGAATGGCTTTTAAGGGCGGGTTTGTAGTCAATCTGATTTACTTATTGGCCTATCAACTACTAGTAGGGTATTTCAGTAGGAGTCTGGCCAAAGCAAAAATAGCTAAAACTTGAACTTACTCGGTGATTTAGGGTTGCCAAAGGGGGGCTAAACAATTGGAATAAACTTGTTTTTATGCAAATAAATATTCCAAAACTTGCCCTTCTTTGGTTATGTGCTACTGGCTACGCATATGGACAGTACTCCACCAACACTCGTAGTTCATTTTTAGCTGAAGAAAAGCCAGTCAGTGACTATTTTGAAAAAGTGGATGACCGTAGTTTTTACCAGCAACAAAGGATTCATGGTTTAAAGGGTGAATTGAATAATTATTCAAATCGCTTACACACGCTTCAGCAAAGATTTGACCAAATTTTTTACGGTCTGTCTTCGAAGGGCGAGCATTCCACACCATTTGATCTCAGCCAGTCCCCCAATCGTCCGGTTTACAAGCAAAGGAGTTATGAAAGTAATTACACTTCTCCATCCTTTCGCTCACAAAATGATACATTTGTTCCTGAAGAACTTAAGGAGTCTCGAAAACCAGCTACCTCCCAAACTAACCAACTTGCTTTTCAGGTGGATGCACCTGGAAAATACTCAAAAGAGGGCAAAGTGTCCTCCCTTTTTGATCCAACCCAAGCTTCGCAAGAAAGTCTTGGCGGTTACTTCATTATATCTCCCGGTTTCTCAATTCCATACAAAACTCACGACATCGATCCATTTTCAAAAAAATCAAGGCAACGCGATTATGATCCAGGGGTTTCAGTGAATTTATCTGGTGGTTTTGAGAAAAAACCATTCCGAATTGGAGTCGGCGTAGCATATAAAAGGCACTCTCTTGATGACTCCTCTTTCGAAAATAATCTCCCTACACTTGTTAATCATCCAATTTCGGGCCATAGTCAAACTATTGCAGGATACTTGGATCTTGGCCTTCGCACTCCAATTGCCAGTTCGTTGGATGCATACATGGGGTTGGGCTTGGGCTATTATTTGTCTCTAATCGAAGATCCTCGAAAGCGCAAAGATCACGGAATTTTTGCTACAGGTTCTCTTGGTCTTGCTTTGAATTTGTCTGAACTTATTGCATTGCGCTTCGGTTACCGCTATCTTCATGAAGAAGAAGTTCCCTCTCATGTTGCTGAATTTGGTCTGAACTTCGACTTTTAATTATAGAATGCCGATAGATGGAAGGGAAAGGGGTAACACTCCCTCTCGTCAAAGCTTTTTTCTGCGAATTATTCTTTCTCCTCTTGGTATCATCTATCGTATTTGGACAAGTTCCATTCGCTTAGAGTACAAAGGAGATAATGGGCGTAACCAGTTAGAAGAATCGGTCGGTCCTGTTGTAATCTTTCTTTGGCATAACAGGCTTTTCCTCGCCGGAGAGTGGCATTTTCGCTTTCGGAAGCAAAAAACTTGTTTTGGTTTAATCAGTGCCAGTCGTGATGGAGGTTGGTTGGAAACCTTTTACGGTTGGGCGGGCATAAAGCCTATTCGCGGTTCTCAGAACCGACGGGGTTCCCAAGCAGTGCGCGAATTGATTAAAGTTGTTAAAGAAGGTAATGATGTGGGCATCACCCCCGACGGTTCACGAGGGCCAAAATACGAGGCGAAGACCGGGGCCATCGCCTTGGCACGGATTACAAGAAAACCAATTTTACTTCTATCCTTTGAATTCTCTGCGTGTTTTCGTTTTAAATCATGGGATGAGTTTGTTCTTCCTTATCCCTTTTCTAAGGTCATTGTACGAACTCGTTTACTTTCCAGGAAAGAGTTATTTGATGCAGGGGATGATCGTGAAGCTACTGAATTGGCAAAAGAGTCACTGATGGAACTGACATTTGACTGAGTTGATTTTTTTCAATAATCATGCATAATTCCGCTTGAGCCTGTCCTTTAAAAGACTATCTGATTTGTTCCTTTGAAAACAATTTTACAAATTGAAAAACTGACGAAGAAATTTTCTAATGTTCTTGCAGTTGATTCTCTAAGCTTCGCTTTGGAAGAGGGAAGTATTACCGCATTACTTGGGGGAAATGGAGCAGGAAAAACTACTACACTTTCTATGCTTCTTGGTCTATTGGAGCCGACCTCAGGGCAAATTAAACTATTTGATCGGGATTTTATTCAAGACCGACATTCAGTTTTGAGTAGGATGAATTTCTCTTCCCCATATGTTGATCTTCCTCAGCGATTGACCGTGCGGCAGAATCTAACCGTCTACGCCAAACTTTATGGCGTTCGCAAAGTTAGGGAGAGGATTAATTTAGTCAGCGAGGAGTTTCGTCTAGAAGATCTACTTGATCGGAGGGTGCGTAAATTATCATCGGGCCAAAAAACGAGGGTATCGCTGGCCAAATCGATGATTAACCGACCCGATTTTTTACTCCTTGATGAACCCACAGCAAGTCTTGACCCTGATACCACTTCGTGGATTCGGGAGTTTCTTAAAAAGTATCGCATCGAGCAAGGAGCTACTATCCTACTGGCAAGCCATGATATGAGAGAGGTGGAGCTACTTTGCGATGAAGTCCTGCTCATGAAAAATGGGAAACTGGTTGAGCAGGGTTCACCGGAGGAACTTTTACGAAGACATGACCGAAAAAGCTTGGAGGAAGTATTTCTAGATGTCTCCAGGCAGGGAGGGGGCAATTGAATTTAAATCGCTCTGGAGGACGAATTGCCGCTTTAATTCTTCGTTATTTGTATCTATTGAGAAGCTCGTGGCCACGAATTATTGAGATCGCTTACTGGCCAACTATGCAAATGGTCATCTGGGGGTTCGTATCTCAGCACTTTTCAAGTTCCAGCCCTGAATTGACAGCAGGCGGTATATTGATCTCCGTCGTACTGGTCTGGGATTGTCTTTTTCGATCACATATAAGTTATACCCTTTCTTTTTTAGAAGAATTATGGTCTCGTAATCTGGGTAATCTATTTGTTTCCCCTCTACGCCCGAGCGAACTGATTGCCGCCTTAGCCAGTATCTCGATGATGCGTACTTTAATTGGTATGCTGCCGGCTGCTTTTCTCGCTATTCCCTTTTTTGATGTTTCTGTATTTGAAATGGGGCTCCCCTTACTTGGTTTCTTTTTGAATCTAGTGCTAACAGGCTGGGCAATATCACAGTTTGTCACCGGCATTCTTATTCGATACGGGTTGGGTGCGGAGAGTTTGACTTGGGTATTACCCTTCCTGATTGCCCCTTTTTCGTGTATCTACTATCCGTTATCCACTCTTCCTGAATGGATGCAGCTAGTTGCAGTCTTTGTACCCACCACTTATGTATTTGAAGGGATGAGGGCTCTGCTAATTGATGGTGTCTTTAATGTGGAATATATGCTTCAGGGATTTTCCCTTAACCTTGTCTACTTGTTTATTGGCTTATGGGCATTCTTTGCTTCTTTTCAGGCGGCCCGCCGTCATGGGCTCCTGTTACAATCCGGAGAGTAATTTGATCGATTACAAGTTGCCAATTTTTCAAGAGCACGCATTCTAAAAATTATTTAATTTACTATGGCTAGAATAAATAAAAATTACGATAAATTGGCTGCTGGATATCTTTTTCCAGAGATTGCCCGCCGGACTAACGCTTTTCTTGATCAAAACCCAAGTGCAAAAGTCCTTCGCCTTGGAATAGGAGATACCACGGAGCCTATTGTTCCAGCAGTTCTGGATGGACTTCATGCTGGGGTAGATGCATTGGGGGCAGCAGATAGCTACTCAGGGTATGGGCCATCAGAGGGAATCACGCCATTGAGACACGGACTTGCCGGACACTATCGTGAGCTTGGTCTTTCTCTCGATCCTTCCGAATTTTTTGTTAGCGATGGAGCCAAGTCAGACTCAGCTAATATCCAGGGTATTTTTTCTGATGATTGTGTCGTGGCTGTTCAGGACCCAGCTTATCCAGTCTATGTAGATAGCAATGTGATTTCAGGTCGGACGGGCGAAGCCTCTGATTCTGGTTATGAGGGTTTAATTTACATGCCCTGTACAGAAGAGAATGGTTTTTTTCCAGATATCCCTGATCGAAAGGTTGATTTAATTTACATTTGTAGCCCAAATAATCCAACAGGAGCTGTGGCCACCAAGGAACAGCTCAAGACTTTTGTGGATTACGCTAACGAGCACAAAGCTATTATTTTTTATGATTCAGCTTATGCTTCTTTTATAACCGACCCTGATCTTCCAAGATCGATTTATGAAGTGCCAGGTGCGGAGACATGTTCAATCGAATTTAATAGTTTTTCTAAGACCGCTGGCTTTACTGGAGTGCGTTTAGCATGGACCATTGTTCCTAAAGCCTGCAGAACTGAAGATACTGAAGCCGGTAAATTGCATGCGCTATGGACCCGTCGTCAAAATACCTTCTTTAACGGGGCTGCCAATATTGTACAAGCTGGTGGGGTGGCTGCCCTTAGCCCTGAGGGACGGCAGCAAACAGATGCTCAGGTTTCTTTTTATCTGGAGAATGCCCATATTATTAATGATGGCCTTAAATCGCTTGGAATTACGACCTATGGAGGTGGAAATGCTCCGTATGTATGGTTGAAGACACCCGGTGGTCTTTCCTCTTGGGACTTTTTTGACAAGCTTCTCAACGAGTGCCATGTTGTGGGCACCCCAGGCTCAGGATTTGGCCCGGCGGGGGAAGGCTTTTTTCGGCTCAGTGCATTTGGCCATCGTGAAAATGTTGAAATGGCGGTTTCTTCGATCAAGGAGAAATTGCAAATTTAGAAACTTGTTTTTGCAGGCTTGTGGTTTTTACACAAAAGACTGTTTCGTGGGCTTTATGACCAATTCTGAGATATGAGCACGTTCGGGAAGTCTACACACTTGCACTATAACTGAAGCAATATCTTCAGGTTGTAGGATGCTGTTGCGATGCTCCTGAGTTGGGGTATTCTTACGATTTTCTAAAATTGGCGTGTTAACTTCACCGGGATAGATATTTGTAATCCGAATGCCATTATCCTTCTCCTCCTCGGCCACTCCTACCCCTAATCCACTCATCCCAAACTTGGACGCATTATAGCCAATTCCCGCTAAAGGCACCGATCTCCTGCCTGCAACTGAATTGATTAAAATGATGAGGCCCTGCTTTTGAGGTCGCATCCTTTCCAATGCCAGTCGCATAACATTGTAACTGCCAGTTAGGTTGATTCGGATAAGTTGATCCCACTCTTCGGGTGCCAATTCCTGCATGGATCGCATAGCAACATTGATTCCAGCTGCATGGACTAAATAATCTAATTTGCCCACTTCCCTATCAAACCATTCAAAGAGAGCATTCAAGGATTCACGATCTGCCACATCGGACACTTTACAAAGAATGCTTCCTACTTTATATTCTTGGGATGCAGTTCTGTTTAAAGTCTCGATATGCCTGCCGGTAATTGCTACTTTTGCTCCTTTGTTTGCAAGAGCCAGAGCAGTAGCTTCCCCCATTCCTGATCCGCCCCCGATAAGTAGAATATTCTTACCAGTAATATTTTCAGTAATATTCATAGAGCAAGAAATTAAGCAAGTCTCCACTTCTCGCAACTCTAACCTTTTCAGTAAATCGGAAAATTTAGGGTTAGAGAGATTATAAATATATCAGTTAACAATAATGAAAGTAGGAATCTTATTATTAATATATAATTTATTTAGATAGCACTACGGTGTAAGACAGTATAATTAGATGAAAAAATATCAGGTCCCATTCAACCATACATAAAAGAAAAGGAAGGGTTGACCCATTTGATCTATTGAACCTAACATAATGAATTCCTATGGTTAATATTTTAGCGGTACTCAGTGATTCTTCCCATGTTTTACGTGCTTTGATTGGAGTGGTTGGATTATTATTGATTGCTTATTTTTTGAGTGCGAATCGAAAAGCAATTAATCCAAGAGTGGTGGTCGGTGGTCTTTTTTTACAATTCTTCATCGCACTTGGTGTATTAAGGATTTCTTGGGTGGAGGGACTCTTTGGCGGAGTTGCTCATCTGTTTGGAGTTGCTTTACAGGTCACCGTGGATGCTTCGGCTTTTGTATTCGGCCCCCTTGCTAATATTTCGAGCATGAACCAGGCGTTTGAAGGGCAAGGTTTTGTCTTCGCGTTTATGGCACTGCCCAGCATTCTCTTTTTTTCCGCTCTTTCTTCACTCCTTTATTATTTTGGGATTCTTCAAGTTGTGGTTAAGGGGATGGCTTGGGTAATGATCCGGGTGATGAAACTTTCCGGTGCGGAAAGCCTGGCAGCCGCTGCCAATGTATTTGTGGGACAGACAGAAGCTCCCCTTATTGTTAAGCCTTACATTTCATCCATGACCCGCTCCGAACTGCTTGCCTTAATGGTTGGCGGAATGGCCACAATTGCTGGTTCTGTTTTTGCTATTTATATGGCGATGCTTGGCGGAGAAGATGAATCATCACGTCTTGCATTCGGTAAATTCTTACTTTGTGCATCTGCCATGAATGCTCCTGCTGCTTTGCTCTTTGCTAAAATCCTTATTCCCCAATCTGAATCGGTGAACAAGGAACTTAGTGTAACTCGTCAATCTATCGGGCGTAATCCTATTGACGCCTTAGCCAATGGAACCACTCAGGGACTTAAACTTGCTCTGAATGTTGCAGCTATGCTGATATCTTTTTATGCCCTGATCCTCTTGATCAATTATTTTCTTTCCTACATTGGTACAATCTCAATAGGGTCAAGTGGAGGACTTAATGGATGGGTCGAAAGAGCCACAGCGGGTGGTTTTGATGAGCTTAGTCTTCAAGCGATTTTTGGTTTTGTATTTGCCCCTATTGCTTGGCTAATAGGGATTTCTTCCGCTGAAATACTTCAAGTGGGGCAGCTAATTGGCACCAAATTATTTGCCACTGAATTTTTTGCTTTTGCCGACTTAGCCGCTTTTCAGGCTGAAGGAATGAGTTCCCGTTCGGTTTATCTATCTACATTTGCACTATGTGGGTTTGCTAATTTTATGTCTATTGGCATTCAAATCGGAGGAATCGGCGCTCTCGCACCAGACCTCAGGTCAGAACTTGCAGGCTTGGGAGTTAAGGCTTTGATCGGAGGCACGCTGGCCAGCTTGCTTTCGGCCACGATTGCCGGATTATTTCTTTGATTCAAAGATTCTCGCATACTGATTATGGAATCTACAGTTTGACCTTTTAGCTCTTTCCCGCAGATTGGTTGTTTACATGTCTGACGATTCTCTTGAAATTCCTAAAAATCTTCCTGTGATGACCCTCCGTGGGGTCGTTTTGTTTCCCAAAGCCATGATGCCCCTGCGGATTTTTGAGGAAAGGTATCGGCAAATGCTCGATGAAGTCTTAGGCACAACTCGAATGTTTGGGATTGTATGTGAAAGAGAAAATGTCTCCGAAGATGAAGTGCATCTGGAGCATCCCTTTGGCGTAGCTACAGCAGGTTTGATTAGGGTTTCTAAAAAGCACGATGATGGTACTTCTTTTGTTCTCCTCCAGGGAATAAAGCGGGTGAAAGTTCGCGGTATTTCTCAGGAATTACCCTACCGTATTATTGAGTCTGAAGAAATGGACTCCATTCGGGATGAATCGTGTCCTTTGATTCGCGGAAAAATAAAACAAGCCCTTGAGCAGAATAAAATGCTCGGAGGAGAGGTGACGGACGAAATGCTTGAATTCCTGAACCCGCTCGAAGATGACGATGCCTTCGTTGATCTAGCAGCCTACACTCTTTGCAAGCATACCCTCCGTAAGCAAGCGATGCTTGAGGTCCAACACCTCAGTAAAAGGGCAGACATGCTTCTAACCGATTTGCACCGAGAGAATGATCGTCTTGCAACTATCAAACAATTGATGAATCAATCAGAAGACGATGACAAAGAGCAGAATTGAGTTTCTATGACCCGGTCTAAGCCTACTCCCGAACAGATGGCCAAGAAAGTGGCACATTTTCGACGGGTTATAAAATATCGCTCCTACTTTGGTTGGATGTTTGCCATAGTTGGAGGCACCCTTTTTGGGGTAGGGGTACAAAACAATAAGATGCCCCTGATCATGATAAATGGAGCATTGTTTTTTGGGTATGGTCTATTCATGGTTTGGCAGACCAAACGAGCTCGTGATAAACTTGATCACGGCGAACCCTAAAAAAGTGCATTTTTAAACATCCTGCCAAACACTTGGATGCATCATATTCGCTTCCGGAGGATCATTTTCCGAGAAGTATATGCCCATCCTTAGGTAGGCAATACGATATTTTGGTGTTTCTGAACGGACTGCAATGATCTCTTCAAATAGACTTTCTGCAGACCGGCCCTGTAACTCATAGATCTCACGGATACCAATATCGATCAAGTCTCTGGCTACCCGCACATCCATTCTCGGAATCCGCATAATTGCCGATTGCAATGCTTCACGGTCAACCTTCTTTTTTTTCCCTTTCGCCGGGGGTGAGTCTCCCCCATACATGGGATCAGGTTGCCTTCCAATTAAAGCATCGATTGGTATGATATCATCAAATGTCATCGTTTATTCATTCAATACTGAATCAGATTATGGCAATGTAATTCGGAAATTGGGCTTGCTTGCATGAACAGAACTTAAATAGGGTCGAGTCAAGAAAATGTAGCATATCAGTAATACATAAGCTTGCCAAACTTGGGAGCGGGGTTCGGTTCCCCGTACCCGCGCCAAACTTTATGATAACAATCAATCCCTTGATAGTAAAATTACTAGCATTTAGTAGTGCTTTGCTAGTAACTGGCTGTTTGTCATTATCTTTCAACTCGGATACCGAAACAAATTTGGTTAAGCCTGATAATGAGAAGAGACTTCATCATCTTGTACTTTGCTGGCTTAAAGATCCAGGGAATGAGTCGCATAGGGAGCGAATAATCGATTTAACTGCAACCTTTCGCGAAATACCTGGAGTAATCGAGGCTCGAGCAGGGCAAGTCGTATCGAGTGATCGGAATATTGTAGATGACAGCTTTGATGTAGGAATCTTAATTGTGACAAAGGATCAGGCTGATCTGAAAAAATATTTGGATCACCCTATTCACCAAAATGCGAAAAGGGATGTCCTGCAAAGTTTAGTTAAAAGAATCCTAGTTTACGATTTCGAAGACTGATTCAGAACGCTTATTTTAAAGTATCATTCGGTAAGGAGCTGTTTTTCTTAAGCCACTCTCTAAGTGAATTCCTTGTTTGTATCAATACTGATCGTGTTTTATAGCAAAATCTTGCTTTAGCTTTCAGGAGTCCAACCGAGTACGATATCAAAGCGTGCCGATACTTCGCCGAGTTTTGAGCCTTCCACCCGTGTAAAGGGCCTAATGAGCGATTGGCGAGCTTTGGAATCCTTGACCCTCTGCAGGATGAAATCTTTTTGGTTTCGGGGTTCTCCTTTGATGTAACATTGGGTGGTGAAAGTTTTCTTTCCTCTTGCAGATACAGACATATGAATATGTGGAGTACGCCCCGAGTAAGGGCTCGGCTTAAGGGTACGGAAAAAATAATTGCCTTGGGAATCAGTCAGGAAGCGACCATAGCCTTGGAAGTTAGAATCGAGCTTACTCCGGGAACCGCCCCTCGAGTGAAGGTATATTCCGTTATTGTCAACCTGCCAAATTTCAACGAGGGAGTTACGAAGCGGTTGACCTTTGATATCAGTGACCCTGCCACTCAAATATGCTACTGTCCCAATTGCTGGTGTCAGGGAGTCATTCAGAATGATAAGGTCATTGTCCGTGTCTAAAGGCATCTTGTCGGGATAAAAGGGGCCTTCAGTTTGCTTTGGGGTTAAGGAAAGACTTTCAGCCATTAATCCAGGTACACAATAAAAGGGGAGGGTAGAGAGGAAGGCACGACGGTCAACAAATGTGAGATTCATATTTCTTATCTTGAATCTTTCATGTTTCATTGAAAAGCACAAAAGGGATTTCTTCACAACGAGAACTACAAAAGCGGTTATGGTATTCAAACCATACCAATAGTGATGTTTTACTCAGAAGGAATGAAATTAGTCGATCAGCATTTCCTTAGCTGATTTTCCTTGGGGGATCATGGGTAGTACATGTTCGGTGTAGGGGACAATCACTTCCAAAAGATATGGCTCATCTGCTTCCAGCATTTCTCTCATTGCTTCGCGTAATTCCTCTCGTTTGCTGACTCGTCGTGCTTTAACCCCGAACCCAGCACACATGGTAATATAATCTGGATAAATCGCATCTAAATTATCAGGACCCCCAATATTTTCAGGGTCACAAAGAATGGTATGTCCACGGACAGACTCGTAAAATCGGTCTTCCCATTGTACAACCATGCCCAAGTGTTGATTATTGAGCAATAGACACTTCGCATTTATTTTTTCAATTTTAGCAGTGGCGAGTTCCTGTACATTCATCAGGAATGAACCATCTCCATCAATATCAATAACTTCTTTGTCTGGTCGTGCGACCTTGGCACCTATTGCAGCAGGATAACCAAACCCCATGGTACCCAAACCTAAAGATGAAATGTAAGTACGTGGTTCCTTGAATCGGTAATACTGGGCCGCCCACATTTGATGCTGACCTACTCCGGTTGTAATAATGGCATCTCCCTTTGACTCTTGATAAAGGATATCGACCGCTTCCTGAGAAGTAATATGTTCGCCTTGGTTAAATTTGAAGGGGTAATCCGCTTTCCATCCTTTGACCGTCCCCATCCATTCTGAAAGATCGGGTTTTTCAAATTTTCCATCGTGGATAAGTTCAGACATCCGCTTGAGGGCATATTTAATGTCAGAGCGTATGGGAAAGTGAGCATGTACATTTTTGTTGTGCTCAGACTTATCAACATCAAAGTGAATGACATATGCTTCCTGTGCATATTTGTCTACTTTTCCTGTGATACGGTCATCAAAACGAGCACCAGCACATAGAAGCAGATCGCTCTCGCAAACTGCCCAGTTGCCGGCAACTGTGCCGTGCATACCATACCAGTAGAGAGATTGTTCATGGTCTGGGTCAAATACTCCTACACCCATGAGAGTGTGGGTCACAGGCAAACCTGTAAGTTCAGCAAATTCCTTAAGCTCTTCATGAGCATCGGAAGAGATAATTCCGCCTCCAGTGTATAATACAGGTTTTTTTGCCTTGGAAATAAGATTGAGCACCTCGATTAATTCATTATCCGTCGCTCTTGGATCGTCTAATTTGTAGCCTTCCAAATCTTCCACATCATCGGGGAAGAAGGGTTCGAAAACTTTTTGCTGAACATCTTTTGGAATATCAATGACCACTGGACCAGGACGCCCGCTCTCAGCTAGGTAAAAAGCTTCTTTTACCACCTTGGGTAAGTCTTCCGCGGTGAGAACCAAATAGCTATGTTTTACAACAGGTAAAGTCATGCCAAAGAAATCAGTTTCCTGAAAAGCGGCTTTACCTATAAATTGTTGGTAGACTTGCCCAGTGATCGCAACCATTGGAATACTGTCCATGAAAGCGTCTGCTATGCAGGTAACCAAGTTAGTTGCACCTGGACCGGATGTCGCCATGCATACGCCAGCCTTACCGGTGGCACGAGCATAGCCATGGGCCATAAAACCTCCTCCTTGTTCCTGGCGGGGAAGGATGGTACGGATTTGTTCCGAACGGGTGAGGGACTGATGCAATTCCATCGATGCTCCACCAGGATAGGCAAAGACCACATCAACGCCCTCACGCTCGAGGGCGGCGACAAGAACGTCAGCTCCCTTCATGGCGGGTCCAAGCTCGCCTTTCGTTTCTGGGTCGGGTTGTCTAATGGATTGGATATTCATAATGAAATAAGAAATGTCTAGCTTATTAACTTGCCAAAGAACCCTACCTTTTTCAAGGTAGAAACAAGGGGAGAGGTTTATAAAAAAAAAGAGCTAACTCCAGGGTCTCCTGCCAAAAACGATATTTACATCGGCAAAAACTTTAATAATTGGGAATTATTAACTATTTCAAATTATCATTATTGGCATGCAGTAGGGGAAATCGAAGAAGTTCATTCTTTAAAATTGAAATTTAACAAGATAAAAGTAATGAAAAATATATGATTATTGTTTCAGTCCCGAATCTTCTATTTATTATTTTTTTGTCTGTTCACCTTTCAGTTGTTGCGAAAGTGAACAAGCTAACTATTCCCATTGAGCAGAAATTGAAGGATACTGATACACCCAAACCCATTTCTTGGGTAGTAGTTCCGGATGGATCGGATCGTTCGCTTTTTGTTTTGCAGGGTGGAAGGGTCTTAATTGTACCCTCTTCGCTTGAAGATAAAAAGTTAACTCCCTTTATTGAATTATCTCCTGAGGAAATGATCGTAAAGGATTTTGAGGAGGGCCTGCTAGGTCTTGTTTTCCATCCAAAATACGCAACAAATGGATTATTTTATCTCTACCACACCTTACAATCTCCTAAGCGATCCGTTTTGGTGGAGCGTAGGGTGAAAGACCAAAAATATTTACTATTGGATGACAATCATAATCGGACCCTCATTGAAATCGAACAACCTTATTGGAATCATAATTCGGGGGTGCCTGAATTTGGACCGGATGGATATCTTTACCTTTCAACAGGAGATGGTGGAAAGGCGAATGATCCGCACGACTTTTCCCAAAACACATTCTCTTTACTTGGTAAAGTATTACGGATTGATGTGGATAAAACTGAGGGTGCATTGGAATATGGAATACCAGAAGACAATCCATTTAAACATAAGCCAGGGTATCGTGGTGAAATTTGGACGATCGGTATGAGGAACCCCTGGCGTTTACACTGGGATTTCCCGAGCAATACCCTTTACTGTGCTGATGTCGGGCAGCATGTGAAGGAAGAGATCAACCTGATCGAGCGTGGAGGAAATTATGGATGGAGTTATCGTGAGGGAACCGATGTGTTTTTACTCAAGAACCGTGAGCCTTTGGGGGAGGTTGAATTTATTGATCCGGTTTTTGAATACGGACACGATGAGGGCACCAGTGTAAGCGGGGGCATTGTCTACCGCGGATCCAAACACCCAGAATTATATGGGCATTATATTTTTGGGGATTGGGGAACAGGGAAGTGCTGGGCGATCAAGGTTGAAAATGGTCAGACTGTTTCCACGCAATACATCGAGTTTGTACGCAATGGAGAAGTACTTAATGATTTGCCCAAGTTTGTGAAAGGAAAGCCACAAAGCTCATTCAAACCTGTCAATTTCTGTGTGTCTGCCAGCGAGGAACTTGTCCTGCTTGACTGGCAGGGAATGGTATATTTTACCAATTGATGAGGCCAAAACTGAGCAAAACCTTTTATCATTCGATGGAATGTGCGGGGTAGTTATGAAAAAAGGATGTTCGTTAAATTTCTTATCCAATCAATCTATCAGATTTTTCTTTATTCATGTAAAATGTGTAACAAAAAAACTTAAAATATTGAAGGGGCCAAGATTTACAGAGAGAAAACTATCACCTTTCATGCCGGTGAGTAAAAAATAAATGAATTCCTAGATCAACTCACGTAGGTCTTCAACGCTGAGGGATAAATTGGCTACCTCGGATTCCTCAAATACTTGCTCGAGGAGCTTTCTTTTCTCTTCCTGGAGTTGTAGAACTTTATCTTCGACTGTTTCAGAAGCGATGAACTTGTACACATTGACGACCTTATCCTGTCCGATTCGGTGAGCCCGGTCACTAGCTTGGGCTTCGGCGGCAGGGTTCCACCACGGGTCAAAGTGAACCACTACATCAGCTCCTGTGAGATTTAATCCAGTTCCGCCAGCTTTGAGGGAAATTAGGAAAACAGGAATGGAATCGTCGTTTTGAAATTGATCGACTTGGGCCATTCGATCTTTGGATGAACCATCTAGATAGCAAAAGGGCAGGGATGACTCTTCAAGATCAGTTTTGAGGAACTGAAGAACTTTTACGAATTGAGAAAAGACTAGCAAGCGGTGACCTCCTTCAAGGCAGGTGTAGAGAAGTTCACGGAAAGCCCGAAGCTTTGCGGAGTATTGAGCGTCCATTTCTTCGTCGATGATACGGGGGTCACAGCAAACTTGACGAAGGCGAAGGAGTTGAGTGAGGGTTTTCATTCTTAATGCCCCTTCTGATGCACCCGAATTTGCCAGCTCTGAAAGTTCATCTTCAGATGATTTACGGATTTTCTCGTACAATTCTTTTTGTTTCTCGGATAGTTGAATGTGGAGTGTCTGCTCAATTTTTTCTGGAAGTTCAGGAGCCACTTCACTTTTTTGACGACGGAGTATGTACGGAGCCGCCTCTTTTAATACTTTTTGTTCATGCCAAATTCTATCCTCGCCTCGGGAGGAGGAGGGGATTTGCGGTCGAGCACCGGGCAGGAGGAACTCAAGGAGTGATAGCAGGTCGTACACGCTATTTTCAATCGGGGTACCGGTCAGTAAGATTCGACCCTCAGAGGAAAGAGCTGACATAGCTTGAGCATTCTGTGTCTTTCTGTTCTTTAAATACTGGGCTTCATCCCCAATTACACAAAGCATTGGAATAGAGTCGAATATGTCACGATCCCGCACCAGGGTACCGTAAGAGGTAATGATAAGGTCACGCTCTGTCAGGCTAGTGGGTACGGTGGTACGGGACGCCCCGTGGTGAACTAAAACTTTAAATTCGGGGCAAAACCGTACTGTTTCTCTTCGCCAGTTCTCGATCAAGGAGGCCGGGCAAACCACTAGAGAAGGGAGAGCTGATGATTTTTCTTTACGAAGCGTGGAAAGGAAAGCCAGTGCCTGGAGGGTTTTACCCAGCCCCATTTCATCGGCAAGAATTCCTCCCAACTGATTACGGAAAAGGTGTAGCAACCAGGCTACCCCTATTTTTTGATAGGGTCGAAGTATAGCTTCCAAATTCTCAGAGAGAGCAGGCGGATGGAGGGATGTGATATCTTGGAGCGAGACACTTCGTTTTCTCCATTCAGCAGGAGGTTTAAAGTGAGGGTCGGCAGATAAAATATACTCTCCAATAGATGTTGTCTGATATTTTGCCACTTCGTGACAAAATTGTGAAAGAAGAGGAACTTCTGGATCACCAGATAACCTTCGCTGAAGTTGCAAAGCTTTCTCTCGTAGTTCACGAGTAATGAGATATACTTTTTCGTTGTGGCGAACATGGTTTCTTCCCGTTGCCAAGGCATTTTCGATTTGATCTCGTGGAGTATCTCCAGCTTCAAAACTTATTTCGAGTTCCGTACTTTCTTCAGATTCGGTTGCTTTTGCCCGAAGAATTGCCTTACCGATAACTTGGGTCAGTTTTCTAAAGTTGTCCGTAAACTCGGCTTCAAAATCGATTTCTAAATCTTCCTGATGGGTGGCGAGAAAGTCGAGCACCTTGGATGAGTCACGTAGCCACCACCAGTGACGGTGAGAACGATCACGCAGAAAATTCCATTTTCTCAGCATGCTAAGCATCGTAGAGTACCCCGGATGTTCGGAAGAGGGCAGTATGATACGTAAATATTCAGTTGAGCCTTCCACTTCTATGGGTGGACCTCTGTATTCGGGCAAATCACCTACTGTAAGATCAGACGCTTTATCGGAAGTAGTGATTTCTCTAACTGGACGAGGCCGATTCTTTTCTTCTCTGGGCAAATATTCACTTACTCCTAATAGATTTCCACTCTCCCAAGGAATAGCCTCATTGGGTTGGTTTGCTGGATAGAAGCATGGAATCCCACTGAGTATTTTGATAAGTTCTGAAGTCTGTTTAAGGTCCAGTTGAAGGAAAGAAGATAGCTTACCTTGGCACCACTGGGTTAGGGCAAATAAAGCCCCCCTTTCGGAATCAGGAAGATCAGCAAGGAGCTCCATATCCACTTTTTCGGGTGGTATTCGGACACCTTTGTTATCTTCCAACTCGACTTTCGCCGGAATAGAATCTCTCTGAGCACACCCCGCCATTGTCGGAGGTAGCAATATACGCAGCCTCACCCTTATTTATTAGGAAATGAAAGGCTTTGCAAAGCCTGTTTAACTCCTTTGCCCACAGGAGCTCCACCCATGGCGAAATCTGGTTTTCCGCCCCCTTTTCCATCCAGTTTTTGGGCGAGTTCCCCAAGGTACTTACCGGCTTGATGACCGGCTTCGATTGCTTCCGGGGAACATATGCAGACCATTCCGCATTTGCCGTTGGATTCACTGGCAAGGAGCACCACGGAGGGAGCTGCTCGTTTATTCACCTGAGCGGCAAGCGAACGGAGATCATTAGGGTTGATATCGGGCACGACCCCTTTGATGAAACGCAGGTTTTCTATTATTTGAGCCTGATCAATTAATTTATCGGCCAGTCCAGACTGTCCTTTTTGTTCAAATGCACGCAGCTTTTTATCCAGCTCCTTATTTTTGGTCTGCACCTGACTGATCCGATCGGCTAATTCGTCTGGCTTGCAGGCAAGTTGTCGGGTCAATTGTTGGATGAGGGAGATTCTATGGTCGGACCACTGATATGCGGAGAGTCCCGCGACTGCCTCGATACGACGGGTGCCTGCAGAAATGGCAGATTCGCTGGTGATTCGAATAGATCCAATTTCTCCAGCCGAGGAAACATGGGTTCCACCACAAAGTTCTTGGCTCCATCCTCCAAGGTTAACCACACGAACAGAGTCGCCATATTTTTCATCAAAGAATGCGATAACTTCTTCGGGTTTTTCTGAGAATGGAACTTCGTACGCTTCGAGCCCGTCGTTCCGAAGAATTTTTTTATTGGAAATATATTCAATTTCTTCGATCTGTTCTGGTTTGATTCCCTCGAAGTGGGAAAAGTCAAAACGCAGCCTGTCGGGTTCAACAAGGGAGCCTGCTTGCCTGATGTGTTTCCCTAGGACTGTCCGGAGAGACCAGTGTAATACATGGGTGGCTGTGTGGTGCCTTTGGATGGCTTTACGTCGTTCGATATTGACATTGAGAATAGCATCCTGTCCGAGAAATTCTGCCTGATCGGGCTTGGATTTGAGGTTGTGTAGGAAACGCCCAGAGCTGTCCTTTAGTACATTTACCACAGGGATTGTTTGATCGCATATAAAGACATTACCACTATCACCAACCTGTCCACCCATTTCGGCATAGAAAGGAGATTTTTCAAACACGAGGTAAGTGATTTCATCCTTTTCAATAATATCGATGCATTTTGTGGAAAAATTGCTTAGATTTTCCATGCTGTAGCCAGCAAATTCAGTGGCATCTTTTCCGTCTGATTCTTCGCTCACCAATATATCTACAGATTTATGTGCCTTTCTTGCTCGCTGGCGCTGCTGTTCCATTTCCTTTTCGAAGGCAGATACATCAACTGAAAGACCAGATTCTCTGGCCATGAGTTCAGTCAGGTCGAGAGGGAAACCATAGGTATCATAGAGTTTAAATGCAAAAGATCCACTCAACTGTTCACCGGTTTTTAAATCGCTCACTTCTCGTGTAAATAAATCAATTCCACGATCGAGAGTCTTGTTAAATGAATTCTCTTCTGAGAGCAGGGTTTTAATGATTAATTCTTTCCGCTTTTTAAGCTCGGGAAAGAAATCGCCCATTTGTTGAATAAGGGTAGGGGCCAACAAATGAAAGAATGGCTTCTCGAATCCAAGGGTCCGTCCATAGCGTATTCCTCGACGAAGGATGCGACGAAGTACATAATTTCGATCTCCATTACCCGGTAAAATGCCGTCGGCTATTGAGAAGCAGAGTGCCCGGAGATGATCTCCGATGACACGAAAGGCAATATCTATTTCTTCCTGGTCATTGGTCGTTTTGCCATCAGGTGGAAGGGTGGATTGATATGATTTTCCTGATAATTCTTGTACTTTTTCAAAAATCGGAGAAAATACATCGGTGTCGTAATTCGAAGTGGGGCGAGAAAAATCGGTAAATCCATTGGTGGACTGTATCACCGCGGCGACGCGTTCAAATCCCATCCCGGTATCCACATGCTGAGCGGCAAGTGGGGTGAAGTTTCCCTCGCGGTCCGCATTGAACTGGATGAAAACGAGATTCCATATTTCGATACAGAGGTGGGAGTCGGCATTGACTAAGCTGCCTTGGGAATTGCCTTCAGGAGTGAGGTCAATATGGAGTTCACTGCAGGGACCACAGGGACCAGTTTCTCCCATCATCCAAAAATTATCTTTCTTGTCCCCGTTGACCAAATGAATTTTTGGGTCGAGTCCGGCTTTTTCAAAAATCCTAGTCCATATGTCGTGAGCCTCCTGGTCAAAATTAGCGGGTTCGCCTTCGCCGGGTTTGTAAACCGTCGCATAAAGTCGTTCGGGGGGGAATTTCCAAACTTCGGTCAATAATTCCCAACTCCACTCGATTGCTTCTTTCTTAAAGTAGTCGCCAAAAGACCAGTTTCCCAGCATTTCGAAAAAGGTGTGGTGGTAGGTATCAAACCCTACATCTTCTAAGTCGTTGTGCTTACCACCTGCACGTATACATTTCTGGGTATCTGAGGCTCGGGCAAATGGGGCTTGTTGATCGCCTAAAAAAAAGGGTACAAACTGGTTCATTCCTGCGTTTGTGAAAAGCAAATTTGGAGACTCGGGTAGAAGTGGGGCTGAGGTTACTATTTCATGCTTCTTATTTAGGAAGAAGTCCAAGAAAGACTGGCGTATTTCCATTGATCTCATCTCGAAAGCTTACGAAGTTTCAAGAGGGTAGACGCTCAATAATTGCCTGCCCCATTTCTTTTGTGCCGATAGATGATGAGTCTTGGCAGATATCTCCGGTACGAAATCCGTCTCGAATCGTTTGTTTCACTGCATCTTCAATCGCGGATGCCGCATCTTCCATTCCAAAACTATACCTCAACATGAGTGCTGCACTTAAAACCTGTGCACATGGATTGGCTAAATTCTTCCCAGCGATGTCAGGGGCAGTCCCTCCAGCAGGTTCATATAAACCGAAAGGATGACCCAGAGCGTTTTTTCCAGTCCCTAAGCTGGCCGAAGCAAGCATTCCAAGCGAGCCACATATAACAGCCAACTCATCAGACAAGATGTCGCCAAACATATTTTCAGTTACCATGACATCGAATTGATTCGGGTTCCTGACAAGTTGCATGGCTGCATTGTCAACATACATATGAGTCAGCTCGATTGTTGGATCAATTCGCTCAACACATGCTGTGACCACTTTTCTCCAAAGTACGGAGGTTTCCAGAACATTAGCTTTATCGACCGAACAAATCTTTTTTTGACGCAGAGCCGCAGCCTTTGCAGCGATTTCGGTTATTCTCTCGATTTCGCTGGTTTTATAAATCATAGTATCAAGGGCTTGCTCTTCTCCATTTTCGATGTTTTTTGTGCACTTGGGTTGCCCGAAGTAAATTCCCCCAGTCAACTCTCGCACACAAAGGACATCAATTCCACTGGAGACGGTCGAAGGTCGCAAAGGAGACAAGTCAGCCAGTTCCGGATAAAGATTGCCTGGTCTGAGATTTGCAAATAGTTCAAATGCTTTGCGAATAGGGAGCAATGCTGCCCTTTCGGGCTGTTCTTGAGGAGGCAAATTTTCCCATTTTGGTCCACCCACTGAGCCGAAAAGAATCGCATCCGAGTTTTGACATGCATTTAAAGTTGATTCCGGGAGGGCAGTTCCGTGATTATCGATACCAATTCCGCCCACATCATGTGCGGAGGTTTCGATAGAAAATCCAGTTTGATTTCCAAGGCTTTCGAGTACCTCAAGGGTAACCGACATAACCTCAGGTCCAATGCCATCTCCAGGTAAATTGGTGAATCGTAGAGTATTCATGAAGGAACAGCATTCATAAGCGATTCTGTGTCCTCTGCAATGCTGAAAAGCGATTAACTCAGAGGGACTTAGGTATTCGTTGACAATTTTATGGAAAAAACTTATGAGAGAGATAATTTACAGTCTAATCCAAAAGGGGCGGGCATTGCTCGCCTTTTTTATTCCCGAAATTCCCGATAACCCAAACCAG
>MDTB01212343.1_pt1 | contig 46690 bp, 47 predicted proteins | sample 811161 | NCBI WGS metagenome assembly MDTB01 (sample SAMN05326650, study PRJNA326480) | marine metagenome | isolation source: seawater | place: Mediterranean Sea | collected 2009 | reverse complement strand
TTAGCTCAATAGTAGAGTACTGCATTGACATTGCAGGGGTAGTTGGAGCGTAACCAACACGGCCCACCAAAATTATCCTAGAAATATTAAAAAAAATTTTATAAATCTTCTAAATATTAGAAGTAAAAAAAAATTTCTCAAAATAAAGTGAGACTAAAAAAAATGTAAATGAAAAAAGAAGTAATAATTTTTATGCCTTCAATAGAGGGAGGTGGGGTTGAAAAAAATCTTTTTATTGTTGTTAATTATCTAGCGAAAAAAATAAATAATATTTCACTTATAACTACGTCATTTCAATACAGGGGAAAGTTTAATAAAAAAATAAATTTAATATTTCCAAAAAATAAATTTTGGGAAAATCTAGGACGAAGATTTAAATACTTTATTTGTCTATTTATTTTGTTTCAAAATTTATTGAAAAATAAAAATTCAGTGGTTTTTGCCTTTCAAGCAAATTTATATTGCATAATTATTTGTAAGTTACTTTCAATCAAAATAATTATTAGATCAAATTCAGCTCCAGAAGGTTGGTCAAAAAATATAATCAAACAATATTTATATAAAGTAATTATAAAAAAAGCAGATAAGATTATTGTTAATAGTTATGACTTTAAAAATAGTATGAAAAAAAAATTTGGTGTTGATCCAATAGTTATTTATAACCCTTTAAATAAATCTGAAATAGTTAAAAAATCGAAATATAAAATAAAAAATATTTTTCCAAAAAAAAAATTAAAGATAGTCAGTATTGGCAGATTAGTTGAACAAAAAGATCAAATAACTCTTTTAAAATCTCTAAATTTTTTAAAAAATAAAATAAATTTTTATTTAGTCTTAATTGGTAGGGGTGATTTGAAACAAAAATTAGTTGATTATACTAAATCAAATAATTTAAACAACAAAGTTAAATTTGTTAATTTTAAAAATAATCCCTATCCATATATTAAACAAGCTGACTTATTTATTCTTACTTCTAAATACGAGGGTTTGCCAAATGTACTATTAGAGTCAATTGCTTTAAAAAAGTTTATTATTTCTAGCGATTGTCCAACCGGACCTAAAGAAATTTTATTAAATGGAAAATGTGGTTATCTGTTTCCAGTAGGCGATTATAAAAAACTTTCTAGAAAAATATTATTATTTAAAAAAAATAGTAATAAAAATAAAAAAATTGTTAATATAGCATTCAAAACTTTGAATAGATTTGATTTAAATTATAATTTAAAAAAATATTTTAATTTGATTACTCCATTTATATAGCTATTTAATTGAATAAACTATTTTTTGAATAATATTTTTTTAAAGTGATTTAGAAGTTTATATATTGTTATAATTAAAATAATAATAATACTTTGATCATTGTCATACCTAATCTTTATTTCTTCGAAAAATGATTTTCTAAAATGAATTCTACTAGAAAAACCCCCGCGCCTAAAAATGCCTGTAACTTCATTTTTTTTTGTTGCAATACCACGCATGTTATTTTTGACTATCATTCGATAAAAATAATCGTAATCTGCATGAAATTTATATTTTAAATTATATTTGCCAATTTTTTCAGCTGAAGTTCTTTTTATATAAAATCCTGTTGAATGACTTGAATAAAAGCCCCAGCTGTATTTGATTTTTTCAGGTTTATATCCATGAAGTATTCCCCAATGTTTTTTAACACTCCCAAATATAAAATCTAGGTTTGGATGCTTATTAATATATTTTTTAATTATAGACAAAGCATTTGGTGTTAATTTATCATCAGAATTAACTATACATATGTAATCACCTGAGGCTAAATTAATTCCTTTATTAAATGCATCATATATTCCCTTATCTTTCTCATTAATCCAATAATTAATTTTTGATAAGTTTTTTTTTATTATATTGATCGTATTGTCAGTAGATTTTCCATCTATAATTATATACTCGTAGTTCTTAAATTTTTGGTTTGAAACACTATCTATTGTCTCTTGAATATATTTCTCACCATTATAAACAACAGTAATCAAACTGATTAAAGGTTTTTTAGATTTTTTATTCCTTAACCCTTTTTTAACATGATACTTTTTTTTAAAAAAAGCCAATTTATTCATTAGATGATTTGCTAACTAATAATTCTTTATATAGTTTAATATATTTTCTTGCGATATTTTTTGCATCAAAACTGATAATTTTCGTTCTTGATGTACTGTTTGAATAATTATTCTTTTCTACTTCAGCTGACATCCAATCGATTCCTTTTTTTAATTCGTCAGGATTTATTTTTTCGACAATATAGCCATTAATTTTATGATCTACTACTTCTGATACACTAGTATTGTTAAAACATACCACAGGTATTTCACAAGCCATTGCCTCTGCCCAAGTTTTTCCAAAAGCTTCTTGAATTGATGAAAATACAAAAATGTCTGAGCTAGAATAAACGGCATTAAGTATTTTTTTATCATTGATAAAACCAAGAATTTTATATTCTATTCCAATTTGATCTAAAACTTCATATGACCAAAAATTTCCAAATATTAATAAAAAATATTTTGATTTATCTAATTTTTTTAACGTCTCAACAAAAACTTTCCATCCTTTTCTTTCATTTTGAGGATTGTGTGCTCCATATAAAATTATTTTTTTTTTTGTAGAAATTTTTACAATTGATCTTGCATTATCTTTTGTAATCAAATTAAAATCTCTAATATCAATATTGTTATAAATTCTTGTAATATTGTGATTATTTAATACATTACTTTTTTCTGCTTCTTTTTTTAGCCAATCACTTATTGCAACAAATTTAACATTTTGAGGATAATTTTTTTTTTTAAATTTTTGTAAAAATTTTGATAAATTACTTTCCTCATATTCTTTAAAATCCATTGTATAATGAGAACCGCCTGTAAATGGCCACATATCTCTCATAGTCCATACAACAGGTTTTTTAATCTTAGATAATGACTTTAGTTTTATAAAACCTTGATTGAGCCAATGAATATGAATTATATCAGCATCTTTATACTCTTTTATTTTTGTTATATCAAAACCAAGTATACCTATGGTGAATGTTGATCTTGGACTTTTTAGATATAAAGACTTTAAAGTTTTTTCTATAGAGACATAAAATTGATTTATTATTTTTTTTAAAAAATTATCATTAATATAAAATACATTAATATTTTTTTTCTCTAAATCTTTTCTGTCGCTATTTGTTGGGTTGTCATTTAAAATTTTAGACTCTACATTTAATTCTATCAAAGCTTGATGCAAAATATTTGCACCTTTATATGCTCCATTATTAGAACTTCCACCAACTATATGTAAAATTTTCACTAATTTATATATATAAATATCTATAATTTATGTTAAACAATATATTGATATCATAATCTAAATTGAAAAATAAAAATAAATTAATGAGAAAAAAAGTTTATGTAGTGTTTTCTGCAGATTTTTTACATAATGGACACATAAAAATATTAAAAAAAGCTTCAAGCTTAGGGAAAGTGATCGTTGGGGTACTAACTGACGAAGCAATAAGTACTTTTAAAACTATACCTCTGTTGAGTTTTGAGCAAAGATTATTACTTTTTAAAAATCTAAAATATGTAGATGAAGTAATTTCACAAAAAACACTCGATTACAGACCAAACCTTAAAAAATTAAAACCAGAATTTGTAGTTCATGGAGATGATTGGAAAAAGGGTGTTTTAAAAAAAACAAGATTACAAGTATTAGTAGAATTAAAAAAATGGTCTGGGAAGTTAGTTGAACCAAAATATACTAAAAATATTTCTTCAACTGAAATTAGAGATCAAATATATCAAGTTTATAAAAACAAAAATAACAGAACATCATTTTTAAAAAGATTAATAAAAATTAAAAATATAGTAAGGATTGTAGAAACACATTCACCATTAGCATCCATACTTGCAGAAAAAAAGAAAATCATAACAAAAAATGGAATAAAGGAATTTGATGGTTTTTGGTCCTCTAGCTTAACTGATTCATTGTTAAAAGGTAAACCAGATAATCAAGCATTAGAGCTTACAAAAAGAATTGCAGGTATAGACGACATTATGGATGTTACTTCCAAACCTTTGATAATAGATGCAGACAACGGAGGTAGAGTTGAACATATTAGTTATTTAGTAAAAACTTTAGAGAGAATTGGAGTTTCTGCTATGATTATAGAAGATAAAAAAGGGTTAAAAAGAAATTCGTTATTTGGAAATCAATCAGGTGTTCAACAAGAATATATTAAAGATTTTTGTAAAAAAATAAAAGAAATTAAGAAAAGTAGAATTTCTAAAGATTTTTTAATTATAGCAAGAATAGAAAGTTTAATTTTAAATAGAGGATTAAATGATGCAGTGAAACGAGCTAACTCTTATTCAAAAGCCGGAGCAGATTTAATTATGATACATAGTAAACAAAAAAAACCAACAGAGATTTTTAAATTTGCCAAAAAATTTGAAAAATCAAGATATGCTATTCCTCTAGTGTCTGTACCAACAAGTTATTCTAAAACTTATGAAAAAGACTTAATTAAAAATGGATTTAAAATAGTAATTTATGCCAACCATTTATTAAGAGCATCTTATTATTCTATGAACAAAACATTAGATTCTATATTGAAACATGAAAGATCTTTTGAATGTGAAAAAAATATTGAAAAAGTCTCGAAACTCTTAGAATATTCTGAAATTAAATGATAAACCCTATAGAATTTAAAAATCTTTTAAAAAATCAATCTATAAATTTTTTTTCTGGAGTTCCTGATAGCTGTTGCTTGGAATTTTGTAAATCATTAGAAAATGATAAAAAAATAAAAAATATAGTTGCAGTTAATGAGGGAAATGCCGTTGCTATTGGCTTGGGCCATTATCTTTCTACAAAAAAAATCCCTTGCATATATCTTCAAAACTCAGGACTAGGAAATGCTACGGATCCTCTAACAAATCTTTGTAATAAAGAAGTTTATAATATTCCAATCTTGTTATTAATTGGTTGGAGAGGAGCGCCAGGAATTAAAGATGAAGTTCAACATATTGTTCAAGGTAAAGTTTTAAAAAATACATTAAAATCATACGGTATTCCTAATATAACATTAAAGAAAAAATTAAATAAAAATGAAATATTAAGTTTTATTAGAAAAATAAAAAAAAAAAATTTAATAGGTGCAATACTTGTTAAACCTAAGACATTTGAAAAAGTTAAGTCAAATAAACATAAAAAAAAAACAAAAGTTTTGTTAACAAGATCAGATATAGTAGAATATACTTTACAGTCTGTTAAAAAAAATACAAAAATTATTGGATCAGTAGGTTTCAACTCAAGAGAAATTCATCAAATTAGAAATGAAAGAAACATTAAATCTGGTAAAGATTTTTTATTAATTGGAGGAATGGGACACACATTTGCTGTTGCTCAAATGATAGCAAATAATGATAAAAAAAATCAAGTTATATGTTTTGATGGGGACGGATCTTTTTTAATGCATCTTGGTTCCTTCTTAACAAATAAAATTACACAAAAAAATCTAAAATATATTTTGATTAACAATAATTCTCATGAATCTATTGGAGATGTAACTTTAAATAAAAATGTTAATTATAAAAAAATTTCTCAAATTTTAAATTTCAAAAAATACTTTTATATAAAAAATAAAATAAATTTAAAAAAGAAAATTAATTTTTTTTTAAGGTATAAAGGTCCTGCATTTTTAGAAGCAAAAGTAAGTATTGGTACACTTGAAAATTTAGTGCGTCCAAAAGGATTTATAAAAATAAAAAAAAACTTTTTAAAGTACAAATAATGAGATCAAAAAAAAGCGGGACACTTATTTGGATTACAGGTTTGTCTGGATCAGGAAAATCCGAGATAGGAAAATTGATTTTACCCATGATAGAAAAAAAAATAGGTCCAACAGTTTTAATTAATGGTGATGATCTAAGAAATATTTTTAAATTATACGGATATACGAAAAAAGATAGGCTCGAAAACGCTAAAAAATTTTATGGCTTATATAAACTTATAACTGATCAAGGAATTAACGTTATTTTCTGTGTTGTCAGCATGTTTGATGCTGTTAGATCCTGGAATAAGAAATTTATAAATAACTATATTGAAATATATATTAAAACAGAATTAAAAAAAATAATTCAACAAAATAAAAAAGAAACATATTTTAATAACAAAAAAAATGTTGTTGGTATAGATATAAAGCCTGAACTGCCAAAAAATCCTGATATAACAATAACAAATGATTTTAAAAAGAATACAAAAGAAATATCAAAAATTTTAATTAAAAAAATATTAAAGGTTTATGTCAATAAATAAAAAAGAGTTTAACAAAAAAGGTTTTACAATAATTAAAAATTTTTTTTTAAAAGAAGATATAAAAAAAATATTAAATGAAATAATTAATACAAAAAATATAAAAGACAAAGACTTTCATTACGAAAAAATAAATAATAAAAAAAAATTAAGAAGATTAGAAAAAGTCTCTGATAAATTGCCAAAAGTAAAAAAAATACTTAATTCAAGGAAGTTGATAAGATTTATAAATAATATTTCAAATAAAAAACTTATTCTGTTTAAGGATAAACTAAATATCAAATATAGTGGAGGTAAAGGTTATAATCCACATTTTGATGGTCATTATTCTTGGATAGATAAAAATGGAAAAAAAAATTATGGATGGAGTAAATATTCAAATTATTTCTTAAATGTAGTCATACCCATCGATGATGTAAAAATTAAAAATGGTTGTCTTTATGTTGGGAGTAAAAATAATATTAGAAAAGTTGGAAAAAATTTTCATTCAGTAATTAAATCTTTATCAAAATATAACTTCGAAATACCTGCTAGAATAAATAAAAAAATAAAATATCACCCTGTGGAAATGAAATGCGGAGATGTTCTGATTTTTGATTGGAAATGTCCCCATTTTTCGAAAAAAAATCGATCTTCCCTTATTAGAAGACAAATTTACATAACTTATTGTGCATCAAAAAAATTCAATCAAAGAAAAAAGTATTATTTAGATAGAACTAAAACTAAAAGTGATGAGAAAAAATTGTCACTATTAAATTAATTATATAGATTAAAATGTGTAGCATACTGGGCCAAATTAATTTTGGGAAAAATCAAACTGATAATGAAGAATTAAAAAAACTTAATTCACTACTAAAACATAGAGGACCTGACGATGAAGGATACTTTAATGATGAATATGTTTCTTTAGCTTTTAATAGATTGTCAATTATAGATTTAAAAAAAGGAAATCAGCCAATTAAAACATATAATATTGTTTCAATTTTTAATGGTGAAATTTATAATTTTAAAGAATTAAAAAAGGAACTTAAAGAAAAGGGATTTAAATTTCATACGAATGCAGATTCTGAAGTAATCCCTGTAGCATATAAAGCTTGGGGAATTGAAAGTTTTAAAAAATTGAAAGGTATGTTTGCAATATGCATATATGATATTGAAAGAAAAAAAATTTTTTTAGCTAGAGATCAAATTGGTATAAAACCTTTATATTATTTTTTATTAAATGATGGAATTTTTTTTGGATCTGAAATTAAATCTCTAATTAGTCATTCAAGGTTTAAAAAAAAAATAAACTATGATGCAGTCACATCATATTTATTACATAGATACCCAATTAACAATAAAAGTGGTTTTTTTAAAAATATCAATCTTGTTAATGAGGGAAATTATATAGAAATAGACCTGGAGAGAAAAAAAATATTTGAAAATGAGTATTATGAATTAAAAATTAATAGAGAAAATATAGATAGAGGTGAAAAATATTACTTAGAACTAATTGAAGATAAGCTTAATCAATCAATTAATAGACATTTGATAAGCGATGTTCCAATAAGTGTTTTTTTATCAGGGGGGTTGGACTCCTCTTTACTGTCTTCTATTGCTTCAAAGAAATTAAATTATAAATTAAATACATTTTCTGTGGGATTTAAAGACGCTAAATATGACGAAAGTAATTTTGCTCAAGAAGTATCTAATTATATTGGCTCAAACCATAGTAAAATTGAGATCAATAAATCAAATTTCGTTGAAAATATAACAGATATTATTAAAATTAAATCTAGCCCAGTATCCATACCTCATGAATATCCATTATTTTTACTTAGCTCTGAAATAAAAAAAAAAAATAAAGTTGTTTTAAGTGGTGAGGGAGCTGATGAATTTTTTGGAGGTTATGCTAGAGTTCAAAAATGTGCCATAGATTATTTAAAATTAAAAAAATTTGGAATTCTTTCAAATATAAATATAATTAATAATATATTCTCTTTGGACAAAAACTTTAATTTTAAAAAAAATTTTACTGATTATTTTTTCTTCAAATATAATTGGTTTTCAGAAAATGAAATCAATAATTTATTTTCAGGAAATTTAATTACTAATAACAACTTTAATAATGCAAAGGAACCATGGGTTGAACTCGCTGACAAAAATAACGATTTAAGTTTTTTTGATCTAAGTTTGATATTTTTTCAGAAAAATCATCTTAAATGCCTTTTGAACAGACTTGATTCACTCACTATGGCAAATTCATTGGAAGCAAGAGTTCCGTTTTTAGATATAGACCTAATTGAAGCTATTAACACTGTTCCTTTTAAATACAAAATAAAATGGAAATCATTTATGTCAAAATTTAAATCAATATTTTCAAATAATTTTGCTTATTCAGAAAAATATGACATTAATAAATATTTATTGAGAAAAGTTTCTAAAAAATATCTACCGCACAATATATCTACAAGAAAAAAAAGTGGCTTTCCTTTGCCAATGAATAACTGGATGAAAAATGATGTTATAAAGGATATTCTTTTTGATCAAACAACATCATCTAGGGAATTATACGATATGAGATTTATTCATAATCTTTTTAGAAAAAGAGATAATAATGATATTTATGACTTTAATGGAAAAAAAATTTGGATGATTTTAAATTTAGAACTTTGGATGAGAGAGTTCTTTGATTAATGAAAGCAATAATTTTAGCAGCTGGACAAGGGAAAAGGATTAAAAACCATCACAACATTCCAAAAGCTTTTATAGAAATACCTAATACTAAAAATACTTTAATAGAACGAAATATTGAAATTCTTAAAAAATATGGTGTAAAAAAATTCGTTATTGTTACTGGCTTTAAAAATAACTATTTCAAAAGACTTAGGACTAAAAATATTATTTTAAAAAAAGTTAATAATTTTAAGAAATATAATAATTATTACTCTTTGCTAAGTATTAAAAGATACATCAAAGGTAAATTAATCATACTTTTTAGTGACATTTTAATTAATGAAAAAATTATTAAAGAATTAATCCACACAAAAAATAAAGATATTTGTCTAGTAATCGACAAAAGTAAGAAACTTAATGACACAATGAGAATTATAATAAAAAATAATCATATTTCAGATATTGGAAGTCATATTGACCCAAAATATTCTAACGGAAATTTTATTGGAATTGCAAAATTTAATAATAAAGGTTCTAAAATATTAAATAAAAATTTAAAAAATGATCAAAGATTTTTTAAAGATTACTATGTAAAAGCATTAAATGATAAATTAATTAAAAAAAATGTTAAATATATAGATGCCAAAAAAAAATTCTGGTTAGAGATTGATAGTAAAAAAGATTTAATTAAACTCAATTCAATTAAAATTAATCAGCTTAAATAATTATTTAATCCTTAAATCATTAAGATATAAATCAAAATTTTTAAAGTTTTTAATTTTAAGTAACCTGAATTTTTTAAATTTTATTTTATTTTCATTATGTTCTTTTAAGATAAACTTTGTATTTGTTTTTTTACAACTAACAAAATCCTCAAAACTATCTCCAATAAAAATTGTTTTTTTTCTATTTTTTTTTATTTTTTTTATATGTTCAATTTTTTTTTTTGGTGATCCATAAACTTTTTTAAAGTAATGAGAAATTTTTTTTTTTTTAACTATTTCGTTTATTATTTTTTGGGGTGTACCAGTGCTTATATAAAATAAAAATTCATTTTTATTATTTTTTAAAAAATTTAATAAACTTTTAGGAATTTTAAGTTTAAATATTTTTTTTAGTGTTATTTGATCAAATTTTTTTGAATAAAATTTTAATTTTTTTTCTGTTACTTTTTCATTTAAAATTTTTTCAATAATATATCTAAATTTAATATATCTTGATTTGCCCTCATTTTGTAAATGGTAAAATAATATTTTTTTTGAAGTCTTTTTTCCATATTTTGAAAATAATTCAAAAAAGGCTCTGTTTTTTATTTTATGACTATCAACAATTACACCATCAAAATCGAATATAATTTGTCTTTTTATCACGACTTGCTTACTATTTTTTTAACAGCTTCTCTTTCCATTAGCACTCTTATTTCTTTTGCATACCCTCCGATATGAGGTGTTAATAAAACGTTACCGAGCTTATTAAATTTCCCATGGTAAGGTTCTTTATCAAATACATCTAATGCTGCTACTATATTTTTATTATTCTTTAAAATCTTATAAAGATAATCATTGTCTATTAACTCAGATCTTGATGTATTTATTAAAATCAAATTTTTTTTTATTTTGCTAAGAATTTTTTTATTAAGTATTTTTTTTTTATCATAAGTTGTATTTACTGAAATGATATCAGATTTTGAAACAAGAGAATTTAAAGAAATCTGTTTTATTTTTTTTAGTTTCTTTTTTTCAACTACCATTAATTTAGCACCAAAAGTTTTTGCTAATTTGGATAAATATTTTCCCACTTTGCCATATCCGATAATGCCGAATGTTTTACCATATAACAAACTTCCCATCTTTTTCTTCCATATATTGTTTTTCATGTCTAAATCTTGTTCATGGATTTTTCTTAATATGCACAGCACATAACCTATAATAAGTTCCGCCACAGCTTTTTCTGGCGTAATACTTGATTTTGAAAAACCTATTTTTCTTTTTTTTAATGCTTCTAAATCAATGTTATCAACTCCTGAACCCAATCTAAATATATACTTCAAATTTGGTAATTTGCTTAATACCGAATCTGTATAATTTTCTGTGCCTGCAATTATGTGCGTAGATTTATTTGCATAATCAACAATTTCTTTATCAGACAATTTTTTTTTTATGGGATTTATTTTACATATTATTTTTTTATTTTTAATAATTTTAGAAATATACTTATCTTTTGTTGCAAAAGATGATGTTGCAATAAAAAGACTTAATTTTTTTTTCATCTATTAATTTAAAAAATAAATGTTTAAAGTTTTATTGTTTTTTATTTCACCTATATAATCTTGAAATTTTTTCATTTTTTTTACCTAGTCTTTTAGAATCTCTACTTTTGAGTACATTGACTGGTTTGTTTTTTTCATCTGATATATAAAAAGAATTTAACAACTTAATTGTATTTATACAGTCCTGCGGTTGTATCGGATATTTTTTACTTTTTTCTAAATCTAATTTAATATCTCTGTACATTTTAAAATGACCATAACCATAAGCATCTGGTATTCTCTCGCTATATTTTTTACAAAATTTTTTATTTAGTGAGTATTCTTCCAATATATTAGCAGCTAATCCGCTTATTTTTGCATAACCTTTTGATCCAACTACAGAAATTATAGCTCCATAATCATTTGGTCGAGCAGATGTTGTTACTTCCAAAGTTCCTAGAGCTCCACTATTAAATTCTAAGGTTCCAACGACACTATCTTCAACTTCAATTTTTGCCCCAAAAGTTTTCATTTTAGATTTTACCATTCTTATTTCACCAAATAAATGCCTCAATAAATCAATATAATGTATTCCCTGATTTGTAAGTGCTCCACCATCGTGAGAGAATGTTCCTCTCCATGTCGATAGATCATAATATCTCTGCGTTCTACACCATCTCAATGTTAAATTGATTAGTCTTATGTCTCCTAAATTCTTTTTATTTATTAAATCTTTTAATTTTAAAATACATTTGTTGTTTCTATTTTGAAATACAGGAAATATTTTTTTATTATATTTTTTTGCTTCTCGATAAAGTGAAGTAATTTGAGATGGGTTCATACAAGGAGGCTTTTCAATGACCACATTTTTCTTAAATTTTCTAATAATATTAAGGGAGTGTTCAAAGTGCATCCCCGAAGGAGACATTACTACAACTAAGTCAATATTTTTTTCAGTTTTAAGCATTTCAAAATAATGCTTATAAGTATTAATCTTAAATTTAGTTCCATAAAGTTCTCTTTTACTTTTAATCAAGTCACTTATAGCGATTAAATTCAAACCTTTTACTTTTTTTATAGCTTTAATATGATGCCCAGCTATCCTGCCTGCGCCTAGTAAGCCGATATTAATTTTATTTACCATTTTTTTTAATCCAGTATTTAAGTTGAGGTAATTGCCATTCATAGTCAATATCAAATCCTGCATTAGAGAAGATTGGTGCTATTTTCTTTCCCATCCATTTTTGTGGAAGCATACCATCAGACATATTTTCTAAACATCTTGGTCTTACCACATTTACAGACATATCTGCAAAATAAACATCCCCTTGCGAGCCTCTATCGCAATTTAACGTCTTTGGATTACCAAATGTTTTGAAAGGAACAAATGGTTTTAATACAAATTTTTTTTTATCTAATTTTCTTGCTCTCAAAGGACTCCACATATTATAAATTGATGTTGAAACTGCAGAGTCATAACTTTTATTTTTTTTTAAAAAACTTACACCATTTTTAATCATAGAAGAGTTAAGTGTTGCTGAATTAGCGAACATCAAGACAATTAGATCTATTGATTTGTTCTCTTTTTTCAACATTTCTTTAATTCTTCTATATCCATCTAAAAAAACAAGATCTCCTAAAGCTGAGTCAGAAGAAAATTTTCTTGGTCTCTTTAAAAATTCTACATTATATTTTTTTGTAACTTTTTTAATATTTGGGCAATCAGTTGATACAAAAAATCTATCAATTAATTTTGATTTTTGAGCTGCTATAATTGGATATTCACATATTTTCTTACCAAAAACATTTTTTACATTTTTGTTAGGAAAACCCTTGCTTCCTTTTCTACCAATCATTAAAGCACAAATCATAATTAAAATTTTGAGATATAATTTAGAATTAAATTAAATTTAATTTATTTTATATTAGAATTCAAGATAAATTAGAGATTAACCACTCTTTAATGTCTATTGCATTTTTTGGTTTTATCATTTTACCTTTGGTAATTTTTAAAGAATATGGATTTATTTTATAATGATCTGATCTTGTTATTTTATTTTTTGAGAAAACAACTTCCTTATCCAATTTTTTTCCAACTTCATTTAGTAATTTTTTGACTTTATAACTTTTTGAACCAATTATATTAAAAGTTTTATTTATATTATTTTTATTAATCATAATTTGATGGCAAATTTTTGCTGCATCTGTTACATGAATATAATTCCTTATTTCATTACCATCAGTATTTCTTAATATTTTATTTCTTTTTCTATAGTTATTAATTATTTGATTAATCGTATTAAACGTATTTGCATTCTCACCAAAAATAGATCCAAACCTCAAAATATTATATTCTAAATTATATTTTTTAGAGTATCTTTTTATGAAAATTTCTGAAGATAATTTTGTGGAACTATAAAAACCACCTTGTTCACTCAAGGCATAAATACTGCTAGCAAAAATAATTTTTTTTACTTTATTTTTTATACATGCTTCTAGCAAATTTATTGTACCTATTAGATTAACATTTATAGCTTTAAGTGGAGCTTTATTTGCTTTTGCAATATCAGCTATGCTTGCAAAATGAAATACAATATCAATATTTTTAGTAATTTTAATCAGTGTTTTTTTATCAATTACAGAGGATTTAAAAAAATTAGAGTCTTTTATTGAGTAATTAGGTTGCTTAGTATCTAAAACTTTGATTATAAAATTTTTTTTGATTAGAAATTTATATAGATGACTTGCTAAAAATCCTGAACCACCAGTTATAAGTAATTTTTTTTTCAAATATTTTCCAATAAGTATAGATAATTATTTCAAAGTTTTGCCTCAAATAACTTTATACCGTGTTTTAAACTTATTTTGTTATCTGTAGTTAGTAAATTTTTCTTATACTCTTTTTTTAAAAAAATAAACAATTTTTTATCTACTTTTCTTCTTAATAAAAATTTAGAGTAATTTTTTTTATAAAATGTTCCTCCACCAGAATCAATTCCAATTCCACATAAAACTATTTTTGAACCAGGATTTTCTTTTAAAGCTAATAAAACAGCAAAAAGACCTGTAGAGGCACCTAAAATTTCAAAATTTTTAAATTTTTTAATAAAACGTATGAAGCCGTATACTAAATTTTTTCCATAAAATAATTCAGCAAATATTAAAGTAAAAATCCCCCAATTAAAAAATTGAGATTGAAAAAAAAATTGATCAACTTTTGAATAAATTTTTAATGAAAATTTTTTTTTTAATTTTTTTTTTAATTTTTTTTTTAATGAATTGTGAATTTTACCAGATCTAAAGATAATTTTTTTTGGCAATGATCCTAAAACTTTTTTTTGTAAATCCTGTTTTTTAGAGAATTCTCTTGTACCTACTATAGATATCAATTTTGAATTAATATATTTTTTTTTATATGATTTTAATCTAAGGCAAGCCCCATTAGCAGCATAAACTTTTGAAAAAAAAAAATTAGGAACATTTGAATTAGGTTTAGATCCAACAACTAAAATTGTATTTTTCATTAAAAAAGTTTGACCAGTTTTATCTGTTTATTTTTTAGATTATTTTTTAAAAAGAAATTTGATAATTTATCCTTAAAGAAATTATAATTTAATAGCAAATGTTCTGGTTTAAAATCTGATAATAAAAATAATTTACCAGAATTAACTTTTACTCCTTTTGGTTTTTTAGCTAAAAGAATTGAAATTACTCTACAAATTATTTCACCAATATTATAAATGGCTATAGTAGATAAATCATGAAGGGTATAATTTTTTTTTAAAACAGTTCCAACTTGGTGAATTACTCTTCCATTGTCTGCTTTTTCTACAACATAGTGTATTGTTGCACCTACATTGAAAGGTTGTAAAAAGTAACAAGCCCAAAAATTAGAACCAAATCCTCTAAAATTTTGTGTAAGACCACTATGAATATTGATTGTTTTTTTTGGTAAAAATTTTAACAAATTTTTTTTTATTAAGCTTATTCCATAGCACACTACAAGATCTGGTTTATATTTTTTAACAATTGAGATTACTTTTTTGGAATTTAATTGATTTAAATTGATATAGCATTTATTTTTAAATTGTTTAATTTTATTCTCTTTTATAATTAAATATTTTTGCTCAGATATATCTCGCAGCTTAAAATGATTTTGCTGTAGATGTGAATATTTATGTTTTCTATTAATTGATTTAATTTTTTCTTTAGATCTTTTTTGAATAATTACTTTACAGTTTGTGTATTTTTCTAAAATTTTATTTAACACATATATATTTCTTAGATCATCACCAAATAATAATAAAACTTTTTTTTTATTGATTTTTTTTTTTATTGTTTTCACAAATTTATTTTTTTTTAAAAATTTTCAAAATTTTGCTAATTAAATATAATATATCTTTTTTAAACCAAAAAAATAATTCTTTTGGATTATAAAGAAAAATATTCATATATAAATAAAAAAATCCTAAATCTATAAACTTGAATTTTTTATTGTTATCTTTTTGAACTAATAGATCAATTACTGTAGTCCCTTTGATATATAAATAATTATTTCTTTGAATATATACTTTTTTAAAGTTGATAAGTAAATCAAATGGATATTTAAAAAATTTATTTACTTTTCTAATTCTATTAGAAGTAAAAAAAAACTTTTCGTGTTTAATTTTTTTTTGAAAAAATTTAAGGTATTCTTCAATTTCTTGGTAATCCATTTCCATAAACGAAAAAGTATTTATGCCTAAATCAATCTCTTCATCTAAAACTAAATTTTTTTGATCAGGCGTTAAAAAAATAAAATCATAGTCTTTTATTTTTAAATTATCATCAATTTCATTTGGTAATAAAAAATTTTTATTCGGAAAAACGGTAAATAGGAAAGATATGGAACATAGAATCACATTTGGAATATCTATTATAATATTTTTTGTTTTTTTTTTATTGTGAATTAAACCAGTTAAAATTCCTGACCCTGCCCCAACCTCACAGACAGTATCATTAGTTTTAATTTTGTCAGAAATCTTATTAAAATGATCTAATGAATAAAGTAACGTGTCATTTGTATAACCTTCTTTTTCTAAAACAAAAGATCTTGAACCAATTTCAATTACTTTAAGGTTTTCTTTTTTATCTAAAATTTGACAGTGGTCTAAATTTATATTCTTATCAAATAATTTTGGAAAATAATCTCTTGATCCTAAATTTTGATAACCATTTTCATTAAAATCTATTTCAAATGTAGTCTTTGCACTTTCCCAATATTTTCCATATGAAAATTGATTTGCCAATAAATCTTTTTTTAATTTTTGGAACCTGTCAATCAGCATTTTTATTTTTTAGATAAATTTTTTTTATATTAATTAAATTTTTTAATTTTAGATTGCTTTTATAATAATGGCTATTTATAAATTTTTTTTGGTCTCTTGTAATATTAAAATTTTTTATTTTTTGATCTCTAAATATTCTACAAATTATTTTATTTACAAGACTTAAGAAATCAAAGATATTTAACGATTTTTGAGATCTGAACCAAAAACTTATTGTAATGAAATATTTATGTAGATAATTTGAAGAGTTTATAATTTTATAACTTTTATCCTTAAAAAATTTTTTATTGTGCCTTTTTATTCCAAGGTATCTATACAGATTACTTTCAAATTTTTTTTCATTTTCAATTAAATCTTCAAATAGAAAAAAATTAAATTGAATTTTTTTTTTTTTAAAAAAAATTGCCAAATTAAAAAAATTAAATTGTTTTAAATGCTCTTTTTTTCTTATCATTTTATTGAAATTTATTTTCTTTATAAAAAAATAACTGGAAAAAAAATATTTGTAATATGAAAGTAACAAATCTTCTTGATTTCTAATAATAACAATAAACTTAGGACTTATTCTGTTCTTTTTAAAAATAATTATTAATCTATCTAGAGTTCTATATACGTTGTTATTATTCCACACACCTTGACATAATATTAGTTCTTCAGAAATTATATTAATTTTTTTTGGGTCTAATTTAATTTTTTTAAAATCTTGACAAATTTTTTTTAAATTTTTTAAGAATTTTTTTTGATTGAATGTAACAATTTTGTATAAAGTTTGATAGAAAAAATAATCTTCATTTCCATAATTAAATTTTCTCGAGATAAAATTAATATTTTTTTTTTGTGAAGAAAAATAATTTTGTTGAATGTAGGTACTTCCACTTCTAGGATATCCTATATGAAAATATATTTTTTTCATAAATTAGTGTTTTTTCCTATAAATATCTTAGTAGTTAAATTTTGATGCCATGACTTTTTGTTCATTAATAATTTAAATTTAAATTTTTTTTTGATCTTATTAAAATGGATTGGGTTATTATAAATAATGATTACATTTTTTTTATAAATCTTATTTAAAAATTTATTTAAAATTATTTCATCAAATGGATTATATAAATAAAAAATAATATTCTTATGTTTTGAAAAATCATAATCCAAAACAGATAAATTTTTAAAAAGAACATTATTTTTTTTTTTTATTTTTCTTAAATTTTTTTTTGCTATTTTTAAAGTTGGAAGATAATTATCTATTCCAATTAATTTTTGATTTTTATTTATTTTGAGTAATTCTTTCAACCAAGCAATTATAACTTTTCCTTTCCCGCATCCAATATCAAAAAAAACGAATTTATCTATTGAAAAATTATTATTTATAAATTTAAAATTTCTTTTAATTTCGCTTGTCCAGGATGCTTGATATTGAACACTATGATTAAAATTTTTTGTTTTATATTTATATTCCGAAAGAACAATTCTTTTGTGAGTATCAGTTTTATTTATTATATCGAATAGATGCGCCTCTAAAAAATATTTAATAGGCATTTTTAAACCACGTGCAATCAGCATATTCATATAATCTTTTATCATTTTAAATATATTCTTTTGACTTTGGACCGTTATTGAAAATTAAGTCAATTATTGATAGGTACGGAATAAACTTTTTTGAATTATATTGATCATATTCCTTTATATTAAAATTGTAATATGAAAAGTTTATATTGGAATCCAAGAAAACCCTTCCATTGTCAATATACTCTTGAGATCCTTGTGGAGCAATATATTCTGTAGCATCTAATTTTTTACATATTTCTAATAATTTTTCCTCTTTTGTAAATTCATTTGAAATAGAAGATGATAAGATTATTTTTGTTTTTATTTCCAAATAACTACAAATTTGATCAATAAGAAAAATATTTAAATCTATTAGATTAATAAAATTTCTATTATAAGCTTTTTCTATTCTTTCAATAAACTCATTAAAAAATCTACTTTTACCATAAGCATGATATATTTTCATAAAGTGATTTTTTGACCAATCCTCTCTATCATTAATTTTTACCTTATTTATTTTTTGATTTAATTTTTTTTTCGATATTACTGGAACTGTTAAAAAAGTTTCTTTGTTATTTAATAAAATTCTGTTTCGTTGTTGCCATGATCTTTTATCAAATTGAACATCATCTAAAAAAACAAAAATATCTGCATTTTTTATCATTGAAAAATACCCTGACCAAGGAAGATAGGTGGGTTGCATAATTGAAATTTTCATAGCACGTTATGAATTATAATATATATATATAAGTTATAAACTTTTTTTACTAAATAACTAATTTTTATTGAATGAGTAAAGTTACTTCTTTATGTATAATTCCTGCACGTGGCGGCAGTAAAAGAATAAAAAATAAAAATATTAAAAAATTTTTTGATAAGCCAATAATTGGTTATTCAATTTCAGCAGCAAAAAAAAGCAACTGTTTTGATAAAATAATTGTTTCCACTGATAGTAATAAGATTGCAAATATTGCAAAAAAACTTGGAGCTGAGGTCCCTTTTCTTCGAGATAAAGGTTTTGCTACTGACAAAGTGTCTCTTAGATCAGCAATTAAAAATACTCTAGAAAAATTTATTAAAAATTTTGGAAAGCCGAAATATGTTTGTTATATGACTGCCACCTCTCCTTTAATTAGAATTTCTGACATAAAACAAGGTATAAGAAATATTAAAAAAAAAAATATAAAAATTTCCTTTTCAATCACTGAGTATGATTATCCAATTCAAAGATCCCTTGAAATTATAAAAACTGGTAGAGTAAAAATGTTTAATTCAAAGTTTAGGTATTCTCATTCTCAAAATTTAAAAAAATTTTACCATGATGCTGGTCAGTTTTACTGTGCAAAAACAGATGCTATATTAAATGATATACCAACTCTTTCGAAACACTCATATCCTGTTATAATTCCAAATTACAGAGTAGTAGATATTGACAACTTGAATGATTGGAAAAAAGCAGAAATTGCCTATAAATTTTTAAAAAAATAATTCATTTTGACTATTGATACTTTAATTTTAGGTTTAGGAAGAATTGGTCTTCAGCATGAATTAAATAAGAATTCTATCAAAACACATTCAAAATCTGTTTTTTTTAACAAAAATTTTAAGTTATTATGTGGAATAGATACTAAAAAATCAAGAAGAACTATTTATGAAAAAAAATATAAATCGAAGACATTTAATAACTTAAATAAATTACCATTATGCTTTTCTCCAGAGTTAGTAGTTATAGCAACACCTACTTACCTACATAAAAAAAATTTTCAGGATGTTGTTAAGATTAAGTCTGTTAAATATATTCTTATCGAAAAACCAATCAGTTATAGTTATTCTGATACAAAATATATCATTAATATTTGTAAAAAAAAGAACATACTATTATTTGTAAATTACATCAGAAGATCTAATCCAGGTCTAGTGAATTTGAAAAAAATATTAATTAACAAGAAAGAAAATAATATTACTATTTATTATAATAATGGATTTATTAATAGTGGTATACACTATTTAAACCTCATGAAATATTATTTTGGTAACCCAATTAATTTAGAAATAAAAAAAATAATAAATAAAACAAAATATGATTTTAACATAGATGTTGATATCTTATTTAAAAAAGCAAAAATATATTTTAAATTTAAAAAAAAAATTAAAAACGATATGATATTTGAAGCAGAGAATTTTTTATTAAAAAACAATAAATTTAAAGGTTTTAAATCAAAAAAACATAATATAATTATTAATCTAAAATATTATCAAAAAGATGTGTTAAAAGAAATTTTAAATTATATAAAAGGCAAAAAATCAAATGTATGTTTAGGAAAAGACCACTTAAACGATATGAAAATTATTAAAAAAATAAAAAATGAAATTTAAAAAAGCAAATTCGATTAATAATAAAGAAAAAAAAATAGTAAATAAAGTATTAGACACCGGATCTTTATCTAAATTTATAGCTGACCCAAACAATGCTTTAAAAGGGGGGGAATATGTTGAAAAATTTGAGAATGATCTTAAAAAATACTTTAAAGTAAAACATGCAATAAGTGTAAATTCTTGGACATCGGGACTAGTGGCTATTATTGGGTCAATAGGTTTAAAACAAGGAGATGAGGTAATTTTAAGTCCATGGACCATGTCAGCATGCGTATCTTCTATATTGGCTTGGGGAGCAATTCCTATTTTCTGTGATATTGACAAAGAAACATTTTGTATTAATCCAAAATTAATTAAAAGTAAAATTTCAAAAAAAACAAGAGCAATAATGGCTATTGATATTTTTGGACAATCAAGTGATATCAATAATATTAAAAAAATTATTAAGAATAAAAAAATTATCTTAATTTCTGATAGTGCTCAAGCAATTGGTTCAAAATATTATGGGAAGTTTTCTGGAACGGTTTCTGATATTGGGGGCTTTAGTTTCAATTACCACAAACATATACATACTGGTGAGGGTGGAGTGATAGTAACAAATAACGATAAATTAGCCTTAAAATGTAAATTGATAAGAAATCATGCAGAGATAACAAATAAATTTAAGAAAAAAAAAGATATTGTTAATATGATTGGTTTCAATTTTCGTATGCCTGAAATTGAGGCCGCTATAGGAATTGAACAACTAAAAAAATTGAATGGTATTGTAAAAAAAAAACAATATTTAGCTTATCATTTAAAAAAAAGATTGTGCAAATTAATTGGTTTAAAAATACCAGATGTTAATGAAAACTCATCTCATTCTTATTATGCCTTTCCAATTATTTATGAAAGTGAAATCACAGGAGTTTCAAAGAAAAAAATTTTTAGAGAATTAATTAAACAAAAAATTCCAATTAAAGATAGGTATGTTAACCTTTTAGAATTACCACTTTTTGAGAAAAAGGTATTTTTGGATTTACCTCAATATAAATCATTAAATAATTCAAAAAAAAAATGTATAGTAAAGAACAGTGTCCAGTAGTTTTAGAGATGAATGAAAACAAATACATGTGTATTAATCTTTGCATATATGATTACACTATAAACGACATGGATAGAATATATAAAAGATTTAAAAAAGTGTGGAAAAAATTTAATATACAATCTTTATAATTTAATTATATTTTTTATTTCTTTAAAAAAAATATCATCACAAATCTTAGTTTTTTTTAATTTGTTCAATAAATGATTATTAATTATATAATGGTCCTTTCTTCTTTTTTTTGGGTCTAAACTATTAAAACTTTTTAAGGTAATGCTGTCAAAAATTTTACTAGTTGTTAAAAAATTTTTTTTATGGTTTTCTAAAAAAAATATTAATTTTCTAGCTAAATTTTTTTGATTATTATTAATAACTTTTATATTTTCGATATTACTTAATAAATGAAAATATTTTTTTTTTGTTTTAATTCTTTTGCAAATATTCAGGGCAGAATATGGTGCTGAACCAAGAATCAATGATAATTTTCCAAATGCAGCAAATTCCATACCTATTGTTCCTCGTCCGGTAATTACCAAGTCAGTATTATTTATCGCGTTCAATGTACTTATAGTCTCAGGAAAAATTTTAATATTTGAAAAACCAGTATCTTTCACCAATTTTTCAACCACACCTTTTTCACCATACCACTCTGAAGAAGGATGTGGTTTAATCAACCATAAAATAGAATTATCGTTATTATTTTTAATAAAATTGAGACTCTCTCTCAAAAATTGGTAATAATCATCAAAGATAAAATCCCTCCCAAGACCATGTGGCGCATCTGAGAATGCATGACATGCAAAAAGTACAATTTTTTTATAATCATTTTTTAAATTTAATTTTTTTAAAAAATCACTTTTATTCAATAATTCTTTTTTAGATTTTTTTCTTTGATTTAAAATATCTTTTCTCCCTGTATAAGTACCAATAAAATCCTTATAAAACTTTTTATGAAAAAATTTATCAGCAGTTTTGAGATTAATATTTTTAATTTTATTTAGATTTTTTTGCACGTACTGATTATAATATCCAAATTCTATTGTTTTATTCGTATGTTCGCGAAATCCATAAAAAAATGGTTCAACTACTTTTATTTTCTTTTTATTTGCTATTCTAGTGACGATTGCTCCATTTGTAGAATAACATACAGTTCCTACTAAAACTATTTTTATAATCTTTTTATCAAATAAATTAATTTTAAGATTAAATACTCTAAAAATAGTTTTAAACAATAACCACAGAAATCTTAAATTTTTTTTTGGTTTTTTGTAATTAAAATTACTTCGAATATAAGTATCATAGACTAGATCACCAATGAAAATTCCTTTTACATTAAAGTTGTTAATTATCCATTTAAATGGTTTAAAAAAAATCAAAAAAATATTTGATAAAAAAAAATAGGTAGTTTTAAAAAAAATGTTCCAATTTTTAAATAAAAATTTGAATCTAAAAACAGAAAAAATTAAATCATAATTAAAAGAACTAAAAATTTTTCTTATATTATGATCTTTATTTAAATCAGTTACAAGGATTGGTGATAGATCAAATTTTTTACAAATTGCTTTAGAAAATATTGATAGAGAAAATGTTGGTACATATCTCTCTCTATCTACTATTACTAAATGTCTTAATTTATCATTTTTTTCATAACCTCTTTCATGAAAAAAATTCTTTTTTAAAAGGATCAATAATTTTCGAATATTGTTATTTAACAATGTAATTTCCAGATTTTAAGATTTCTTTATATACGATTTTAAAAAATTTTTTATAATTATATATTTCACCATAATTCTTATATTCAAATCCATTAAATTTTTTTTTTCTAACTAGTGATCTATTAAGTAATTTTTTTTCAAAATTATCCAAATATATCAAGAAATCTGATTTAGGCATTATTTTTAAATAATCTTTTATTAAACCAGAATTTTTTCTTTTTAATTTGATTAAAAAATTTAATCTCTGAATAAAGCCCTCATCAAATAAAACAACCTTATTTGTAAAATTGCAATGATCCACTATATAAATTTTCGCTAAAAGTTCTTTAAACCATATATCATAAATATATTTTTGTTTTTTAGGTACTAACTTAATTAAAGATTTATAAAAATTTACAAAATGTTTATTTTTTTTTTTATATTTAATAAAAATTTTATAACATATTTCTCTATAATTTTTTAAAAAAAAGTTTGATAGTTGATTTTTTTTTGCTTTTGTATAAATTATTTTTGAATTTTTTAAATTTATTTTTTTTTTATTTTTAAATATAAATTTAAAGTACTTTAATGTTAAATACTCAACAAATGTCAAAGAAATTAAATATTTTGAATAGTCTACTATCAATAAATCAGAAGAAATAAATAAATTTGGAAATTTTTTATGTAAAAAATTTCTATAATAACTTTTCCCAGAGCACGGGGGGCCGAAAAATTCGATTACTTTCATTTTTTTAAAAATATGATAGCTTGTATATATAATGAAATCATTACTTGATGTAGAGAAAAATAGAATTAGTTATCACAAATATTATAATAAAAAAACTGTCCAAAGATCTTCTTTAACTGTCCCAAATTTCTCATTTTGCAATGTATCAATTTCATTTTTAAACCATTTTTTAATTAAAAGAGGATATAAAAATGTGGCTTGTAAAATTTCGGCTATTGACAATAAGGGCCTCCTTATAGACTCAATTACTATACAAATTACTAAGCCTATTGTTTACAATCTAGAATTAAATGAATTTTTTTTAGAACATAAAGGAAAAATTAATTATTTTATTATAGAATTTTTTTCAGAACAAAATTTATTTATTCCCTTTCCTGCTGTTATGATAAACCACTACAATACTAATTTTTGTAACGTGGTGCATTCTTATAATAGAATTTTAAATGATATATTTGAGGATGATAAAAATTCTATAGTTGTTCCTGAATCATCTTTCGAAAAAAAGATTGATAATAGTCATGATACATTTTTTAATTTTTCAACTGGTATTTTTGATTTTAAGAATAAAATAAATATTTGTTATCAAAATTCCAAAAAAAAAATTTCAAAAAATATTGATGTTAATCTTTCAAGACTTAATAATAAATCTTTTTATATTTCTAAAATATTTAATAAAAAAAAATTAAATGAAGAAGGTTTTTTAAAAATTTCTCAGCCAAAACAAAGTCTATTTTATAGTAGAATGCTAGCAGGTATTATTAATAAAAAAAAAAATCCTTTAGTGCAAATCATACATTTTATGATAGTTCAGAGCATAAAGAATATTTTTTATCAAAAAAAAGCTCTAAAACGTATCCGTTTTTTAGTGGTTTTTTAAATAAAATTATAATGTATCCAATAATGAGTGAGGGAGAATTTAATTTGATAATTAAAATTTACAGAAATAAAAACTCAATTTTTACAAAAAAATATATTTTCAACTCTAAACAAAAAAAAACCTTAGATATTAATATCAATAAAATTGTTGATGAATTTAACTTAAAAGAAATTGATGCTTTTACTGTTGAGGCCATTAGCAAAAAAAAAATACCTACTCGAGTTAATCATCAATTAATTTATGGTTCGCTCAACAAAAAAATAAGTTTGAAAAGCTCAATCAATGTAAGTTTGAATAATAAAGAAATTTTTAGGCCAAAAAATAAAAAGGGATTTAGATGGGGTCAGATTATTTGTGGAAAAAAGTATGAAAGTAGAATTGGTATAACATCTAGCATTGTAAGAGATGAGGACTTAAAAGACCAAAAATTAAAAATTAAAATCTATAATGAAACCGGTAAAATAAAATCTTTTACGAAAAGTATAAAACCTTTTTCTGCTATAAAACTTAATTTAAATAAATTAGTTAAAATTAAAAAAGAAACTGAGATAATTTGGTACTCTATAGAGTCAGACATGCCAAATTTAAGCGCTTATAGTTTTCATATGAATAAAAATACAAAATTTTCTTCTGGAGAACACTCGTTTTAAGATAAAAGTTATTCATAATGATTTTATTTAAATGTCGTGCAGATTACAAAGTTGGTTGGGGACATTTAATGAGATGCGCCTCTATTGCGCAAGAAATAAATAAAACAAATGAGACATATTTATATTGTTTTAATGGAAAAAACATACTGAAAAAAACAGGTATTGACCCTTTTACAAAATATTTCAATGACAAGGTTCAAAATAACTCGAAGAACACATCTTACTTTTTAGATTTTTTAAAAAAAAAAAAAATTAAAAAAGTAATAATTGATGATCCACAAATTAACTCAAGTATAAGAAATAAAATTCAGAAAATTGGATGTAAAATAATTCAATTAAATTATGACTTTAAAAACTTTAAAAATATTGACATATTAATAAATCATTTAGTGAAAAATGAAGCTGTTTCAAAACAAACGAGAGTATACAAAGGACCCAAATATCTCATTATAAGAAAAAATCTTACTAGTGAAATAAATAAATTAAATTGCGCATCGAAAGACAATTTACTGTTAACTTTTGGAGCCAGTATAAATTCAAAAATTATTCAAATTATAAATAATTTGTTAAAATCAAATAAACTTGATATTTATAAAACAACTTTAATTTTACCCAACAAAAAATTTGAAAAATACATAAAAGTATACCCACAAAATAAAATAAAAATATATATTAATCCCTCTACAAAGGTCATAAAAAATTTATACAAAATTAGTAAAGTAGGTATTTGTGCGGGTGGTTTACAACTTAGTGAATTAATTATAAATAAAGTAATCCCAATTGCTCTTTCAAAAAATAAAAAGGAAAGGAAAAATATTTCTTTTTTTCAAAATTTAAATTTGTGTCACCAATTTAGTTTGGATAACATAAGTCTAATAGATTTGAGAGATAAAATAACAAAGAAAATAGAAAATATTTATAAAAATAAAATCCAACAAAAAAATTATTCATTAGATAACTTGGGTGCTTTCAGGGTGTCAAAAATAATTCTTTCAAATAATTAAATTACGTTTAAATATAAAATATGATAATTAAATTAGGAACAAAACTAATCACAAAAAATTCCAAACCTTTTTTTGTTGCTGAGATCTCTACCAATCACAACTCTAATTTGAATAAAACTTTAGAAATGATTGAGGCAGCTAAAGATGCTGGAGCTGATGCAGTAAAATTTCAAACTTATACTGCTGATACAATGACGATTAAATCAAATGATAAGCAATACCGCGTAACAAACAAAAGCTCCCCTTTTCTAGGTAAATCACTTTATTCATTATATAAAAAAGGTTCACTTCCATGGGAGTGGCATAATCTGCTTAAAAAAAAAGCCCAAAAAGAAAAAATTTTATTTTTTAGTTCACCATTTGATATTTCTTCAGTTAATTTTTTAGATAAACTTAATGTTCCTTGTTATAAAATTGCTTCTTTTGAACTTACCCATTTACCTTTAATTGCCGCTGCAGCCAAAAAAAAAAGACCACTAATAATTTCTACTGGTATGGGAACCTTATTAGAAATCAACGAGGCAGTTAAAACTGCAAAAAAAAACAATTGTAAAAAGATAATTTTATTAAAGTGTACCAGTAATTACCCAGCAAATGAGGAAGATTGTAATTTAATCTCAATTGAAAAACTTCAGAAAAAATTTAATTGTCTCGTAGGCCTATCTGACCACACAACAGGTATTGCATCTTCTATAACATCTATTGCATATGGTGCTATTCTTATTGAGAAGCATTTCAAATTAAAAAATGATAAAAGTTCAATTGACGCAAAATTTTCAATTGATCCTAATAATTTTAAACTGATGGTAAAAGAGGGTATAAATGCATGGAAGGCCAAAGGTAAGGTATTTTTTGGACCGACAAAAAATGAAAAAAAATCTATTAGATTTAGAAGATCAATTTTTGCAATTAAAGAGATAAAAAAAAATGAAATATTCACGCATAAAAATATCAAAATATTGAGACCTGCTATTGGGCTTAAACCTAAATTTTATTTTGATATGATTGGAAAAAAAAGTAGAGCAAATATTAAAAAATTTTCACCAATCAAATTTAAAGATTTTAAAAGATAAATTTATTTTAAAAATCTTTTAATTATTTTTATTATTCTTTTTTGATGAATTTGGCTTAATTGATAATAATTTGGAATACTAATTGCACTATCATAATAATTCATTGAATTAACAAAATTTTTTTTCAAAAAATTTTTTTTATAAAAAGGTTGTTCAAAAATCGGAATATAGTGAATATTTACTAAATATCTTTTTTTTCTGAGCTCGGAAAATAAAGTATTTCTAATTTTTTTTGGTACCAAAATTATAGTTAAATGAAAACTTGATAGGCAGTCCTTATTGACCTTTTGAAAATTAATAGGAAGTGATAAAAAACTTTTTTTATAAAAATTATGTATTTTATTTCTTCTATGGACAAACCTATTGATCCACTTAATTTGTCCCAAACCCAAAGATGCACTAATTTCATTCATTCTATAATTAAAGCCTAAAACCTGTTGCTCATAGTGTGTCTCTAATTTTTTTTTTTTTGCTGATAAAGTACTTCTCATCCCTTACAATTCCATGTTCTCTGAATAATGTGGATTTTCTTGCAAGTTCTTTCGAATTTGTAGTAATAACACCACCCTCACCAGTTGTCATTATCTTTACAGGGTGAAAACTAAAAACTGTTATATCTGAATATTTACATGAGCCTATTTTAGAATTTTTATATTTACTTCCAATTGCATGAGATGCATCTTCAATAATTTTAAAGTTATATTTTACTGATAATTGTTTAATTTCTTTTAATTCACAAGGATTGCCACCCAAATGAACAACGACTAAAATTTTTGGTAGTTTTTTTTTTAATTTTGCTTTTTTTAGTTTTTTCTTTAAATCATTTACAGATATGTTGAATGTGTTCTTATCAATATCTACTAGGTCGATGGATGCGCCACAGTACATGCCACAATTTGCTGAAGCTACAAAACTAATTGAAGATGTCCACAAAAAATCCCCTTTTCTCAGTCCGAGAGCTAAGCAGGCGACATGAAGAGCACTAGTGGCACTATTTAAAGCTAAAGCATACTTTGAATTTGTATATTCAGAAATTTTTTTTTCAAATTTTTTGACAATTGGACCTTGGGTTAAAAAATTTGAATTCAATACATTTTTAACTAATTTGAAATCTTTTTTTGGAACGTACTGCCTAGAATATGGTATCATTTTTAAGTTTAACAATTTTTTTTTCTAGTTGTTTTTGATTTAAAAAATCATTTTTTTCAGATGAGTAATTAAATCCAATTTTGATTTTTTTTAATTTAAGTTTTTTAATTATTTTATTTTTACCAATTAAAAATTCAGGAAAAATATAAAAATAATTAGCACCTTTAAAAGTTCTAATACTTTCGTGAGAACCTACCATCTCTTCATGAATTTTTTCTCCTGGTCTTATACCAATAAACTTAAGTTTAATTTTTTTGTTAATAGCTCTAGCTAAATCGACGACTCTGAATGATGGTATTACTGGTATTAAAATCTCACCACCTATCATATTTTGGGACAAATCCATTGCCATCTTTACAGCTTGATCGATATCAATCCAAAATCTAGTCATTCTTTTATCGGTAATGGGTAAATAATTATTTCCTTCTTTTAAATGATTCAAAAATAAAGGAATAACAGAACCTCTAGATGCACTCACATTTCCATATCTTAAAACTGAAAATAAAGTTTGATTACCATGAAAAACGTTTGCTGAAACAAATAGTTTTTCAGCAGCAAGCTTTGTTGTTCCGTATAGATTAATAGGACTACAAGCTTTATCAGTAGATAATGCTACCACTTTTTTAACACGATTTTTAATTGAAGAATAAATTATGTTTTCTGAACCAGAAATATTTGTTTTAATGCACTCTGTAGGATTATATTCTGCAGTATCCACTTGTTTTAAAGCTGCAGCATGAAAAACAATATCAACACCTTTTAAAGCTATGTCTAATCGTTCTGCATCTCTTACATCTCCAATAAAATATCTTAAAAACTTATATTTTGAAACAGGATATTGTTTTTTGAGTTCAGATTGTTTTAACTCATCTCTGGAAAAGATTATTAATTTTTTAACTGCAATCTTATTATTCACTATAGCTTTTAAAAAATTTTTTCCAAATGTTCCTGTGCCACCAGAAATAAATAAAGTTTTATTCTTAAAAAATTTTTTATTTATATTTAAAGATTTAGTCATTTAATTTTTGGTAAGCATTTTCAATTTTTTTTCCTTCAAGTTCCTTATAAAAAATATCTTTAATTTTTAAGCTAGTTTCTTTTAATTTACTTTGATCAGTAAATCTTATTTTATTTATTTTAATATTTTTTAATCTTTCGAAAGTATTATCTTTAGAATTAATATCTACACTTTTTTTAATATAATTTAAATCTATAGGATAGTTAAAAAAAGTTAAAATTTCTAAAAATTTTTCATCAGATTTATCAATTAAATCGTCATATTTTATAAACAAGTAGTCTTCTTTAGGTATTTTATTTAATGAATAATTTTTCCAAAAATTGATGAAATTTTCATAAATTTCAATTGAATCTTTTAATAATTTGTAATTTATATCAATTGGAGAATTGCTAAATTTATACTGATGTTTGTTATATAAAGATAATATTTGGTCATAAGGATTTCTAAATAAAACAACTGGTTTAGCGAAATTAATATCGAAGAGATCTACTTCAGTTGATGGATATCTAGAAAAAACTACTTCATTATTTTCTTTTTTATCATTTGATAAAAATAAACTTTGGTTAAATTTTTCTGGGTCAAGCAAACCCCAAACATTACTTTCCAGAATGGGTCTATAGGCAAATATCCATTTATCATTTATACTATCGTATTTGGGAATACCATCGCCAATCTTATAATATAACTCATTATAACTACTTAAAGAACACCTTACAAACATACTTCCTGATCTAGGTAATGAAACTAAAAAATTTTTTTTTTTATATTTTTTATCTTCATAAACTTTATTTAATAATTTTTTTCTTAGTTTATTAAATCTATTTAAAAAAATAATATTAAATATGAATCTACTATATAATTTTAAAAAAAAATTTTCCTTAACAAAACGTGGATATAAATTTAATTTTTGTAATTTTCTTCTTAAATCAAGATTTATAAAAAATTTTATTTTTTTTAAAATTTTATTTAACATATTATTTTTTTACTTTGTAATATTCTCTGTACCAATCTAGAAAATTGGCAATACCTTTTTCTAATTTCATTCTTGCTTGATAATTAAATTTTTTTTTGATTTTACTTATTTGGGAATAAGTGGATATCATATCACCTGGTTGTTTGGGTTTAAAATTTACCTTTGCTTTAATTCCAATATTTTTTTCAATTATTTTCAAAAATTTTAATATGTTAATTGGTTTTGAATTTCCAACATTAAAAATTTCATATTTTTCATTATTTTTTTTTTTTTACTAATACACAATAAAATAGCATCGACTATATCTGTAACATAGGTAAAATCTCTTAAATGATTTCCATTATTATAAATATTTACTTTTTTGTTTTGAAAAATATTTTTTGTAAATGAAAAAATTGCCATGTCTGGCCTTCCCCAGGGGCCATAAACAGTAAAAAATCTTAAACCAGTTGTTCTAAAATTATATAATTCTGAATAAGCGTAAGCCATTACTTCATTTGATTTTTTAGTTGCTGCATAAAGTTGTATTGGTTTATCAGTGTTATCTTTTTCTCTAAAAGGAATTTTATTATTTGCTCCGTAAACACTGCTAGAACTTGCAAATACCAAATGCTTACATTTATAAATTCGACAGGCTTCTAATAAATTTCCAAAACCTACTATATTTGTGTCTATATAAGCTGAAGGATTTTTTAATGAATATCTCACTCCTGCTTGTGCAGCCAAATTAATTACTTTCTTAAATTTAAATTTTTTGAAAATAGTAAATAATTTATTCCTATTTCTTAAATCTAATTTTAAGAATTTAAAATTCTTTGATTTTTTTAAAATTTTAAGTCTATCTAGTTTAAGTTTTTGATTGTAATAATTATTCAGATTATCTAAACCAAAAACAAGTAGGTTCTTGTTTAAGAGACTCTGTACAGTATGAAAACCTATAAATCCAGCACACCCTGTAACAAGGATAAAATTTTTATTATTTTTGCTCATTTTTAATTGATAAACTTTTTTGGTTTATTTTATAAACATTGTCACAATTTTTTAACATTTTTTCAGAATGTGTAATTAATATTACAATTTTATTTTTTTTAATTTCTAACAAACAACCGTTCAATAAATCTTGTGACTCCGAATCTAAGCTACTCGTTGGTTCGTCTAATATTAATAAATCGGGATTAGAGTATAACGCTCTCGCTAGCCCAATTCTTTGTTTTTGACCACCGGAAATATTTTTACCATTATCACTAATCATAAATTTTAATCCATCCTTTGAGTTCTCAACTAATTCTTTGAGTAGTGAGTTTTCTATAGCATGATTAATTTTTTTCATATCTATTTCAAAATCATTTTGACTAAGTGCAATGTTTTTGATTAAAGAACTTTCTATCAAGAAAACATCTTGAGGAACATATCCGATTTTTATTTGCCAATTATTGGAGATTTGATTTACATTGGTATTGTTTAGTCTCATTTCTCCATTAGTTGGTTTGAGTAGACCCATGACAATTTTTGACAATGTGCTCTTTCCTGATCCAGATTTTCCAACAATGCCCGTGAGCGAATTTTTTTCAAATTTAAGATTTAAGTTTTCTAAAACAAAATCTTTACTATTATTATAACGATAAAATATATTTTTTAATTCAATAGAATCTATTCTTGATATTTTTATTAATTTTTCTTTGGTAGATACGTTTGTAGTTGTTGGTTCTTTAGTATCTAAATTTATATTTTTTACATATTCTTCAAAGGGTTTTTCACTATAAACTATATTTGAGAAATTCATATTGAGCGCTGTAAAAGCTGGCACCAATCTTATTGAGGCGAGAGAAATAAAGCTCAGATATGAAATTACAACCTCACTTTGCAAATCTGAAAAAAATAGTATAAAAATTATTAAAACTATTCCAATTACAGCCCCATTTTCAAAAAACATTCTAGGTAACAATGTAAAAATTCTTTTCGAAATTGTATAATTGTTCATCAAATTGAATTGATTTAAGTATTTATTAATAAAGAAAAAATTACGATTACTTAATTTAACTAATACTATATTTTCTACAACCTCTTTGATTGATTGTAGCATGAGTTCAGAATGTTTTTTTACTTTATCACCAATTGTTATTAATCTTGATTTTAATTTAATAAAGAAAAAAATAGAAAAAGTAGAAAAGATTAAAATTACTGAAATAAATAACAAAGGATTAAAAATTGCTAACGGTATAAATATTATTATTATCAAAAAAATTTCTTTGTATAAATCATTGTATCCAAAAATTATATTTGTAACTCTGCTCGACTCACTTATTATTTCATTTGTAATTAAAGATAAATTAGTTGATGTGTGATATGAGTATGGTTTATTTAGAATTTTAGAAAATATACCTTTCGCGATTTCCGTCTCAATACTTTTTCTCAATCTTAATTGAAAAAGATTTACAAGAATAATTAGTAAGTTTTTAATTAAAAATAAAATAATTATTAAAATCCCAATATATAAGATAAGGTCACTTGACTCCAATGACATCATAAAACTCTTTAATTTTTCTAATGGTATCTTATTTATAATCGCATCAGGATTTGACAAGATACCAACATATAAGGCTAGAACGCCTAGTCCTAATGTTTCAAAGGCTGGTAAAATAATTAAAGTTAACCAAAAAAATAACGTTAAAATTTTATGCTTTTTATTAAGAATTAAAAATGATTGTTTGGGTAAATTGTAAAGATATTTTAACTGCATAAATTAAATGATATTCAAAATAATAATTTTTACTTTTAAACCTATATTATAAAAAAAACTACTTAAGATTTCGTATATACTTAGTGATTTTAAATTGCTAAAAGTTAATCAATTAAAATATATTGCAAAATTAGCAATACTTGTGTCATAAATGTGTTAATAAATTATTGAAAAAATGATTTCCAGAAATTATATTGAAAGACCTGATTGGACATTAAAACTTCCGGACAACGATATAGACTTGTCAAAAAATGTTCATTACGATGATATCTTAAATGAAAAATTAAAAACATTAATCAAGGAAAAACAAAAATTTATAATCAATTATGCGAATGATTATAAATTATATAAATCTATTTCCGATTATTATAAAATTCAAATAGATAAAGTTGCAATTGGCTTTGGTGCTACTGATTTAATTCAAAGAACTATTTTTTCTTTAGATATAAAAAAATTATATATAGTAAAATCTGCTTTTATGATGGTCGATGTATATTGTAAAATGATTAATTTAGAACATGAATTTATTGATTTAGAGGATTTAAAAGATAAAAAATTAGATAATAAGAATGCTGTTTATATTGCAAATCCAAATGGAGTCGATGGTAATTGTTTTGACATATCATTTTTAGCTAAAAAATTTAAATTTGTTATTTCAGATGAGGTCTATTCTGATTTTTTTAACAAATTTTCATTAATCAGTCTTAAATCAAAAAATATCATTATTATAAAAAGTTTGAGTAAAAGCCTAGGGGTTGCCGGTCTTAGAGTTGGTTTTTGTTACGCAGATACATCTATTATAAAAGAAATTCAAAAACTAAGAATGAGCCAAATAGCTACTTCAATTTCCTCAATAACTGTTCCTGAGATAATCAAAATGACACCTGAGGTTATTTCAAGGATGAAAGAGTCTAAAATTTTTTTAGAAAATAATTATAAATGCAAACAATCTCATGCAAATTATGTATTATTTGAACAAGAAAATATTTATACTAAATATTTTGGTTGTAGAAAAATTGGAGGATATTATAGAATGGCTCTAGCAGATATGAAAACTTTAAATTTAGCCAAATGAAATCAATAAAAAAAATAATTAATTAGATTTAATTTTAATGAAAAATAAACCTTTAGTTTCGATAATTATTAGAACTAAAAATGAGCAAAATTGGATAGATAGTTGTTTAAAATCAATCTTTAATCAATCTTATAAAAAGTTTGAAATTATCTTGGTGGATAATAATTCAACAGATAACACTACGAAAATTGCAAAAAAATTTAATATTAAAATTACAAAATTAAAAAACTTTAAACCAGGACGTGCAATTAATTACGGTATTAAAAAATCAAAAGGCAGTATTATAGTATGTCTTTCTGGGCACTGTATACCAGTTGATAAAGATTGGCTTATAAATCTAATTAAGAATTTAAACACTAAAAATGTGGCAGGTGTATATGGACGTCAAGAGCCATTATCCTTTAGTAGTGATCTTAATAAGAGAGATTTATTTTATACTTTTGGTTTAGACAAAAAAATTCAAAAATTTGATACCTTTTTTCATAATGCTAATAGTGCTTTTTTAAGAAAAACTTGGAAAAAATTTCCCTTCGATGAAAATGTTTCTAATATTGAAGATAGAGTTTGGGGTGAAAAAATTATTAATTCTGGATTAAAAATTATCTATGAACCTAGAGCAAGTGTATTTCATTATCATGGCATTCACCATGATCAAAATCCCCAACGAGCTAAAAATGTTGTTAAAATACTTGAAAGTTTAAAAACTACATCAACAAATAAAAAACCAAATAAAAAAGAAAAGATTAAAATTTTAACCGTTATTCCAATCAAAGGTAAAACCATTTTTTTTAATAACACCTCATTGCTTGAATTAACTGTTAAGTCTGCGCTAGAAAACAACTTTAATAATGATATTGTGATACTTACTGACAACAAAGAAACTGCTAAATTATGTAAAAATTTTAAAAATGTGATTCCTATAATTAGACCAGTATTTTTATCAAATAAATTCATTTCGGATCAGGAATTAATTAATTTTACAATTAAAGAATTATCAAAAAAAAATAAATCATATGACATGATTGTTTCCATGAAGGAAACATATCCATTTAGACCATCTAATTTAATTAATAAAATGATAAAGAAAATGATTTTAAAAGGTTATGATACTATATTTGCCGGAAAAGTTGAAAAGAGGAATATATGGAATAATGCTAATAATGAAAAAGCTAACGTCAAAATAAATAATTTTATTCCAAGAGATTTACGAAAAGAAAAAAGTTTAATAAGTTTAATTGGTCTTTGTAGCATAACTTATACTTGGACAATAATCACAGGAGATATGTTTAAAAACAAAAATGTTGGAATCTATGAAATTGAAGATCATCTAAGCAGTATTGAAGTTAGAAAAAATAGTGATCTTAAAATTGTTAAGAAATTTTTAGATAAATAAAATAGTGAAAAAAAAAAAAATCGATATCTCTCCATATGGATCTAAATTGAATGTGAACGAATGGTCTAAAAGTCGAAAAAAAATTTCTGATCTTTATCCATCTGAAAAAAAATTTTTTTTACAAAAAATTAAATTATCAAATTCGTTTATTGATATAGGTTGTGCTACTGGAAACTTTATAAATATAATCTCAAAATACACAAAAATCAAAAATTATCTAGGAATTGATATTTCTAAAAATATGGTTGATAAAGCAAAATTAAATTTTCCTCATTATGACTTCAAATATTACGATGGAAAAAAAATTATCTATAACAAAAAAAGTGATTTGGTTTATTCTTTCGGTACACTACAATATTGTAACAATTATAAGGAAATTATTTCGCAAATGATTTCAGCTAGTAAAAAATTTGTTATTTTTGATTTAAGGTTTAGTTTAGATAAAGATTTAATAAATATTAAAAAAAGTTACCAAATTATACCTCATTCAAAAAAAAAGAGATTGCCCTATAATATTCTAAATTTTCCGAAATTCTTGGATTACATAATTAATACCACAAAAAAAAAATATAAAATTGAATTTTTTGGATATAAAAATAAACCAGCATCTAATTGTGTTACAATACATAAAAAGGTTTATATGCTATCAATTTTAATTGATAAAACTAAAAACTTTGAATTAAGTATAAACATTAATGAAAAAAAAAAAACTAATATTACTCTTTACAAAAGTGATAAGATGAATAATTTAATTTACTTAAGTTTTTATTCAGCTTCTAAAAGATTAGTATTATAAATTTAGAACTATGGCTATAGCAAATAAATTTCCAGGAAAAGATATTAGTATAGATGATATTAAAACTAAATTTCCCTTAGTGGCTAAAAAGAATAAACAACACAAAAGTAAATTTACAGTTTCAGGAGTAGAATTTGGATCTAAACTAATTCCAGTTTTTGCAGGGCCTAATATGGTTGAAAGTGAAAAATTGATACTTAATTGCGCAAAAAATGTTAAAAAAGCTGGAGCCCATTTTCTAAGAGGTGGGGCATTCAAACCACTCTCATTTCCATATCGAAGTTCAAAGTATTATGAAACTCGAGAGGATGGAATAAAATGGTTAAAAAAAGCAAGAGATGAATTTAAAATTCCTATAATTACAGAAATTATGGAAGAAAAGTATCTTGATATTATATGTAAGTCTGCAGATATTTTGCAGATTGGTTCAAGAAATATGCAAAACTTTCCTTTGCTTACGGCGTGCGCCAGGGCTAAAAAACCAATCATGCTTAAAAGGCATTATGGATCCTCATTAAGAGATTGGTTAGGTGCAGCTGAATATTTATTAGTAGAAGGAAATAAAAAAGTAATTTTATGCGAAAGAGGAGTTTCTGTTCCACATACTCACAGATCTACTTCAAGATTTTTATTAGATTTACAAGTAATTCCTGCAGCAAAAGAAATTACACATCTTCCAGTGATTTCTGATCCATCGCACGCTACTTTTTGGCGACCTTGGGTTTATTCAATGTCTCTAGCAAGTATAGCGGCAGGATCAGACGGGATTATGTTAGAGGTGCATCCGAATCCCAGCAAATCTGCGGTTGACCCACTTCAGCCAATTGATTTTAGAGAATTTAGGCATCTGATGAAAAAAATGAACAAGGTTGCAAAATCGTCTTGGGGAAGAAGAGTTATTGGTAAATGAGTAAAAATCGAAAATTTATAGATAAAAATATTAAACGGGTAGGAGATTTCGTAGATGAACATATTTCTAAAACAGAAAATCTTAAAAATGGAGTACCACCCTTTTCATCAGTAGAATTTAGTATTAATGGGGCATGTAACAGAAGATGTATCTTCTGTCCAAGAGTAAATGAAGAAGATTACCCCAACATTTTACAAAATTTAGATATGAGTGCTTTTAAAAATTTAATTAAAGATTTAAAAAGCATAGATTTTAATGGAAGATTTTCTTTTACTGGTTTTTGTGAACCATTACTGACTAAAAACCTTGATGAATATATTTTTGAAATTAGCTCTAATCTAAAGAATTCTGTAATCGAAATCGTTTCAAATGGTGATGTTTTAATCACAAAAAAAGGTGATAGTATGCTCAAGAAATTATTTAAAGCAGGTTTAACAAGAATAAGAGTAAGCCTATATGATGGTCCACATCAAATTAAAATTTTTGAAGATATTCAAAAAAAAAAATTCTCTCACAGATGATCAATTTATGATCAGAAAAAGATATTTAGGTCCTGACGAAAGCTATGGTATTACAATCTCAAATAGAGCTGGATCTGTAAAATTACAAAATGAACATTTCAAATTAGAGGCTTTAAAAGAACCGCTAAAAAAACCTTGTTACTATCCTTTTTATAAAGTGCTTATAGATCATGATGGTGCAGTTTTAATGTGTTCAAATGATTGGAAAAAAGAAAAAATTTACGGAAACATTTGTAATGAATCACTGTTAGATATTTGGTCTAATTACAAATTTAATGAAATACGGAAAAAACTTTTATCATCTGACAGAAATTATGATCCATGTAAGTTATGTGATGTAAATGGAACATTGAATGGAAAGAAATCATTCCAAAGATGGGAAGAGTTTTTTTTAGAAAAAAATTAAATTTTCTTTAAATATGATTGAAAATATATATAAATTAATTGATAATAAAATTAATTTAAATAAAAACGAAAAATTTACAGCTATAATTGGAAAAAACCCATCTAAAACAGCAAGATCACCGGTTTTATGGAATAAAGCTTTTGAAAAATTTAATTTAGATCTTAAAATGATCTCACTTGATGTAAAAAAAGAAAATTTAAAAGATTTATTCAATTTGTTAAAAAATAATAAAGAATTTCTAGGCGGATCCATCACAATGCCTTATAAATCAGATTTAATAACTTTACTTGAAAACAATATATCTGAAGAAGCAAATAAAATTGGATCTATAAATTCCTTATTTAGAAAAGGTGATAGTAAATTGTATGGAACTAATACTGATGGTGAAGCCTCCCTTACGGCATTTAAAAAAAAATATGGTGAAATTGAGAATAAAAAAATCATGATACTAGGATGTGGTGGAGCAGGTAAGGCTGTTTCAGCTTTTTTCTCAAAAGAGATTGAAAAGGGTGATTTATATTTAACTAGTAAAAATAAAAAAAATAAAGCCTATTCAGAAAAATTAGAAAACACCACATGGGTAGATTGGGACAAAAAACAAGAGTTTTTAAATAACCTGGATATCATTATCAATTGTAGTAGCTTAGGATTTGATACACAAATACATATTTCTCCTATTCAGGAAGAATTTTATAAAAATCTTAAATCGAGTGTAATCTTCTATGATATTATTTATAATCCGCCTAAAACTAAATTTTTGGAATTTGCTGAAAATAATAACTTTAAAACACTTAATGGCTCTGAAATGAATATTTTACAAGCCGCAATATCATTTAATTATGTTGTTGAAAAAAATATTGATGAGATTAAAGAAGCAATGATTAAAAATTATTAAAATAAATGAAAACAATAGCTATTATCATGGCGCGCGGAGGTTCGAAAGGTCTCCCTAGAAAAAATGTGAGGTTACTAGATGGTAAACCGCTTATAGCTTATACAATTGAACATGCTTTATTATCTGGAGTTTGTGACGACGTAATTGTGAGCACAGAGGATATTGAAATTGCAGAAGTATCAAAAAAATATGGTGCCACAGTTCCATTTAAAAGACCTGCAGAATTAGCTGACGATATAACTCCCCCAGAACCAGTTATCAAACATGCTCTTTTAGAATACGAAAAAATTTCAAATAAAAAATTTGAAATAATTGTTTATTTGCAAGCTACTGATTTATTTAGGACTCCAGAAATGATTGCGGAATGCGTTAATACTCTTAAAAATAATCAAAATCTTGATACTGTATTCAGCGCATACAAAACACATAAACATTTTTGGAGAGAAAATGATAATGGTACATTTGATAGACTTACAGAAGCCACATATTCAGCAAGACAAAAAAGAGGTAAAAAATCTACCTTTAGAGAGGATCAAGGCTTAGCATCAGCCTTCAGAGCTGACCTTTTGAGAAAGAGTGATAAGAGAGTTGGAAAAAATGTAAAGATAATCGAGAATAATGATTTTAAATCATCAATAGACATTCATAATGAATTTGATTTTTGGCTAGCCGAAACTGTATATAAGAAATGGGTTAAAAAAGAAAAAGAAAACGATCAAAAAAGTTCTAATTTTCTTGGTAACGATTTGAAAAGTTGGTCACAAAGTATACGTAATGGATATATAAGATCTTACGTTATCTTTGCGCTTCACGAAACAGGTGTGTTTAATTTAATGAAAAAACAGAAAGAACTAAGCGTAGAGGAAATTTCTAGTGTTTGTAATTTAAATCCAAAACTTTTAGATGGTGTTATGAATTTTCTATATCATTCAGACCAAATTTTATCTAAAAAAAATAACAAATTCTCTTTAACAGAAAAAGGAAATGATTGGCTTTTTACAGATCCTGTATTAGCTATGTCGTATGGTGCAGTAGGTGCCTATTCTTGTATATTGACAGAGTTAGTCCCATCACTAAGAAATGAAAAAAAATATGGAGTAGATTTTATAAGAAAAGGTGATTTAATTGCAAAAGGTAGCTATCACACAGGAAAAGGAAACTATCCATGGGTTTTAGATAAAATGAAAGAAATGGGAATCAAAAAGGTTGCCGACCTTGGTTGTGGATCTGCAGATGTAATTATAAATTTATGTAAATCAGATAACAATTTAAAAGGTATAGGAATAGATATCTCCAAAGAAGCTTTGGAAGAAGCAGAAAAACGTATTCAAGCCAATGGATTAACTGAAAGAATAAAACTTTCTGAAGGAGATTTATATAAACCTGAAACATTTTCAAGTTCAGTTAAAGATGTAGATGCATTTAATGCAATTATGGTTATGCATGAATTTCTAAGAGATGGCAAAGAATCAGTAATTAAAATGTTTAAGTCAATGAAAAAAGAGTTTGAAGGTAAATATTTTTTTTTAGGTGAGTTTGATTGTGTTGAAGATGAAGAGTACCAAAAAATGAATTATCCAGATAGAATTCATTATTTATTTTATCAACACATGATTCATCCACTTACAAATCAGGGTTTGGCAAGAAAAGAGGACTGGTTAGATATTTTTCAGCAAGCTGGGATCAAGGTATTAGAGACGAACGATAAGTTAAGTTTTAGACTAGTTCAATTTATTCTCAAGTTCTAAATGCAAAAAAAAAAAATAAATTTTGCTATAATTGGTTGTGGATCGGTATCACTAGATCATGCCAGAGTGATTAAAAAATTAGGACATAATATTTTATATGGTTCTACAAGAAAAAAAGTCTCAAAAAATTGGAAAAAATTTAAGAAGATACATCAAAAAACTAAATTTTTAAATGCTGAGAAAATTTTAAAAAATAGAGATGTTGATATGATTGTTTCATGTCTTCCTCTAAATGAAAATATAAAATATTGTTCTAAGCTGATTTTTTCTGAAAAACCGATACTAATAGAAAAACCTTTGCATAATAATTATCGTAAATTAAATAAAATTTTAAAAGATCCACGTGCCAAATTAAATAATAAAGTTTTAGCCTATAATAGAAGACATTATTCAGTTGTAGACAAATTAAAAAAAAAGATAATGTTTTCTGATGTTAAAATGATAAATGTAAATATTTCTGAAAATTACAAAATACTAAAAAAAAAATATAAAAAAGATATAAACAAAATATTTTTACATGTAGGTGCATCAAGTCATATTATTGATTTACTATTATTCTTTTTTAAAGAAATTAAAGTTCTAAAAAAAATAAAATTAAAAGACAACTATCTAGATGGTTATCATCTTTTATTAATTGCAAATAAAAAGGTTCCTATTAGTATAAATATAAATGAAAAAGATTCCTTTAATGCAAGTATAGAGGTCAGATTTAAAAATGGAAATTTATGGCAACTATCGCCAATAGAAAACTTAAATATTTTTAGTAAGCCAAAAGTATTAAAATCGAGTAAAAATTTTTTTAGAAAGAAATATATGATTAACTTAAAAAATATGTACGAAGAAAATATGATTTTTAGACCTGGATTTTATAAACAATTAAAAATGTTTTCATCATATAATTTTCAAAGTATGTATAAAATTCGAGAAAATTTAAGATTAATTAGACTATTCAATGAAATTGAAAAATAAAAACAAAACGAAATTTATCGTAACTCTAAGGCAAGCGTACAACTCTGCTAAAAAAAAAATCTCTAAAAAAAAATGGAATTGGATGAATTGTGGAAGTGAGAGAGAATATACACTTAATGAAAATTTGAATTTTTTTAAAAAATTTAAAATTTTACAAAAAATTTTAGTAGATGTATCAATCATTAAAACAAAAAAAAACTTTCTAGGTGTTGATTTAAAATTTCCTTTAATAATTGCTCCAATGGGTTACATGACACAATTTAGTAAAGATGGTGAGATAGACTTAGCCTTGGCTGCAAAAGATAATAATACTTTAATTTGCCTAAGTGCAGTTTCTTCAATCAGAGTTGATGAAATTCTATATAAAAGAAAGTTAAATATAATTTACCAATTTTATTCACTTGAACCAAAAAAGTGGGTTTTAAATGAAATAAGAAAAATTACTAAATTTGGAGTCAATGCGATTTGTGTAACAGCTGATTCGCCCGTTAGAAGTTTTAAATATGATACACTTGAGGACAACTATGATGCGAGAAAACATGGTAGATTAGGTCAACCTAGACCTCCTTTAAATCATATACCAAAATTAAATTGGAAAGACATTAAATGGTTAAGAAAAAAAACTAAACTTCCAATTATAATTAAAGGCGTAATGAACAAAGCTGATGCTAAAAAATGTTTTGATCATGGGGCTGATATTATTTGGGTCTCAAATCACGGAGGAAGAACTCTCGAATCTGGTATTTCTTCATTAGAGGCTTTAATCGAAATTAGAAAAAAATTTAGCAATAAACAGATCATATTTGATGGAGGCATTAGGACTGGTTCTGATATATTTAAATCCTTATGTCTTGGAGCTGATGTTGTTGCAATTGGTAGACCAGCTATTTGGGGTCTAATTTTAGGCGGAAAAACTGGTGTATCGAGAATATTAGATTTATTTTATAAAGAATTTTGTTCTGTAATGGGACTTAGTGGTTGCAATGATATAAAGAAACTATCAAAAAAATTCATAAAAATATCTAAATAAAGTAATTATTATTTTTTAATAATAAATGATGGCCTCGATGGAAAATCAAGTTTTTGTATTTTTAACTTTTTATTCTTTTTTAAAAATTCATTTACTGCTCTAGTAGCACCTGAAACATATTTGTAATCATCAATTAAAATAATTCCATTTTTTTCAACAAAAGGAAATAACTTTTCAAGTAAAATTTTTGTTGGAACATAAACATCAACGTCTAAGTGAAGTAATGAAATTTTTAAATTTTTATTTTTTTTAATAAAATTTGGTACAGTTTTAATTACATCTCCTTTGATTAGTTTAAAATTACTTATTCTTTTGTACTTAAGAATCTTTTTTAATTTATTCATCTGAATACCTGTGCCAGCATTTTTATTATGCCTTCTCGCAAAATTAAAATCTTCTTTTCTATTGGTGCTAGGAAATTTCCCAAATGCATCGAATGCTATTAATTTTCTTTTTCTTTTTTCAAAAATTTTTACAAAAGAAGCAAATCTAATTAAACTTACACCTTTAAAAACTCCACATTCAACAATATTTCCCTTTAATGATTTAATCTTTTTATAAATTTCATAATGATAAATTACTTTTGCTACTCTAGAAACTTGGGTTTTTTGATAAAATAGATGTTCTATGTTCCAAATATCTTTATTTTGCATCATTTTATAAATTTGAATAAAAGTTATTATATAACCTGAGCATCATATAGTCTTTTTGATAATTAACTAAAGCTTCTTTTAAACATTTAATTCTATCTTTATTTAAAATTTTGACTTTTTTATTAATTAATTCAGTTATTTGAGACTCATTATCTATTTTAATTATAAATTTATATTTATATAAATTAGAGTATTTCTTTTCATCATATAGATATTTGAGTAAAAATATTTTCTTCTTCTTCATAATAGCATGTATCAACACTGAGGTGGATCTCGCCGATAAAATATAATCTGCCCAATTTATCATTTGATGTGAGTTCAGTTCATCATTATAAAATTTAGCAAATTTTAATGGATTTAGATCTCTAGGCTTCTCTCTAGTTTTTATATCAAAATAATCTGTTTTTTTTAATTTATTTATTAAAATTTGTAATTTTTCATGTTCTTTTGCTTGTTGTTTTGAGAATATTCCTAATTTCACCTTTTGTTTTTTTCTTGAAATTTTTACTGAATAAAGTTTATCTAATTTATCAATCCAAAAGTTAGAATATCTCAAAGATCCAAAATATTTAATTTTTTTATTTTTAAACAGTTTTTTTTTTTTAAAAATAAATGAGGGTGCTATGTAATAATCACATAAACTTAATATATCTTTTTTTAAATTAAGAGGTGATACAACATGAACCCCTGACGGGACTTTAATAATAGGAATATTTAATAGTTTACATGGAGTTAAAAAAAGTTTTATATAGTTTGGCGGTGTTCCTTCTTCATAGGTAATACTTTTAATTTGATTTTCTAACAAAATTTTTTTAATTTTTTTTTCATCTGAGAAAGTTATATTTCTATAAATAAATGACCAAATAAATTGGATTTTTTTTTGGAATATATTTGGTAAAAGCTTTAATAAAAATAATAAAAAGTAAATTATTTTTTTATTTTGATTTACAGGTAAAAAACCTCTGTAAATTACATTGTTATTTTTAACAAATTTAAATAATGCATCGTTCTGAAAATTTTGGATAGGATTTACTGAATAAACTAAAATTTTTTTTTTTTTGTTTAATGCATTAATTATAGGGCATAAAATATCAACACTAATAAATATATCAAACAAAAATAAATGCATTTATTTTTTTGTTAATCTTTTAAGAAAAAATTTGTAATTTTCAATATTAGTAACTTTATCTATTAAAGACCTAGACGACCAAAAATCTGTTTTATAATGGACTCCTGAGTGTACATTTCTTCTTATTGGACTTCCTTTTTTTCTAGCGGTGACTGAATGGAGTGAATCAATTGACCCTAAAAACATTACAAATTTATTAGGTTCATAAGTAATTTTTTTTGATAGTCCAATAAAAATAAACTGAAAATAACGAATTATAGAATTAATAAAATTATTATTTTTCGCTAAAATAATTTTTTTTAAAAAAAAAGGTAACGGAAATCGCCAATAATGAATTGCAAGATCACCACCCATATTTTCTGACTTATCTGATTTATTCTTGAAATACATCAAAGAAGTTAAAAATTTGTTTGGACCATCACTATGAACTCTTAGTTTTTCCTCATTATCTTTTTTGGGGAGACCATCCTTTTTTACTTCTGTATAATACATTATATTCCCGTTTAGGTATAAATCCGAATTTTTTTTTTTTTGATCTCCTGAAGAACTTGCAATGGTTAAGTTTTTTAAATCATCGATAGTTTTAAAATAGTTTTTATAAACACCTAAAATATTTTTTCCAAAAATTTCAAGAGCTTTATTATAAAAGTTTTGCGAAGAATATTCTTTTATAAAATTTTTCCATAAGTCATCAATTTCATCATCTTTTATGATGTCTTCACTTAGTAATGTAAAAATTGTATTTTCTATTAGAAGTTTTTTTTCACTTACTTTAGGAAATTTAGCGCAGAGATCATCATACAATTCACTTGGCAAAGCATTCTCGATTATAATATGTGGATATGGTTTTAAGTAAAAATTCTGTTTTTTAAAATTTTGTAAAGGTGAAAGTTCCATTTTTATTATTTTTTAATTTAGATTATACTGATTTTAATATACTAAACACCAATATTCCTAAAAAAATTTGTACAAGAGGTTTTTCCGAATAAAAATATTGTTTTTTGATTATTAAAAAACTTAAAACCTTTTTTTTTATTTTTAATATTTTTGGCTAATTCTGCGGCTCTCTGCTTTTTATTACAAATTATAATAATTTCCTTAGATCTGGCTAATATCTTCAAGGATATCGATATCCTTCTATACTTATAAAAAAAATAAATTTGATTACTTTTGGTATTTTTTTTAAAAAAAATTGAAGCAACATGACAATTTTTTCCTAAACTTAATATCGAAAAATCTAATATTTTAATTTTTGATATTGATTTAAAATATTCTTTAGATTTTATTTTTGAAAACCTATTTTCAATATTAAAATGGATAAATTTATTTTTCTTTATAAAATTATATTTTTTTAAGTTTTTATAATTTGATAAATTTGAAGAGTATGGAACTATTCTTTCATCACTTAAATAAATATTCTTTTTCTCAAAATTATATTTATCTAAAATTTTATAAATAGGTTTAACAGTTTTACCTGCTGTAATAACGATATTCTTACTATCACTAATTTTTTTTTTTAAAAAGTTAGCAACACGTTTATTAAATTTATCATCAGGAAAACAATGTATCTTAGATAAAATCATTAAAAATTTTTTTCAGTGCATAAATCAAGCCAATTGAGCTATTAGTACTGGTCAGCTACATGCGTTGCCGCACTTCCACACCCAGCCTATCAACGTGGTG